>Ga0307379_10002197_pt1 | contig 29291 bp, 33 predicted proteins | sample UN2MG_FD_202237 | JGI IMG/M metagenome (GOLD analysis project Ga0307379, IMG submission 202237) | Soil microbial communities from Risofladan, Vaasa, Finland - UN-2 | ecosystem: Environmental > Terrestrial > Soil > Coastal area > Acid sulfate soil | place: Finland: Risofladan, Vaasa | collected...
GTTCTGCTATCTCTTTGATTGTTACTTTTTTGAAACTCATTTTTTTTGATTTTTCTAACATCGATACCATAAATTTTTAATAAAAATGCAAGTGTTGCTCTACTTTACCAATTATATACTCGGTAATATTCTGTTATCGATTCCAATAAATTACCACACCAAACTATATATGTCAATGATAATTTTTAGATTGTCATTTAAAAGTTAAAAGTGGACTTGTTTTTGATGATTTAAAAGTTAAAAGTAGACTGATATATAAACTAGAAGTTTGGAATATTTAAGTCCACATTTTTAACCTTCTGAACTCCAATCAGTTTATCCTTATACCAGAATCTAATCTCAGCAAGTCCAGATTTTTTATCAGGAACAATTCTTACCGAGAAGCTGTATGAGGGAAAACCTCACGTACAGTTCTGAGAGGGACATTGATAACTTAAATAGGGCTTCACGAAATTAAAGATTCGGAAGAAAACTTTTTACAAACCGAATTCTTTCAGGTTCTTTGACAAACGAGGCAAAATAGGCAACAGGTAAATTCCAATTACTGTCAAATAAAAATTTTCCAATTCTTTTTTGATTATCAATTGCTGGTATTTGATAAGAAAGTAATAGTTTAGCTCAATAAAAATAAATCACCCTCAATAAAATATCCAATCCCTAACAATCTGGAAATATTTATCAATTAACCTTGCCAAAACCGCATAAATACTGGAAAGTAACTCTATAAAGTGTGCATTTTGCCACTACAGTAAAATTAGTAATTTAATTATTGCTTGCTGCAGCTATGGATTTTTTTACCTTTGACGAGTTGGCTTACCCTCTATGATGGAGAGCGGATGGAATGGAGAAGTCTTTTTCTTTCCATGTCCTTGCCAGAAAGAACTTCTTTTAATATCTTGTAGCAGTCAATATTATTCAATCTGGCTGTCTGTATGATGCTTTGCAAAATGCTGTGGTTTGCTATTCCCTTTGGGCTGCGGTTTCCAAAAGTAATTTTTCTAAAGAGTACTTTGCTACCCCTGCTCCTGTCAATATGGGTTATGGATACTTTTTTATTTGCAAACTTCCAGAGCCAGTAATTGACCCCGTCAAGTTTCCATCCAGTCTCATTTGCATTGACATACAAAGATTTTCTTAAATCTCCTAAAAGTTCACTATATAGCGGCAGGGCGGCCCGGCTTAACTGGTCCCTGAAACCTGAAATAGAGGAAGGGTCAAGGCTTAGGTCAAACATTCTACAAAACAGATCTGCCATATCCCTGTCAGAGACTTTAATCTTGTATTTTAGGTAAACTGCAAACACTTTTGCAGTAGGACCTATATAGCTGCAGAGGAGCTCATCATCTACTTTGGGGTAAAATACTTTCTGGCAATAGCTGCAGTAGCCGTAGTGGCGAATATATTTTGTTACCTCTATCTTTGGAACTATTATATCTTGTTGAATATGTTCTTTAAGTCCTCTCATATTCAGTGATACTGCTGCTTCGGTAGGCAGGGCACTTGCTGTAATATCTGCTGATAAGTTTTTTAATAGCTTCTAAGTCTTTTTGGGTTATATCTCTTCCCCTTGAAAGTTACCACTATCTTTTCCATAGTACTTTATACCATATCCTACATGGGGACGTCAGTCCTTTTTTGAAAATATTTAGAAGTGATTTTGAGGTAGAAATTTTGATAGAGTGAAAATTTTTGGGTGATTTATTTTTATTGAGCTAAACTATTACTTACAATATACACAAGCTCTACTCCAATACTGTAACTGGCAATAAATTTAAACACGCAAGGCCTGTCATGAAAATTGTCATGAAAATAAATAAAAGACTCATCCCGGTTATATCCTTCCCACTTATTGTCTCCCAGATATGTCAGATCAGTTTCAAGCTCTCTAATTCTCTTTTCTAATACTTCTTTGGATAAATCTTTCCTCATATAGTTTTAATCTAGATTTTTTATTCTAACTTTCCTCTTTTAAAATCTGAATAAGCTTTTTCACTAATGTCGGATCAAACTGTGTTCCAGAGAATCTTTTAAGCTCTTTAATTGCATCATCTATATTCATTTTATCCTTATAAGGCCTTCCATTTATCATTACATCATAAGCATCAACAATCGCTAAAATCCTTGAGGTAAGTGGAAATTTTTCACCTTTAAGACCCTGCGGATATCCAGAGCCATCCCACCATTCATGATGTGTAAGAATAGCGTTTGCAATGTGAGATAGATATGGAGTTGATATAGCTATCTTATAACCTACTTCAGGATGTTTTTTAATAAGCTTCCATTCGTTTTCTGATAGCTTGCCTTGCCTTAAAAGAACTCCCTCTGGAATAGCAACTTTTCCAATATCATGCAGTGTAGACAACAAAGAAAGTTCTGCAAGTTCATTTTCAGATAAATTCAAACGTTTACCCAATTGGAGTGCTAAAATATTAGTTCTCTCTGCATGTTCTTCTGTTTCAACACTTTTCTCAAAAAGGATTCCTCTCAACGAAGTAATTATTGAGCTTGCAGAACTTCTGCTTTCAACTAATTTCTTTTTACACATCCATTCTTCAGCTTCAATAACTACATCATTAATATTTTTATCTTTCTCAGTTTTAGTTGAGCTGCCCATTGAAACGCTAATGGGGATTTTTTGTCCATCTGATTTTGAACATTCCTTCTCTATTCGATTTATAATATTTATAGCCTTTTGTTCTGTAGTCTTGGGCAACAGTATAATAAATTCATCGCCACCCCATCTTGAGATTATATCTTTCTTTCGAAAACACTTTTCAAAAATTCGGACACATTTACAAAGTAATATGTCTCCCTCTTTATGTCCAAACATATCATTTGTAAGTTTAAGACCATTGATATCAGCCATTATTATGCTTAGGGGAAGCTGTCTTTCAGAATTTAGCCGTTTTAACTCTTCTTCAAAATATGCCCTGTTGTATAAGCCTGTTAGCTTATCATGAAAAGACAAGAATTTTAGTTGTTCTTCAGTTTTTTTACGTTTAGTTATATCCCTTACCATACTTTCATAAAGTGCAGGTTTATTTTTTTTATAAACTACCCTGGAACTTATCTCTACACAAATTATGGTCCCGTCTTTTTTCTTTAACCTTGTTTCAAAGAGCTTGTCCCTATTTTTGATTTCTGGTCTGTCATCTTTAGAAACATACAACTGCAACGGAATATCTATTTTTATTAACTCTTCTTTATTATCATAACCAAGCATTCTGACAAGTGCTGGATTTGCATCAATATATTTTCCTTCTATAGTTGACTTATATATACCATCAATTGATCTTTCAAATAGAGCTCTGTATCTTTCCTCACTTTCCTTTAACTTTTCTCCTAATCTATTTCTTTTCACTTCAATAAAATATGAAATGGCGATTATGGTGGGGAAAATTAATATGAATTTTGGTTTATTGACAAATGTGTTTGGAGTAAAAACAAGGGTTGCAATAGTTAAATTTCCAGTTATTAATGTATAAATTGTTAAAGAGTGAATATTACTAAACGATCCCATACCTATGGAAACAGCAATCAAATAAAAAAATGCAAGTTCTACAGGAAATTTATTGATAAAATTAATTCCAAGAAACCAGGAGATCACCAGGTAAAGTAAAACCCTCATTGTTGTTTCCAAAAAATTATTTTTGAATTTATTATTATAGGATAAAATAAAAATAGCCAGGATTATACCTGACAATATTATTCTCAATATCAAGGGATCAACAAAATTCGGGCCCATTTCTTTTTTATATATAAACCAAAGAGAAATTAATAAAAAAACCACTAACAAACATGTAATACGATAAATATTTGTTGAGTAATCTTCATTATGAGCTTTCCAGCTAAACTTTTTAAAATACTTTAAACTCACTATAGACACCATTTCTTATTTTTGGATTAACAGCCGCACAACTTTTTGTGGATTATTTTATTTTCAAGTCTGTCTAATCTTTTTTATTGCTCATATGACACCCCTTTTATAAGAAGCAGTAATCATATTTTTCTTATCTATTATTTAACGTATTCTTTTACCTCTAAACTCCTATTTTTTTATAATAAATTTATATACAATAAAAAAGGGTACAAAACTAACCCATGGCCTAAAAGACCATAAATCGCTTTGACCCCTTGCAATACCTACAGTACAAACTTTATTAACTATCTTTTCAAAAGAACAACTATTCCATAGAGGCTGGCTTTTTAATTTAATACAGCTTAGGGCTTGCTTGCTTGGCAAATAATCAACTAAACACACTCTACATTCTCCATTTTCTCTACTTGTGGTACGTCTCGCCTCTTTTTATAATTATTTATAAGCCCCCTTGGAATTTTAATATTATACATATCTTTTAATTTTCTTTTTACTTTTACATAGTATTTAATTGATAATTATTTATAAAAATACATTTATAATAAATTATGCTTTTCTACTATAAATGTCAATATATATTATACTATAAATGTCAATATATATTCTACTATAAATGTCAACATATATTTTATTTTTTAATTTTTAGATTTTTTATAATATAAAATAATGTTACTTTAAAAAAATAACAATTTAAATATAATTATACAATGTTATGAATTTCGTAAACTTTAGCAATTTGGGGAAAATTTTAATTTTTATTGGCATCGGTATAGTCATACTGGGTGGGCTGATATTATTATTTTCTAAAGTCCCTTTTATCGGCAAATTACCCGGGGATATTAATATACAAAAAGAGAATTATACTTTCTATTTTCCCATTGTCTCAAGTATAATTTTAAGTATTGTTCTTACCATAATTTTAAATATAGTTATCAGATTCTTTATTAGAAAATAGTACTTCAGGAGGACTATAATGAAACTAGATGAGATTATCAGAGAAAGTATAGCAGATGGTAGTTTCTATCCCGGTGACCCGGATATACTCCGTGGACAAATAAATGAATTTCTTGATAATACAGAATCTTCAGATATAGAAAACATTAAAGCAATTGTATGTCCCCATGCTGGCTATATTTATTCCGGTCAGATTGCAGCATACTCCTACAGACAAATAGCTGGAAAAAAATTTGACAGTATTTTTATAATAGCACCTTCCCACTCAGAATATTTTAACTTTATTTCTATTTATAATGGAAACGCTTACAGAACCCCCCTGGGACTGGTATATATTGATAAAGAAAGAGCCAAAATTCTTGCAGATAAAAGCTCCGCTATAGAATTGTCAGCACACGGTCATAGAGATGAACACAGCCTTGAGGTTCAACTCCCATTTCTACAGGTTTTATTTGAAGATATAAAAATAGTTCCTATAGTAATAGGACAGCAAAACAGCCGGAACATAAAAGAGCTGGGAAACGCTATAGGAAACCTTTTTAAAAATGAAAATATATTAATTGTTGCAAGCACAGATCTATCACATTATCACCCTTATGACATTGCTGTCACTTTAGACAAAAAAGTAGAGGAGTTAGTAAATAATTTTGATCCTGAAAATCTGATGTTAGAATTTCTCAGGAATAATGCCGAGATGTGCGGTGGCGGTCCAGTAATTTCTGCTATGATTGCTTCAAAAATTTTGGGGGCAAACTGTTCCAAAATTTTAAATTACAAGAATTCTGGAGATGTTTCAGGTGACAGGAGCGCGGTGGTAGGGTACCTATCGGCGGCATTTTATAAAAAATAATAATCATTGATATCAAAAATATTATTTAAAAAGGTGACAAAATATGGAAAATATTGAACTTACTATGGAGCATAAAAAAACACTTATTAAAATAGCCAGGGAATCAATTGTCAGTGCAGTCAATGGTAATATGGCTCCTGAATATAAAATAGATGATGCTATACTTAATACTATGTGCGGCGCCTTTGTGACCTTACATACTGATGGCAATTTAAGAGGGTGCATAGGCAATATAACCGCTGAAACACCTCTCTGGGAAACCATAAGAAATATGGCCATAGAGTCAGCTTTAAGAGACCCGAGATTCCCTTCAGTTTCCCCCTGGGAGCTTGAAAGTGTTAATATCGAAATTTCTGTACTGTCTCCTTTAAAAAGAATAAATAATTTAGAAGAAATAGAAGTGGGAAAACATGGATTATTTATAAAGGAAGGTTTTTACCAGGGTCTGCTTCTACCACAGGTAGCAACAGACTATGGGTGGAACAGGATTCAATTTTTGGAACAGACCTGTTATAAGGCTGGCCTGAGCAAAAATTGTTACAAGCAAGGAGATTGTGAAATTTTTATTTTCTCTGCCATAGTATTCGGGGAAAAAGATTTAGAAAAACACTAGTTAGATATAGTCAGATAAATAAATCAGCAATATCACGGTTTAATTTACTTACAATTACACCTATTAAGCCGGGTCCGGTATGAGCTCCAATAACAGGGGTGCATTCTATAATCATTGTATCCACACATTTTAAAGAAGACTGGATTCTTTTCATAATTTTCTCAGACTCTCTCAGAGAGAGCGTATGAATTATTGAAACTATTACCCATCTCTCTTTTTTAAAATCTCTTATGGCTCTTCTGGTTATTTCTATAAGTGAGCCATATCTGGTGACTGCAATCCCTATCATTTCCACTATTCCATTTTTTATTCCCAGCAGAGGCTTTATTTTTAAAATTCTTGACATCAAACTGGCAATTGCAGGAACCCTCCCGCTTCTTCTTAAATATTTTAAGGTGTCAATAGTGCCATACAATTCTATATTATCCCTTAAAAAATTAAGTAAAAATAATATTTTGTCATAGGAATATTTTTTTAAAATAGCCTTAGCCGCCGTTAAAACCATAAAGCCTGTACCCATAGAACCAGACAATGAATCAAATATTTTTATTCTTTTTTCAGCTTTGAGCAAACCTCTGGCAATCCTTGCTGATTTTATAACAGCAGATAATTTTGAACTTATGTGAATGGAAAATATTTTTTTATACTCCTTAAGCAGTTTTTCATAAATCTGTATAAAATCATGAGGCGAAGGGGAAGAAGAAGTAAATATTGCTTTCTTTTTCCTTTGAAGGGTATAAATTTGATTTGAGCTAATATCTATACCATCTTTAAATTCTCTGCTGTCATAATGAATATAAATAGGAATAATATTTATATTATACTTTTCCGCAATTTCTCTGGATATATCCGATGCGCTGTCAGTGACCAGCGCATACTCCTTTAAAATTCCTGGATTTTTATCAATTATTTCTTTAACCATAAATATATTATTATCTTATGCTGCCAGCAAAAATAGATTTTAAAAGTTCTATCCCCTCTTCAGAAGTGGTGAGTCTTGGCTGGCTAAAGTCATTAAGCATAGAGGTAATTAAAATAGTATTTATATGTTTGCCCTTATAGAAGATGTGTTTTGCGATTATTCCAGGATTATTACCAAGAATAGCTAACTGTTGCCCAAAAAATAAATTACCCAGCCCATAGTTTATAAAGCCGTCACCTCTAAATTCGACACCCATGGGATAATGAGACTGACTACCACTTACTATGTCAGCTCCAGCATCAATAATTCTTCTAAAATCAGCAATCTGAACCTCAGTAGGGGTATAGCTATAAGTTTCCTCATACTGAAAAGTAAATATTACTATATAACCTTCTTTCTTTAACCCTTTTATTATCGCTTCAAACTTTCTCATATCTTCCTCTTTTTCTACTTCACCCCACACATTTATACGTGCCGAACCTGGAGTATCTTCTGTAGCCCAATTACTGGCAGGGCCAAAAGTATTAGCTCCGAGAAATGCTATTTTGTTACTCCCTATCCCAAAAGTAGCTGGCTCATATGAATCCTCAAGATTTCTTCCCCCACCAAAATAGGGCCAGCCCTCTTCATCATACATATCCAGGGTATAGTTCATCCATTCATGACCGTAGTCATTCATATGATTTCCTGTCAGTTCAATTACATCAGTCCCAACATACCTGAGCAGTTTTATATACTCAGGACTGCTACAAAAAACTAAACCCTGAGGTCTTGTTCCTGTGCAGCCCTCCACAAAAGGCAACTCATTACTTATATGAGTAATATCCGCGTCTCTTAGTACCTCTGCAATCTTTTCACCAGGAGATAAAACTCCATCACTTTCTATTCTTCTTGCTACCTGCCTAACTATTGCCGTTACGCCGGTCATAATGACCGACGCAAGCTTTCCCATATCCCTGTTGGTGATTGTTACTCCTGAAAAACTCTCAGCTATTTTGCTTTCAAAGTCAGGGTTATTACTCCCCAGACTTATATTCAGGGCCAGCGGATAATTATTAATGTCTAAATCTTTATCAAAAACAGACATCTCATCTAAATTGAGTACCTTATATTTTTTTTCGATATTATCAAAAGGGATAATTGAAAAACTATTATTATTTTCAATATTTAATGAAAGCTCTTCTGTACTCACTATTTTTATATTTTCATTTTCTTTCTGTCCAAAAATCTTTTCAAGCACTTTAAAAACATCTTCAGTCACAATAAGTTCGGGTTCAGAGCCATCAACTGATATATAATTTAAAACCTCCTTATTCCCGGCCCAGAATTCTTTTATATCCTCATATGATATATCGTCAAAACTTCTGAAAAATGAAACCACCGGCACCAAAATCCATGTTACTGCCGAATCCTTATAGCTTGTGTCAATTTCAACCCATACATCGGAATTCTCTTTCTCATCTGCAATTATTATTTCATCAAAAACTTTGCTTAACTCATTTCTGACTTCTGCGCTTATATATTCCGGAATAAGGTCACTGATCCAGAGACTTACTGTAGTAATTTCTTCCGCTTCATCTCCAGATTTTTCTCCTGCTTGCTCCTGAAGCTGGTTATCGATTTCATTCATATTCCCGGCTTCTCCGGTCTCAGAAGTATCTTTCTCGCCATACCCGGCAATTTGGCATGAAATAGTGATTACTGATATAAACAGAAAAATTAAGATTAATGTAAAAACATGGGTAAATAAATTTTTGCTTTTCATCTCTCTATAACTATAAGGTTAGTTCATAATTTAATATCATTCTATATTTTTATAGATAAAATTTAAAGTGAAAAAATTATCATTAATTTTGGCTAAAAAGTGTTATAATAGCTTGCAAAAAATACTTACAATTCAAAATTTATAATTACAAAAGTAGCAAATTTTAAAGGAGGAAAAAGTATGCTGTCAAGAAAAAGCACCGAAGTAAAAGGCTCAAAAAATATTACTATTATTGCCGAGGGAGTTAAAATAGAAGGTAAAATTAACTGCCCTGGTTCAGCAAGAATTGATGGTACAGTCAATGGCGAAATTACAATAGAAAAAGATATTATAATTGGAAAAGAAGGAAAAGTAGAAGCTAATATTAGAACCAAAGATGCAGTAATAGCCGGTACATATAAAGGAGATATGATAGCATCTGGAGAAGTTGAAATTACCACGACAGGAAAATTTATTGGAAACTTAACTCAGAAAGATGCTCTCCTGACAATAGCTAAAGGAGGACTGTTCAAAGGAGAAAGTCTGATAGGTTCAAATGCTGATATTTTTAAATCAAAAGATGAAAAAAAAGATATTGATGATGCCCAGAAAGCCAAAAAGATTTAATTATTTATAAACTCAATATTCCCCCAAACACCCAGCTTATCATCTTTTACAATTAAAATGCCTGTTATATCTTTTATATTTTTATAACTGCTTATAGTTTTAGAAATATCTTCAGGGCCTTTAATATTATTTGCAATTGAAGTGGCCGCACCATCTGCACTAATAGTAGATTTTGCCAGAACAACCACTAAATCACTACCCCCCATGCTAAGTGAATGGCCAAAACTTCCCGATGAAGAACAAAGCCCGCAAGGAGTGCCAGCCGCTTTTATTTTTAAATATATCTTATCTTCAAAATGCTTATTCTTAAGATATACACCGACCTCTATATCTTTATTGCTCTTTATAAAAACATCACCACCATTTTCTATTATTAAGCGGTTGCAGTATCTATCCAAACCTGAAGCAAGATAGTCACATACCGCCCCGGCAACAGTAGCCATTGGGCCTACATTAAAAATAGCCGCCTTCTGGCACATTTTTTTTATTACAGGAGGATACTCAGGCTTAATTTTTAAGGGGGATAAACTTTTTTGAAAGGATGGATTTTCCTTTATACAGGATTCAAGCAGATAGTAAATTTCCTTAATTAATCTCTCAAGTTTAGGAATGATATTTCTATCGCAACTGACCAAAAGATCGCTATATTTGTATATAATCCTCCAATTATATTTCTCTTTATATTTAACCCTGTTTCTATATATACTTCTATCCAGATCAAGCTTGCCAGCAAGCAACCTCTCAATATTTATATCATAACTTTGTGTCATTGCTTATGAGTTATTTTCTCCCAAAACTGCCGTAATATAAAAAAACCAAAAAAATAATCACCAAATAAATAACAGCAGTAACTATCAACATTATCCAGTTGACCGAATTAAATATATACATGGTCAGGATAAGAACCGGTATTAAAAAAACAGTTGCAACAATACTTAAAATAAGCGGGTTTCTAAATTTTGGATTCATCAATTTGTTATAAATACCTTTCTATAAAAAAATACTACATCATCTACAAAATTAAATTTTTTTATAATTTTAAGTGACCGGTTCCGGTAACTTTTATAAAAATTATATTATATAGCCAGGTAAAAATCTATTCTTGAACCAAATGATTATTGGCAAAATATCAATATTAGAGTATTATAGTTTACTAAATCAAAATCAGGATCTAAATATATCATGGCAAAAACAATTAAAGAAATAAATGAAAAAATAAAAAACGGAAAAGTTTTAGTATTAACTGCTGAAGAAATAATTGATTATGTGAAAGAAAAAGGAATAAAAAAAGCAGCAAAAGAAGTAGATGTAGTGACAACTGCAACTTTTGCACCTATGTGTTCCTCGGGAGCATTCATAAATTTCGGTCACCCGGATCCTCCTATAAAAATGACAAAAGTGTGGTTAAATGATGTACCTGCATATACTGGAATAGCCGCCGTAGATGTATATATCGGTGCTGCAGAACTTTCAGAGACAGAAGGAATGAATTACGGTGGAGCATATGTAATTGAAGATTTAGTTTTAGGAAAACCTGTAAAACTAAGAGCGACAGCATATGGTACTGATTGTTATTCTAGAAGAGAAATTGAAACTTACATAACCAAGGATACAATAAACCAGGCTTATCTTTTCAATCCTAGAAATGCTTACCAGAATTATCCAGTAGCTACCAATTCTTCTAACAGGACAATCTATACTTATATGGGAAAATTGCTTCCTAATTTTGGTAATGCCACTTACTGTAGTGCCAGTCAACTCAGCCCACTTCTAAATGACCCTTATTACAGGACTATTGGGATAGGTACAAGAATCTTCCTGGGAGGTAGTCAGGGTTATGTCTCCTGGTACGGTACCCAGCATAATCCAGGCAAAGAGAGATTACCCAATGGTACTCCATGCGGTGCGGCCGGGGCTCTTGCTCTTATAGGCAATTTAAAAGAGATGTCACCCCAATACTTGAAAGCATGCACTTTTCACAACTATGGTGTTACTATATTTATGGGTATTGGTATCCCAATCCCGGTGATCGATGAAGAGATGGTAGAATTCTTAAAAATTAAAGATGAGGATATATATACTGAAATTTTTGACTATTCTGTTCAAAGAAGAAATAAACCTTCTTATGGAAAGGTCAATTACAAGCAGCTCAGAAGCGGAAAAATAAAAATTAATGGCAAATTTGTTCAGACGGGTTCAATTTCAAGCTATTACAAAGCATTGGAAATATCCAATGTGCTTAAAAAAGAAATTGAAAACGGTAAATTTTATTTAACTGCCAGCGTTGCCCCACTGCCCCTGGAAGAAAAATACAGCAGTCTCGATATACTCAGTAAGGAGGAACTCTGATGATAAAAAGAAAACTGGTGCTGAGTTTTCCGGAAAATATTGTCACAAAGCCAATTACATATAAACTGGTAAAAGAATTTAATCTGGAATTCAATATACTCAGGGCTGAAATAACTCCTAATATGGAGGGTAAAATGCTAATCGAGCTCAGGGGTGATAAGGCTCAAATTGACCAGTCAATTGAATATCTTACAGGCACCGGAGTTTCAGTCCAGGATGCAGCAAAAGACATAATAATAGATAAGAACCAGTGTGTGGATTGTGGAATCTGTACCTCTTTATGTATCACTCAGGCTCTTATCCTTGACGATAAAAGTTTTAAATTAAAATTCAATAAAGACAAATGTATTTTATGTGAGTTATGCCTGGATTGCTGCCCTGTTTCTGCAATAAAAGTTCATATATAAACTTTAATCAGATTTCAAGATCTTACAGAAAACACCCTGAATATTTTTTAATATTTTATAGTATAATGATAAGGTAAAAGAGTCTTTAAAACAACCTGGATAAAATAAAAATGAACTGTTCGGCCTTTAAACAATTAAATATTATTAAATTTTTAATTATCTTGCTATTTATCAGCTCGGTTCTTTTAATAGCATCAACCAACAGCCCTGCACCTGATAATAAAAGCAGTAATGACAAAATAAATTATACAGAAATAACTAATTTCTATATATGTGAGATTAAAGACATAATAGATCCTCCTACATCCAATCACTTAAGAAAATGCTTGAAAAAATCACTTGATTCCGGTTACGGTCTTATTATATTAATGGATACCCCGGGAGGACTTGAAGCATCTATGAGAGAAATAATAATTGATATCCTGAATACAAATATTCCGGTTATAGTATTTGTTTATCCTGAAGGTGCCAGGGCAGCTTCCGCCGGGGTATTTATAACTTATTCCAGCGATTTGGCTGCTATGGGACCTTCTACCAGTATAGGAGCTGCTCATCCGGTAAACCTGGGTGGAGAACAACAAATATCCGGGGATATGCTGGAGAAAGTAACCAATGACTCAGCCTCTTTTATAAAAAGCCTTGCCGAATCCAGAGGCCGGAATGCAGAGTGGGCAGAAAAGGCGGTAAGGGAAAGTGTTTCTATTACCGCTGTTGAAGCGCTGGAGCTTGGGGTAATAGATCTTACTGCTTCAAATATAGAAGAATTGCTCGAAAAAATAGACGGCAGAGTCATTGAGAAATCAGGTAAAACTTTCCTTATAAACGGAAAAATTGCCGAAACCGAAAAAATTGAAATGAGTTTTATTTCCAGGTTTCTTCACATTATAGTAAATCCGAATATTGCCTATATATTATTTATTATAGGTATATTTGGAATAATCTATGAATTCTCCCAACCAGGATTGGGAATTTCAGGAGCAATCGGTGTCTTATTTTTAATCCTGGGGTTTTATGCATTTAACATTCTTCCTATAAACTATGCCGGACTGGCTCTTATAATTTTAGCCATAATTTTATTCATTCTGGATATAGTGCTTGGCCTGGGTGGAATACTTTCAATAGCAGGCGTAGCTTCACTTCTTATAGGATCCTTTTTACTTGTTGACACTGATGCTCCTTATCTTAAAATAGCTACAAGTCTGATAATCAGTGCTTCAGTTATAGTATCCGGTTTTTCAATTATTGTAATAAGGGCAGTTTATAAGGTTCACAGGCAAAAACCCGTTACCGGTGAAGCAGGAATTACTGGAGAAACCGCAGTAGTCTGCCAGGACTTAAATCCACAGGGTCTGGTTAAAGTATACGGGGAAATCTGGAAGGCAGTATCTGAGGATGGAAAAAAAATTAAAAAAGGCCAGGAAGTTAAAATAATATCTTTAAAAGGTCTGACTTTAATGGTAAAAATATTAAATAAACAAAACAATTAAAACAAAAAAGGAGGTTAAAATGTTAGTAGGTCCAACAGTAGCAATAATATTCGGTATAATTATTGTCTTAATATTATTGCTTTCAGCTGTTAAGATTTTAAGAGAATATGAAAGGGGTGTAATATTTAGATTTGGAAGACTTAGGGGAACAAAAGGGCCTGGCATATTCCTGATAATTCCGTTTGTGGATAAAATGATTAAGGTTGACTTAAGAACTGTCACAATGGATGTGCCGCCGCAGGATATTATTACCAGAGATAATGTACCGGTAAAAGTAAATGCGGTAATATATTTCAGAGTAATGGATCCCGCAAAAAGCGTGGTAAAAATAGAAAGATATATTGTAGCAACATCACAAATAGCTCAAACCACGCTAAGAAGCATATTAGGCCAGGCGGAACTGGATGATTTACTGGCAAGAAGGGATAAAATCAACCAGGAACTCCAAAAAGTAATAGATGAGCAAACAGATCCATGGGGAGTTAAAGTCTCAATCGTTGAAATTAAAGATGTTGAATTGCCTCAATCCATACAGAGAGCATTTGCAAGACAGGCTGAAGCCGAAAGAGAGAGAAGAGCAAAAATAATCAATGCAGAAGGAGAATTCCAGGCCTCTGAAAAATTATCTGAGGCTGCAAGGGTGTTGAGTAAATATCCGGTCTCTGTACAGCTCAGGTTCCTTCAGACCCTAAAAGAAATAGCGACAGAACAGAATTCAACAATTATATTCCCTGTTCCTATTGATCTTATAGAAGCATTTATAAATAGGCTAGGTAAAAAATAAAAGGCAATAAATAACTTGTCTGGAAAGAAAAATTTAAATAATTACCCTGTAAAAAAAATTATTGGTAAAAAAATAATCCTGAGAGTACTGGAAAAAGGTGATTTAAAAAGATCTTTGACCTGGTTAAAGGACCTTTCTGTCAATATGTATTTGAGCCAGAACTTTTGCGACTATACAGAAGAACAGGAACTTAAATGGTTTAAATTCATTCAAAGTTCCAAGAATGATATAGTCTTTGCTATTGAAGATATAAATACAAATCTTCATATTGGCAATTGTGCCCTGCACAAAATCAACTGGGGAAAAGGTGACTGTGAGCTGGGTATTGTAATTGGTGAGAAAGGTTACTGGAATAAAGGTTACGGCTCTGACACAATAATGAATGTTACAAAATTTGCAATGTTTGAGCTGGATCTTAAAAGTATTAAATTAAATGTTTACAAATATAACCACCGGGCAATAAAAGTATATAAAAAATGTGGATTTAAGCTGATTCAGACCCAGAAGAAAAATCATCTTTATAATGGAAAATACTGGGACACTTTAATAATGGAGCTTAAAAAAACTTAAAAATTAATAAATTATATACATCTTCATACATTCATATCCGATCATATAGGACCTTTAACACATATATATATATACATATCCATACATAAATATTAAATTTTTTAATTATACTTATTTTATGTATTATAACCTTTGTTTTTAATAATCAATTTTTATGCTAATATTTTAAAATCCATTATTAAAAGTCTAAAATTATGTATACATATAGAAGAAAATATAGAATTGGTCCTGGTTCAATTTTTTTTATGATTGTATTTATATTAATCACTATAGGAATGGGATACCTCTTTTATATGAACATAGGATATTACTGGGATATGTTACCATTTGTCTGTATACCTGTAATCATAATAAGCCTTATACTTACGATATTTAATTTTATAAGGAGAACCAGAGGAAGTTCATTCTTCGTTGTATTCTTTATACTGTCTCTTACAGGGTTAATACTATCAAATTTTTTTGGTCCATCTGCTCTGAAAAATAAAGCAGAAAAAAGTTTTGACAATAAAGACTATTCCCAATCAATAAATTATTACAATACACTTCTAAATAATTACCCCAACAGCAAGCTTGCAGATGATGCACTGGAAAAAATTTCATATGCTTACTACTCAAACGGTAACTATATGGAAGCAATTGATAGTTTTAAAAAAGCAATAGATTCAGAAATATTCGGTGATGACAATCTTAAAATAAAAAATATTTTAGAAAAATGTTATACAAAATTAGCCCTGGATTATCATAAAAATGAAAAATATAGCCAGTCCGCCGAAAGTTATTTAAATGCAGTTGAAGTGCTTGAAGATATTAAAAGTAACTTTCCTGATACAAATGAAGCCTTTATTGCCATATATAAAATCCCTGAATATTTATATAATACAGCATTGAATTTTAATAAAACCAAAAACTGGGAAAAATCCATAGAAGCGCTTGAGAATATAATTAATAACTATAATGATAGTGAATATTTTTATAAGGCCAGTTATCTTTTATCAAATAACTACATTAATAAGGCAATAGAACTAGTAAATAATTTTAATTATGTAGAAGGTGTTGAAGAATTTCTAAAAATTTTAGACATGGAAGTCCAGAATAATAACTATAATAATATTTCAGATTATGAGAAAAGAGGGGTATTCTACAATATACCACCCGATACCCTTAAAAGTATTGCCAGGGATAAATATAATTCCGGTAGTTATAAAAAAGCATCGTTCCTTTATGAAATAATTGTTGAATATAATCCGGAACTAGAGGAAGAAATTAATCCCTTACTAATTGATTCAAAATTAAAATTGATAGCTTCTTCAACTTGTAATTCGCTTTCGCCAGCTGTTCCCGAGCGTAAATTTTGGGGTCCTGAAAAGAGTATATTGATAATTGAAAATAACACCGAATTTGATTTAACTGTATATCTAAAGGGACCTGAATATAAAATAATAATAGTTGAAAAAAACTCCACGTCTGATGAAATAGAGATCAGCGCCGGTACATACGAGGCTGCTTCAGAATTAAGCAATCCAGATATTTTACCTTATTATGGGGAAGTAACCTACGAAGAAGGCCAAAAATACAGAGAGGAATACCCAATCTCTGATTAAAATACTATTCCATTCTTTTCAAACTATCATTAATTAATACTTTTAAATTTTTATCTAAAAACCCTTTAACATTATTAAAATCATTTTCCCGGTTAACATTGCAGTTCATTTCCAAACCAACTATGAGTTTATCGAATATTTTAGAAGCAGATTTTATCTGCTCTTTTGTTTTTTTCTCATCAGCTTGCTTTAAATCCTTTACAGTTTCATCTACAGCCGCATTAAAATTGTCATAAGCATCTTTAAGCATTCCGGTAAAGGTTGCTTTCTGCCAGAACCATTTCCCACTATTCTTCTTGTTGTATAAATTAAAAAGGCCAAATAAATATTCTAAATCAACCTTTTTTAATTCACATATGTTCTTAATTATATACATCCTTTTAGTAATATACGGTAACCTGTTTAATTTTTTAAAATCTTCCATATTTATAACTCCAATAAAATTTACTCCATCCCTTAAAAACTTGTTAATAATTCTTTAAACCAATTATATTCAAAGTATTTCTATAATCCATGCGCATATTATTTAATATATTTTAAAAAATTATACTTATTTATTTTGAATCAAAAATCTAAGTGGCCTGTCTTCCCCTTTTTTTATGCCTATTCTTTCCGCCACTATTATTTTAAGATTATTATCCTCCGTCTTATAGTCAGATAAATTTAATCTATTTTCCCCTCTTACAATGTCAGCACCATTATCTTTTATATCTATACCCAGTGCTATGGTTAATTTACCCGGTCCGTCTGTAAGCCTGCCCTCCAGATTGACATTTCTTCTTTTTTTCATAATATCAATTCCCCAAATGGGTTTCAATGCTCTTATTAACACCGCACCCGGTTTTCCTTCATTTTCGGTTACAACATTTAATAGATAATACATCCCATAACACATATAGACATAGGCAATGCCTGGCTTTCCAAACATTATCTCGCTTCTGGGCGTCTTTCCACCATAAGCATGACTGGCAGGGTCATCTTCACCATAATAAGCTTCTGTTTCCAGAATTATCCCCCCAACCATTTCCGGTCCTCTAAATTTCACCAGTGCCTTGCCCAGTAAATTCCTGGCTACTTCTGATGTATCTCTCCCGTAAAACTTTCTAGACAATATATTTTTCATAAGAATTTCCATAAATAATTACTATTATTCTTCTAAATTTTAGAAAAATTATACCAATTGATTAACCACCAAATAATAGCAATCCTATTTTTAATAGTCAATAAATCCTCTGTTTCTAACTGACATTTCTACAGATAAATAAAAAACTTTTTTGTTGAAATAGAAAAAAAAATTTTGTATATTACATAACAATATTACTAAAGAATAAAGAAGATTTATAAATTAAAAAGTGGAAAGGAACCCAATGGAAGTAAAAATAGATAAGGATCTCTGCACAGGATGCGGTTTGTGCGAAGAAACATGCCCGGATATTTTTAAATTAAATGAGGATGAAGATATAGCAGAAGTTATCAAGAATGATTATGAAGAGAATGATGAAGAGTGCATTGAAGAAGCAGTAGAGAGTTGCCCAACCGAAGCAATATCAGCCGATTAATTTATTATAAACTAATTTACATTATAAAAAAATAGCCCTATCCAGAAAGGCAGGACTATTTTTTTATTGATATCACCTTCATATATATTTTTATATTATTATTATATTAGAAGAAAACAGTTAACTAGACTGTTTTTGCTCTTGATATTTTATCTCTTACTTTCTTTATATATTCTGCAGGATTATCTGACTCGTAAATAGCTGTGCCCATTACCAATACATTCGCCCCTGCTCCGGCAACAATCGGGGCTGTATCAATATTAATCCCTCCATCCACTTGAATATCGACACATTTTTTTACATTAGAGGAATATCTTCTGTAATCTTCAATCATTGCCTTTAACTTTCTAATCTTATAAACCATATCATGTATGAATTTCTGACCCCCAAATCCAGGATTGACCGTCATAATCAATACCATATCAACAAGTCCCAGGACGTTCTCTATGAAGCATAAAGGTGTTGAAGGATTTAATGCGACTGCAGCTTTCTTACCTGCCTGTTTTATATAGTTCAATGTCCGGTCTAGATGAGGGCATTCTTCAGCATGAACATTTATCAGATCTGCTCCACTTTCGATAAAACTGTCAAGAAGTCTATCAGGCTTTTTAATCATAAGATGCACATCCAAAAAAAGGCTGGTATTTTTTCTCAAGCATTCTATAATGGGGGGACCAATAGTTATGTTTGGAACAAAGTTTCCATCCATAACGTCTATATGAAGCATCTCTACTCCGGCCTTTTCAACTTTTTTAATCTCGCTCGCCAGGTTTATAAAATTACTATTTAGAATAGAGGCAGCAATTTTTATCCCGCTATTTTCACTTACCACAGTTTTCCTTAATCTCGTCTTTAGTTACAATATGGATTATAACATAAAACTTAAGTCAATTTACGGTTTAAAAAGATCAATTCTTTAGAATTTTTAAAATATCTTTTTTAGTATCCTCTAATTTATTTCCAGTCATAAAAGGTACACCGCTTATAACCGGCTTGTTTATTTTGGGTGGAAGCTGAGTCATACTTACAATTAAATCAACATCTGTACAAAGTGAATTGATATCTGAGGCCTTGCACTCTATTACTTCAGAATCAATATGGTTTTTGCGTAAAAACTTTTTAATCTCACCAGCGATTTGTGAACAAGTCGCAACTCCAGTTCTAGAGGAACAAAGTACCTTTACTTTTTTACTTCTTTTACCTTTTTTAAGAGTTTCTATGTTTTTCACCACCTTAAAGTGATTTTCAAAGTTATTTAATTTAAAAAAGTATATTAAAAAAAAATCCCATTGTAAATATATCGAATTGCATCATTAAAAATGCAAGCAAAAAAGTATTGGTGTCTATCGTGCTAATGTAAACGAAACTGTTTAAGTTATAAGTCTAAAACAGTAGAAGATAAAAAATTCACATTTATGCAGTTAAGTCAAAAACTCAAATTAAACTTAAAAATCAATAAATTTGGCTTATAAGGTTGTAAATTTTTTTATATTTCACAAACCTATCTAAATATTTTTCTCTTATTTTCTCATCAGGGTAAAATTCTCTCTCCACTTTTATAAAACTTGAAATCGCCTGCTCAAGTGTAAATTTATCTGTTGCACTACCCGCAAGCATCATTGTGGCAAGACATCCAGCCTCAGTTATTTGCATCTTCTTTATAGGCTTCCCCAAAATTGATGACTTAAGAGTAAGCTCTTTATCTGATTTAGCCCCACCACCTACTGCTCTAAGTTCTGTAATTTTTACTCCTGACTTTTCAGCAAGCTCAACATTGAATGCTATCTCATAAATTAGACCTTCTATTATTGCTTTAAAGATATCTTCCTTTTTGGTAGTTAAATTTAAACCCGTAATTGTACCCTTAGGAATAGGGTCATGATAAGGGGTCCCTGATGACGAAAAATAGGGAAGTACAAATAATCCTGAAGGATTAAAATCAAAATTTTTATAAAAATATTTTATTACACCAACCTGCTCTTTTTCAGCCAGCTCCTTTTCCTTATCTGCAAAAATGTCAACAAACCATTTGACCAGACTTCCTGAAGTCAAATTATATGCAATTGTTACAAACTTATTGGGAACTACATGAACTCTTGTTGAAAAGTCATTTTCATACATTGAATCACTTATTATCAACTCATCAAGTGTTGTTGTAACACATTCAACAGTACCCATTCCATCAGCAGCTAGTCCTCCTTTGATAGAACCTACTCCAAGTGCAGCACACTGTTGGTCATGACCTCCTGTAACAACAAGAACATTATTTTTGAATCCTAGATCTTTAGCTATATCATCTCTCACAATACCAACTATAATTCCGGAAGGTGATGGTGCTGAAAATAAATCTTTATCTATACCAAAAGTATTTAAAATTCTATCTGACCAAATTTTTTTTCTTATATCAAAAAACAAAGATGTTGATGAAAGTGAATAATTTATTTTTGTATCAGTAATTCCAAGTTTATGCTGGAGCAGATCCTCAGTGAATAAAATCCTCTTGGTTTTCCTATATATTTCAGGTAGATTATTTTTTAACCATAATATTTTATTTAATGCACAAATTGTCTGAGGAGGAAGACCTGTAATAAAATAAAGCTCTTTTGCAGGGATTTTTGTAAAAATAAACTCAAGTTCAGCTTCACTTCTTGAATCGGTTGAATAAATTGTATTGTAGATTATATTCCCATCTTCATCAATTGGAGTAAAGCTTTCTCCAACAGTTGACACTGAAAGAGCAGTTACCGGGTCTTTCTTAACCACGGGGCAAGAGTTTATCTCTCTTATTACATCAAAGATTTTATTCCACATAGGAATTGTATCAAATTCTACAAAGTGAGGTCTAGGATAAATCAGCTCATACTCCTGATAGGCACTTGCCAATGCCTTACCTTCTTCGTTGAATATGATTGCTTTAGCCCCTGTTGTTCCAATATCAATACCTAGAAGGCTCATAAATCAGGTTATTTTATAATAAATAACATTTTGTAATAAAGTAAAATATCTAGATAATAGCATAAAACTGGATAAAGTAAAGTTTTCGATTTACTGATATTTCCAACTCTTTTTAAGATATCTTTTTTATTCATTGACTGATTGAATAAATTAGCCATTTTGTCCTCCATCAGTAATTAATATAAAAATTCTCATAATAATTTTTAACTTGCTTAACGATGGCTGGAATAAAAATATCATCTCTTCTGTATTTTTCTGTTAGAAAATCCAACGAAGGCCTCCCGCCTTTATTTAAAACTTTTTTATCTAAAAATCCTTCATTAACTAATTTTTCGATACTTTCTTTTAATAATATTTTATCTATATTTTTTATTATTTCGCCAGCCATAATTCTGCCCGGATTTACTTCTAATATTGTCCAGATATTAACCTTAACGATTCCGTCCTGTGGCAAGTTTTTAGACTCAGTATCACTTAAACTCGATGCACCATGAAGTACTATTTGCCTTCCTATTTTATCTCTAATTTTTTGAGCTGCATCTCTATGATACTTCTTTAAAGCACTTTCTGTTCTTCTATGTTCTGTCCCTAAGTTAGCAACTACCAAATCAACTCCAGTTTCTTTAAAATAACTCTCTGCATCACCTGCTTCAGTAATATTTTCTTTTACTTCGAGCTTCTCATTACTTGCGCTATAATCATATATTTCATCAACACAACCTTCAATAACAAAATCCTTTTTATGCTTTTTAACAAAATCTTTTACCATTTTAATATTATCATTAAGACTATAATGACTACAATCATACATAATGGAAGATATAAAATCTTTATTTTCCTTAAATATCCAATCATCATCGCCTGGTTGAGCATGATCTAGATGTACAATAACATCTATATCGTTAAATTGACCTTTGTCTCTTGCAATTCTTTCGATATCATCTCTTACTGCTAATAATCCTTCTTTAAAATCGCTTAATCCAGAGTAATTTTTTAGCTGCTGTCTCTGCTTATAACTTGCTGTAAAAGCAATAATAAGCGGTAATTGTCCTTTTATATTTTTCGCTTCTTTAAATTTTTTTGCCCCCATAAAGATTGCTTCTGTTGTCATAATATTTTCTGTGCAAAAACATGGCAAACTATTTCCAGATTTTTTTACTTTATCAATTATTTCCCTTGCTTTTTCTCCGTTTCTCATTATTGGCATAGCTTTTCTCCTCGTATACTATTTTAAATTCTCTTCTAAAAATTTATTTTCTTTTTCTTTATCCCAATAATCGACCATCTTTAAATCCAATTCCAGATAATACTGTTGCTTTCATAGTTTTTGGGATTTCATAATTTTTAAAATCATTTATATATTTTTCTAGTTTATTCATATTTCTTTCCTTATATTTTATATAATGTTTTAATTTCTTCTGAATATTTTTCGCATTTTGCAATTATATCTTTATGCTTATTCTTATCAAATCCGCATACATTTACCAGTACATACTCTATGCCATTATTAAAATATTCCTCAACGAATTCAATATCTCTATCAAACATAGCGTCTGATTCATCGGCAGCTCTAAAATAAAAACCGCAAACCAAAGCATAAAGAATTTTATCCACATTCATATTGTACTTCAACCCTTTTATTATGGCTCCAGCCAATCTATCCTCTGGTCCTAATTTTCTTAACAGGTCTCTTCCTACTCTATAAATTGTATCGCCTAAAGCCTTATTCATAAATCGTTTTAATAAATCATCAATATGGTCTTCCAAATCTTTCTTTGTAAACTCGCCAGGATATTCTTTCATTAATATTTCTGATGCTTGCATCATTGTTTCTTTAGTTTGATTATATAATTCTTTTACAGCCAATGCCTCGTATAAATAAACAAATTTTTTATCATATAAATATCCCAGATACGAAATCGTAGCATGGCCAAGATTATGAATAAATGACTTTCTGTCAACCCATGCCTTCATGTTATCTTTTGGAGAAAGACCTTTAACATTGGGTATTGGATTTTTAAAAGCTTTTTTATCTAAGATTAGATTATTATATGATTCAGCAAAAATTTGTAATATATCTTCATCCATGTCTTTTTTTGACATTATTGGCACCATTTTACCAATACTAGTTTCTACAAGCCCAACTAATTTTTTTAAAGGATAATCATTTCCAACAATTTTAACTATCTCTTTTTCAAAATATTCCGCTGCATCTCTCATGTTCTCTGCTATTATTATGTCAAGAAGAAGATTTTTATCTTTACTATATCTTTTAATTAATCCTTGTGCTATTAAAGGAATAATATGAGGCAAAGCATTATTACCAACCGAAGTCGCAACAACATCAGCAGTACTTACTTCTTCTGCTACTTTTTCTTTATCTGATGCTAAAACGCCACGTACATTAGTAACATTTATTGTTTCTTCCTTATCGCCTTTTATAATAACATTATAAAATCCTCTTTTATTTAGAACTTCAATCACTGGCTCTAAAATATCTACAAAAACTACTTCATAACCAGACCGACTAAACAATTGTCCAATAAATGATCGTCCGATTTTACCGGCTCCAAACAAAACTAGCTTTTTCATTTTCTAAAAATACTCCTTTCTCATTGTAATCCTGCTCTGTCTATTCTAACTTATCTTAAATTCCTTTTAAATGTGTCCAATGGTAGTGGTTCAGTCCACTTTTAGAAAATATTAGTTAAGTTTACCGGCTAGATTGTAATTACTATACCATAATGTCTGAATTGATAATTTTTTTAAAAAAGACTTGGCATTTTAAATCAATTTTAGTATATTCTAGATATAGTTAGTTTATAGATTTTTTGAAAACTTATAAATTTTAATAAATTTTCGAGGATGGATGAAATTTCCTACCGGCGGTTAAAGTCCGCAACCCTGCCTGATAAAGCAGGTTGACTTAGTGAAATTCTAAGACCGACAGTTACAGTCTGGATGGGAGAAAATTTTTGACTTATTTTTATTACTTGAGCCATGGATTTTCTCCGTGGCTTTTTATTTAGCAAAATATATATAAAAAATGAGTAATATAAAAGATAACCATAATTTTACCAAAGAAGATAGAAAATATATGGAGATTGCCATAAAGCTTGCCGAGAGAGGAAGAGGAGATACCAACCCCAATCCTATGGTTGGAGCAATTATTGTAAAAGATGGAAAGATCATATCATCAGGCTATCACAGACAGGCAGGGCTTCACCATGCTGAAATAGAGGCAATAAATAATTCCAGCCAATCCCTGGAAAGCTCCACAATGTACGTAACTCTTGAACCGTGTACATTTCAGGGAAAAACACCACCCTGTGTTAATGAGATTGTAAAGCATAAACTAAAAGAAATGATTATTGGACGTATTGACCCCAATCCCAAAGTTAATGGCAGGGGAATAGAATTTTTAAAAAAAGCTGGAATAAAAGTAAAAAGCGGACTTCTAAAGAATAAAATAGAACAACAGAATGAAGTTTTTTTTAAACAAATCAAAACAGGAATTCCTTTTATTTGCTGTAAAATTGCTTCAAGTATTGACGGCAAATTAGCTGCAAAATCTTCTGATTCCAGATGGATAACATCGGAAAGATCAAGAATGCAGGTACAGGATCTCAGAAAAGAATACGGCTGTATATTGACCGGAATAAATACCGTCTTAAATGACAATCCCTATCTTTTCCCCAGAAAAAACATTGAATACTCCTATAAAAACTATGGCAGTCAAAAATTCTACAGAGTAATTCTTGACAGCAACCTTAGGATTAATTTAGATTCCAATATTGTAAAGACTTCCAACCTTGCAAAAACCATTGTTTTTATAGAAGATAAAAACAAATCCAAATTCACAGGTAAAATTAAAAAACTGGAGGAAAATAATATTGATGTACTGCCGGTTAATAAAGATATCGTAGAATTCACTGGTCTGGATATCTTAAAAATACTTAAAATTCTGTATAAAAAATATGAAATAACTTCCATACTTTTAGAATGCGGCCCGACTTTGATTACCGCTTTTTTAAAAAGAAATTTGATTGATAAGTTTATTTTTTATTTTGCACCAAAAATTATAGGAGGAGATAGTGATTATAATATGTTTACAGACTTTGGAATAAATAAAATAAAGGATTCTATAAATTTAAGATTTGAAAATATAAAAAGGATAGGCCGTGATATTATCATTACTGCTTATCCTTTAAAATGATAAAAAAATACCATCTGGAGCTTTTATGTTTACAGGACTTATAAAAGAAACTGGTAAAATAAGAAAGATAATAGATAAAGGCAGAGACAGGGAAATTGAAATTCAATGCCTTAAAATTTTAAGGGACTTATATATAGGTGACTCTATATCAGTAAATGGAATATGTCTTACAGTTAGAAGCCGGAGCAGTGAAGGTTTTACCTTTGACATCTCCTTTAATACTTTAAATACAACTTCTTTAAAGTATCTTAATACCGGTGATATGGTTAACCTGGAAAACTCGCTAACCCCTCATGATAAACTTGGAGGACATTTCGTAAGTGGTCATGTGGATTGTACAGGTAAAATTTTAAAAATGGAGAGAATTGGCAGATCTTATTTGATTGAACTGGAACTGCCTTCTGATATTCGGGATTTTGTAGCACTAAAGGGTTCTATAGCTATAGATGGGATCAGCCTTACCATATCTGAAGTTAAAGGTGAAAGCTTCAGCGTGGTTATCATTCCCTACACTTACAAAAATACAAATCTGTCCAGCAGGAAGCCAGGTGATATAGTTAATATCGAAGTAGATATGCTCGCCCGCTATATTGTAAATTTCCTGCAGGTTAGACAGACCGGCAATATAAATTCACAGGAATTAAAAGACAAAATACTTAAGGAGAAGCTGGAAAAACATGGATTCACAAAATAAGAAAAATAAAAGCCTCTTTTATTCCATTGAGGATACTATACATGACATAAGTCAGGGAAAAATAATAATTATTGTGGATGATAGGTCACTACATAATGAAGGAGTATTCTTCCAGGCTGCGGAAAAAGTAACTACTGCATCGATAAATTTTTTCATAACATATGCCCGGGGCTTAATATTTTTACCCTGCGAGCAAAAAAGACTGAATCAATTAAAGATACCTATGATAAGTTATGAGAATGAAACCTCTGCCATCAATGTGAGAGCTCTGGCTGTATCCATAGATGCAAAATCAATAAGCGGCAGTGGCATCTCTGCCAGTGATAGAGTAAAGACTATAAAAACTCTTATCAATCCCGATACAAAGCCAGAAGATATATCCATACCTGGCCATATCTTCCCCCTTCGTTCCCATAATGGAGGTATTCTTACGAGGGCTGGCCATACAGAGGCAGCAGTAGACCTGGCAAAAATAGCAGGTTCATATCCTGCCGGGATTATTTGCGAGGTTATCGGTGAAGATGGCGAGGTAGCACATCTTCCTGATCTAATAAAAATCTCAAAAAAATTCAACCTTAAAATAATAACTATTGAAGAACTTATAAGTTATAGAAAGAGAAAAGAAAAATTAATTGAAAAAGTTGCCGAAGTCAACCTCCCCACCAGATGGGGCGATTTCAAGGCCATTACCTACAGGTCTGTTACTGAACCTGGATCTCATATCGCTTTTGTAAAGGGAGAAGTCAGTGGTAAAAAGAATGTTCTTGTAAGGGTGCATTCACAATGCCTTACCGGAGATACTTTTGGATCTATGAAATGTGACTGTGGCGAGCAGCTGGACAGTGCATTCAAGAAGATAAATGAAGAAGGTTCGGGGGTACTGCTTTATATGGCCCAGGAAGGGAGAGGAATAGGACTCTGTAATAAAATGAGAGCCTATGAACTTCAGGAAAAAGGTCTGGATACAGTTGAGGCAAACCTCCGGTTGGGCTTTGATGCCGACCTCAGGGATTATGGCATAGGAGCACAGATACTTTCCGATCTCGGTCTTTCCACTATACATCTTATGACCAATAATCCAAAAAAAATAGTGGGCCTGGAAGGCTATGGGCTCAAGATAACCAAAAGAATACCCATAACCATACCGCCCAATAAAAACAATGAAAAATACCTATCAACCAAAAAAAATAAATTAAATCATATGTTAGACTAAAAGATAGAAAGGGGAGAAATAATTTATCTTTCTGCTTAGCTTTATTTAGTTATATTAATAGATTTTAGAACAATAAATCTTACCGGTAAAATTTTATTATCTTATTATATGGGGAGGGAAGTCATGAAAAAATATGAAGGCAAACTTGATGCAAAAAAACTAAAAATCGGAATAGTGGTAAGCAGGTATAATGATTTTATAACTTCAAAACTGCTGGACGGAGCACTGGACTGTCTGCACAGACACCAATGTGAAGATGATAATATCAATATAGCATGGGTGCCGGGAGCATTTGAGATTCCATCAGCAGTAAAGATAATGGCAGAGTCAAAAAAATATGATGCCATTATATGTCTGGGCGCAGTTATAAAAGGAGATTCATCGCATAATCAATATATCGCAAGCGAAACCATTAAAGGTGTGGCCAAGACCAGCCTGGACTTTAATATTCCGGTTGCTTTTGGAGTTATAACTCCCGACAGCCTGGAACAGGCTATTGAAAGAGCCGGGACCAAAAGAGGAAATAAGGGTTGGGAAGCAGCATTAAGTGCAATTGAGATGGCAAACCTGTTTTTAGAGCTAAAATCTTAGGTTAAGTTAATTTATCCAGTCTTCGATTTTCAGTTCCGGTATTTTTATAAAATGTCTTATATTGCCGGTTATAAGAGTTAAATTATTAGCTATAGCAATAGATGCAACCTGGGTATCTGTATGTGAAATTGTATTACCCGAATTTTCCGGTCCTGCTCTTATTTTTCCATAAAAAAGGATTTTAATATTTTTTCTGCAGCTTGCTGGCAATGGAAAATAGCAGTATCAAGATATTTATACTCTCCAGAAATTAACTTTTCTGCAGATCTATAGTCACTAATAGATCTATTAATCCAGGCATTCCATTCATTTTTAGTATTCTTATCCATTGAGCTTTAAACCTTTATCCAAGATTGTAGAAACTAAAGAAGTTTTAACATTTTTTAATTTTTCTATTTCATCTTCGGTAAATAGTGAAACTCCCCCGACTGAAGTCGGGGGCTTCTTATAACTATTCTCCCAATTCGAGTTTCAGTTGCCCTGAATCCTCTTTGTATTGATATTCTACATAATCCATAATCGCTTTTTCATTAAGTCCTACCGTAGATACACAGTAACCTCTTGACCATATTCCTCCCCTTCCATACATCGCTTTTTTCATGAATTCAAACTTTTCTTTAAGTTTCTTCCCGCTCAGTGATTTCATATATTTTATAATACTGGCAACCGAAACTCTCGGTGGTATTACTATTACAATATGAACATGGTCTTTTTGTACATTTACCTTTCTTACCTCGATATCTTCGTCAATTCCATCCATATTTTTAAAAAGCTTCTCTAAATATTCTTTAACACCCTCTACCAGTATTTTCCTACGATATCGAGGCGTCCAGACTATGTGATACTGTGTGTTGTATATTGAATGGGTACTTTTTCTAAATCTCATTTATTGTCATTATATCAGATACCCTATGTCTGGACAGCCTATTCATCACCAGACTGAAGTCTGGTGGTTTAACAGCAGACTAAATATGATTTTTAAGGGTTTTAGCCTGCTCAAAAAACAGGTTAAATACGGCTTCGGCTAAGTTATTTAAGTCTACTGCCTGCTAACTTTTCCTAAATTTTTTATTTTTAAGGCTTGAAATATCAAATTACGGTGTTTATTTATGCTTTATACTTGAGAGATTCAAAAGCAAGTTCTTATGAATCACAATAGAAGTTGAATGTGAGAGTGAGTTTTGCAAATTAAGAGATAGGGAATGCTTTTAGCTATCACTTTTCTCATATCATTCTTTGATTAAATTAAGATTGTTCGATATTTAACAGATTTCTTGA
>Ga0307379_10002201_pt1 | contig 29268 bp, 25 predicted proteins | sample UN2MG_FD_202237 | JGI IMG/M metagenome (GOLD analysis project Ga0307379, IMG submission 202237) | Soil microbial communities from Risofladan, Vaasa, Finland - UN-2 | ecosystem: Environmental > Terrestrial > Soil > Coastal area > Acid sulfate soil | place: Finland: Risofladan, Vaasa | collected...
TCACATTCCGAATATGCCCGAGGAGCGGCTTCGGCCCTTGATGAGAGAGTTTAATTATATGCTTCAGCAGCATAGCGTCTTTAAGAGAGTTTTCGAATGGGTCTGAAAAATGAGGGGATCATTGAGCGTTGGCTGGGTGTGTTGAGCGGGAAATCTTTTTCGCCGCTGCCAAATTCATTGCCGGCAATAACTTTATGGACTGAGCCGTCTGTAAATGTGGCTTTTCCTGTGCCGTTATACTCGAGATCCAAGATGACATTGGTGCATTTGTTAGCCAGCTTTGGATAAACCTGAACACCAATTTTTTCAGCCATACCGTCATCACCGACGGTCGATTCAACCTGCGGCGGTATCCTAACCCAGTCGTTGAAATGGCCCAGTGAAAATTTTGCGATGCCGGAGATCTGCACCTTGTTGTAGTCGTAATCAGGCCAACCTTCGTTCGTGCCCGAAAAGGGAACCTCGAATTCGGTCTCCTCTAACGGTCTTCGAGCCGGCACTGAAAACGAATAACGCCAGTGAGGTTCTAGAATCAACGGGGGCTTATCAGTTGGAAGCGACATATTCGATGGATGTCCAAGACCAAGAAAAGTAAAAAGAGTGGAACAAACACCGGTGTCCCTACTATCCGGGCAGATTTCGTCATAGTTGTCCAGCAATGGATTCACTGACCAGAACGCCTGGACAAAGAAATTCCAACTTCCGCCCCCGGCCGCCTCGGAACCTGTAAAACGCGAAGGTAGCTCTATCGGATGAACATGCTTGTGGAAAACCAGATAACATTCTGAATCGCTCGTATCAACGCTTATACTGTAATCTCCCGGTTCAACAAGTGCGTCCCGCTTGTCGTTTTTCCCGGGCTCGATGAAGTATGCCTTTCTATCGCCCAAGTCAACAAGACTTACCATGAATGATGTCTTCTTTCCAACCAGATCAAGATGTAGCGTTGGTAAACTTGATGGATCATCAACAGTGTTGCTGAAATGCATCTCCTTGATCTCTACGAACATCATCTCCGGAGGATCGCCCAGGTTGTCGAGGGGATGTAGATCGTCCGGGGTACCAGAAGGAAAATCCGGCGGCACGCATGAGCCGTCGGACTGGTTGTCGTGATCAGTGTCCCAGTTGGCAGGATTCGTGCCCATGGCCAGTTCATCTCCATCGTTGACACAGTCCCCGTCACTGTCGATTGCTTCCGGATCTGTGACGACGCCGTCGACGCCGGGAGTTCGCTCCTCTAGATCCGAAAGGCCGTCGCCGTCGGTGTCGCTGCAGGCGTCGCCCAAGCCGTCACTGTTGTAGTCACCGTTCGTCGGGTCGTAGGCGTTTGGGCAAAGATCGCAGTCGTCACCTACGCCATCACCGTCGGCATCCGTCTGCCAGCTACTGTAATCGGCGTGCTCGGGGCACAGATCGCAGTTGTCGCCCATGCCGTCGCCGTCCGTGTCGGGCGCCTCGGCGCAACGATTAATCTCTGCATTGCATGTTATAGTCGAATCGTCGATGGCCAGGCCGCAGTCTTCATCTGTCGTACAAAAAGCGGTAGGCTTCTCGGGGCACGGATCGAGCGCATCCGATATTCCGTCGCCGTCACGGTCTCCGTCGCACATGTCACCGAAACCGTCGCCGTCCGTGTCCGCCTGGTCTGGATTCATCATTTTGGGACAGTTGTCGCACAGGTCTCCTGCGCCGTCGCCGTCGGTGTCCGTCTGGTCGGCCGGAGCGACGTTCGGACAGTTGTCGCTCACGTTGACGATGTCGTCACCGTCGATGTCGTCATCACAGGCGTTTCCGATTCCATCTTCGTCCCAGTCATACTGGTCGGGGTTGAACACGTCGATGCAGTTGTCGTCGCAGTGGCCGTTGTTGTAGTTCACACAGGGCACGTCGCCGGCCGCGCCGTCGTCCGGCACGCCGTCGAAATCGGCGTCGGTGTCGCAGGCGTCGCCTATGCCGTCGATGTCAGTATCATCCTGAGACGAATTCGGTACCTCCGCACAATTGTCGCACGAATCGCCGATTTCGTCATGGTCCGAGTCGAAATGCTGGCTGCAGCGCCCTACTATAATATTGCAGGTGATATCTGTATAACAATCTTCATCGGTGTCGCAGGAGGGCGTTTTCAATACAGGGCAATAATCTTCATCGTCTGGAATTCCATCACCGTCTTTGTCGCCACTGGTGTCGCATGCATCGCCGCACTTTGGATCCGATGTGTAAGGTGGCGAACCACAATTGCCGTTGTTGTCAATTTGATAACCTTGGACTTCCCAACATCGATCGCAGGCGTCGCCGATGCCATCGCCGTCGGAATCGGCTTGGTCCGTGTTGCTAACGTCAGGACAGTTGTCATCACAGTCCGCGACTTCGCCGCCCATGCACGGAAAATCGCCTGCGATGCCGCTGCCGTCGCCGTCGTCGGGTACCCCGTCTCCATCTGCATCGTCACATGCATCGCCCACTCCGTTGTTGTTCCAGTCATCCTGCCAGGGGTTCATTGTTTCCGGGCAGTTGTCACAATCGTTACCCACACCGTCACCATCATCATCAAGCTGCAGATCGTTTGGTTCATTGGGACAGTTGTCGCAGGCGTCACCGACTCCGTCGCCATCGATGTCGGCTTCTTGGTTTGGATTGGCAACATGAGGGCAGTTGTCATCGCCATCTTCGTAACCATCGCCATCGGTGTCTGTATCGCAGGCATCGCCTACGCCGTTATGGTTGCCATCTTCCTGATCGACATTGTCAATGTCCGGGCAGTTGTCGCAGGCGTCTCCCCAGCCATCTCCGTCGCCGTCAGCCTGATCCTCGTTTGCCGTGAATCGGCAGTTATCATCGCAACCTTTAGTTTCGCCCCCGGTGCAAGGCATGTCACCCGCAACACCCGAACCATCTCCCTCGTCGGGGATTCCGTCTCCGTCTGAATCCAACTCGCAGGCGTCGCCGATGCCATCAGAGTCAGAATCTGCCTGGTCCGAGTTTTCAACGGAAGGACAGTTGTCGTCGCAGTCTTCGGTCTCGCCGCCGGTACAGGGATTGTCGCCCCAGATGCCGTCGCCGTTGCCGTCCAGGCTCACCCCGTCTCCGTCGGCATCGAGGTCGCAGGCGTCGCCCACGCCGTCCCAGTTCCAGTCGGCCTGGTCGGGATTGGCAATCGGAACACAGTTGTCGCAGGCGTCACCGATGCCGTCTGGTTCTAGTTCTGAATCCGCCTGTTCCGAGTTTGAAACGGAAGGACAGTTGTCGCAGACATCGCCCACCTCGTCAAAGTCGGTATCGGTCTGATCTGTATTTGTATCTTCAGGACAGTTGTCATAATCATCCGTGATCCCATCACCATCGGTATCGGCACTGCCACAAACAACGTACCGGTAGTAGTCCATTGTAATCAAGCAACCCTGGTTCCATGTTTGAAAGGTATAAGGCACCTTCGGGCTCGAATCGGGGAAGGATTGGTATGGAACTGTGATTCGGGGGCTTATCTCATCGTCGATGTACACTTCTACATTCCCGGTTTCAAGTGATTTGTCCACGACAAGTCTGTAGGTATGCCAACCGCTCCAGTCCCAAGGAATGAACTCTCCCGCATTCTGACTAACGCCCAAGAAAGTCTCGCCGGTTTCCAATTTCCAAGCCCAGACACTTGGCATCTTCAGACCATCATTCGCTCCAAAGCCAAGCGGATCATAGGGCTGCAACTGGGAGTCGGCCATGTTTTCTGCGTCCATCGACGTACTGATCTCATATCTTTTTGCTGTCTGCAAAGATTCCTCATTCCTGTAGTAAAAAATACGAGAGTAAGGGTAGGAAGGGCACGGGGCTGTCATATCTATATACAGGTATTCTCCATCTGTACTAACGCTGCCACACTCCTGCTCGTAAACCTCCCAGCCCGCATCGGATGGCATTACGTCACACTCGTAATCGTTTCTAGCAAGCTCTGTGGCACACTCGCCGGAAAGGATCGGCACACCGGCCACTACGAACGAAAAATTCGAAAGCTCGATGGAGATGAGATTATTCTCGTAATCCAGCGTGCCTTCCATTCTCGTCCAGTTTGTGCCGCCGGATTCGACAAAGTAGGCTCCGATCTCTCCCTCTGAGGACCACTCGGGTAGCCATCCTTCGTGATACTGGAGGCTGAGCCTCACGGGCACGTTGAAATGTCGACCAGAGGGGAGAAGCTGTAAGATCGGTCCTGCCGGAAAAAAGTCGGTAATCGCTGGTGCTCCCTGCCCTGCCTGGATCACGATTATCGTCTCAGAGTCTAGTGCATCTGGCGGAATCTCAATAAAAGCACCGGCGAAGGGATCGCCGGGCCTGTTCGCGGTCACCGTGCCGCCCTCGGGGCCCACGACCCCGAATCCGCTCGGCGGGTACTCGCCGGCCTGGGGCCGGTAGATCGCCACCGCGTAACGGCCGGTGTTGCCGGCCGCGTCTGTGGCTACTGCCTCGATCAGGTTCATGCCGAAGGCCACCGGCAAGCTGTCTAGCTGAAACGATGTTCCCGTGATTTGAGCCTGCACCCCGTTCACGCTCACCGTGACGGCCTCGGCGTCGGCGACGTTCCCGAGCACCGGCGTCGAGTCGGCATCTATTAAGGTGCCGTCTTCCGGGCTGGTTATCGTCACAACCGGTGAAAGGTTGTCGTGCACGATCACGATCTGAGCGGGGTCGGAGACGTTGCCCGCGCGATCCGTGGCCGTCACCTGAAGCTCGTTGGCGACGTTCTCGTTCAGGAGAACCTCAAGCGTGAATGCTCCGTTCTCGTCGCTCCAGCTCGATGCGGCCTGGACGCCGCCCTTGACGTCCACCAGGCTGATTGCCTCGGTGGTTCCGGTTAGTATGACGGGGTTTCTCGCCGTTGGCGATGGGACGGGATTTATAACAGGCGCGGAAGGCGGCTCGTGATCTCCCAGCAGGTGCATCAGCAGGTTCAGCTCATCTTCGTTCTCGATGAGCCACAGACTACTAGGCACGTGGCATTTGCCCCGCGCCGTCGCTTTCAGGCCGGCCCGGAAGGCTACCAGCCACTGGACCACAGAGCTTGAGATTTCTGTTTCAGAATTCGCCCGGCAATGCTTCTTGTGACAGCTGGATATCTCGTCGTAGGCCCGCGCAACCTCGTACACAATGTTGTGGGCGTGGAAGGGCAGATCCTCGATCTCCTGGCTCGTCAGCGGGCTCCCGTTCGCCTCGTTCAGCGCCAGCGCCACTTTGAGAACCGTCTTCGAGTCTCCGTAGACCAGCCGCACGATCTCGGCCCAGTCGCCCTCGAAGAACGGAGTCAGATCCAACGTTGCCAGGATCACCGTCGCCGCCTGGTCTTTTGCATCAAGATCAGAAATCGACGGGTAGACACTCGCATCGACGGCGCCGGATTCGATAGCAGCCGTCAACTCGTAGCTTGATACGTCCAGCCGACCGAGGGCGTGGCGCAGTCCTACGAGCAATTTAACCAACCAGCGGGGCAAGTGAGAGGGATCGTGGTGGTAGTGCAACATGAACCAGTCATCGATCAGGGTTTCAACGGGCAGCGCCCCGGGATCATCCTGGAAGGTCAGCGACTCTTGGGCGACTGTGAGCGGTGGTGCGCTCGCCCCCCCCCCCCCCTAGATCCATGAAGCAGCTTGCGGCTATGCCCGTGCCGATCAGCAACGCGGTCAAAAGGGCGATGCCCCGATGCTCCCTGATCACTCTCGCCATGACGCCCTCCCGCGAAAGAGTTGTCGGTCTTCTATTTGATTATCAGATCGTACTCCCGCGGCTATGTGGGCTGTCAAGGGGGGCATGTAGGGGAAGGTGGGCGATGCCGCGGTTGATCAAATATTTGCCACGTCCGAGTCGAACCGGCGTCGCGGGCAGAGCGTGCGAGAAAAGTTATGGTCAGGGGATTATCACTTCCAGCGCCGGGGCGCAAGGCCCCTGCCGATTTTCCTTCCCGCCTTGCGGTTTATGATCACGCCGATTCCCGACACGCCGGACCTTCCTCCCGCCCGACGCGAAAGGTATTGTATGCCGCCCGGTCTGTCAATCCTGGTAGCGTTCGCGGATTTCGCGGGCCTCGTTCAGCATCTCGCCGAAGGCCTCGACACACTCGGGGTCGAAGTGGGTTCCCGAGTCCTTGCTGATGATGCCGTAAGCTTCTTCCTGGCTCATGGCTTCCTTGTAGACGCGCTTCGACGAGAGCGCATCGAAGACGTCGGCCACCGCCACGATGCGTCCCTCGATGGGAATGTCGGTCCCGCCCAATCCCCGGGGATAGCCATTGCCGTTCCACTTCTCGTGGTGAGTCAAGGCCACCAGTTCGCTCAGCTTGAGCAACTCGGAGTCCGAGCCGCCCAGGATGCGGGCACCGATATCGGTGTGGCTCTGGATGATCTTGAATTCCTCGGGTGTCAGCTTGCCGGGCTTGAGCAGCACGGCGTCGGGAATGCCGATCTTGCCCACGTCGTGCATCGGCGAGGAGTACAGCAATAGCTCCACACGCTCGGCGCCCCAGCCGAGCACCCGGGCCAGGGCGGCCGAGTAGTGGCTCATGCGCATGATGTGCGAGGCCGTGTCCTTGTCCTTGAACTCGGCCGCGACCGAGAGACGATAGATGGTGTCCAGATGAACCTTTTTCAGTTCGGTCGTCAGGCGGGCGTTGTTGACCGCCACGGCGGCCTGGGAGGCCAGCGAACGAACCAGGTCTTCCTGGTCAGTTTCGAAGGGGACGACTTGACCGTCCCTGCGGGCATTGATCAGTTGCAGCACGCCGTGGACGACCTCGCGCCTGTCGAGCATCGGCACCGTCAGAATGGACTGGGTGCGGTAGTCGTTGCGCCGGTCGAAATCAGGATTGAAGGAATACGGGGTCTGGTCACCGAGCTGGTAAACATCGGCGATATTGACGTTTTTCTTGGTGGCCGCGGCGTAGCCGGCGATGCTGTCCGTCGAGATAGGCACCTCGAAGGAGGAAAACAGCGCCCGCTCTTTCTCGGCCCCGAGCCTCTGAAGCAGCGTCTCGTTCTGCGAGACAGCGAAGCGCAGGTTGTCTCCCTCGCGCAGATAAAGGCTGCCGGCATCGGCCCCCGTGAAACCGCGTGCCTCTGCGACGATCATCTCGAGCAGCTCGTCGAGGTTCTGCATGCTGGTAAGAGCGATCCCGATCCTGGTCAGCTTGAGCACCTCGTCACGAAAACGCTGTTCGATCATGGCCTGCTCTCGACTCCTCCCCCCTTTATCGAAAAATCATGCTATCACATTAAAAAAAAGCCGAATACATTCGGGTAAAACTTTTGCTATACTGGTTCGTCGGTATCTGGCAACAGATGGGCAAGCCAAGGGAGGTCTGCAATGAAATTTTCGCGAACTCTCGTATTTGTTACAGTTTTTGCGCTTGTTGGCGTGTTTGCGCCATGGGCCGAGGGCCGAGTCTGGTGGTCTGGCAGCCAGCGTGCGGGCTCCTATGAGGTTGAGGTGCTGGTGGACGGCTACGCCCGCCCGGTCTACTACCAGGGCGGGCACGCCTACGTCGAGGGACGGCGCGGCGAGCGTTACGTTATCCGCGTGCGCAACAGGAGCTGGCGTCGTGTCGAAGCGCTGATCTCGGTCGACGGACGCGATGTGATCGACGGCAAGCCCTTGAACCTGGGCAAGCGCGGCTACGTTATCCCGGCGTATTCATACGTCGACGTGGACGGTTTCAGAATAAACTATGGCGAAGTGGCCGCCTTCCGCTTCACCGGCGTGCCGGATTCGTATGCCGCGCGCATGGGCACGCCCTGGGAAGTGGGCATAATCGGTGTGGCCGTCTTTCCCGAGCGCAGCTATCGCCCGCCGCCTCGTCCCAGGCGGCCGTACGTGCTGCGCGGCGAACGCAAGAGCGCGCCCGGCAACTGGGACGAGTCCCAAGACCGGGCCAGCGCCGGCGCCGGCGAGGCGGCTCCCAGGTCGTCGCGTAACCTGGGAACACAGTTCGGCGAGCGGCGCGCCTCTGCCGTATCCGAGACTAGCTTCGTCAGGCAGAACTGGAGCAGTCCGGCTGCGCGCCTGTCAGTGCGTTACGATGATCGCGATGGGCTTTGCAGACTGGGCATCGGTTCATTTTGCTACCACCGCCCCTGGCCGCCGCCCTACGAGCCGCCCTACCAGCCGCCCTACGAACCGCCGCAGGACTTCTCCGATCCCCCGCCTGGCTGGGAACACTTCAACCAGTGGTACTGAAACGCTATCTGAAAAAACTTGAGACGGAGGCCGGCCTGGAAGCCGGATTGCCCGCGCCGCGTCCGGGCCTGCGCTTGTGCGTCGTCATCCCGGCCCTGGCCGAGCGCGATGGCATCGGACGGGTTATCGACTCGCTCGGAAAAAGCGCGCGGCTCGCCGAGGTAATCGTAGTGGTCAATAATCCGGCCGATGCAGCGGACGATATTGTCCGCGACAACCTGCTGACCATTGATGATCTGCGAAAGATGCATGGAAAGGATTTTCCGTTGCTGGCGGTCGATCGCGCCTCGCCCGGGCGGGCCTTCAGCTCGAGAGAAGCCGGCGTAGGCATGGCGCGCCGGGTGGGCATGGACCTGGCCCTGCGGCGCCTGGTCGCCGCGGGCACGGCCGGGCAGGGCGCCATCGCCTGCCTGGACGCCGACTCCCCCGTGGCTCCGGGATACATAGACGCGCTGCTCGAAGTCTTCGACTCACCCCGGGCGCCCCTGGCCGGCCTGTGTTCCTATCGGCACCCGCTTCCGGAAGACGAGCCGAGCGCCCGTGCCATCGTGGCCTATGAACTGTGGCTGCGCTATGTCGAGTTGGGAATGCTTCTGGCCGGTTCCGCCTGCGCTTTTCAGGCGGTCGGCTCCTGTATAGTGGCCTCCTGCCGAGGCTATGCCCTGGCGGACGGCATGCCGCGCAGGAAGGCGGGCGAGGACTTTCATTTCCTGCAGAAGGTGGCAAAGGTGGGCGGTCCGGGGTCGGTGGTTCGTATTCCGGGCGCGACGGTCTTCCCGGCTGCCCGGCAGTCTTCCAGGGTTCCCTTTGGCACCGGGCGCGCCATGCGCCGCATGTTGGAAGAGGGCCCAAGGGAATACCTGTGGGTCGAGCCGTGCGAGGCATTCTGCGATCTGCGCGGCTTCTATTCTTCGGCCGGCAGGGGCTTTGACGACATCGATTCCTGGCTTACAGACATCGGACCGGAGCTTGCCGATTTCATCCGTGAGCGCCGCGGCCCGGAGACCCTGCGTCGCCTGCGGGCCAATTTTTCGGACGCCGATCATTTCGCGCATGCCGTCCAGACCTGGTTCGACGGTCTGCAGGCGATTCGCTACGCCCGCCGTCGCAAGGCGGAAGCCGGCCCAAGTTGGATCTTCTCAGCCATTTCCCGGGCGCTCGGCGAGCTGTCGATGCAAGAGCTGACAGCCGATCTGAAACATCCCGATCCGGCGGATGACGATCTGGACTTGCAACTCAAATGGCTGGAAAGACTGCGCCTGGGCTGAGCTCCGGTGCTGGCTAAAGAGCAGCAGGATCGATCTGCCCGCCTACCGACCAGACACCGTCCCGGCCGCGGTCGAGGATCAGCACACCGGCCGGCCCGAAGACTTGTCCCGGCGGAGCCTCCCCGGCCAGCAGGCGCTTAGCCAGGGAGGGGAGGAAAGGCAAGTGGCTGACAAGCATCAGGTCTTCAGCGGTCGTTTGCAACTCGGTTGCCATGGGCTCCACCGGGTCGTTGGGGGACAAACCGCTTACGGATATCGGTGACAATCCACCTGCGAGGGCGGAGGCGATAATTTCCGCCGTCTGTTGCGCTCGGGCCTTCAGGCTGCAGCGAATCTGGGACGGCCGGGCCCCGAGCCGCGCGAGTTCACGGCCCACACGCTCAGCCTCGGATTTCCCGCGCTGGTTGAGTCCGCGGGCGGGATCGGCCTCCGGCAGCATGGCTTCTCCGTGCCTGACAAGGAACAAGCGCATGAAATTCCTCCCGACCTTACGCGGTTTCCTGATGAGTTGACTCCCTGGATACTGTCGTTGTCAAGCACCCAAACAGAAAATTCCTTGCCAGTCAGGGGCCGGCAAGGGTAAGGAACGAAACATGACCAAGCATCTGCCAGAGGAAGTTCGGCGCGGCCAGATCCTGGACGCGGCCAGGAAGTGTTTCGTCGAGAAAGGCTACTTTCCAACCCGCATGGACGACGTGGCCCGGACGGCGGGGCTCAGCAAGGGTGGAATCTACTTCCACTTCGACGGCAAGCGGCAGATATTCGAGGCCCTGGTGCGGCAGGAGTACGAGGAGTCGGCCAAGGTCCTAAGAGCGATGTCGGTACAGCCACAGTCGTACCGCGAGATGTTCGCCAACCTGGCGCGCCACTACCTGGAATTCTTCAGCATCCGGCCGGATTACCCGCGCTTCTTCATGGTGATGGGCGAGATGGCCGGTCGTGACGAGTCGGTTCGCGAGATGCTGGCCTTGCTGCAAAAGGAGTACACCGGTGTCATTGCGCGTATCATCCAGCAGGGCATTGATGCCGGCGCGCTGAAACCTGTCGACCCCGAGGTGACGGCGACACTGTTGAAAGGCATCATCGACGCCATCGAGGGTTACTTTGCCATCGGTGTCGACATGGACGTAGAACGCATCATGGCCACCGGAATGGAAATAATCATGAGCGGGTTGCTGCGCTGAGAGTTCGCGCGCGGGATGCAGGCGATGAAGATAGCCCTGGCGCAGATTAACCCGACCGTCGGAGACCTCGCCGGCAACTGCGAGAAGATCGTCAGTTTTCACAAGCGGGCGATTGAGGCGGGAGCCGACCTGGCGGTCTTCCCGGAACTGGCCGTTACCGGCTATCCGCCGCTCGATCTGATCGTGCGTGACGGCTTTCTAAAAAAATGCGAGACCGGGCTTCGTTCGCTGGCGACGAAACTCGATCGAATTCCGGCTTTGGTCGGGTGCGTGATTCCCAACCCGGCCCAGGGCGGTCGGCCCGCGCTCAACGCAGCCGTGCTGCTTTGGGGCGGGGAACTGCGCGCGGTGCAGGCCAAGAGCCGGTTGCCGACATACGATGTCTTCGATGAAGATCGCTACTTCGAGCCGGCGGTTGAAAGAAAACCCGTCGAGCTTGGCGGGCAGAGACTTGGAATCACCGTGTGCGAAGATATCTGGGACGGGCCGGAGGAAGACAGGCCTCGTTACCAGGTCGACCCGGTCGCCGACCTGGTCGGGCAGGGGGCAAGTCTGATCATCAACCTGTCCGCCTCGCCATTTTTCGAGGGCAAGGCGAAGTTGCGCGAGGACCGGCTGCGTTCGATCGCCCGCAAGCACGGGCTGCCGGTGGTTCTGGTAAACCAGGTTGGCGGAAACGACAGCCTGCTGTTCGACGGCCGTAGCCTGGCGGTAGGCAGCGATGGAAGAGTTCTGGCCCGGGCGGAGGCTTTCCGGGAAGACCTGGTCATGGTCGACCTGGACGCCTCGACGGGTGACGTACGTCCCGTTCCGGCCGAGGGGCCGGCCGAACTGTTCGGGGCCATCGTCATGGGACTGCGCGATTACATGGACAAGTGCGGGTTCAAGCACGCGCTGCTCGGTCTCAGCGGTGGGATCGACTCGGCCGTCACGGCCGTGCTCGCGGCCGAGGCTGCCGGGGCAGAACGGGTTTACGCACTGGCCATGCCATCATGCTATTCGTCTCCTCACTCACGCAGAGACGCCGAGCGACTCTGTAAAAACCTGGGCATGCGCTTTTTCGACGTGCCGATCGGGAAGGTGCTCGATGCCTATCGTCAGACGCTGCGCGCCGATCTCGACGATGTCAGCGGAACGCTGACCGAGGAAAATCTGCAGGCGCGCATTCGCGGCGCTATGCTGATGGCTTTCGCCAACAACAAAGGCGCGCTGGCGCTCGCCACGGGCAACAAGAGCGAGTTGGCTGTGGGCTACTGCACCCTGTACGGCGACATGGTCGGCGGGCTTTCACCCATTGGCGATCTGCTCAAGACCCAGGTGTACGACCTTGCCGAGTACATCAACCGGCAGGCCGAGATCATTCCGCGCCGCATCATCGATCGACCCCCCAGCGCGGAACTGCGCCCCGAGCAGAAGGACTCAGACAGCCTGCCGCCATACGACGTGCTGGATCCCATACTCGACCTGTACATCACCGAAGGCCTTGGGGCCGAGGCCATAATAGCCAAGGGCTACCCACGGGCGATAGTCGAGGATGTCGTTCGCATGGTGGAACTGTCGGAGTTCAAGCGCCGTCAGGCGGCTCCGGTGCTGAAAGTGTCGCGGCGCTCATTCGGCGCAGGACGCCGGATACCGATAGCCCGCGGCCTGGGACGGGGCTGAATGGCGCGCCTGGAGGACAAGCGCTTCGCGATCCTGCACGCCGGGCCGGGCGATGCCGGAGAGCGGCTGGACATCTTTCTGAGCCTGCGCTTCAGACGCAGCCGGACCGTCATCAGGCGCAGGCTGGCGGGTGACGTCGTCGACTCGGCCGGCCGGCCGATCAAGTGGTCGCATCGTTTGCGCCAGGGAGAAATCGTCCGGGTAGTGACCATTGAGCGGCCCGAGCCGGATGTCGAGGTGGGCTATCGCCTGCTCTACCAGGACGACTGGATAGTAGTCGTCGATAAGGGATCCGGTGCGCCGGTGCATCCGACCCGCAGCTACCGCACCCGGACCGTGCTCACGCGTCTCAGGGAAGATCTCGCCGACGACGGCATCAACCCCGCCCACAGGCTCGATCGCGAGACCAGCGGAGTGCTGATCTTCGGCCGGAGAGCCCGGGCGATTAGAGAACTGATGCGGGCTTTTCGCGAGAGGCGGGTCGAGAAACGCTACCTGGCGGTGGTGCGGGGAAGCGTGGGTTTCGATCGCCTGAGAGTGGCGGAGCCCCTGGGGCGCGACGGCGACTATCCCATCGACTGCAGGATGAAGGTAGACCGCCGGAATGGGAGTCCGGCCGTGACCGACCTGGAAGTTCTGGATCGCCGCGTTGACCGTTCGCTGGTGGCTGCCAGACCCAGAAGCGGACGCCAGCACCAGATACGCGTGCACCTCGCCTGTCTCGGCCACCCGATATTGGGTGACAAGCTATATCAGCAGGACGGGCAGCCATATTTGGCAATGGTTCATGGCAAGCTCGATGCAGACGCCTTGGATCGGCTGGGTCACACCCGCCAGGCACTTCACGCGCAGGCGATCGAGTTCGACCATCCGGAAAACGGCCAAAGGATGCACCTGTCGGCCCCGTTGCCTGCGGATCTGCAAGAACTTCTCGGCCAGAGGGCCTGATCAGCTTCCCCAGACCAGGCCTATGGGCAGGATTATGCCGCTGAAACCGGTGGTGTCGGCGCAGGTGTCGGGAGCGCATTCCTGGTTTTCACAGTATTGAGTGCAGTTCGGGGAGATGTAGCAATCGGATTGCGAAACCCGGCTGTGGAACATGATGGTACTGCATGTGGACACCGGGAAATTGCCGATCGTCACATTGTTGGTCTCCTCGCAGACCAGGCCGACTTCCTCGCCGTCGACAAAAACGGGTGTGTTGCGGCTGACCTTGTTGTTGACGACCAGTTGATACTCACCGGATTCCGGGTCGGGCACGCCGTTCTTGCCTGATTCCAGGCAGGGTTCACAGCCGGCGGCGAACAGAGCCGTGCAGGTCAAGAAAACAAATTCTAAGTTTCGGCACATACGAAGCACCCCCTTTCGCGTAAAACAGTTCACAATTTTCCATCCTTGTCAATCGTTGACTGAAGGATGATAACACGTGATACTCCACGTTATGTTGAGCCGGGTATTTTTTACGCTGCAGGTATGTCTCCTGGTTGCAAGCTGCAATCGGGGCGACGCTACGCCTTTTCCCCCGGGCATGATTGCCATGTTCGACCACGAGTGCCCCGACGGCTGGACGCGCTACCAGCAAATGGACGGCCGCTTTGCGCGCGGGGGGTTGCAGGCAGGGGAGACAGGGGGAGACGAGGGACACATTCACTCGTTCGATGTCACCGCCCGCACCTCGAAGGACGGAGCGCATGTGCACATGCTGGCGGCCGGTGAGCCGGTCGACGTCGACCCGGGCGCGTTCGGCAGTATAGGTCTCTACGACGGTTTCCTGCAGGCCTTCGAGGAGGGCGGGCGCGATCGCACCAAGGCCAGCCGCGCGCGGACCGTCACCGATACAAGCGGCGCCCACGATCACCTGATCAGCGTCCAGGGAGAGACCGAGCCGAAGTTGGCGCTACCGCCGTATATAGATCTGGTCTTTTGCAGGAAGGAGTGAGCACGAGCGCTTGCTGCGCTAATATTCCCTGGCCCTGCGACTCCCGCTACCCGTGCTCGATCCTGAGAAAGCAACTGGTGCGGTTGAAGGAGGTGGATTTTGATACATGTGAGCGAAGTATGGAGAATGTCCGGTAACATGAAAAAGTTATTCTGGCCGGCCCTGGTGGCCGTATTCGCATTTTCAGGATGCGGTGATACCGGAAGTGTTGACGACGATGGTGGTCTGCCCGGCGATGGACAAGACGAGGTGCTGCACGGTGACGACGGAGGAATCGAAGATGCTGCAGACGTCGTTCTGATAAACGACGCTGCCTTCATCTTACAGAATGTGCCTTCTAGCGTCGAGGTGGGTGCATCGTTCCCGGTCGAGATCACCATGCAAAACACCGGCACCACCACCTGGACCGCCGAGACACCCAACGCGTACCGGCTGGGGGCGGAGAATCCCCGGGACAACACCACCTGGGGCATCGCGCGCATCACAATGGCGGCGGGTACGCTGGTGGCACCGGGCGAGACCAACACCTTCCGGCGCAACCTGACCGCGCCGGCCGCGGCGGGGACCTACGACTTCCAGTGGCAGATGGTCCAGGAAGACGTGGAGTGGTTCGGCCAGACCACCGACAACCTGCAAATCAATGTCACCGACTCCTGCGTACCCGACTGCACTGCCAAGTGCTGCGGCGGCAACGGGTGCGGGGGCGACTGCCCGGACAACTGCGCCGGCGGCCAGACCTGCGATCCCAACACTTGCCAATGCGTGCAATGCGTGCCGCTGACCTGCGCGCAGGCCGACGTGATCTGCGGGACGGCCCCGGACGGCTGTGGCGGGGAGATCACCTGCGGCCCCTGCTGCGGCCAGTGCTCCGAGGTCTTCAACGATGAGTTGAACGGCTCCACCCTCGGAACGCGCAGCGGCGGCGAATGGATCAACGGCGGCGGCTGGCAGACCCACGGCCTCAACAACCGGATCATCTACGCCTTCTCGGCCATCCACTGCGGGTATTTGGAAGTGGACGTCCGCAACTTCGATCCCACCAACCAGTACATCCACAATTCCGAGCCGGTCGACTGCGACGCCGAGAACACCGACTGTTACGTGCATTTCGTGTCCCTCTACCGCGGCGACCACGGCAACCATCACACCGCGGCTGACAACTGCGAAAGTCAACTCGCCGTCCAGGCCACCGGCCCCGAAACCGCCTCGCAGAACCGCACCAAGAAGTTCAAGCTCAAGGCCTCCACCACCGGATGGGACGGGGGCGGCAACAGCTACTCCAACGAATACAACTGGGACACCGGCCACACCTACCACCTGAAGCTGGAGTGGAACTCGGAGGAAATCCTCTTCTTCGTGGATGGCCAGCAAAAAGCCCGGGTGGACCTGAGCTGGCCCGGCGACTCCGACTTCACGCCCAACGAGTCCCCCGAGTGCACCGACAACAACGGCCGCCGCTTGGCCCTGACCCACTTCTTCCTGGGGCGGGACTTCGGCTGCCAGGGCTGCCTGGACGGCCCGATCTACTCGAACCTGGTGATCTACGACTGCAATCCCTAGTAAGGAACAAAACATGGACCTGACCGGCCCAGGTGCCACGTGATCCGTTTCGGGCCGCCCAGCACGTAATGTTTCCTGTGAATCCTAACAAACTGTCATTCTGAAAATCCAGCCCATGGCCGCCAGCCTTCTTCTTCCCATTTTGAGTCATCCCTCAGCGGAACGAGCTTGGTTTCAAGTCCATTCAGTATTCCTGAGATTGAATCGAACCGATCCACCTTCTGACTCGCGTATTTTTCTACAGTATGACTTACGCCAAGATAGCTAGACAGGGTGATCCCGGGAATTGTTTCGCTTCTGACCGGTTTGTGGTCCTTCGGTACTGTGATTGTGAGGAAATCCATTTCTACAAATAGTGTGAGTAGGTTTGTGATATCAGCCTCCGGTAGAGAGAACGGAAAGGTTGTCGTGTACAACCCCGATCGTTCGTCGATCGGGTTGGTTTTCCACTTCACTGGCTCGACCGTTCCCAATCCCGTACCTTCTATGCGGATCCTCACACCGCCATCGCGGCCGTCAACGTCAACCATCTCGATTCGGGAGCCTTTCCATTCTCTCTCATCGCCAAGGAAACTGGCGGTCTTGTTCTGCGCTCCCAGTTTCATGTCCGTCGACCCTCCAAGGAGTTATCCGGAATTCCCCATATCAAAATCCGTACCACAGCGCGGCTCCCCTGCAGAAACAAAACCAATCCATTTTCACTTTTTCCCAACGGCTTTTTGTGTAGGGACGAATGAACGATCATGAGACGATGCACCGTGAGTCGGCAACATGTTCCGGAATCTATGTTGCTTCTACCCCTCGGGTGAGCACAGAATCGTGTTCTCGTCCGCCGGCTCGCATTTGACCCAAGCCCTATTCCGCCGGAATCCACTGGAAGGTCGGTAGATGTCCCTTACGATGGAGATTGACGTAGCAGCCGTGCTGACTGCAAGCGGTTGTTACTGCAAGGACGCGCTGACCACGAAAAGAGCGATATTTGAGGGCGGGCTTCTTCTTGCCCAGGTCGATAACGCCCAACCCCTGGTCAATGGCTGCAACGAACAACAGGTCCCGCGAGAAGGCCATGCGACTCCAGTGTTTGACTGGTGCGGCCGTGTGGTCGCGGTCGCTGCCGAGTGATTGAGTGAACGTATAGATTTCGTCGAGGGTCGCAGGGTCTCGTACGCTGATGTGCTGGCTGGTGCGGCCATGATTCGCGCTCTGCGAAAGGAGCGCGATGAAACGTTCGCCCAGTACGGCCCGATTGACGTGCTCGTACGTGCTGTGCGGTTCGAGCTCGATGACAGCTTCCTCGTGCACGCTACCGTCTGGTTGAACCTGGTAGAAGAACGCCCACAGTGGCAGAAGAAAGTTGTCGACGACAATCAAACGCCCATCTTTCAACACCATGGCGTCGATGCGTTTCCTCATTCCGGAGCCGACGACCTGCTGGGGAAGCGGAATCAGCTCGGTGGTCAATCCATGTATCCCGGGACGGATGATCCACATGCTTTCGAAAGGAACGTCAGGAACGGTTTGGTTTGTGCCGCCTCCCGCATAGATCACGCCGGTGTTGGTCACCGCGGCGCACCGGGTGGTGTGACCTTCTGGCGGCGTCCACCTCGTGAATTGGAAATCACCCGAAGACCAGTCGACGTGATAGAGGTAAGCTGCCGTCGGATCGGTGGGGAGGGTGGCGGCGTAACGATCCGTCTCGCACACGATGAAGTCGTAGGCATCTTCCGGTAGCTCGACAAGAGGCTCAGGATCCGGACCGCGCGCCCTGTGGAGGATCGCCCTGCCATCTACGGGGAGGACAACCAGCTCACCAGGATGAAGTTCGTAGGGCATGTTGTCGAGTATACATTTCATGGGAATTTTTGACAGACTCCATTTTATAGAACAATCAATGCTCTCTACCCGGCTTGGGGGATTTCGCTCGCATCGGCCGGCTCGTCGTCAATGCAGTCGAACTCGCTGTAGTCAGGATCGGCAAAGAAATCCTCCCCGAGGTGCAGTGGATGCGTCGCGCCCTTCTTAAAGGACTGAGCACCGCCCTCCTTATAATCCCTGTCCCCGTGACTCCTGGTAACCGCGTTCGACCCTGTCCAGCAAGGCCGCACGTTCTTCCTCCGGTAAAAAGGCCGCCGCAACGGCGTTGCGCTCAAGGCGCAGCAGATCATCGAGAGAGTATCCCCAGCGAGAGGCCGCCACGTCGTAGTCATCGTTGATGCTCGTGCAATGAATTGCCGGGTCGTCCGCGTTGATCGTAACCGGCACGCCGGCCCGATCGAGGCGCGGCAGCGGGTGCTGGTCGAGCCGGTCAATGCAGCCGGTCTGGAAATTGCTGATCGGGCACATCTCCAGCGTCACCCGGCCGGCGGCCAGCATGGCCGTCACCTCATCGTCCCGCGCGGCCTCGATGCCGTGGCCGATGCGAACGGCGGACAGCGACCCGACCGCGGAGGCTACCTGCTCCGCGGACGTGCCTTCACCTGCGTGGATAGTGATGCCCAGTTCGCCGATATCGCGAACACGCCGGAAAAACCTCTCGAACTCTCGGTTGGCGTGCTGAAACTCGTCACCGGCCAGATCGACCCCGGAGATTCCCATCTCGTGCATGCGCACACCCAGATCGACCATTTCGGTCCAGGAGGCGTAGCTGTATCTCTCACGCGCGAAGGTCAGGATGAAGCGAATCGAGATGCCTTCCTCGGCGGCCGCGGCAATGCCCGATTCGCAGACGGCCTGCAGCGCCCCTTCGATCTGCAAGCCGCTGGTGCGCGTCAGGTGCTCCGGGCTGAATCGCAGTTCCAGGTGTACGATGCCCTCGGAAGCGGCATCCCTGACCGCTTCAGCGGTCACCCGCTCGATATCCTTGTAGGAACGGTACCAGTCTGAGCGAAACTTGGTGAGAAAATTGGCCAGCGTGCGCGGCTCGTCGTCGTTGAAAGTCACCAGGCGAGCCAGCGAGGTCTCGGAGTCGAGGGGGAGATCCAATCCATATCTCTTGCCCAATTCCAGTAAAGTGCCCAGGCGCAACGAGCCTTCTAGATGCCGGTGCAGCTCGATCTTGGGCAACCCGCGCAGGATAGCCAATCTCTCGTCAGCCTTCAAGATTCAACCTCAGCGCCAAGAGTCAAGGAGCCATCATTCTACGCAGCTAGACCAATCGGCGTCAACACGCGAAGAAGCTACAAGAGGGACGCGGTTGAATCTGGAACGAATGCGCGGTAGGGTCGCGTACATAACAGCCAAACACTTTGGCCGTGATGGGAGCCACATATGGGCACAATCACCCTGGACGAATACACCCGCTACGACGCGCTCGGGCTCGCCGAGCTCGTGCGCCGCAATGAGGTGCAGCCCGAAGAGCTCCTCGAGGTTGCCATCGCGGCCATCGAACAGACCAACCCCCGGCTCAATGCGGTCATCGCCCGGCTGTACGACCGGGCCCGCGATCGCATCGCCGCCGGTTTGCCGACGGGTCCGTTCACCGGGGTTCCCTACCTGCTCAAGGACATGCTCGATCTGGAGGGCACCAAGGTCACCTGGGGATCGCGCTTGCTTCGCAACAACGTCTCCACCCACACCCACGAAATTCTTCGGCGAATGGAGGCGACCGGTCTTTCGTTCCTGGGGCGGACGAACATGAGCGAGCTGGGTATGGTACCCCACGCTGAGCCGAAGGCCTACGGACCCACCCGCAATCCCTGGGACCTGGATCGTTCTCCCGGGGGGTCGAGCGGCGGCGCGGCCGCGGCGGTGGCCGCCGGCGTGGTGCCCATGGCCCACGCCGCCGACGGCGGAGGCTCGATTCGCATCCCCGCTTCGGCCTGCGGGCTCTTCGGGCTCAAGCCCTCCAAGGGCCGCAACCCGGCCGACCTTGACGAGCCCACCGATGAGTTCGTCAGCCAGCACGTGATCTCGCGCACGGTACGGGATTCGGCCGCCATGCTCGATGCCATCCAGGGTGCCCGTTCTTTCGAGCGCTTGCAGCTGCCGGCCCCCTCCCGGCCTTATCTCGAGATCGCCGCCGAGCCGCCCGGCACCCTGAAAATCGGCTATTCCCTCAGCGATTTCTTCGGCAACACGGTGCACCCGGACTGCCGTGAGGCGGTGCTCGCGACGGCCGGCCTGCTGACCGAGTTGGGGCACGAAGTAGAAGAGTCCGCGCCCGTCATCGACGCAGAGAGTTACTTCCATGGGTTCCAGGTTCTGTGGTGCGCCTCCGCCGGGTTTTTCTACGAGGAGGTCCGGCGAGAATTGGGCAAACAGGAACGCATCCCCGCCCCGTTACGCCTGGCACTGGGCCAGCGCCAGGTGTTGAGGTTGCTGACCAGCCTGCCTACCAACCTTTCCGGCAACCCGATGATCGAGCCGTTCACGCGCAAGCTGGCCGCGCTCGACCGGAAGCACACCCCGGCCGATCTGATGCGGGCCTGGATCGAGATGCGCCGGGCCGAGGCCGAGCTCAGGAACTTTCTTTCGGGTTTCGACATGCTGCTCACCCCGGTCATGGCCGAGCCGCCCTGGCCGATCGGCTACCTGAAGCAGAACTGGTCCATCCCCCGGTTGCAGGAGGAGCTTCTGCGCTACGTGGCTTTTACGCCCATCGCCAACTCGACCGGATTCCCGGCCATGTCGGTCCCGCTGCATTGGAGTCCGGAGGGTCTTCCGATCGGATCGCACTTCATCGCGCCGCTGGGTGCCGAGGACCTGCTATTCCAGTTGGCGGCCCAACTGGAGGCCGCCCGTCCCTGGCGGGACCGGCGCCCCCCCGCGTTCATCTGAGATCTCACGGTCCGGGATAAAAGGTGACCCCTTTTTCCCCATCGGGAAGAAGCTACGGGGGTTGCTCTGAGTCGGCGAACGTGATAGAAATTTTCTCCCCGTGAATCGCGGGGAATGTTTTTCCTTTGGCGGTTGTTTCTACCAGCCAAGAGGAGGAGGATACTATGATACGCAAGTTAGCAAGTCTGGCAATCATGTTGGGGCTTTGTGGATGGCTGATCGGCTGCCGGGGCGGAGGGGCCGAGCACAACAACGATAAGACCGTAAAAACCTCTGCCGGCAGTTCGGAAGTGGTCGCCCGGGTTGGCGATGTGACCATAACCCTGGAGCAGTTCGAAGGCTACCTCAACCAGCAGAATCGGCTGGTCAGGGCCCGTTACAAGTCTATGGAACAGAAGAAAAAACTCCTCCAGAGCCTGGTCGAGCGCGAGGCCATGGTGCTCGAGGCCAAGCGCCTCGGCCTGGACAAGGATCCCAATGTTGTCCGCGGACTCAAGAAGATCCTGGCCCGGCAATTGGTGAACGAGGAGTTCAACAAGAAGCTTGCCAAGCAGATAGAGATCTCGGAAGAGCAGATCAAGCATTTCTACGATGAAAACCACGATCGTTACCATGCTTCCGAGAAGGTCAGGGTGCATAAGATCTTCATCAAGGGATCGAAATCCGATAGCCAGGCGAGAAAACAGGCCCAGGCCAAGGCGAAAAAGCTCCTGGCCCAACTCAAGGCCAAGCCGCAGGATCGGCGCCTGTTCATCCAACTGGCCCGGGAGAATTCCGACGATGTGGCCACACGGCCAATCGGGGGCGACACCAATTTCAAGACCCGCGATCAACTCGTCCAGGACAACGGAAAAGTGTTTGCCGAGGCCGCCTTCGGATTGGCGAAGACCAACGATATTAGCGGCGTCATTGAAGACGACAAGGGTTTCTATATCCTGAGACAATCCGGCAAGCAGCCGCCGATCGATCTCCCGCTCGATAAAGTCAAGCAGCAGATACACACCACACTGTTTGCCCGGGCTCGTGGCGAGGGCTACACGGCTTTCGTGGATGCCGTTCTGAAGAAAGCCCGCGTCAACATTTTTGCAAACGTTCTCGATAAGGCCAAGGTTGATCTCAGTGACGTGCCCAGCATCCCAGGGCGCGGGATGCCAAACGCCTTTTCGAAACCGCCCGCACATGGCATGATGCCCGTAAATCGGGCGGGCAAGCCGAACATCCTGAGGCTGCCCCACAAGGGCGTTGTTCCTCCAGGCAAGGCCGGGCCCGGGCCTAAACACGGGCCTAAATCCGGGCGCTAGTGAATATGTTGCTGAACTGCAAAACGTGGTTTTCATTTTCGGCGCTTTTCCTGTCGATCACGGTCAGCGGGGCAAGCGGTTGCGACAATGGCAAGTCAAAGTTGCACTCGGAGCCCCAGGCGGTTTCCGTGGTTAACGGTGAGCCGATTAGCATTGAGCAATTTCAGACGGCTCTCGACGATCTCAAGGGCGAAGGAAAAGGATTTTTGGCGAATGCCGAGCAAGAGAGAAAGCTGAAGCGCGAACTACTTGAGAGGATGATAGATGACAGGCTTATGACCCAGGAAGCGCGCGCGAAAAACATTTCTCTCGACACCAGAATTCTGGATGCCTCACTACAACCCCTCTTCGATGAGTATCCGCCGGGCGGGGTGGAGGAGGTATTGATGAAGAGAGGGAAGAGCCTGGAGGAATACAAGCGGGAAAGCGCTCATCTGCTCCTGCTGCAGAAGCTTCTCAAACGGGAAGTGACGGACAGGATTGCCATATCGAAGGAAGAGATCGGCAAGTATTTCGATGAGCACCACAGCGAGTTTCTCGAACCCGAACAGGTGCGGGTGCGCCAGATAGTCAGCCAGAGCGAGGAAGAAGCCGAGACGCTACGCAAGCGAATCCTGCGCGGCGAATCTTTCGAGGGCCTGGCGCGAGAGTTCTCGTTGGGGCCCGAGGCCGCGCGCGGCGGCGACTTAGGCTACTTCTCGAAGGGAAGCATGCCTCCGGCAATCGAGGAGGCTTGTTTCAAGCTCTGGTCGGCGCACGTGTCGAAGGTGGTGGCTTCTCCCTACGGCTTTCATCTGTTCCAGTTGGTGGATCGTAAGCCGGCCCGGGAGCTCACCCTTCAACAGGCCACCGAGAAGATCTCCAGACGGCTCGCGATGGAAAAGACCAAGGAAGCCGAGGCCTTTTACCTGCGCACGCTGCGTGAAGGCGCGAGCATCGAACGGGATCTGGAACAGGTGGATCGCATTCACTGACTTGGCATTATTAGAACCTAGAAAGGCCTGCCAAAATGAAACGCCTGGGAATATCTCTTGTTGTGCTGTTGGCAACAGCGGCAATTCCACCCGTCGCAGCGCGGATCCTCGACCGCATCGCCGCCGTCGTCAACGACGATGTCATCCTCTTGAGCGAAGTCGACAGCCGTTGCCGGGCGGCGCTGGACGAGATCCCCTCCAACCTGCCGCTGGCGAAGATGGTCGAACGCAAGCGGCAGGTTCGCAAGCAGACCCTCGATGAACTGGTAGAAGAATTGCTGTTCAAGCAGCAGGTGCACGAGCACAAGATCGTCGTCAGCGACGAGGAGGTCGACCAGCAGATCGAGCAGCTGAAAAAGACGAACAATATGACAGAAAAACAGTTCTCGGATGCGCTCAGGATGGAGGGCAGGACGATCGCCGACCTGCGGAGCAGCCTGCACGGGCAGTTGGAGAGACAAAAAATGGTCGATGCCCAGATGCGCAACAATCCAGACATGAGGGCGCGGGTGCAGGTCGGGGAGAAGGATATTGATGACTACTACCGGAAGCATTTCCGGAGCACCGCATCCAAGGAAAAGGTGCGCGCCAGCCACATCCTGTTCGTCGTTCCGCCTAAAACGGGTAAGGACGCCGAGAAGGTGATTCACGACAAAGCACAGGAAGTGCTGGCGAAGATCCGTAAGGGAGCCGAGTTTGCCAAAATGGCCAAGGAGTTCTCGGACGATCCCAGCGGCTCTGCGGGCGGCGACCTGGGTTGGTTCCACCGGGGAGACATGATGGCCGCTTTCGAGAAGTCTGCTTTCGGTCTGAAGAAAGGGCAAATCAGCGATCTGGTACAAACCAAGCTGGGGTATCATATCATCCTGGTGACTGACCGCGCCGTGGAAGGACCACCCCCTCTGGAGAAGGTCGTCAATGAGATCCGCAGCAACCTTTATCGCGAGAAGTTTCGCGAAGCCATGAAAGATTGGCTGACACAACTGCGCCGCAATTCATTCGTCGAATACAAGCTGTGACACGTGTTGGAATCACAATGGGTGATCCCGCCGGGGTCGGCCCCGAGGTCATCCTGAGAACGTTGGCAGAGCGGGATCGTCTCGAGGGGATCGAGGCAGTCGTCTTTGGAGACCGCCAGTTGCTGGCGCGCTTGATGAAGGCTCTCGATCTCTCAGCCGAATTGCAGGTGCGCGGGGTCGGTAGCCTTGGCGCTTCAGCCATGACGCCGGGGCGCTTCACGACGGAGGGAGGGCTGGCCCAGGGCGCCTACCTGAAAGAGGCGGCGGATGCGCTCGAGCGGGGTGAGGTCGACGCCCTGGTGACCGGGCCGATTCACAAGCGGGCGCTTGTGGCCGGCGACATGCCCGGGCCGGGTCAGACCGAGTGGCTGGCCTCGCGCTTCGGCGGCCGGCGGCCGGTGATGCTGCTTTCGGGACCGCGTCTGAAGGTCGTGTTGGCAACGACCCACTTGCCGTTGTCGCAAGTCGCTCTGCACATCACGCGGGAGGACTTGCTGGATGTGGGTTTGATCGCCTGCCGGGAACTCAGGCGCTACTTTTTCCCGGCCGGGCCGCGTCTCGCGGTGTGCGCACTGAATCCCCACGGTGAGGTGAACGGAGAGGTCGGCTACGAGGAGCGCGAGATCATTGGGCCGGCCGTGGAAGATCTGCGCCGGCAGGGTGTAAATGCCTACGGGCCTTTCCCCGGAGACGCTATCTTCGCCAGGGCGGCCGCGGGAAAATACGATGCCGTCCTGGCCATGTACCACGATCAGGGCCTGGCCCCGCTCAAGGTCCTTCATTTCAACAGTGCCGTAAACGTGACCCTGGGGCTGGGTATCGTTCGCACTTCGCCCGATCACGGCGTTGCCTACGATATCGCCCACAAGGGCCAGGCCGACCCGACCAGCATGACCGAGGCCTTGTTGCTGGCGGTAAAAATGGTCGAAAGAGACAAAACGGCATGAGCAGGGAAGGCGTCGGTGAAATCCGCATCAGAGGCGCTCGCGTTCACAACCTGAAGAACATCGACCTTTCCATACCCAGGAACAAACTGGTGGCCATCACCGGGCTGAGCGGTTCGGGTAAATCTTCTCTGGCCTTCGACACCCTCTATGCCGAGGGACAGCGGCGATACGTGGAGTCCCTGTCAGCCTATGCCCGCCAGTTCCTCGAGCAGATGTCCAAGCCCGATGTCGACTCCATCGACGGCCTCTCGCCGGCGATCTCGATCGAGCAGAAAACGGTCAGTCACAACCCGCGCTCGACGGTCGGCACCGTCACCGAAATCTATGATTACCTGAGGCTGCTCTTCGCCCGGGCGGGCGATCCGCATTGCCCGACCTGCGGGCGTCCGATCACCACCCAGACCGTCCAGGAGATCGTCGACCAGGTGATGGAGATGCCAAAGGGCGCGCGCTTCTCCGTATTGGCGCCGGTGGTGCGCGGCAAAAAGGGCGAGCACCGCAAGCTGTTCGAAGATCTGCGCAAGCAGGGCTTTTCCCGGGTGAGCGTGGACGGCGAGCTTTTCGATCTGGAAGACGATATCGACCTGGGCCACAAGAAAAAGCATGACATCAAGGTCTACGTCGACCGCCTGGTGGCCAGGCCGGGGCTCGAAACTCGACTGAGCGACTCGCTGGAGACGGCACTAAAGTTGGCGGACGGCCTGGTCGAGATCGCTTTAGTGGATGGGGAAGACGCGATCTACTCCGAGCGACATGCCTGCATCCAATGCGGCGTCAGCCTGCCCGAGTTGACCCCCAGGCTTTTTTCGTTCAACAGCCCGCATGGGGCCTGCCCCGGATGCGACGGCCTGGGATCCATCCGTTACGTCGATCCCAAGCTGGTGATACCCGACCCGGGCTTGAGCCTGGGCCGGGGTGCCATCGCCGCCTGGGGCGGAATGCACTCCTCGTACCAGCGCCAGATGCTCGAGACGCTGGCCGGTCATTACAGTTTTGAGATGCAGACGCCGTTTGCGGATCTCGCTAAATCGATCCGCGACACGATCCTTTTCGGTTCAGGAGAAGAGGAAATCGAATTCAGGCTCGGCCATGAGGGAATGAGTCACCGCTTCAGGAGATCGTTCGAGGGGGTTATTCCCAACCTCGAGCGGCGCTTTAGAGAGACGACCAGCGATCGGGCCCGGGCTGACATCGCCGCCTACATGGCCCTGAAAGAGTGCCAGGAGTGTCACGGCAAGCGTCTGCGGCGCGAGAGCCTGAGTGTTCTGGTGGCCGGCAGGTCGATAGCCGATATAACCGCCCTGAGCGTGCAAGCGGCGCTTGAATTCCTCGATCGGATCGAGTTGGGTCCGCGCCCGGCCGCGGTCGCCGGGCCGATCCTGCGCGAGATTCGCTCGCGCTTGAAGTTTCTGCTGGACGTCGGCCTGAACTATCTGACGCTGGATCGCTCATCCGCCAGCCTGTCCGGGGGCGAGGCGCAGAGGATCCGCCTGGCGACCCAGATCGGATCGTCGTTGGTGGGTGTCCTGTATGTCCTGGACGAGCCGACCATCGGCCTGCACGCCCGCGACTGCGGCCGCCTGCTGGATACCCTCAACAGGCTGCGCGATCACGGCAACAGCGTGATCGTGGTGGAGCACGATCCGGCCACAATTCTGGCTGCGGATTTCGTGGTCGACATGGGCCCCGGAGCCGGCCGCAGGGGTGGGGAGATAGTCGTTGCCGGCACGCCGCAAGATATTCTGGATCACAAAAGCTCGCTGACCGGCGCTTACCTGGCGGGGCGCAAGGCCATCCCGGTGCCCAAAAAGCGCAGGTCCGCCAAGAGCTTTCTCGAATTGCGCGGAGCGCGGGGAAACAACCTCAAGCGAATCGATGTTCGTTTCGGGCTGGGAGTGTTCAGTTGCGTCACGGGAGTGTCCGGCTCGGGAAAGAGCACTTTGGTGATCGATACACTCTACCGCGGCCTGGCCAGGAAGTTGCATCGTGCCCGCGTCTTGCCGGCGCCGTTCGACGGTTTTTCGGGCGTCTCGAAAATAGACAAGGTGATCCACATCGACCAGAGCCCGATCGGACGCACCCCGCGTTCCAACCCGGCCACTTACACAGGCGTCTTTACCGCCATTCGCGAGCTGTTTTCCAAGCTGCCCGAGAGCCGCCTGCGCGGCTATGGGCCGGGGCGCTATTCGTTCAACGTCAAGGGAGGGCGCTGCGAGGCCTGTCAGGGCGGGGGCCAGATCCGGATCGAGATGCATTTTCTGCCCGACATGTACGTGACCTGCGAGATCTGCGGAGGCCGGCGCTTCAACCGCGAGACGTTGGAGATAGAGTACCGCGGGAAGAACATCGCCCGGGTTCTGGATCTGACCATCTCGGAGGCGATGGAACTCTTCGCCGCCCAGCCGGCCATAGGACGCAAGTTGCAGACGCTGGTGGACGTGGGCCTGGGATACGTTCAGCTCGGCCAAAGCGCCAACACTCTTTCGGGCGGCGAGGCGCAGAGGGTCAAGTTGTCGAAAGAGCTTTCCAAAAGATCCACCGGCAGGACGCTCTACATTCTCGACGAGCCCACCACCGGGCTGCACATGGACGACATCCGTCAACTGCTCGAAGTGCTCAACCGCCTGGTGGATCAAGGCAACACGGTAATAGTGATCGAGCACAACCTGGACGTGATCAAGCAGGCCGACTACATAGTAGACTTGGGGCCGGAGGGAGGAGACGCCGGCGGAAAAGTGATAGCCACAGGCACCCCCGAAAAACTGTCCCGCCTGCGTCGTTCGTACACCGGCCGCTATCTGAAGAAAGTGCTTTAAAGAACGCTTTTTATTTCATCTTGTCCCCAGTGGCTGCCCATGGCCAAGTTGTCGATCACGTCCAGGCGCCTGACCACCGGGGTTTTCATGAACCGTCCCCATCGCAGATTGAAGATAATTTTACCTCCGAACAGTTGATATGTTATCATTTTGACATGTGAAAACCGACGCAGGTCACACGATCAGGATGTGGCTTGGTAGCCGGAACGACGTTGTGGATTTGCACAGGAAAGAAACACATGACAAGCGCGGAATTCACGCCGAGAGACTCGCAAAAAAAAGTACATCATGCAGCCACTCTCCCCATTCTGTTTTGTTTCATGGTGGTCACCCTGGTCACGCTGGTCGGTATTGCCTCATGCGGCATCAACAATGATGGCATCACTTTCGCCGCCCCACCGGACATCACGGGCACCTGGAATGGCAGCTTCACCGACAACCGCGGTTCGGGCCAACTCTTGATTGTGGTTTCCGATCAAGGCCACGAGGTCATGCCGGCAAATGTTGTCGGAACCTTGACCATGATCTATTACGGCGGCTCCGAAGAGGCCGGCAACCTGTCGGAAGGTTCTTCCCTTTACAAAAGCGTTGACCAGGAAATTGTCGTATTCCTCCCTGTGGTTTTCGAAACCGCAGGGCACGGTGCCAACCTGTTCCAGGGAATCCTGGGCACCGACCTCATCACCATGAGCGGCTCCTACGGTGGTGACTGGAGCCACGGTACATTCGATTTAACCAAGGACTAGGGCTAGGAAAAGGAAAAGGAAAAGGGGTCTGACCCCTTTTCCTTCGTTGGCTATGTTGGTGGGCTTGTAACAAACCACTTTCCGTCGATGAGCTCAACGCTTGCTTCGTCCTTGCCGCCGTCCGTCTTACCGTTGACCTCGATTTCCATCTCGATCTTGATCCAGAACTTGGAGTCAGAGATTTTCTTTCGCATCAGCAGTTGCACCTTCTGGAAGGTCCACCTGCTCATTTTATCCAATTTGCTTTTCAACCTCTTCTTATCGCGACCTTTCAGCTTTGATTGGTCAGGAAGTACTTGCTTGTAAGCTGAATCTTTACGAATCAAGCTGGCATAAAAATGCACCAGGGCTGCCTCGGGAGAAGATTGCCCCGGTTTCAGGTTTGCGACGTTGGATTTTGAATAGACAGTCTGGGTTTTGTATAGCTCCCATCCATCTTTGCCTTGTGTTGTTTCCGGGGGCTCAAAAGACGGTTTCTGTTTTGACTCTACTGACCCAGTAGAAGCAAAGAACACAAAAAGCGACAGGCACAAAAAGATTCTCGATCTCATCCTCATGCTCTCCTATTCTTGCTCCTCCACGGTGCACTACCAGGCCTTCAGGAAGCACCAAGGCCGCGACACGGACACGATCAGCGTGGATGCGGTGGAGTTCATAGCCATGTTGGCGCAGCATATCCCGCATGCCCACCGGCACCAAGGAAAAGAAAAGAGAAAAGAAAAGGGGTCAGACCCCGACATATGATTCCTGAGAAGGAAGCCTGTATTTCAACACAGGAAATTTCTACCCGCAGCAATTGCCTGATTTTCTGAGTCACATCGCGAAATTTGTGACGCAGGCTTGAGATCGTCGAAGAGCGGTTATCAAG
>Ga0307379_10002202_pt1 | contig 29243 bp, 24 predicted proteins | sample UN2MG_FD_202237 | JGI IMG/M metagenome (GOLD analysis project Ga0307379, IMG submission 202237) | Soil microbial communities from Risofladan, Vaasa, Finland - UN-2 | ecosystem: Environmental > Terrestrial > Soil > Coastal area > Acid sulfate soil | place: Finland: Risofladan, Vaasa | collected...
CATGGTCTTGCCGTTGTCCACATCGGCCACATGGTCGTCGGGCAGCACCGACGCCGGCAGCGTTACGGGGATGGTCAGGAGATAGAAGGCAAGCGCGCCCGCGGCGCCAAGCACCAGCAGCACAAGCAAGGCCTTGCGCAAAATGCTGTCCTCCCGAATAGCCTTAGTATTTCTTCACCCGATAGGCCTTGTGGCACTCCTTGCACACTTGCGTCATGTCGCCGAACGCGGCCTTGAACGGCGCTTCCCCCTGCTCGGCCGCAGCAGCCGCCGCCGTGCTCGTATCTTCCAGCTTCTGCGCATCTTCTTGAAGCCGTCGAAGTCTTCCCAAATCTTGGGCGAGGCCTCGCTGTCGGGAACCGCGTCGGCTTCGGAGCCGGCGGGGAACAGCGTCACATAGGCCTCAGGAACATCGCTGATCTTCAGCATGGCCGCGGCCGCCGTAGCGGCATCGAATGGAATCTTGCCCTTGATCATGTCGCCGCCGAGTTTTGCCGCGGGCCTCACGACATCGTCCATCAGCCCACGCCGCTCTTCGACGGCCTGGGAAAGATCGTCGGCTGCGCTGCCGACCTGCGACGAAGGCAATTAAGCCCGCACAAGCACTAAGACCCAAAATCACATTCCGCATCGTTCTCTCCATATCTCGGCACCCATCGATCTTGCCACGCGCATGTGCGGCCTTCTACCGGGTACGCATCACGGCATTGGCAGCGCGCGCCCCTCGCCCAGCACATCCCAGCCACGCCTGACGGCGGGACGTTCGGCGATCGCCTCATACCAGCGCATCACATGCGGATGATCGGCGAACTCCACCGTCTGCCATTCGAAGCGCGAGATCCACGGCCAGATTGCAATGTCGGCGATGGAGTAATCGCCGGCCACATACTCGACCTCGGCCAGGCGCTTGTTGAGCACCGACCACAGCCGCTTCGCTTCCTTGGCGTAACGGGCCTCGGCGTAATCGCTCTTGCCCGGATTGAATTTCACGAAGTGATGGACCTGACCGAGAAAGGGACCGGCCCCGCCCATTTGCCACATGAGCCACTCGGCCACGCGCCATTTGGTGGGGAAGTCCTGGCTCCACAGCTTCCCGGTCTTCTCGGCGAGATAGAGCAGGATCGCGCCCGACTCCATCAGGTGCAGGCTGTTATCGGTATCGATGATGGCGGGAATCTTGTTGTTCGGTGAGACCTTGAGAAAGGTGGGGTCGAACTGATGATCCTTGGTGATGTCGATAGGATGGACGCGATAAGGAAGCCCCACCTCCTCCAACATAATCGAGATTTTCTGTCCGTTCGGAGTCATCCACGTATAGAGATCGATCATCCTCCCCCCACTTCATTGTTGAGGCGCTAACCTCTGCACGCCAAGCGCCGCGCCGTCAAAGGCACCGGCGGGCGCGGGCGAGGTCGTTCGCATTGTCGGAAAATTTGAGTCACCAACCCTTCATCCCACGGCCTCTCTATCGCCCAGAACCGGTCGCGTCCGCGCCACAGCCGACTGTTAGCTATGACCTCATACGCGCAACCAATGTTCATGCGCATAGAGGGGAGGTCGAGATGCTCAATTGTGCCCACCTTGAAAGCCAACATCAAACGGGTGCCGCGCCAAGCCCATCGAGCCTCACCCGTTTTGCAATTTATTACACGCCGCAGCCGGGAAGCGCGCTCGCGTCATTCGGACGCTCTTGGTTCGGCCGCGCCAATGACGGTTCGACGTTGCAGGCATTCTCCACTTCGGGTCTGCCTGGCTCGGGCGTCGCCAAGGCACCGGCCGCCGGCGGCCGTTATACCGGCTTGCACGCCCTCTTCCGCGCGCCGTTCACGCTGCGCGCCGACATCGGGCTCGATACATTGAAGTCGCGGCTGATCGCGTTCGCTGCACGCCGCGAGGCGGTGGCGACCGGCCCGCTCACCTTGGCACGCTCCGGCCGCTACCTGGTGCTCCGCCCCGTCGAGCCGAAACCCGCACTCGACTGGCTCGCCAGCCAATGCGTCAGCGCCTTCGAGAACTTCGCCGTCGACGAGGACGAGGACGGCGACGCCAATCGGCATCTCAGCGACTATCAGCGGCTCCTTTTGAGGAGCTTCGGCCATCCCAACGTGATGAGCGAATATCGCTTCTCCATTGCTCTTACCGGCCCACTCGATGCGGCCCATCTGGAGCGGATATCGCAGGCCCTCTGGCCCGTGATGGAAGAAATTTGCGCCACGGGCGTCACCGTTGACGGCCTGTCGCTGTTCGGCGATTCCGGCGGCCGCTTGCCTATGCGTCTCCTTGGCCGGTATGCCCTTGGCGGGTGAGGCCCGGCCCTGGTGCGCATCTCGGGCGCTTTAGAACGGGCCTAAGTTTTGACACACCGCTGCGCCACCCTCGTTTCGCTGGGGAAATACGGGGGTTGCGATGCCCGATTACGGGGAGATCCTGGCGTTCCTTGCCGCCAATCCGCCACAACTCGAAGCCGAGCGTGAACTTCACGCATCACTGCTTGAGCTGCTCGCCCAATGCCTACGCTCCGAGCGGGTCATTATCAGCGAAGAAGGCGAAGAGGAACTCGACGCCGGCGAAATCCGCTGGCAGAGCGTCAACTGACCCCGCACAAATTTGACCCTCATCAAAGGCCCTTGGCTCGGCCCGATCTAAGCCTAGGGCTCGGGACCAACCCCAACAAGCCTGCCCTTGGCATTTGCGCCCAAGGGCGCCGGGGTGCTATTTGAGCCTTCGGATGGGTCTGCCTGGGCGCTGGATGGGCCGGTAATTTTTGCATCGTTTCGAGGGAGTTGACCTACACCATGAGTGAAAGCGTTGCGGTTAAGCACGCAGGCGCCGAGGCAGTGAAAAGTTCGGCGGACGATGTTGTCCGCGCCTTTTCGCAAAGCGTCAAAGCCGGCGAGCGTTCAGATAAGCCCTACCCGCATTGGGTCTTGAGGGCGTGTCTTCCAGACGACACCATCGAAGATATTCTTGCCCTCCCCTTCCCCGCGCCGTCTCTCGAAGGCGTGTCGGGAAAGAGAGAGCTTCACAACAAGACGCGCCGATATTTCGACGCCGAGAACCGTGCGGCCTTTCCGGTCTGCGAGGCGGTGGCCGAAGCGTTCCAGGATTCCCGCGTCACCGATTTGATCAAAAAGACGTTCGACACGGATCTCGAGGGCACCTATCTCCGTATCGAATTCGCGCAGGACACCGACGGCTTCTGGCTCGAGCCCCATAGCGATCTCGGCGTGAAGTCCTTCACCATGCTGCTCTACCTGTCGACGGACCCGAGCCATAGCGATCTCGGCACCGACATCTACGACGCCGACAAGAACCATGTCGGCCGGTCGCCGTTCGCCTCGAACGCGGCGATGATCTTCGTGCCGGCGGACGATACCTTTCACGGATTCGAGAAGCGGCCGATCAAGGGTGTGCGGGTATCGCTCATCATCAATTACGTGAGCGATGAGTGGCGCGCGCGCGAGCAGCTCGCCTTCCCGGAGGCGCCGATCGCCTGATCGCGCCGTACTTCAAAGCGTTTACGGAAATGGCCGGGCTCGTCCCGGCCATTTCATTTTGTGGTATGCCCACGAGAAGCAAATCAAAGCACGCACCGCGTACGGAGGGTCGCCTGTGAGCAAAATCGCTTGGATCGGCCTCGGCGTGATGGGCTATCCCCTCGCCGGACATCTCAAGGCCCACGGCCACGACGTGACCGTCTTCAATCGCACGCGTGAGAAGGCGGACCGCTGGGTTGACGCATTCGGCGGCAGCCGCGCCGCGACGCCCGCCAAGGCCGCCGAGGATGCTGACTTCGTCTTCGCCTGCGTGGGCAATGACGACGATCTGCGCGCGGTCACCCTTGGCCCGGACGGCGCGTTCCACACGCTTGCGCCCGGCGCCGTCTTTGTCGACCACACCACGGCTTCGGCGACCATCGCCCGGAAGCTGCATGCGGCCGCTCACGAGAGTGGCGCCGGCGCCCTCGACGCCCCTGTATCCGGCGGCGAATCGGGTGCGGAGGGCGGCACGCTCACGGTCATGGCCGGCGGCGACGAAAGCGATTTCGCCAAGGCCAAGCCGGTGATCGACGCGTATGCCCGCGCGGTCAATCTCATCGGTCCGTCGGGCGCGGGCCAGCTCACCAAGATGGTGAACCAGATTTGCATCGCCGGTCTGATCGAGGGGTTGGCCGAGGCGCTTGCCTTCGCCAAAGCCGCGGATCTCGACATCGAAAAGGTCGTCGACACCATCTCGAAAGGCGCGGCCCAATCCTGGCAGATGGACAATCGCTGGCAGACCATGGTCAACGGAAAATTCGACTTCGGCTTCGCGGTCGACTGGGTGCGCAAGGACTTCGCCATCTGCTTCGACGAGGCCCGGCGCAACGGCGCCAGCCTGCCCGTGACGGCGCTGGTCGATCAGTTCTACGGCGACGTTCAGGAGATGGGCGGCAGCCGCTGGGACACGTCGAGCCTGATAGCGCGGCTGCAGCGCAAATAGCTCAGGCGCGCGGCTCCTCGGCGGCATAGTCGAGCGGCAGGGCCGTGGTGAACTTGATCTGCTCCATGGCGAAGGCAGAGCTCACGTCGGACAGCTCGATCTTGGAGATGAGCCGTTTGTAGAACGCGTCATAGCGTTCGATGTCCGGCACCACCACGCGGAGCAGATAGTCCACCTTGCCGCTCATACGGTAGAACTCGACCACTTCGGGAAAGTCGTTGAGCGCCGCGTGGAAGCGCTCAAGCCACTCCTTGGTGTGGTGGCTCGTGGTGATCGACACGAACACCGTCACGCCGACATTGACCTTCTTGGGATCGAGCAACGCCACGCGGCGCTCGATCACGCCCTGCTCTTCGAGCTTTTGGATGCGGCGCCAGCACGGCGTGGTCGACAGGCCGATTTGCTTGCCGATCTCCGCCACCGGCAGCGTGCTGTCCTTCTGCAAGATGTCGAGGATCTTGCGGTCCATGCGGTCGAGTATCGCCATGACCTGAGTGCGTTCCGCCTGACAAAATTCGGCGCGTCTATGACGGTTTGCCGGAACAGGGTTTCATTGTCCCTGTTTTCTACCCAAAGTGTTAGATTATTTTTCTACGACCCGCAAGCGAGGTTCTATACGAGCCGCCGCACCTCGCGCCGCAACACCGGTAACAGTTCCGCCTCGAACCAGGGGTTCTTGGTTAGCCAGGCATTGTTGCGCCATGAGGGATGCGGCAGCGGCAGGATGCGCGGCCGCCGCTCGGTGTTCAGATGCTCTCGCCAGCGAAGCATCGTGTCTTGCAGGGTCTTGTCCCGCGCCTCGCCAAGATGGAAATCCTGCGCGTATGCCCCCACGGCCAGCATGAGTTCGATCCGCGGCAGCGCGTCGAACAGCCGGCGGTGCCAGAGAGCGGCGCATTCGCGCCGCGGCGGCAGATCGCCTCCCTTGGCGTCCTGTCCCGGAAAGCAGAAGCCCATGGGCACGATGGCGAGACGGGTCTCGTCGTAGAACTCGTCCTCCGTCACGCCCATCCATGCGCGCAACCTGTCGCCGGAAGGATCGGTAAACGGAGTGCCGGATGCATGCACGCGCGTGCCAGGGGCCTGACCGCAAACGGCCAGCCGCGCCGTGCCGCTCGCCCGCAACACAGGCCGCGGCGCATGCGGCAGCGGCTTGCCGCGAGGGTCTTCGACACATTGGCGGCAGGCGCGGATCGCACCGAGAAGACCGTCGAGTTCAGTTGCGCCAGCGTTCATAGATCGATCGTCATGCCATCCTCGGCGATCAGATAGCGGGCGGCATCGACCTTGCCCAATTCGGCGAGCATGGCCTCGCCCATATGGGTGAGCAGCACGCGCACGGCGCCGAGCCTGCGGTAATTGGCATCGATCGTCTGGTAGTCGAGATGGATGGGCAACGTTACGTCGTATTGGAAACATTCGCTGATGAAGAGGTCCGCGTCCCGGGCCACGTCACACAGCACCTCGACCCAACCCGTGTCGCCGGTGAAGGACAGCACCGTCCCCTCGACATCGAATCTGAGTGCGTATGGCGGCGCGCCGGATGGATGCTTCACCTCGAACGGCGTCACCGTAACGCCCTCCACCGTGAGCGGTTCCTGTTCCGCATACTCCACGAAGATGAGATCGAAGCCGCGCTCCGCCGTGGTGGCATTCGGATAAAGCGCATCGGCCAATGCGGTGAACCGCGCCTCGATGCCCTTCGGTCCCGTGACGACGAGCGGCCGCGTCCGCTTGCTCACATATTTGGCGTCGATGAGGAGCCATGGCAGGCCGCCGAAGTGATCCCCGTGCAGATGGGTCACGAACACCGTGTCGATGTCGTTCGGGGTGATCCCCAGGCGGCGCATGCCGATGAGGGACGTGGCCCCACAGTCGATGAGGAATGTGGAAGGCCCCGAGCGGATGCAAAAACAAGTCTGGAGGCGGCTGCCCGCGCCGAAAGCGTCGCCGCAGCCGATAACGGTCAGTTGCATGGGGTTCCTATCTTAGCCGAGGCTTGCGCCCCTTCTCGAGCTCCCAGAGTGTCATGTGGCCCGCGGGCACCGATCTTCAAGGCGTCGTGTCAGCGCGGAGCGACAGTAAACGCGCCGTTAGGGATTTCCGCTGATAGTTCTCGTTAAGCCTAAATCGGAGGGTGAGACCCCGGCCGCGCGTCGGGGTTATGCCATTGATCCGCAGGGGCTTTGTGTCAGTGGGATAGTCGCGAGTTTAATGAGTCATGTTAGGAGGCGCGCAAGCCGGAGCCCCGCAGGTTCGTTCGGGATCGCTCGACAGCCATAAACGGCGTGCCTACCGCAGCGTCCAAGAGGTCCGCGAGAAGCTCGCCTACCGGTCAGGCCCCCAGCCGGAGTTCGAATACGAACTCCTGATGATGTTCGTCAAGAACGAGCTGTCGGCCGCCGTCACCACACCGCTGCTCGCTATTGTCGTCGCCATGGGAGCCATGTTCTGGGCGCCGCCGCGCGCGCTGCTGCTATGGCTGTGCGCGGTCTTTATTGCCAAAGGCATCCTCATCGCCTTATGCCGGCAGTTCGCCAAAGCGCCGCGCGAAGACACCTCCACCGCCGGCTGGCGCGCCAAGATCGCTTCCGCCGAGTTCCTGTACGGGGTGACCTGGGCGAGTGTCGCCTTCATCAGCCCGGAGACTCAAGGCGAGGCGGCGCACACTTTCATCTTCGCCTCGCTCCTCGTCGTCATCTCGATGCGCATGCTGTTTGCCTCGACAGTGATGCCCATCGTCTATGCCGGCACGCTGCCGATGACGATCGCCATCGTCGTTCGCTTCGCGTTGCTAGACGACCCGTTTTATTGGGCCATGGCGGCCATGGCGGTCGGCGTACACATCTATTTCATCTGGCTGATGAGCGGTTTCAACATGACCGTTCTGGCCATGCTGGAATATCGCGCCGAGAAGGACGCGCTGATCGCCGAGCTCGAGCAATCGAAATCAATTTCCGATGATGCGCGCCTACGCGCCGAGGAAGCCAATCTCGCCAAGTCACGCTTCCTGGCTACCATGAGCCACGAGCTGCGCACGCCGCTCAACGCCATTCTCGGCTTCTCGGAGATCATGCGCGGCGAGATCCTAGGGCCGCACGCCAATCCGACCTACAAGGAATATGCCGACGATATTCATCAGAGCGGTCAGCACCTGCTCACCCTGATTAACGAGATTCTCGACATCAGCCGCATCGAGGCCGGCCGCTACGAACTGCGCGAGTCGCCCATCGCGCTCGCCGATGTGGTCGAGGACTGCCACCGCCTGATGCGGCTCCGTGCCGAGAATAAGGGCCTAAAGATCGTCGAGGACTTCGAGAAGAACCTGTCGCAGCTTTGGGCCGACGAACGGGCGACACGGCAGATCTGCCTCAATCTCCTATCCAACGCTATCAAGTTCACGCCGTCGGGCGGCACCATTACGCTGAAGGTGGGCCGCACCGCGCTTGGCGGCCAGTTCCTGAGCGTCAAGGACACCGGCCCCGGCATCCCCGAAGGCGAGATTCCGCGCGTGTTGCGCAGCTTCGGTCAGGGGTCGCTTGCCCATCAGACGGCGGAAGGCGGCACCGGACTCGGCCTACCGATCACCAAGGGGCTGACGGAGCTGCATGACGGCACGTTTGAGCTCAAGAGCAAGCTTCGCTATGGCACCGAGGTGATCGTCGCCCTGCCCCGCAGCCGGGTCATGGAGGCGCTGCCCCGCCTCACTGAGCCCGGTGAGGAGCAGGCCGATAAGCCGGGAGTGCCGTGGCGGGCCGCCCGCGACAAGCGCGCAAGCTAGCCTCTCCCGCGCGTCGCACCGCCACAATTGCCCCGGCTGTCCGGAGCCCCTACATGGGACGAGTGACAATCGACCGGCAGGGGCCTCTTGGAAACTCCGTGCATCAATATCTGTCTGCTCGACGAGACGTCGGGGCTTTGCGTCGGCTGCGGCCGTAGCGGCGATGAAATCGCGCGCTGGACCGGCATGACGGACGCCGAACGGCGTGCCATCATGGCCGGGCTGGCTGAACGCCTGGAGCGGCTGGAGCGTCTGGCAGAAGCGGAAGGGTCTCGCGCGTGACCACCTGGCTTGCCCTATTCATCCTCGCCCTCGGCGCCATGATGCTGGTGAGCGACGACACCGGCATGATCGTCGGCCTTGACGTTACGACCTTCGGCTATGTCGCGCTCCTTCTCGCCCTCCTCGTCTATGTCGCCGGTGGACTGGTGACCCGCTATGCCGGCGGCACCAGCGCCATGTTCCGCGATGCGGTCACCTGGCTCGCCCTCGGTCTCGGCCTGGTCACTGTCTACGCCTACAAGGATGATCTGACCCCCATTGCCGCCCGCGTTGTTGGCGAACTCCTGCCCGGAACCGCCATGACCGTCGAGCAGAGCGCCGGCGGGCTCACGGAGGTGCGCATCCGCAAGCGCCTGGACGGCCACTTCACCGCTATCGTGGAGGTCAACGGCAAGGAGATCTCCATGATCGTCGATACCGGCGCTTCGTCCATCGTGCTGCGGCCCGAGGACGCCAGAAAGGCCGGGATCGATCCCGACGCCCTCAAATATCGGGTCCCCGTGCTGACCGCCAACGGCCGCACGGTCGCGGCGCGGGTACGGCTTGACGCGGTCGGCATCGGCCCGCTGGACCGCACCAAGGTCGACGCCCTCGTGGCCAGGCCCGGCGCCCTCACCCAAAGCCTGCTCGGTATGAGTTTCTTAAGCCGCCTCCGCTCCTATGAGTTCTCCGGCGATTTTCTGACCTTGCGCGGCTGAAAACGCGCAGAAAATGGCCAGGCTTCGGAGCGAGGCGTTTTGCGTTCGGCCACCAGACATACGCTGATCGAAGCGATGCAGTGGGGCGCCCTGGCGCTCGGCATTATCGCCGTGATCTACTTCTTTAACGATCTCCGCGCGGCTTTCGGGCCCGACCGCGGTGGCCTTCCCACATTCGCCGAGGCCATGCGGGAGCGCCCCGCCGCCGAGGACGAAGGTGCGGGCTTCACCCGCGAGGTCAGGCTGCGGGCAGACGCGAGCGGTCACTTCGTATTCAAGGCCGCGGTCAACGAGCGCCTGGCAAGTTTCGTGGCCGACACCGGCGCCACCTTTGTCATGTTGACCTATGAAGACGCCGAACGCCTAGGTCTCTCACCGCGCAGCCTCGACTTCTCCGCCCCGGTCCAGACCGCGAACGGCATCAGCTATGTCGCGCCGGTGACGCTGGATCGTGTCCGCGTCGAAGACATCACCATTCGCGACGTGCCTGCCGCCGTTGCCGGCAAGGGCGCTCTCGGCACCAACCTCCTCGGCATGAGCTTCCTGGGCCGGCTGAAAAACTTCCAGATTCAGCGCGGCGAGCTCGTGCTGGTCCAATAGCCCCAAGCGCCCCCATCTCGACGGTGGTGGTCTCGAGGGAAACTCTGCTATGGCCAGGGCGTTAGTCCGAGACGGATTCCCGCCCCAACCATCCTTTCCATGGAGTCAGAATGTTCCCGAAACCGCGCCAAGATCTCGTTCCCAACACCGCCGAGTTTGAGCGTTTGCCCTTGGTCAAGGTCACCGGATTCCGCGAATATGACGCGCGCTGGCTCTATCCCGAAGAGATCAACCTGCTCGGCATGGAGGCGGTCGGCCTCGGGCTGACCACCTTGATGCGCGAGCGCGGCGTACCGGTCCGCATCGTGGTCGGGCACGACTTCCGCTCTTATTCTTCGGCCATCAAGGCGGCGCTGACGACCGGCATGCTCGCCGGCGGCGCCGAGGTCCATGACATCGGCCTGGCGCTCTCGCCCATGGCCTATTTCGCGCAGTTCGAACTCAAGGTCGAAGGCGTCGCCATGGTGACGGCAAGCCACAACGATAATGGCTGGACCGGCATCAAGATGGGTTTCGAGCGGCCCCTCACCTTCTCGCCCGAGGACATGACGGCGCTGAAGGACATCGTGATGAACGCCAAGTTCGCGCCCTACCACGACGGCGCCCGTTACATCTACGTGCCGGACCTGGCCGAGCGCTACATGGCGGACTTGCTCAAGCGCCCCAAGTTGCTCCGCCCGCTGAAGGTCGTGGTGTCATGCGGCAACGGCACCGCCGGCGCCTTCGCGCCGCGCGTTCTCGCCGAGATCGGCTGTACCGTGATCCCGCTCAATTGCGAGCTCGACTACAACTTCCCGGCCCATAACCCGAACCCGGAAGACATGGCCATGCTCGACGCCACGCGCGATGCGGTACTCGAGCACAAGGCCGATCTCGCCCTGGTATTCGACGGCGACGGTGACCGCTGCGGCGTGGTGGACAACACCGGCGAGGCCATCTTCGCCGACAAGGTCGGCGTCATGCTCGCCCGCGACATCGCCGCGCAGAACCCCGGCGCGCATTTCGTCGCCGACGTGAAGTCCACCGGCCTGTTCCAAACCGATCCGGTGCTGAAACAACACGGCGCCAAGACGGTGCTGTGGAAGACGGGCCATTCCTATATCAAGCGCTACAGCCACGAGACCGGCGCCCTGGTCGGATTCGAGAAGTCAGGCCATTTCTTCTTTAATCCGCCGCTGGGCCGCGGCTATGACGACGGCTTGGTTTCTGCGCTCGCCGTGCTCGACATGCTCGACCGTAATCCGGACAAGACCCTTGCCGAACTCAAGGACGCCCTGCCGCGCACATGGCAGTCGCCCACCATGTCGCCCCATTGCGCCGACGAGGTGAAATACGATGTTGTCGACCGTGTGATGAGACATTTCGAGGATGTCGCCGCCAAGGGCGGCACGCTCGCCGGACAGAAGATCCGAGAACTGATTACCGTCAACGGCATCCGCATTGTTCTCGATGACGGCACCTGGGGACTGGTGCGCGCGTCGTCCAACAAGCCGGAACTGGTGGTCGTGGTCGAGAGCCCGACCTCGGAAGCGAACATGCGCGCCATCTTCGCCGAGATCGACGCGGAGCTCGCCAAGCAGCCGGAGATCGGAGCGTATAACCAGAAGATCTAGTGCGGCGGCAATGCGAATGACCGCAACAGAACCGTCAGATCTCTGTCGCAAATTTGCAATCCGAATCTTCTTTGCATGCTTGTCATGATCGAATTCGATTACACAAGCGTCGTCTTTTCAGCAGGCCTTCTCGTCGGCCTCACCCTCGATTCGCTGCTGTTGCGCACCCTCTTCTTCCCACCCTTCCGCATCTGGCCGACGCCCGCGCCAGGCAGTTGGCAGAGCCTCACCTTCTGGGGCCTGTTCCGCAGCGGCATGGTGCTGACCTTCGTTGTCGCCGTTCTAGATTGGAACGCCACCCGCTGCTCGATTGGACCCGCTTCATCATCGGGCTGCCGCTGGGCCTCGGCGGGCTGTTCGTCACCGTGTATGGCTATTTCAATCTCGGCCTCGGCAACACCTATTGCGGCTCGGACGGCCTCGTCAGCCACGGCCTTTACCGCTTCAGCCGCAACCCGCAATACACGGCCTCGATCGTCGGCCTGTCGATCGGCGCCAACTCGATCCTCACCATCCTGCTCTCCTGCGTGATGATCGGCGCCTATGTGCTGATGTCCCTGGTCGAAGAGGACTGGCTGAAGCAGCACTACGACACGAGCTACCGCGAATATTGCGAGCGCACCGCCCGCTTCCTCGACGTTCAAGGTCTCATCCTGGCAATCGTTGACCGTAAGAACCCGTCCCGCCAAGCGGGCTGAACCGGCACCGCGCCGGATAAACGGAATTCGTCATGCCCGGGCACAGGCTCGGATCACACTAAGGTCCGGGGTGCCCGGCATGACGAGATTGGTTTCAGCCAAGCGGCGCCATAGCTTCCGCGCCCCCTAATCCAACACCAAGCTAAGACGGCCGCCCGCGAAGATCGCGAGCGGCCGCTTCCAACCCTCCCACGCACTATCAAGATGGCTGCAGCAACACCCCGTCGATGGCGGGGATGGTGCCGTTCTCGGCGGGAATATTCATCCGGATGACCTGGGCGTCACCCACGAGGAAGGGGCTTCCCGTCCCGTCGACCATGAGCTCGTTGCCGGCCTTGGTCTTCACCGGCACTTTCTCGTTGGCCCACGTGCTGGCGAAGATGCTTCCTGGGATCAGGTGGTTCTTCAGCAGCGCCGTCAGCTCCGCCTTGTTCTCCGGCTTCAGCAGCCGGTCTACCGTGCCGGCGGGAAGTCCGGCGAACGCATCGTCGGTCGGTACAAACACCGTCCAGACCTCGTCGCCTTTGAGTGCTTCAGCCATATCCGCCGCTTTCACAGCGGCAAGGAAGGTCTTGAAGTTCCCCTCCCGCTCTGCCCGCTCGTAGAGGTTGGGAGATGCCGGGCTGGCATACGCGGGTCCCACCAGCAACACCCCCCATGGCGACGGCGCCAGCGATGGATTTCCACATCATTGCAGTCACTCCTTCTGTTCGCGTTGATCGTTCACCAAGTGCCGAAACCCTTCGGCTATCTTTGAGGTGGGGAGGCCATCCGCGCGTCGCCAATTGGAAGCGCGCCGCAGAAAAATCGGCTTTCTCGATCAATGCCCACCAAAGGAGGCCTATCGGAATAGCCCCGGTTTTTGATCGGAATTTCCTATGAGGATTGTACCGGCATTTGGCATCCCCACATGTCGGACAGCCCAGGGGAAGGACAGCCATGCCGACATTGAGGCAACTCGAATATCTGGTCGCAGTGGCGGATACCCGGCATTTCGGCCGCGCTGCCGAGCGGGTGCATATCACGCAGCCGACCCTGAGCGAGCAACTGCGGACCCTGGAGCAGCGTCTCGGCGTGCAACTCGTGGAGCGCTCGCGCTCGACCGTGGTGGTCACCCCGCTGGGCTTTGAAGTGGTCGAGATCAGCCGGCGCATGCTGCGAGACGCCCAACGCATCCGCGACATCACGGGGACTATCGGTTCCGGAATGGGTGGCGTGGTCCGTTTGGGCCTCCCCTCCACCATCGGCCCCTATCTCCTGCCCCGCGTGGTGCCCCATCTCCACGCGCTCTATCCGCAGCTCAAACTCTATGTCCGGGAGGAACTGCCGCAGTTGCTGCCGCACGGTCTCGCCGAAGGACTCCACGACGTCATCGTGGCCCCGCTCCCCGTGACACATACGGGCTTTAAGGAAGCCATCTTATTCGATGAGCCCCTCCACCTTGCCGTCCTCCTCGACCACGAACTGGCCCAACGTGACAGCATCAAGGTGCATGACCTCGCCGGCGTCGACCTCCTGGCGCTTGGCCCGGGATACCAACTGCGCGACCTGGTCGTGAACCTCGCGGCCGAGGCCGGCGCGAATATCAGATTCGACTATGAAGGCACCAGTCTCGACACGCTGCGCGAGATGATGGCGACAGGCTTGGGCGTCAGCCTTCTGCCCGGGCTCTATGTCCGCAGCGTTCTCTGCAACGATCCGCGCTTCAAAACATTCGACATCAAGCGCCGTGGCCTCAAACGCACCATCGGCATGTTCTGGCGCAAGACCAAGGCAACGCAGCCCGACTTCGAAAGCCTGGCGAAGATATTCCGCGAAGCGGTCGAACAGGAATTCGCCGAAGCGCCGGCGGAAGCCAAGACTGCCTGATCACCCGGAAGAGAGCCACATGGATATGCTGCAGCAATTGGTGATGGGAACGCCCGTATGGATGTGGGCTGTCTTCATGGCCGTGGTACTTACGCTGCTTGCGCTCGACCTGGGCCTCTTTCACCGCAGGACGCGGGAGATCGGTGTCACCGAGAGTCTTCTGCTCAGCGGGTTCTACATCACCATCGGGCTTCTCTTCGGCGCGTGGGTGTGGACCACCTTGGGCGCCGTGAGCGGCAAGGAATATCTCACCGGCTTTCTCGTGGAGAAGACGTTGTCGATGGACAACATCTTCGTCATTTCGCTCATCTTCTCCTATTTGGGCATTCCCCGCCTCCATCAGCACCGCGTCCTGTTCTGGGGGATTCTCGGTGTCATCGTGCTGCGCGGCATCGTCATCGGCCTCGGCGCCCTGCTCGTCGCCAATTTCAGCTGGGTGCTCTACCTCTTCGCTCTGCTGTTGATCGCCACCGGCATCAAGATGCTGTTCCTGGGCGATCACGCGCCCGACATCGACAAGAACCCGGTGCTCAAGCTGATGCGTCGGGTGATGCGGATCACACCGGAATTGCACGGCAATCGCTTCTTCGTGCGGCGTCCCGACCAAAAGACCGGCGCAGTGGTCACTTGGGTCACACCCCTCTTCGTCGCCATGGTCCTGATCGAGATCGTCGATGTGATCTTCGCGCTCGATAGCGTGCCGGCGATCTTCGCCATCACCACCGACACGTTCATCGTCTATACGTCGAACATTTTCGCCATTCTGGGATTGCGGGCGCTCTATTTCGCGCTTGCCGCCGTCATCGTCCGCTTCTCCTATTTGAAGCCGGCCTTGGCGCTGGTGCTGGTGTTTATCGGCTCAAAGATCTTCGTGGCGGACCTGGCCGGCTGGGAGAAGTTCCCGGCAGCCGTGTCGCTTGGCGTAACCGTCGCCCTAATCGCCGGCGGCGTTGCCTACTCGCTGTGGCGCACACAGCGGCAAGAAGCGGTGAGTTCGTGAAGCCCTACTCGGCCGCCACGGCACCGTAGCTCTCGTCCAGGACGATAGCCCGCGCCTGCTCCAGCACTTCGATGCCGGCGCCGTCCAGATGGGCGTTCTCGGCGATGTGACGGCGGAAGGCCCGCGCCCGGGGCTGGCCGTGGAACAGCCCGAGAATGTGGCGGGTCATGGAATTGAGCCGGACGCCGCGGGCGAGTTCCCGCTCGACATAGGTCATGAACCGGTCGAGCACCTGGTCCCGTGTTGGCGCCGGCTTATCGGAACCGTAGAGCGTCCGGTCCACCTCCGCCAAAAGATAGGGATCGGCATAGGCCGCCCGGCCCAGCATCACGCCATCGACGTGCGAAAGATGCGGCGCGGATTCGGCCAGAGAGGCGATGCCGCCATTGATGACGATCTTCAGATCGGGCCGCCGCGCCTTCAGGCGATGGACGCGCTCGTGATCGAGCGGCGGCACGTCGCGGTTCTCCTTGGGGCTCAAGCCCTGCAGCCAGGCTTTGCGCGCATGGACGATGAAGGTGGTGCAGCCGGCGTCGGCCACCACGTCGATGAACTGGTCGAGGCCGGATTCCGTGTCCTGGTCGTCAATGCCGATGCGGCATTTCACGGTGACGGGGAGCGACGATGCCTCTCCCATGACCCGCACGCAATCCGCGACAAGCGCCGGCTCGGCCATGAGGCAGGCACCGAAGCGGCCCGACTGCACCCGGTCCGACGGGCAACCGATATTTAGATTGACCTCGTCATAGCCCCAGTCGGCGCCGATGCGCGACGCCTTGGCGATCTTGTCCGGATCGCAGCCACCGAGCTGTAGGCCAACCGGGTGTTCGGCCGGATCGAAGCCGAGCACGCGCTCCCGGTCGCCATAGAGCACGGCCTCGGCCGTCACCATCTCGGTGTAGAGAAACGCGCGGGCCGAGATCAACCGCAGGAAGCTGCGGCAGTGGCGGTCGGTCCACTCCATCATCGGCGCGACGCAAAAGCGGTGTGAGTCAGATTTCAACGGCTTACGCTCTCGACGAGAATCCAGGTCTAAAGGAAATCAGATCTGAACATGGCGCGGGGACACCGGCCCCGCAAGCACCAGACAGGCTTAACGCCCGCGCTCAGTTCGGCGGCGTCTCCTCAGGAGCAGCCTCTTCCCCCTCCGCCGCTTCCTCGGGCTCGGGCTCAGGCGGCGCCACCGGGTGCGGCTTCGAGTTCATATAGGCCGCCACGTCCCAGGCCTGCTGCACGGTGAGCGTGGGCTCCGAATAGTCGACGCCCGGAGGCATATTCGAGCGGATGTAGGAAGCGGCATAGGCGATCTTGCCCATGCCGGCGCCGCCATTGAAGCTCCCGTCGCCCCACAGCGGCGGAACATAGTAGCCCACCTCCGGGCTCGCCTTTGGCTCGCCCTGTCCGTTCTCGCCATGGCAACTGGCGCAGCTCGCCGCGTAGACGTCCGCGCCGCGGCGCGCGTCGGGCACCCCCGCCGGAAAGGCGATAGGCATCAGTCCCATGCCGGGCACACGCACGCCTTTCGGATTGCCGTTGCCGACGAGGACCATATAGGCGACGAGCGCCGCGATCTCGCGGCTATCGTCCGGCAGCGGCCGGCCATTCAAGCCAAGCTCGACGCAGCTGTTGATGCGCGCACTGAGGGGGAGCACCTGGTTGTTGACCATCATCGGGAAACTGGCGACCGTAGAGACGAACGGCGCCGCGAAGGGCTGCATGCCGGCCTTGAGGTGGCAGCTCTGGCAGCTGAGATCGTTGCCCGCGAACGCCATATCGGGGTTCTCGGCGCTTCTGCCGATATGGCGCGGCGTGTTGACGATCAGATCGTGGCCGTAGCGGATCAGATCGTTCTCCGGGCCTGGGCCGAGCGTCGAGACATCCGCCGTGTACCAATCGGTCTGCTGCCTGTCCCCCAGCATATAACCGCCGCCGAAGCCAACGACGGCCAGCAGCACAATAAAAGTCTCGATTATAAGAGTCCGCAAAACCGCCGCCCCCCGACAAACCTGGTCTTTCCACTATGCTAGGCGCTGACGTGCCACGCATGAATCACCATATGAGGATTGAACCCCTACGGTTTTGAAAGCATGACAGAAGCCACAGCCTCCGACGCCCATCTCGCCATCGATCCGGTCTGCGGCATGAAGGTCGACCCGCATGCCGGCAAGCCCAGTCATGGCTATCAGGGGCACACCTACCATTTCTGCTCCGCCGGCTGTCAGGCGAAATTTGTCGCGGACCCCGAGCGCTATCTGAATAAGCAGGACGAGCCGGAGCCCGCCCCGCCCGGCACCCTCTACACCTGCCCCATGCATCCGGAGATCGTCCAGGAGGGACCCGGCCCCTGCCCCATCTGCGGCATGGCGCTCGAACCCATGGGGGTCTTGCCGGACGATGCGCCCAATGAAGAGCTGATCGACTTCACCCGGCGCCTCAAGCTCGCCGTGCCGCTGTCGCTCATCATCGCCGCCATCGACATGAACGCCCATGTCTTCGGCATCGATCTTCTGCCCTTCCTGTCGCCGCGGGCCGAGCAATGGCTCCTGCTGGCGCTCGCCACGCCTGCCGTTCTGTGGTGCGGCTGGCCGTTCTTCGTGCGCGGCCTCGCCTCGCTCGGCTCGGGCTGGCTCAATATGTTCACGCTGATCGGGCTGGGCACCGGCGCCGCCTATACCTACAGCGTCGTCGCCACGCTCGCGCCCGGCCTGTTTCCTGCCTCCATGCGCGATGCCCACGGCCTGGTACCGGCCTATTTCGAGGCGGCCGCCGTCATCGTGGCGCTCGTGCTGGTCGGCCAAGTGCTTGAGCTGCGCGCCCGGGAGAAGACCGGCGGCGCCATCCGCGCCCTGCTGGATCTCGCGCCCAAGACGGCATTGCGCGTACTCAAGGACGGTAAGACCGAGACCGTACCGCTCGCCGAGATCAAGGTCGGCGATATCCTGCGCGTGCGTCCCGGCGACAAAATCCCCATCGACGGCACCGTAACCGAGGGCCGTAGCGCCATCGACGAGTCCATGCTGACCGGCGAGGCCGTACCCGTGGAGAAGACGGAAGGCGACTCGGTCACCGGCGGCACCCTTAACGGCTCCGGCTCCTTCGACATGCGCGTCGACCGCACCGGCGCCGAGACCACGCTGTCGCAAGTGGTCCACATGGTTGCCGACGCCCAGCGCTCCCGCGCGCCCATTCAGGCGCTCGCCGACGTGGTCGCCGGCTATTTCGTGCCAGCGGTCATCGCCGTGGCCGTCATCGCCTTCATCGCCTGGGTCTACTTCGGCCCGGCGCCGCAACTCGCCCACGCGCTGGTCGCCGCCGTGAGCGTGCTCATCATCGCCTGCCCCTGCGCGCTCGGGCTCGCCACGCCGATCTCGATCATGGTCGCCACCGGCCGTGGCGCGCAAGCAGGCGTTCTCGTACGCAATGCCGGCGCGCTCGAGCGCCTCGCCGCGGTGAATACGCTCGTGGTCGACAAGACCGGCACCGTGACCGAGGGCAAGCCATCCTTGCGAGGGGTAGAGGCCGCGGACGGGTTCAAGGCCGACGAGGTTCTCGGACTGGCCGCGGCGCTCGAGGCCGGCAGCGAACATCCTCTTGCCGAAGCGATCCTGCGTGGCGCCGACGACAAAGGTCTCAAGCTGGAGAAAGCGCAAGATTTCGAGGCGATCACCGGCCAAGGCGTCAAGGGCCACGTCGGCGGCCACGACGCCCTGCTCGGCAATGCGCGGCTGATGGAAGCCGCAGGCATCGATGTCGCGCCCCTGGCGGATACCGCCGAGACGCGCCGCAAGGACGGCGAGACGGTGATGTTCTTGGGTGCCGACGGCAAGCTCGCGGGCATCGTCGCCGTGGCCGATCCCATCAAGGAGAACGCGGCGGAGTCCATCGCCAAGCTTCATGGGCTGGGGCTTCGCATCGTCATGGCCACCGGCGACAATGAGACGACAGCGAAAGCGGTCGCCGCCAAGCTCGGCATCGACGAGGTCCATGCGGGGCTGAAGCCGGAAGAAAAGCTGACCCTGATCGAGAACTTGCAGAAGATCGGCGCCGTGGTCGCCATGGCCGGTGACGGCATCAACGACGCACCGGCCCTGGCCAAGGCGGATGTCGGCATTGCCATGGGCACCGGCGCCGATGTCGCCATGGAGAGCGCCGGCCTGACACTGCTCAGGGGCGATCTTCGCGGCGTCGTGCGCGGCGTAAAACTCGCCCGCGCCACCATGCGCAATATCAAGCAGAACCTATTCTTCGCGTTTTTCTATAACGCAATCGGCGTACCGGTCGCCGCCGGCGCACTCTATCCCGTGGCCGGAATACTGTTGTCGCCCATCGTCGCCGCAGCGGCCATGAGCCTGTCCTCCGTCTCGGTGGTAGGCAATGCGCTCCGCCTGCGGCGTATTGATCTCGACTAGCCTCAAAGACCGACGAGGTTGGGGCTTGGCATCGCGCACCCCGCCCTCTAAGAGCGGGGCCGAAGGGAAATGTGTAAGCCATGACCGAGTCCAGCCGCCAAACCAAGTTCCTGAAGGACTACGCGCCGCCCGCTTATCTCATCGAAGAGGTCGCGCTCGACGTGCATTTGGCGCCAAAGGCCGCCCGCGTCGCATCCAAGCTCAGAATGCGGCCGAACCCGAAACTGGCACCCGGTCAGAAGCTGGTGCTCGACGGCGAGGATCTGACCCTTGAACGCGTCGCCCTGGACGGCAGAGATCTGGCGCCGGGCGACTATGCGCTGGCCGACGGCTCACTCACGATTGCCAATGTGCCGGCGCAGCCCTTCACCCTCGAAGTGGTCACCCTATGCGATCCCGAGGCCAACACGGAGCTGTCCGGCCTCTATCGCTCGCGGGGCACCTATTGCACCCAATGCGAGCCGGAAGGCTTTCGCCGCATCACCTATTTCATCGACCGGCCCGACGCGCTCGCCGTCTATACGGTGCGGGTCGAGGCTGACCGCGAAACGACACCCGTACTGCTCTCGAACGGCAATTTGCTCGAACACGGCGACGTTCCCGGCACGGACCGGCACTTTGCCGTGTGGCACGACCCCTTCCCCAAGCCATCTTATCTGTTCGCCCTGGTGGGCGGCGATCTTGCCTCGGTGCATGACAGTTTCACCACGGCGTCGGGCCGGAAGGTGGCGCTCGGCATCTATGTCGAGCCTGGCAAGGAGGACCGTTGCGGCTGGGCCATGGAGTCGCTGAAGCGCGCCATGCGCTGGGACGAGGAACGCTTTGGGCTCGAATACGATCTCGACATGTTCAACATCGTCGCCGTCAGCGACTTCAACATGGGGGCGATGGAGAATAAGGGTCTCAATATTTTCAACGACAAGCTCGTGCTGGCCCGCCCCGACACGGCAAGCGACGCCGACTACCACTCGATCGAAAGCGTGATCGCCCACGAATATTTCCACAATTGGACCGGCGACCGCGTCACCTGCCGCGACTGGTTTCAGCTTTGCCTGAAGGAAGGGCTCACGGTCTTCCGCGATCAGGAATTCACCAGCGACGTGCGCACCGGCCCGGTGGAGCGCATTATCGACGCCCGCATGCTGAAGACCCATCAATATCCCGAGGACGCCGGGCCCCTCGCCCACCCCGTGCGGCCCGCCTCCTATATCGAGATCAACAACTTCTACACGTCCACGGTCTACGAGAAGGGCGCCGAGGTCTGCCGCATGTTGCAGACGCTGCTCGGCCGCGAGACCTTCCGCAAAGGCATCGATCTGTATTTCGAGCGCCATGACGGCGAGGCGGCGACGGTCGAGAATTTCGTCGACGCCATGGCCGACGTCTCGGGCCGCGACCTCTCGCAATTTATGCTGTGGTACACGCAGAGCGGCACGCCGGAGCTGGCCTGCTCGCTGGACTACGACCCGCACGCCAAGACGGCCAAGCTGCATGTGAGCCAAGTGGTGCCGCCGACCCCCGGCCAGACCAGCAAGGAGCCGATGCTGATCCCGCTGAAAGTGGGCCTGATCGGCGCCAATGGCGACGAACTGCCGCTCAAACTCAATGGCGAGACGCTCACCGACGGGCTCCTCGAAGTGACCGAGCACGAGCAGGTCTTCGAGTTCCAGGACGTGCCGGCGGCGCCCACGCCCTCCCTGTTGCGCAACTTCTCGGCGCCAGTGCGTCTCACCACCAGCCTCGATGCCAATCAGATCGAATTCCTGATGATGCATGACAGCGACCCGTTCAATCGCTGGCAGGCGACCCAGACCTATGCCGGAAATTTGCTGACCGCCGCCGCACGCAACGCGGACACGAGCCAAGTGACGGGCAAGGAGGCGGCCCGGCTCGCCCAAGCATTGGCGACGGCCGCTATGGACGACATGCTGCTGCCGGCCTATCGCGCCGAGACTCTTAAGCTGCCGAGCGAATCCGACATTGCCCGCGAGCTGTCCCGCAATGTCGATACGGACGCGGTGCACACCGCCCGCGATTCCCTGCGCGCCAAGATCGGCGGCACCATCGCCGACACTCTAGGCGAGCTCTACGCCACGGCCGGCACCGACGCGCCCTTCTCCCCCGACCCCAAGAGTGCCGGGCTGCGGGCCTTGCGCAATGCCGTGCTCGATCTGTTGGTGGCGACCGGGGCGCCGGAGGAAATCGCCCGCGCCGAGCGCCACTACCGCGAGGCGTCGAACATGACCGACGCCATCATGGCCCTGTCGATCCTGTCGCAACTGCAATCGCCGGTCCGTGACGCCACCCTTGAACATTTCTATGCGCGCTGGGAGACCGAGCCGCTCGTCCTCGACAAATGGTTCGCCGTGCAGGCGCGCGCCGCGCGGCCCGATTCCGTGGAGACCGTGCGGGCGCTGCTCGCCCATCCCAAATTCTCCCTGAAGAATCCCAATCGCGTGCGGGCGCTGATTGGCAGCTTCGCCCAAGCCAACCCCTCCGGCTTCAACCGCGCCGACGGTGCGGGCTTCGCGCTATTGGCCGAGCAAGCACTCGAGATCGACCGCTTCAACCCCCATGTTGCCGCGCGGCTTCTAGGCGCTTTCGAAAGCTGGCGCACGCTGGAACCCGGCCGGCAGGCCCATGCCAAGGCCGCTCTGAAGGATCTCGCGGGACAATCGCTGTCCACCGACAGCTACGAGATCGTCACGAAAACCCTAGGCGACGGTTAGAATCTTAACCTCTGTCAACGGGTTATTAACCGAATTTCCACAGGTTTCTCTGGACAGACGCTTCGATCGTCGATTCCATAGATGGAAGCGATTCGGAGATGCGGCAACTTCTCCGGAATACGACGCGGGAGAAGTTAGGGGGACCGAATGGCGCGGGCACGTTCTGCGCGAGGTGAGGGAGTCTTTTCTGTCGCGGGGCCGCAATGGCAGGACCTGCGCCAGATTGTCAACCTTTATATGCCCTCGACGGAGGCTCTGCGCCGCCTCGTGCCGGCTTTGCTGATCGGCTTCGCCGTCATCGCCATCGCCGGCTTCTCCTACCAGATCGGCAACGGCAAGGCGGCGGCACTCGCTTCGGCCGAACGCCAACTTGCCCTGATCGCCGACGTCACCGCCCTGCACCTCAAGGATGAGACGCTGAGTTCCAGCACGGATTGGCAAGGCGCGCTCGCCAGCAGTCTGCCAAAGGGCGCGATCCACGATGGGCGCACCGCCCTTATCGGCGATGCCGAGAGCGAAATTCAGGCCCGGGCGCCGATCAACAGCCCCTTGAAGGGCAACCTCCTCACGATTCTCGGTCCGCAGCAACCCCTGACCATCATGGGCGCCGATGCCGGCGTGCTCCGCATCAACCTGCTCGACGGCACCGATGCGCTGGTCACCGTCCGCAACGTGCCGCAGACCGACGCGCAGATCGCCTTCATCCAACCCATCGACGGCGCGCTCGGCGCCTGGCGCAGCGACGCGATTGTCGAGATCACCCTGCTCGCCTGTGCCGGACTTGTGCTCGCGCTGTTTGCCGGCGGCCTTTGGTACCTCGTGCCGTCGGTGTCGCGGGAGGACGGCGACAGCGTGACTCAGGAACTGACGCAAGAGTTGACGGAGACGCTGCCGGGCTGCGGCATGTGGCGCTGGAACCTCGCCCGCGGCCACGTCCATTGGTCGGCGCCGATGCACCGCCTGCTCGGGCTTGAGCCATCCGCCGATGCCATGCCCTACCGCAATCTGTCCGAGGCGCTGCATCCCGACGACGACCTGCGCGCCGAGCTGGATCGCCATCTGCGCGAGGGTATCTCCGCCTTCGATCAATGCTTCCGCCTGCGCCATGCCGAAGGCCATTGGATCTCGGTGCGCTTACGCGGTCATATCACCCGCGGCCAAGCGGACGACGAGCCTTATCTGACCGGCATGGCGGTGCTCGCCGACGAGAACGCCGTTCCGGGCTCCAGCGACGCCAATGCGCGTCTACGGGATGCGGTGGAAAACATCTCCGAGGCCTTCGTGCTGTGGGACAACCAGAACCGGCTGGTGATGTGCAACAGCAAGTATCAGCAATTCCACGGTCTGGCCGATGACATGGTGCGGCCCGGCAGCCCCTATGACGAAGTGATCGCCGCCGCCTCCGAGCCCATCGTTTCCAAGCGCATCGCCGTCGCCGGCAAACATGTCGACAATTCCCGCACCTACGAGGCACAGATCGAGGACGGGCGCTGGCTTCACATCAATGAGCGCCGCACCCGCGATGGCGGCTATGTGAGCGTCGGCACCGACATCACCGTGCTGAAGGAGAGCCAGCAGCGGCTCGGTGAGAGCGAGCAGCAGCTTCGCGCCAGCGTCGCCGAACTGAGAATGTCCCGCCGCGAGCTCGAGCATCAGAAGCAGCAGCTTGTCGACCTCGCCGAGAAATACGCGCTGGAGAAAAACCGCGCCGAGGCCGCCAACCGCGCGAAATCGGAGTTCCTGGCCAATATCAGCCACGAGTTGCGCACGCCATTGAACGCGGTGATCGGCTTCTCGGAGGTCATGCAGCAGGCCCTCTTCGGTCCGCTCGGCCATCCAAAATACGATGAGTATGCGCGCGACATCTACGCCAGCGGCGCCTATCTCCTCGAAGTCATCAACGACATTCTCGACATGTCGAAGATCGAGGCCGGACGCATGAGCCTGGACGTCGGCACGGTCGACGTCGCCGACATCATCGAGGACAGCATGAAGGTGGTGAGCAAAGCCGCCGCCGACCGCGACATTACGGTGGAGCGCCACGGGCCGGCCCATCTCGCCATCGAGGCGGACCGCCGCGCTCTAAAGCAGATCTTCCTCAACCTCCTGGCCAACGCCGTCAAGTTCACGCGCGACAGCGGCCGGGTCAATGTGCATGTGTCGCGCATTCGTGGTCAGGTGAAGATCGCCATCAAGGACACCGGCATCGGCATCGCCGAGACCGACATCGCCAAGCTCGGCCGGCCCTTCGAGCAGGTCGAGAACCAGTTCTCCAAGAGCCATCAGGGCAGCGGCCTCGGCCTCGCCATCTCGCGCGCGCTCGTCGAGCTGCATGGCGGCAGCCTCCAGATCAGGAGCCGCGAAGGCCAGGGCACGACGGTCACCTGCACCCTGCCCTCACGCGTCGCGGCGTCCGAGGAAGCGCCGCTCGCCAAAAGCGCGTAGGCAGACGGGCACCTGATCGCCCTCCCCTAGATTTCAAGAGACGAGTCGATCGAACGCCTCATGCACGGCCGAAAGCGTGTCCTGGAGCATGGCTTCGAGCGTGTCGAAATCCGGCATTTCGGACGCGCGCGCCAGCAGCTCCCGCAACGCCAGCGGCGCCTTGTCCACGGCGAACGGCTTGTCCAAGCACAGCCGTAAGATCTGCGTGAGAGTCTGATAAAGCCGCGCCGCGGGAATCAGGATCTCGGCATCGCCGGGGCTAAGCACGCCGGCGGCAGAGAGCTTGGTAAGCGCCATTTCAGTGTTCTGATCGAGCACGTCCGGATGCTTCGCGGCACTCACGATCTGAAGAAACTGCGCGAGGAATTCAAGGTCGACAAGTCCGCCGCGTACCTGCTTCAGATCCCAGATATCGGTCGTGCCCTTCTCGTCGGCGATTCTCGCCCGCATGGTCTTGACTTCCTCGGCCACAGCCAGGCGGTCGCGCGGACGTGACAGCACCGAGGCAATCGTCTCGTTGATCTTCTGGCGAAGCACCACCGGCCCGGCGACAACGCGGGCACGAGTGAGCGCCAAATGTTCCCACGTCCAGGCGGCGCCCGCCTGATAATCGATGAAGCTCGAGAGCTTGGTGGCAACCGGGCCTTGGCTGCCTGACGGCCGCAGCCGCATGTCCACTTCGTAGAGCGCGCCTTCCGCGGTCTGAGCCGACAGCGCCGCGATCAGGCGTTGCGTGAAGCGGGTGTAGTATTGCGTACCCGCCAGGCTCCGTTCGCCGTCGGAATGGGCATCGTCGCCGGTGTAGTCATACACCGTAATGAGGTCGAGATCCGACGCCGCCGTCATCTCGCTTCCGCCCAGCTTACCCATGGCGACCACGGCCACCGCACCGTCCGGCATGCGCCCGTGCTGGCTCTCGAGCTCGTCGCCGACAAATCGAGCTAGCGCCTCGATCAGGGTCTCGGCGAGGCCCGCATAGGCGGCGCTGACCTGCCATGCCGAAATCGTGCCGGACATCACCCGAACGCCGATCAGGAAGCCCTGCTCGCGGCCGATGATCCGCGCCCTATCGAGCGCGTCCTGATAATCGGTAGCCATATCGAGCGCGGTTTCCACCAGCTGTTCGAGCTTGGCCGGCGTCGGCACCGCACCGAAAAACCCTGGATCGAGTACGGCGTCGAGGAGGCGAGGCCGGCGGCCGATGATGTTGGCAAGGCGCGGCGCCGTTCCCATGATGTCGGCGACCAAGCGCATCAGGCTGGGATTGGCGGCAAACAACGAGAAGAGCTGCAAGCCGGCCGGCATTGAGGCGATCACCTTGTCGAACGTGGCCAGCGCCAGGTCGGGCTCCGCGGTGCGGCCGAACGCATCGAGCAGCAAGGGGAGAAACGCCGTCAGCCGTTCCCGCGACTTAGCGCTTCGCGTCGCCGCATAGCGGCCCGACTGCCAGGCGCGGATGGCGCCGACCGCCGCCGTGGGATTGTTGAAACCCAGTTGCTCCAGGCTCGCCAAGGTCGCCGGATCGTTCTCATCGGCGACGACAATGCCCGGCGCCGCAGTAGACGGCTCCGGAATTCTCTCGAACAGCCCCCCGTAATGGGTTTCCACCAGCTTGAACTGGGTCACCAACGCATCGCCGAACGCATTCGTATCCTCGAACCCCGCCAGCCTGGCGAGGCGGTCCAGTTCCGCGCGGTCGCCGGGAATGATGTGCGTCTGCTGATCGCCCACCATTTGAATGCGGTTCTCGATCCGCCGGAGGAAATAATAGGCGCTTGTGAGGTCGTCGGCCGTCTGCGGTTCGATCCAGCCGCCGGCGGCAAGCCCCGCAAGGGTTTCGATTGTCCCGCGCGTTCGCAGCTCCGGGTGCCGCCCACCGGCGATCAACTGCTGGGTCTGCGCGAAGAACTCGATGTCGCGGATGCCGCCCCGGCCGAGCTTGATGTCGTGGCCCTCCACGGCTATGGCGCCATGGCCCTTGAAGGCATGCACCCGGCGCTTCATGGCATGGATGTCGGCCACGGCGGCGAAGTCGAGATATTTGCGCCAGATAAACGGCGCGAGCTGACACAGGAACTCCTCGCCCAGGGCAACGTCGCCGGCGGCGATGCGCGCCTTGATCAGCGCGGCCCGCTCCCAATTCTGGCCGAAGCTCTCATAATAGGTGAGCCCGGCCTCGATGGAGAGGGCGATCTGGGTGGCGCCCGGGTCGGGACGCAGCCGCAGATCGGTGCGATAGGCGTAGCCGTCGCCAGTGTGTTCCTGCAGCAAGCGGACGAGATCGCGGGTCAGCCGGACAAAGAAGGACGACGGCTCGACGTCGGCAGGAAGTCCGGCGCGCTCGGCGTCGTAGAAGACCATGAAATCGATGTCGCTCGAATAGTTGAGCTCCATCGCGCCGAGCTTACCCATGGCGATGACGAAATAACCGGCTGCAGTCTCCTCACCGGTGATCTGCCCCGCCGCGCTAGCCTTGCGGAATAAAAACGCCACCGCTTCCTGCAGGGATGCATCCGCCGCTTCGCTCAACGCCCTGAACGTCATTTCCGTCGACCATACGCCGCCGAGGTCGGCAAGCCCCGTCAGCAGAGCCGTGCGCTGCTTGAACTGGCGCAGCAGCGTCATGGCCTCCTTCGACCCGGGCGCTTGCGCCACGTCTTGCGCCAGGGCGGCGCGCGCTTGCGCAAAATGCACGTCGGGGTCTCGCGTCAGGCATTCCAGGAGGAGATGGGGAGAACGCGAAGAGAGCGCGGCGAGATAGGGCGCCGCCGAGAACACGGCCTCAAGCAGGGCTGCCGGCTTTGGCGCCGCCAGGATCTCGGCGGAGGCGGCAAGCGCCGGCACCTCGCGCAAGGACTTCAACACGCCCGCAAGGACATCGGCACCACGGTCGGCGTCGTAGATCTTGGGAAGTTCGGTGATCCGCTCGACGAATGCCGTCACGACGGTCTCGACTCTGCTCGCGTGGGCGCCTCGCCGGCCACCCCGTTGACGAGCGCGTCCCCCGCCATGGGCAAGACGAGGACAACGCGGAGGCCGGGTTCGTTATCCTCCAGCCTCAAGGACCCACCATGCAGCCTGGCCACCGCCGCCACAAGACTCAAGCCGAGCCCGCTGCCGGGCTCCGACCGGCTTGCTTCGAGCCGCACGAAGCGGCCCAGCACACGAGCGCGCTCGGACGCCGGAACGCCCGGGCCCCGGTCGGCGACGATAATGCGCGCCTCGCCTTCGCTTGCCTCGGCGCACACCTCGACCTCCGGTGCCCGGCCATTGCCGCCGTCCCGGCTTGGCGCGCCATATTTGAGCGCATTGTCGATGAGATTGGCGATGGCCTGGCCGAGAAGCTGGCGGTCCCCGTGGATGATAATCGGCGCGGGTGCTTCCGCCTTCAGCTCGATGCCGCGCTCCTCGGCGACGGGCTCATAGAGCTCGGCCACGTCGCCCACCAGCGCCGTCAGGTCCAGCGTCTCGCGGTTCTCGCCAGCGGCCCCGGCCTCCAGCCGGGCAATGGAAAGCAGCGCGTTGAAGGTCTTGATGAGACCGTCGGCCTCCTCGATGGTCCGCTCCAGCGCCTCGCGATGCGCGCTCGCGTCATGCGGCTCGCGCAGCGCCTCCTCGACCCGGTTGCGCAAGCGGTTCAGCGGCGTCTTGAGGTCGTGCGCGATGTTGTCGGAGACCTCGCGCAAGCCCGCCATGAGCTGCTCGATCCGAGCCAGCATCAGATTGAGACTTTCAGACAAGCGGTCGAGCTCGTCGCCGGAGCCGCTAATGGGCAGCCGCCCCGTCAGGTCGCCGGCCATGATAGTGCGCGTGGTGGCGGACAGGCTGTCGATGCGCGTGAGCAACCTGCGGCTCACCCAGTAACCGCCGCCGATACCCACAAGCGCCATGACGCCGAGCCCCCACAGCATCGTTCTACGGATGAGCCGCGCGAGCTCGCGCCGGTCCTCGATATCGCGGCCGACGATCAGGCGGTAGCCGCCCGGCAAGCGGAAGACGTTGGCGAAAGCCAGCCGCCGCTCCACGCCGCCCGGCGCCGGCCGGCTATAGACGAACTCGACAGGGCCGAGACTGTCCCAGAGTTGCGGCGACACGGCGCTGAGATTGCCCGCGAGCTGCTTGCCGTCCCTGTCGGCGACGAGATAGAGGCTGTTGCCCGGCGTCTGGCTGCGCTCGGCGACGGTGCGCACGAGCTGATCGAGCCCACCGGCCCGATACTGCTCGGCGAGACCTTTGAGCTCGGCATCGATGGTCTGGTTGAGCTGCCGCGACAGCAGGACCGTCGTGTTCCAATAGATGTAGAAGATCGCCAACACGGCGGCCACGCTGAACAGCGCGAGATAGGTCAGCGACAGACGGAAGGTGGTGGTCCGGAAGAGCTTAGTGAGCGCTGTCACGGATACTGTAACCGGCGCCGCGGACCGTGTGCAGGAGGGGGTTGGCGAAGTTCTTGTCGATCTTGGACCTCAGCCGCGAGATATGCACGTCGATCACATTGGTCTGCGGATCGAAATGATAGTCCCACACATTCTCGAGCAGCATGGTCCGGGTTACCACTTGGCCTGCGTGTTTCATCAGATATTCGAGCAAGCGAAACTCACGAGGCTGCAACATAATGGCTTCGCCGGCCCGCGTCA
>Ga0307379_10002204_pt1 | contig 29231 bp, 20 predicted proteins | sample UN2MG_FD_202237 | JGI IMG/M metagenome (GOLD analysis project Ga0307379, IMG submission 202237) | Soil microbial communities from Risofladan, Vaasa, Finland - UN-2 | ecosystem: Environmental > Terrestrial > Soil > Coastal area > Acid sulfate soil | place: Finland: Risofladan, Vaasa | collected...
GGGATTCATGTAAACAAAATCTTTTTCCAACTATTCTCTCCTGGTTTTACTCAAAGTATGTTTGCGACTTTGAAGAAGCCCCCCTTGACAGAAGGCGCGTTCTTGAGCAGGCCCCCGCTCTTTGCGAGATCGCACACTCTTGCGGTGTCGCCGTTCCTGTATCTGTTTTCGATATTGACTACGGAAAAGACAGGCCCTTCATCTCCGGCATGCTTTTTCATGACAGAGCCGAGCCTTGCGGCATCGTCAAGCGCCGACTCGATCAGAGGCTTCTCTTCATCCTTTATGCCAATACGTGACAGCCACGACAGGGAATCCATCAGTTGTTTTTCCCCGTGCATTCCGGGGATCGCCTTGGTCCCGGAAAACTCCAGTAATCCCAGTTCATCGAGCTGTTTATCCGCGATCTGTGACGGCGCGTCTGTCAGCGGGCAGTATGCGTTGCGGTTCTTGGGAAACGCGATCACTTCTCTTATCGAAGGGGTGCCGAGTATCATCGAAACCACCCGGTCTACTCCCAGTGCTATGCCTCCGTGCGGGGGAGCACCGTACTGCAGCGCCTTCACAAAAAATCCGAATTTCTCCTCCACATCACCCTCTGAAAGACCGAGCGCCTCAAATATCCGGTGCTGGAGTTCACTGTCGTTTATACGCATGCTGCCTCCTCCCAGCTCCTCCCCGTTGATTACGAGGTCGTACGCCTTCGATCGCAGTGAGAGCAATTGTTTGCTGTCCTTAGGATTGAAATCCTTTCTGGCAGGGGCCGTAAAAGGATGATGGTTGGAAGATATGCCCTCATCCGTTTCTTCGAAGAGCGGGAACCCGGTTACCCACACCGGCGAGAATATTCCGTTCGGTATCAGCCCAAGCTTTTCTGCGACGTGAAGCCTGAGCTGCCCGAGCGCTGACGCAACAGTTTTCGGTGACGGGTCCGCTATCATAAGAATTACATCCCCGTCCTTTGCCGAGAACCGCTCGAGTGTAGCAGCCTGCTCCTCTTTAGAGAAGAACTGGGTGATATTGGATTGAAGAGTATCCCCGACGATCCTCATCCAGGTCATCCCTTTGGCTCCGAAACCCGGAACTATCTGTTTTGCATATTCGTTCTGCAGGACGTTTTTGCTGAGCCTGTCGGACGAGTTCTCCACTTTGATGCCCTTTATCACACCCCCTCTGTTCAGTATCTGTTTGAATATTTCATACCCCGTATCCGCGAATATATCTGTGACGTCCTTAAAGTACATTCCGAACCTGAGATCGGGCCTGTCCGAACCGACACTATCCATGGCCTCACTGTAAGTCATCCGCCCGAAAGGACGGGACAGGTCGGCACCTCCTGTTTCAAACATCTTTACAACAAGGTTTTCAATCAATGCATATATAAACTCTTCGTCTATGAAAGAAGCTTCTATGTCGAGCTGGGTGAATTCAGGCTGCCTGTTCGGCCTCAGGTCCTCGTCTCTGAAACATCGCACTATCTGAAAATAGCGCTCGAAACCGCTTATCATGAGAAGCTGCTTGAAGAGCTGCGGAGATTGCGGCAGGGCATAGAACTTCTTCTTGTGAATACGGCTCGGCACGATATAGTCGCGTGCGCCCTCAGGGGTGCTTTTGGTGAGCATGGGGGTTTCGATCTCGATAAAGCCGTGCGTATCCAGAAAATCCCTTATACTTTTGCATATCCGGTGCCTCTTGACCATATTGTCCTGGATTGAGGGTCTTCTGAGGTCGAGGTAGCGGTACTGCATTCTGATTTCTTCTGATACAGGCTCCGTTACTGTTGCGCCCTCACACTGTTCGGCTGCCTTTTCGGAGACAGCGAAAGGGAGAGTTGGAGATTTTCCGTATATTTCCAGCTCATCCGCTACTATCTCTATGTCGCCTGTCAGGAGGACGGGATTCTTGGTATCATTCTCCCTCTCTATCACGTGGCCCGCGACACCGATGCAGAACTCGGTTTTCAGCTTTCCGGCGAGATCGATCACATCCGCTGAAGACTTCGCAGGGTTAAATACAACCTGTACTATGCCTGACCTGTCACGCAGATGAATAAAAAGTATATCTCCGTGGTCTCTCAGGGAATCCACCCATCCCATTATATTTACATCTTTCCCTATGTCGGATGGCCTGAATTCACCGCAGAACGTTCTTTTATTAAAATTTGGCAAAAATCACTCCTGGTTTGATTATTTTTTTTAAGAATAATTATATCCATAAAATCGATACAGTTCAATCTTCTTCGACACCTTCTGAATTATTATCAACGGTAAAGGAGGAGATCCTGCCTGTCCTGTCAATGTAATAATTTATAGGTCATAATTCGAGATTTATAACTGTTTATAATCTTTAGAATTAAAAGTTGCTATAATCGCTTTTATATTTTTCCGCTTTGGCAAAAAAACCGGTATAGGCTCTCATGCCCCGGACCGGCCGCGATAAAGCGTAAAGCCCCTTTTCACAAAATACGTGCAGGGACCCTTTGTATTCCGGGATGGAAGCGCCATACTGTCCGTGCTCCTGCTGCAGAACTCGGGATAAAACGCGGTTTTATTATCAAACGCCCTGGTTCTACTACAGTGGAATGTGTTTCCCGTTTTGAATAAGAGATGGCGTTGTTTCAATATCCGGATTGCGACGTACGGGAGATGATTTCATCCTGGAGGTCCTTCCCGATATCGCAGAAGTAGTCGCTGTATCCTGCGACGCGCACTATGAGGTCCCTGTACTCTTCCGGCTGTTTCTGGGCCCTCTTCAGCGTTTCCGCGTCTATGACGTTGAACTGCAGGTGGTGAGCGTCGTAGCGGAAATACGTCCGTACCAGTCCTGCGAGCTTACCGATACCCTCTTCACCTTCAAGAACGCTCGGCATGAACTTCATGTTCAGAAGGGTACCGCAGGTGCGGACATGGTCCATCTTCCCGCATGACATTATCACAGCTGTCGGACCGTTGCGGTCAGCCCCCTGCACAGGGGAGATCCCTTCGGAAAGAGGTGCTCCTTTTCTGCGGCCGTCCGGAGTGGCGGCCGTGACACTGCCGAAGTATATATGGCATGTTGTGGGAAGCATGTCTATGTGATACTCGCCCCCCTTCGTGTTGGGTCTGCCGTCTATCTCGTCGTAAAGCGCGTCGAATACGAGCCTCATGATTTCGTCGGCGTAGTCTTCATCGTTTCCGTAGCGCGGCGTTCGGTTGGCGAGCAGGAGCCTGAGGCGCTCGTTTTTTTGGAAGTTTCCGCCGAGAGCCCCGATAAGGTCCTCCATAATAACGTCCTGTTCGTCGAAGACGTGCCTTTTGATTGCAGAGAGACTGTCCGTGATCGTGCCTATTCCCACGCACTGGATATATGATGTGTTGTACCTCGGGCCGCCGTCGTTGTAATCTTTTCCCTTCGCTATGCAGTCGTCGATGAAAACAGAAAGGAATACAGCAGGCATATATGCGGCGTACATCCGCTCGATGTACTGATTCCCTCTTATTTTGATATCGACGAAGTGGCGGAGCTGGCGCTTGAACGCAAGAAAGAGGTCGGAAAAGGAGAGAAAGCTCCTCGGGTCGCCGGTTTCAATTCCGATCTTTTTCCCTGTCATCGGGTCTATACCATTGTTCAGCGTCACCTCGAGTATCTTGGGGGTGTTGAGATATCCGGTGAGGATGTACGCCTCTTTGCCGAACGCTCCCGTCTCGACACAGCCGCTTGTCCCCCCCTCCCTGGCGTCAGCTACAGATTTACCGGTTCTGATGAGCTGCGCGACCACTGTGTCGGCGTTGAATATCGAAGGGTACCCATAGCCCTTTCGTACAACCTTCAGCGCCGCTACCAGGAATCGATCCGGATTCTTCCGGCTGAGCTGGATATTCCCCTGCGGCTGGAGCAGATGTATCTCGTCCATCACCTCGAGCATGAGGTAGGAAATTTCGTTTGCCGCGTCGCTCCCGTCCGGGAGCAGGCCTCCGAGGTTGATGTTGGTGAAGTCGTTGTAGGTGCCGCTCTCCTCAGCGGTCACCCCGACCTTGGGAGGTGCCGGGTGGTTGTTGAACTTGATCCAGAAACATTCCAAGAGTTCTTTGGCCTCCTCCCTGGTGAGATCGCCGTTGTCTATATCTTTTCTGTAGAAGGGATAGAAGTAGCGATCGAGGTGCCCGGGATTCATTGCATCCCATCCATTCAGCTCGGTAATCGTCCCGAGGTGTATGAACCAGTACATCTGGAGGGCCTCCCGGAAACAGCGGGGCGGGTGCTCCGGCACTCGCCTGCATATGGAGGCAATTGCAGAAAGCTCATCTCTTCGCTTTGGATCGGGCTCTTCTTGTGACATTCGGTCTGCGATATCCGCATGGCGGTGTGCGAAAATAACGGCGGCGTCGCAGGCAATGCTCATCCCGTTGAGCTGGTGGAGCTTCGAGGAGGAGGCCGGGTCGTTTGCCAAATCAAGAGACTCAATACTATTCTCTATATCGGCTTTGAAACCTGAGAGGCCCTTATCGTAGAACTTGCCGTCCAGGGTGGTGTGCCCAGGAGCCCGCTGCTCCATGAACTCCGTGAAGATACCGGCATTGTAGGCCTCTTTCCATTGTTCGGGGAGCTCGGAGAAGATCCTGTCGCGCATCGTGCGTCCGCGCCAGTAAGGGATAATCTCTTCTTCATATAGACTGATGTCCTCTTCAGATACGCTGTAGCTCGTCTTCGGGCGTGAATCGAGGACCCGGAGATCTTCGAGGCTGTGACAGGTAAGCTCGGGGTAGGTCGGGACGGCCTTCGGAAACGGCCCCCTCTCACCGACGATGAGTTCATCCTGGCCTATATATATCGTCTTGTGCTCGCAGAGGTGTTTGAACAGGAGGGCCCTGAGGATTGGAGCCGGATACTTCCCGCTGTTTTCCCGGTAGAATTCGGTGGTAAGGCGGGCCCTCTCGGTAGAGAGAATGACCGATCTCTCGTAGCTCTCCAGGCGCAGCCGCGCCACGCGCTCTGTCATGGTTCAGCCCCCACTGAAAACCCCACTGAAAAGTTCCCCTCTGCCACGGACTCTGTTTCTACGGGCGATAAAAAGAGAAAAGGCAGCACCTGTCGAAATAGGTGTGCACGATCGAACTTTTTAAGGTTCTTTCCTATATTGTTGTTGCGAATGTTCGCAAAGTCAATCCATTTCTTAAAGCTATCCGCCCGGGTTTCGGAATCCGTAGAAACCGGCCCACTGACTTAAAGCTATTCATAATCCGGGTGCGGGGCAATATGTATGACTTTTTTTCTTTTCAAACGGAAAGAAAGCTGTATAATATGTGAACTGTATTATCAAAAGGGAAACAGGGAGGCAGTATGGCTGACTTGACCACTATCTACCTGGGCATGGAACTCAAAAATCCTGTTATTGCCGGAAGCTCGGGACTGACGAACGACGTGGAGAACCTGAAGGAGCTAGAAAAGTACGGTGCAGGGGCCGTTGTGCTCAAATCCATCTTTGAAGAGCAGATCCTCATGGAGACCCAAGAGGAGGTTCGGGCCTCCGATTTGGGGATCCATCCCGAGGCTGCCGGGTATCTGACTACCATGACAAAAGAGCACAGCGTCTACCGGTACCTCGATCTCATCGAGAAGGCGAAAAAGGCGGTCTCCATACCTGTCATAGCGAGCGTAAACTGTCTCACCGACGGAGAGTGGACGACCTTTGCAAAGCGGATACAGGAGGCCGGCGCAGACGCCCTCGAGCTCAATATCCTGATCACCGATTACAAGGAAAACGATTCGAGAACAATAGAGAAAAACTACTTCAAGATCGTCGACAAGGTGATGGGGATAGTGGACATTCCCATCGCGCTGAAAGTATCGACCCTCTTTTCCAATATTCCACAGATGTTGACGGCCTTAAGCAGAACCGGCGCGGCCGGGCTCGTGCTCTTCAACCGGTACTGGAGTCCGGATATAGACCTCGATGAGATGACGATCACCTCCGGGAGCGTGTACAGCTCGCCCGACGAGATTACCGTCCCGATACGCTGGATCGGCCTTCTTTCAGAGCTCATCGAGTGCGACATCTCGGGTACTACCGGAGTCCATGATGGAAACGGGGTCGTAAAGCTCGTGGTCGCAGGAGCCACAACTGTCCAGGTCTGCTCCGCACTCTACGTCAACGGGCTTGAATACATTGGGACGATAGTAAACCAGGTTGACAACTGGCTGTCAGCCCACGGCTACAAGTCCCTGGAAGAGATACGGGGGCTGCTCGGATCGAAGAGCCCTGCCGAGCGCAAGGTTTTCGGCCGGGCACAGTTCATGAAATACTACACGCTAAAACAGTAGCTTCGGCTTTCCGGTACTACAGCTGCTATAATGATAGGAAGAGGGCCTCTCCCCAGCAGGGGATAGGCCCTCTTTTACTATCCGGTTTGACAGCCCTACGGCTGATGTCGAGAGTTGGGATGCCCCAAAAGGACGGAAACTTCAGTTTGTATCGGGGCCTTTACAAGTGTCGATCAGTTTTCGGTGATACGGAGACCCGGGGATAATTCGTTCGGTAATTTTTATATATGGGCATACAGTTCAGACGCTAATGAACTTTCCAGGTTCAAGAACTTGTAAAGCATCCCGCGAGTTATTCACAAGACTATCATTACTCGCACGCGATTCTCTGCCCGTAAATAACAGTAAGTAGTACGGTATGACGGTTAACCGTACAATCGAATTTCTTAACCGGTTTCGGATAGCCCCTTGTTTTCGACAGGTATCTGTATACTTCACAGGGTGTTTCTGAAAGGGCGGGGTCCTCGTGGTGTCGGCCAAAAGCGCCCGGATTCAATTCGGGCGGTAGAAAAGCCCTGTGATAGAAGCGGAGGAGGAACGAGCCGGTCGCGATACACACCGAACGGCACACGGCCGTCATCCTAGACGATGTGACAGCGGCGGGAGATCTGCCGTACGAACGCTGGAGAGCTTCCCCGGGATCCTCCGACATCCACTGGGCGGAAAACAGGTCCCCTATAGACATGCGCCGGGGGGTATAGGGATATACAGCATGAAAGAGGCTTGTGAGCTTACAGTCCTGTCATCCGCAGCCCTATCTCCTCCTCCTTTTCGACAAAAGGCTGCTCGAAGATCGTGAGTTTCCCCTGAAAGATAACGCCGATCCGGTCTGAGAGCGCGAAAACCTCCCCGAGATCTCCAGACACGAGAAGGATACCCGCGTTCTTCCTCTGCTCGAGGAGAAACCTCCACACATACTCGATGGAGCCGACGTCCAGGCCGTGGGTAGGCTGCTCCGCGATGAGGAGCTTTGTGTTCCGCGAAAGCTCCCGCGCGAGTATCAGCCTCTGGAGGTTCCCGCCGGAAAGCTGTTTTGCCGGTACGTGCATGGAGGGAGCGATCACGCTGAACTTCGTCATCAGTGCTCCGGCGTAATCTCTTATTGAAGGAAGGTCGAAAAGAAATCCGTGTGCGAAGCAGCTGTTTCTGTACTGGGTGAGTATGCTGTTCTCGGCGATTGTGAGACCCTGTACGGACCCCATCCCCATTCTGTCCTCGGGGATATAGCCTACGTCTCCCCTTATATTAACGGTGCCGCCGAGCAGAGGACGGAGACCTGCGAGTGCCTCGACGAGCTGGCCCTGCCCGTTTCCCGCGACACCCACTATCCCGAAAACCTCTCCTTTCCGGACATCGAAAGAGATACCCTTCACTGTTTGTCTGCCGCGGTCGTCGAGGATCCGGAGATCGGAAACCTCCAGCACGACATCTTCAGAGGGTACCGGCGGCTTTTTGACGGTGAGGATAACCTCCCTTCCGACCATCTTTTTTGCAAGCTCCTCCTTGGCCCCTCTTTTCTCTCTGTCCACGCTGGACGCGGGTATGCTCGCAGTGACCCTGCCTTTTCGAAGTATGGTGATATGGTCCGCTACCTGGAGGACCTCCTCGAGCTTGTGGGTGATGAATATGACCGCCTTCCCCTCCTTCTTCATTGTTTTCAGTATGTCGAAAAGCTCCCGGATCTCCTGAGGAGTGAGAACGGATGTCGGCTCGTCGAGGATGAGGATCGTTGCCCCCCTTATGAGGGCCTTTACTATCTCTACCCTCTGCTGCTCGCCGACCGAGAGGTCGCATATCCGTGCCCTGGGGTTCACTTCAAGGTTGTAGCGTTCCGAAAAATCCCGGATGAGGCGTTCGATCCCCTTGAGAGGGGAGAAAAACGAGGTGCCGAGCCCGAGAACGATGTTTTCGGCAACCGTATGCGGGGGGATGAGCCTGAAATGCTGGTGGACCATCACGATCCCGTGACCGATCGATTCTTTCGGTGAACGTATATGAATCGGCGATCCGCGCAGGAGGAACTCCCCGCTGTCTGCGTGATAGATACCAGAGAGAATGTTCATCAGTGTCGTCTTGCCGGCGCCGTTTTCGCCGAGGATCGCATGGATCTCCCCGCCGCGTATGTCGATATCAATGCCGTCGTTTGCCCGTAAGCCGCCTGAGAAAGTCTTTGTGACCCCTCTCACCGATATGAGAGGTACGTTTCGATTCATCGGTGTCCTATTCCTCCTCTCTGCTGTAGGGTAATCCGAGGGCGCCGGGTGCACCCATCCTCCTGCGAAGCTTCCTGTTTGCGTTCAGCAGGATTGGGGCCAGAATGGTGAAGAGATACGGCATGATGGTGAGAAGCTCCGGAGAGACCCAGGGCTGAAGCCTGAATGAAAGGTAGAACAGCGACCCGAATATGTAGGCCCCGCCGACTGCAATGAGAGGGTGCCAGAGGGAGAATATGGTGAGCGCGATCACGATCCACCCCATGCCGGCGGTCATTCCCTGTGTCCAGGACGGACGGTAGACGATTGAGAGATAGGCGCCTCCCAGCCCCGCGAGGAAACCGCCTATAAAGGTGCAGCCGTACCTCACGAGCGAAACGTTTATTCCCAAAGCGTCCGCAGTAGCTGGGTCTTCCCCCACAGACCGCACAGTGATCCCCCACGATGTCTTGAACAGAAGCCACCAGAGGAGCAGGGCAAGCCCGAGTCCTATGTATACCAGCATGTTCTGTTCGGTAAAGACGATATCTCCAAGTATGGGAATCCTATTGAGGAAAGGAACACTGAACTCGGAGAGTGATACCTTCAGGGGCTGGCCCTCCCATCCCCTCCCGAGAACACCGGTAAGACCGAGGCCGAAAAGGGTGAGGGCGAGCCCGGACACCACCTGGGTGACACGGAGGTTTATGGAGAGAAAGCCGTGTATGAGAGACGCCGCGCCCCCCACGAGGGCGCCGAAGAGGAAGCCGAGCCACGGGTTTTTTGTCACAAAGGTCGTAATGAACCCCACGAATGCGCCGAGGATCATCATTCCCTCTACACCGAGGTTGAGTATGCCGGACCTCTCGGTGTATATTTCGCCGAGCGTTCCGAGGAGGAGGGGAGTCCCGTACGCGAGAGCCCTTCGAAGTGTCTCTACAACCCAAAGCTGCCACACTATGCTACCCCTCCCTTCTCTGGATCGAGATCCTGTACTTCACGAGTGTATCGCTCGATATGAGGAAGAACAGTATGAGGCCCGTGAACACGTTGACGATCTGAAAGGGAAGGCCGAAGGAGAGCTGCAGCACGTCTCCGGCGGCATAGATCGCTCCGAACAGAAGAGAGGTGAGTATAGCGGCAGGAGGGTTGCCCCGGGCGAGCCAGGCAACGATGATCCCTGTATACCCGTATCCGAGTGAGACCTGGTCCGGATGCCGCAGCATGTGATGTACCCCGCAGACCTCCCCTGCTCCTGCGAGGCCTGCAAAGCCCCCTGATATGATCATTACCAGGAAGATCGTTTTAAAGTAGGAGATGCCGGCATATCGGGCCGCTTTCGGGCTCTGGCCGACAACCTTTACCTCGTATCCGAGTCGTGTTCTGGAGATTATGAGGTAGACGAAGGCCACAGCTGCCAACCCTATGAGGAGAGTAGGCCAGTGGATATCGCTTATTCCGATCGTCGGCAGCCACGCGGCCTTTGGGAACTGATTCGTATAGGCGAACCCTCTCATCTCCTCACCCTTCCAGGGACCGTGGATGAGGTAGAGGACGATGTTCATTGCTATGTAGTTCATCATAAGAGTAGTGATGACCTCGTTTATGCGGAACCTTGCCCTTAAGAAAGTCGACAGAAGCCCCCATACCGCACCGCCAATGAAGCCGCAGATGAATACCGCCGGAATGAGGAGAAAGTCCGGGAGACCGGAGAAGAGGGCCGCCCATGTTGCGGCTACAGCTCCCATGAGGAGCTGTCCCTCAGCCCCGATATTCCAGAATGAGGCCTTGAATGCGAGAAGCAGGCCGACCCCGCAGAGGAGAAGAGGGATACTCTGCCATATGATCTGAGTTATGCCGTATATGTTTCCCACTGTCTCTATGAAAAGTTCGAGATACACCTTGAAGGGATTTATTCCGTAGCCAAGAAATATGAATCCGATTACGAAGAAGGCGAGAAATATGGAAAGAATCGATACTCCGAACACAGCCTTGGCGGAGGGGTTGGTTCTCTTTTCTATTCTCAGCCATCCCATTAAATAGTCCCGTTTTAAAAATGGCCACCGTCCTTCAAGGACAGTGGCCATTCAAAAAGATGAGGTTTCTTTACTTGGGCTCTCCCGGCCATGCGCCGACGACACCTTTCACTGCATACTCGATACTCAAAAGATGCCCATAATCCGCCCGCTCTCCGGAGCCGACCACCATCTTCCCCTTACGGGAGTATATGGGCCCGGTAAACGGGTCGAAGACCACCTGCGGGTTTTTCATCTGCTCGATACGTTTCATCACGAGATCGTACGTGCTTCCCAGCCGTGATTTCCATTTCGGATTGACTGTCATGCCGAATTTCGCGCCGACTTCAACCGATCCTTCCTTGAGAAGGCCCCAGTAGTCGACATTTTCGAGGTTCTTTGACGTATAGTACCCTGAGTATACCTTGGAGAGAAAATCCAGGTAGAAGAGCTCCCAGTGTACGAGCTGCCCGGAGACAACGTAGTCAGGTGCGGAATTGTACATCGGGGAGTAGTGACCGAAAACCGGAAACCCGTTCTCTGCGGCGACCTGAACGACTGTGTCAGAGTCCTCTGTGAAGGCAAAGACGTCGCATCCTGCATCGACAAGGGAGTTTGTCGCCTCTTTTGCCTTTGCCGGGTCGAACCACGCCTCGATCCAGCGTACGTTGACCTCTGCCTTTGGATTGACCTCTTTCACGCCGATGGTGAAGGCGTCTATGTGGCGTTTTACCTCTGGTATTGGAAAGGCTCCCACGTATCCGATTTTGTTCGACTTTGTGAGAGCGCCCGCCATCAGGCCGTTGAGGTAGTACAGCTGGTAGAAGTCCGCCATATAGTTAGCGAGGTTGGGAGCGCGCATGAAGCCGGAGCAGTGGGCAAATATCTTGTCGGGATATTTTTTTGCAGCAGCGACCGTACCCTCCCAGAACCCGAAACTCGTGGTGAATACAACGTCGCACTGTTCGCGGCGGATCATCCTGTCGATGACTCCCTCTACCTTTGCTTCCGGCACCGCCTCCTGATAGACCGTCTCGACCCACGGAAAAGTTTTCTCTACGATCTTTCTGGCATTGTCGTGTGCGTTTGTCCATCCCATGTCGCCGATCGGGCCCACATAGATGAACCCAACTTTGAGTTTGTCCTGTGCCTCGAGACAAATTGCCCCTGTGAACAGGAACAGGAGGCACACGAATAGAAGTACTGCCTTTTTCACTTTCTTCCTCCTTGGTACTGAATTTGATATGGGAGATACTGTTCTCCCTTTTTCCCTCCCTAAAGCATATGTAAATGCCGTAACTCGATGTGTGCCGCTCTCGCGGCATGATGGGTAGTTCTATTATATCCTGAATGGCGTATTTTTGGAAATATTATAATCGGATTTATGGTAAAATATTTTTCATTATCTTGGGGGAAAGCTGTATATAATTCCAAATCCGCTGGTTCGTGAAACCATGCGGGGCCGGGGTGGGCTACTCACAGAACACCCTCACCTTGTCCTCTCCCTCGACATCGACGGTAAGGTCGCGAAGGTTATCAACAAGCTCTTCGAGGTCCTCCTCTTTCATCTTCGTGAAATCCATGTCTATCCCCTTCTCCTTAAATGCCTCGTTGACCTTTTCCCGGGCCTCCTTCGGTATAAGGGAGGCCCACTTGATGCCCGACCGTATCAGCTTCATCGGCACACGGATGTTCACCCTCTCCTTCTTTTCGCTGTTCTCCCCAGGTTCGACAACGACCCTTAGATACCTGGGTACGGACGAACCGTGTGTTTCCCGGCCCGCGGCTCCGTTTCCGAGGTCATTGTGACCGGATGAAAGGGCGTTCAGGAGTTTTTCCGCCTCGTCGACACTTATCTTTCCCTTTGAGAGCATCTCGAGTATCTTCCTTTTTTCTTTTCCCATTGTGCTGCCTCCTCTCTTATATGAGCACTATCGAGATAGTCTTGTCGCCCTTCTCTACCTGCACATAGAGGCCCGAGAGGGCCCACAGAGAGGAGAAAAGGATCGGATATATCAAAAGCAAGAGCCTTGCATGCCACATCCGTTTCATTACCAAGGCTGCGAGCAGAATAAGCGGGCTTGCTCCGATCACAAGGGGTATAAACACGAGCCAGATGAGAAAGATAGGGAGAAACAGCCTTGTGGGACTTTTCCACTTTCATTCTGAATAAAATCGGTATCATTGTCCCCCCTTCATTTTTTCGATTGCCTCCTCCACGGAGAGATCCCCGGTGTCCAGCCGGTCGAGTATCTCCTCCTGTGTGGACGGAACAACGATCTCCACGAATTCGAGGTACCCGGCGATGCGGTTCAGCCGGTTCTTCACGGTGGGATAGCTGATTCCGAACAGGCTCTCCATCTCTTTTATGGAGCCGTGGCATTTGATGAATGCAGTGATGAACACCTGGTCCTCCATGGTGAGCCTCGCGAGAGGAGGGAGCTCAAAGCTTCCCTCGACCGCTATTCCGGAAGACCCTGCTCGCACCCTCTCGATCGTGAGAGGAGAGCCGTGTGTGATCTTTAAAAGCTCCGGCCAGTCCTGTGTCATACAACACCTCTAAATTGAATATATTAATATTAATAGCAAAAAATATTAATAAAATCAATATATTTTATTTATTCATTTAAGTTATTTAATATTGAAGGTTTTCATGTGTCGAACGCCTGATATCTCTGCAGTTTACGATGCAGCTTTGCGTTATATGCGGATATGAGGTAGAGTATAGAAGGCTTTCGGCTGGAAAGCTACGAGAGACCGGTATCTTTCGTGTGAACGGTCCACCTATTACCGGATAGTAGCGTGCCGGCTTGCAGGGGTATGAGCGGCCAGTTAAAAAACCGTTCGGATCTGTTGCCGTTATCTTTCGTACATTGAGCTAAACAGGAGAACCCGTATCCGATCTGCATACGGAGCTCGAGCTCCGAGGCCGAACCGGCTGATCTACCGAAGGAATAGAAAAGATGCTCGTCGCCACACACCAGCCTATTTTCCTCCCCTGGCCCGGGTTTTTCTTTAAGGCAATGAGCGTGGACTGTATGGTGCTTCTTGACAGTGTCCAGTTTCCGCTCGGGCGCGGGTGGATGTCGAGGAACAGAATCAAGAGCAACAGGGGAGAGCTCTGGCTCACCGTGCCTGTATCGAGGAGCGGCAGGGGCCTGCAGCCCGTGTGCGACGTTGAAATCGTGTACGATAGAGACTGGCCTTCCAAGCACCTCAAGGGTATAGAACAGAACTACCTCAATGCCCCCTGCTTCAGCGAGCACTTTAAAGAGATAGAGACGATATATAAAAGATACCCCAACCTCATCGCAACGCTGAACATCGAGCTTATCCGATATCTATGGGAAGCTTTTTCTGTCTCGTCGAAGCTCGTACTGCAGTCTGAGATCGGCGTGACAGGAAGAGGCGTTGATCTCATTGCAGACATCTGCCGGGCGCTTGGAGCTGAAGAATACCTCGCGCTTTCGGTAGCACGCAGCCGTCTTGACATCGCGCTTCTCGAAAGAAGAGGGATAGCTTTGCGTTTTTTGCAGTACAGACCGATGGTATACCCTCAGTTCTGGGGTGACTTTCTCTCCAATCTCTCGGCCATCGATCTCCTCATGAACTGCGGCCCGAAGAGCAGAGAGATCATCATGGGGGATTAAGAGGATTATATGCGGAGTTTCAAGATAGCATTCAATAAAATGATGCTGCCCTTATTTCTCCTTATTGCGGGAAAACATTTTTTTCGGCCGGACCGTCAGCTCGGTATCTGGAACTAATTTCCAAAAAATAATTGTATATACCGATATACTCTTATTACCTTAATGCTGATCATGCTCGGTTGAAGCACACCGAAGGGAGCGCGCCATGAAGTTTGCACAGAGTTCTGCGGTTTATTACAACTATTCTCTGAAATACGCGATACAGGACCTCGGGAGGATCGGATATGACGGGATAGAGATATGGGGCGGCAGGCCTCATATGTACCGTCATGATCTCGATGACCAGTTCGACGATATCCTCTCACTTCTGAAGCAGAACAATCTTGAAGTTTGTAATTTCATCCCGGCGCAGTTCCGCTATCCCTCGCTGCTCTGCTCGGAAAACGAGGTGGTGAGAAAGGACAGCGTGGGGTATATTAAATCTGCCGTCGATAATGCGAGGAAGGTCAGCTCTCCCAGCGTACACCTCTGCGGAGGGATGGTCGCATGGGACGAAGATATCAAGAAGGGATGGAAACAGCTCAAAAAGAGTTTCGAGGAGCTCGGCGAATACGTGCAGGATGACGATGATCTCACCCTTCTCATCGAACCCGCCCATCGATTTGAATCGAACCTCATAATGACGATCGATGACGGCCTGCGGATGATCGATGAGCTGAAATCAAACAGGTTCGGTATACTGATGGATACCGGCCACTGCCATGTCAATGGAGAGGATTTTCGAGAAGTTTTACATAAATGCCGAAAAGTAGCTCTCCATATCCATGCTGATGATAACAACGGTGACTTCGACAGCCACTATATTCCCGGAAAAGGAACCATTGACTTCAGCAGGTTAAGAGAGGCGCTGAAAGAGATAGGCTACACAGGATACCTGTCTGCCGAGCTCGGCGGTATGGATATCATGGACCCGACTTCTGCCTGCGAGGAGACCCTCGAGGTTTTCAAACGTACGTTCTCCTCGTGAAAAAAAGGAGGGCCGCTCAGTTCGGCTTTAAGAGACCCTGTTTCTCCTAAACAGAAAAAAGAACGTTGCAAAGGACTGCCTTTTTAGAATAAAATGTATTTTACACTGTCGAATGAGCACACAACACGGAGGATTAAATGAAGCCGAAGAGTAAACCAAAGATCTGTATAGGGAGTTGGGCATACGCAGTCGGGCCATATAAGGACAATCCCATGTCGCTCGAGGAGGTATGCAAAGGCCTGCATGACCTGGGATTCGACGGTATAGAGCTCGGTGCATTCAAGCCGCATGCAAATCCGGATCTGTATCCGACGAAGAAGGACAGAGAGAGGCTCAAGGAGCTTTTCGAAAGGTATGAGCTCCAAACCCCTGCGATTTCCGCCGATCTCTGGGCGTACCCTTTTGCAGAGGGAGATCCCAAGATCAGGAAAGGATATGCAGAGGCATTCGATCGTCACCTCGAGCTCTGCGTGGACGTGGGAATACCGACGCTGCGCGTCGACACCCTCACCTATACACCTTTTCCCGAGAAGCTCGACTACAACACGACGTGGGACATCATAGTAGAGACCTTCCAGCAGGACTCCGACAAGGCCAGAGATGTCGGTATCGACATAGTATGGGAGTTCGAGCCGGGATTCATCATCAATAAGCCGGGAGAGATCGTGAGACTGATCGGCAAGGTCGGGCGAAAAAACTTCAGCGCGCTGCTCGATACTTCACATGTCAGGATGGTGGCGGTAGTGGGATCCAAGCAGACGGCTCCGAAACAGACGCTTCTGGGAGGGGAGCTCGAGTTCATCGGGATGCTGAAAGGAAATATCGGCCATGTGCACCTCATAGACTCCGACAACACCCTGTACAACAACGAGACGAGCACTCACACGCCGTTTGGCGACGGCTTCATCGATTTCGACGCTGTGCTCCCTGCCATCGTCGAAGCAGGGTACAAATCAGAATGGTGGTCCATCGACCTTTATGGATGGACAGATGCATGGAACGTAACCCAGAAGTGCAAGAGGGGGCTGGATAATATCCTTCGGCGAATCGGGTGGATCTGATCATACGGACGAAGGGTCTCTGCCGCGAATCAAATGCCGGTGCGCACTGAAAGCGCCCGGCAAAAAAACGAGTTGTTGGATGCCGATCTGAAAGAGAACTGTAACGAAAGGGGTATATAGCGATGAAGGCAGCCGTGTGGCATGGGCCGTATAGTATAAAAATAGAGGAGCGTGACCCTCTGACACTTGAAGGCGGAGAGGTACTTGTAAAGGTAAGGGCGACTGGTATCTGTGGGACTGATATAATGATCTATGAGGGTAAGTTCCCACGCGCGCGCCCTCCACTAGTGCCTGGACACGAGGTGGCAGGCGAGATTGCTGAGACAAGGGATGTACCCGCAGACCTCAAAAAAGGTGACAGGGTCGTGGTTTTTCCGCTTATCTCGTGCGGGAAGTGCATCGCATGCAGGATGGGAGTACAGAACACGTGCCAGCACCTACAGGTGCTCGGCAACGACATTGACGGTTCGTTCTCCGAATACATGAAGACTTCATATGACAAGCTGTACAGGATACCGAACGACTATTCATTTGAAAAGGCATCGCTCGTGGAGCCCGCATGCGTGGCATTCCATGCGGTAAAGAGAGCATGCATCAGTGTAGGAGACACGGTTGTCATTCAGGGCGCCGGCCCCATAGGGATCCTGACCGGCTCCATCGCCCGAATCTCAGGAGCCTCGAAAATTATCATGTCGGAAGTGCAGAAGTACCGTATGGGGCTCGCCCGGAACCTCGGTTTCACGGTTATCGATGCATCGGCTGATGATGTCGTCGCAGAGGTAAGGCGTCTTACTGATGGAAGGGGTGCGGACGTTGTTTTCACCGCAGCGCCGGTGAAGCAGGCTGCGGTCGAGATCACGAGGATGATCAGGCCGAGGGGCAAGGTCGTCATATTCGCGCTGTTCAAGGAGCCTGTGCCTGTAGACCTCATCAATCTCACCTTCACGGAGGGCTGCATCTGCGGGTCAAGGGTATACACCCCAGTCGATTTCGAGCGAACCGTGGGGCTCGTCGTATCGGGAGAGCTTGATGTTGACAGGTTGATTACACACAGGATAGGTCTGCAGGATGTTGAGGAGGGAATCAGGACCGTACAAAACGGACAGGATGTAATGAAGGTTATCGTACGGCCTTAGAAATGCTCCTTCTTTTTTGATAAATAAGTGTTTTAAGGAGGTACGAAAGGTGAAAGCAAAAGGATATATGGGGAAGATACTTCGCATCGATCTTTCTTCGGGAAAGACCGGGGTTGAGGACCTTTCGGACGCCGTTGCAGAGAAGTATATCGGCGGGTGCGGTCTCGGGGCGAAGATACTCTATGAGGAGACGGCAAAGGACACAGATCCGCTCGGTCCGGACAATCCACTCATCTTTGCCGTGGGACCGGTGAACGGCACGAGGGCGTTCAACTCCGATCGATTCGATGTAGTTTCCAAGTCACCGCTTACCGGTATATTCGCAGAAGCGAACTGTGGCGGTTACTGGGGCGCAAAGTTCAAGAGGTGCGGCTATGACGCTCTCGTGGTGACCGGAAAGGCCGATTCTCCGGTATATATATACATCGACGACAATGATGTAGATATCAGGGATGCCGGGAAGTACTGGGGAAAGGACACGTTCGAGACAACGGAGCTGTTCAAGGAGGACCTCGGAAAGGACGTGAAGGCTGCGGTAATAGGGCCGGCCGGTGAGAAGCTCGTTAAATATGGGTGCCTCATCAGCGATGGAAAGCACGGCAGGGCTACAGGGAGGTGCGGGCTCGGTGCGGTGATGGGCTCGAAGAACCTGAAGGCCGTTGTTGTAAACGGGACAAAAAAGGTAGAGATCGCGGACGAGGACGGGATGAGCGAGCTCATGAAGAAGCTCGGCCCCCTCATGAAGGACGGTCCGGAGGCGCTGCGAATGGGAGGGACCTCCGTAGGGCTCGATTTCTGCGAATCCATAGGGAACCATCCGGTACGAAACTGGTATCAGGGGGAATGGAAAGAGGGGGCGAGCAAGCTCACCGGTATGACGATGGTCGAGAAGAGGCTTGTGAAGAGATATCACTGCGGTTCATGCGTGATCAACTGCGGCAGGGTCGTCAATGCATCGGGAGGTCCTTTCGACGGAGAACAGGTCGCAGGGCCGGAGTATGAAACGATATCGCTCTTGGGATCGAACTGCCTCGTCGACGACCTCGATGCAGTAATCAAAGCGAACGAGCTGTGCAACCGCTACGGGCTCGATACTATATCCACGGGGAACTGTATCGGATTTGCAATGGAGGCCTTTGAACGCGGGTACATCACGAAGAAGGATACAGACGGCCTCGACCTCGTGTGGGGCAGTGCTGAGGCGGTGATAGAGATGGTGAAGATGATTGGAGAGAGAAAAGGAGTCGGCAAGCTGCTCGGTGAAGGAGTAAGAAGTGCTGCACGAGAGCTCGGGGGCAATGCTCATGAGTTCGCCATCGAGGTGAAGGGACTCGAGCCTCCGGCGCATGATCCGCGGGCCCACTTCACCGTTGCACTCGGGTTTGCGACATCCAACCGCGGCGCATGCCATCTGGCGGGTTTTACGCACGATTTCGAGGCGAGCAGCACGAGCATCGAAGACCTCGGCTCGCCTCCGCTCACACAACGGTTTACAATCGACGGCAGGGCGGAGAACGTGTACCGTATGCAGAACCTGATGAGCATGTTCGATTCACTCACCTTCTGCAAGTTCCTTCTCTTCGGCGACGGACTCGCCGTGAAACCGCTCATAGACTATCTGAACTGCATCACCGGATGGGATTTCGATCACGAGGAGTTCTTCAGGACAGGAGACCGGATCTTTAACATAAAGAGGCTGTACAACACACGCCTCGGTATCTCCAGAAGGGACGATACGCTCCCGCCGAGGATGCTCGTACAGAAGAAGGAGGGAACAACGAACGAGCTTCCTCCGCTGAACCTCATGCTGGGAGAGTACTACGACTACAGAGGCTGGGACGAGTTCGGGATTCCGACAATAGAGAGGCTCGAGGAGCTCGGTCTCGACCAGTATATGTAAGAGGGTTCGTGTTTTACGGTTGTTTTCATGAAACGGGCACTTTTTATAAAGGCGGTGGGGCATTGGTGTTTTTACGCTGGACTGGCTGTGAAAGAAGTGCGTGAGCCAGCTGAACAAATGAAATCTGCACTACGCTCCATCTTTCGACTTCTAACAAATAACGAGGGGAGTGGTGTGTATACGGACACAGATGTGCTTGACACTTATGGTTTTAGGTTATAAATAGAGAAAGATCGACGTACTTAAAGCGGAAAATAAGCCGTCTTACCGGTGAACAGGAGTAAGTACGGCGAAGGGAGAAAATCATGAAAGGGAAGATGAAGGCGCAGGTATTCTACGAGCCTCTCAAGATGAAGTATGAGGAGGTCGATATTCCCCAGATAGGTGTGGACGAGGTCCTGGTTAAAGTCCGCGCATGCGGAATATGCGGCTCGGATATCGCATACTACTGGGGGATGAGCCCTCTAGAGACCAAGGACGGTAAAGGTCCTCTCGTCCTCGGGCATGAGATCTCAGGAGAGATAGTCGAGATCGGAGAGCTCCCCAGGCAGCTGGGGCTTTTTGAGGTCGGTGACAGGGTGGGGATAGACCCGGTTCAGTACTGCAATGCGTGCGAGGTGTGCAAGCAGGGGCGGGTAAACCTCTGTGAGAACAAGTCGGTTCTCGGTGTATCGGTGGACGGCGGTTTTGCTGAGTATGTGAAGGCGAAGTACACCAGTGTGCTGAAGCTGCCTGAGGGGGTGAGCCTGGAGCAGGGGGCTTTCATAGAACCTCTCGCAGATGCGATGTACGCAGTCGAGAAGCTCGATGTCACACTGGGGGATTTCTGCGTGGTGATCGGTCCCGGGCCGATCGGGCTCGCACAGGCCCAGCTCATAAAATCGAGAGGCGCGGGGAGTGTCGCTGTTGTTGGCACGAGGGATTACCGTCTGGAAATAGCGCTAAAAAACGGGGCGGATCACGCTTTCAATACGGTGGACAAGAGCTCGAAGTACTACGTAGCAGATCTTAAGAAGAAGGTGGAAGAGCTCACAGCAGGAAAGATGGCGGACAGGGTTCTCGTCGCGACAGGAAACCCGAAGACGATGCGTATGCCGTTCGAGATATCCGGAAGGAGATCGGTGATCGTGTTTTTCGGGCTGGCAGGGGAAAAGGATGTCATCGAGGTCCCTGCCCTCGATACGATTTTCTGGGACAAGACGGTGAAGTTCTCATGGCTCGGGCCTCTCATGTGGCCGAAGTCGATCAATGCGATTGCCACAAAGCTTATAGATGTCGATTCTCTTGTGACCCACACGTACGATCTGGAAGGGCTGATCCCTGCGCTGGAGAAGGTAAAGAACAGGGAGGGAAATCCGCTCAAGGCGCTCGTTATTCCGTAAAGGCTGCATGGCTGAATAGACTAGCCTGATCGTTGATTTAATCCTGAATATCAAACGAAGAAAAAATGATCTCCGCTCTGCGGAGATCATATATTTTGCCTGGCACATAAAAGATAATACGGATCATCAAAGTTAATTCGCCGGAAGCCGGCGTCATACTGCTGGGATATGTACCTGTGGATGCCGTGGTGAAGCTCGGTGATCTCATGGAGATAACGATCGATCCGTCCCGGCGATCCGTCTCGGATCTATGTGTTCGATGAAAAGACCCGGGAGGTCATCGTGTAGGCGAGACCCGCGTCCCTATTGGCAAAAGTCCATTCGATGAATTTATAAAGGCCCCTTTGTTTACAGAAAGATGCGATGAAGCCCCTGCTATCCCCTGATTCATTCTTTTGCCTTTTTGCTCTAAAGCACCATGAACTTATAATTTTGGTGCGCTCCAGGGCAAAACATGCTACTATTTTTTGAACCTGCAGCATGTGGGAGCTCGAATTGACCGGCTTATTTCGAATTCCGTTCTTTCTGTTTATTCCGCTTCTTATAATTCCGGCGTGCAGCACGAAAAGACCGCTTGAGCGGGAAGTCATGATTCCTCCGTGCGTGGGAACTGTCAGAGAGAGGGTGGACTGGAGGGACGAAAGGGCAAGAGAAGCGGAGGCGCCCGGTATGTTCTATACGATTGCTTCTTGGCAGGGGGGCAAAAAGGCGGCATGCTCCCTCACCTTTGATGACGGAACACTCGACCAGTACGTCCTTGCATTTCCCGAGCTGCAGAAGAGAAAACTCAAAGCGACCTTTTTTCTCATTACAAGGTACAGGAAGCGCGGTTACTGGAATGACGGCGAGACCAAGCGGAGACTGTTCAGCTGGGACCAGGCAAGGCAAATCCGGGAGGCGGGGCACGAGATCGGATCTCACACCAGGACCCATGCAGACCTTAAAAAGAAGAAGGAGCTTGTGAGATGGGAGATGGTGGGTTCGCTTTCCAGGCTGAAGAGAGAGATCCCATCACTCGAGGGAGTGACATTCGCCTGGCCTTACTGGAGAAACAGTGAAGAGAGCAGGGAGATCGCGGCGGAGTACTACCTTGCCGCTCGAGCCGGCACGGGGCTTGTAAAGAACTACGGATCCATGTTCGAGACAAGGAAAATAAATCTATTCTCCGTCGACTCGCTCGGTATGAGGGGAGGTCAGCAGAACCAGCCGTGGCAGCTGCAATCTGAACGGGTATACCGGGAAGGGGGGTGGGTCGTTCTCTGCTTCCACGGTATCGACGACCGGAGGATAGAGAGGGAGTGGCTCGGTTGGGACCCGATAAAGATACACCAGTTCAGGGAGACCCTCGACAGCGTGGAGAGCGCTAACTTCTGGATCGCCCCTTTCGGTACCGTGACGAGATATATAAGAGAGAAAAATGAAGCGGTTCTCTCGCTGGTTGATGCCGGGGAGGATCACCTCGTTTTTTCACTCGAAGACGGGCTCGATGACATAGTATACAATGAGCCGCTGAGCATAGAGATAGAGATCCCACGCCGGTTTTCCCGTCTCAGGGTTTCACAGCGCAGGGAAACAATCCCTCACAAGATGAAGGGTAATGGAAATATCGTATTCGATGCGCTCCCGGACGGCTGTCCGATATACATAGAAAGTATAGAGTAACGGATATTGCTATTCTCTTGATGCTGTGAGAAAGCTTCGAAGGGATACCCCCGGACATTCATCGGTACACCATGCTGAATCCTATATCGGCGCTGTACTCGAAACTTATCTTTTGACAGAGTATATGCCCGGTATTATATTCGTATGTCCATCACAGCGAAGGAGATAGAAGTGGCGACTCTTTTCACAGGTATTCAGCCGACGGGCTTTCTTCACATCGGGAACTATTTCGGGGCCATAAAAAACTGGGTCAAGCTGCAGTACGAATACGATTCCTATATTTCGGTTGTCGACTACCACGCTATCACGGTCCTCTATGAGGTAGACAATATGCCTCAGAACGTGTTTGATATGGCTCTCGGACTGTACGCATGCGGGATCGATTTCGAGCGGACCACGCTCTTCATTCAGTCCGAGGTTCCGGGCCATGCGGAGCTCACCTGGATTTTCAACACCGTCATACCTTTGGGGGAGCTCGAGCGGATGACGCAGTTCAAGGACAAGTCGCGGCAGAACCGCGCTAACGTGAACGTCGGGCTGCTCGACTACCCGGTGCTCCAGGCGGCGGACATCCTGATCTACAAGGGAGAGGTGGTGCCTGTGGGAGAGGACCAGGTGCAGCACGTGGAGTTCGCGCGCGAGGTGTCGCGCAAGTTCAATGCACGGTACGGAGAAACATTTCCTGAATGCAAGGCCCTGCTCACCCAAACGCCGAGGGTCATGGGGCTCGACGGCTCGGGAAAGATGAGCAAGAGCGAGGACAACTACATCGCGCTATTCGAGCCGGAAGAGGAGATCTGGAAAAAGGTATCTGTCGCGAAGACCGACCCTGCGAGAAAAAGGAAAACCGACCCCGGCACTCCCGAGATATGCAACATATACGCCCTTCATGGGCTAGTAACCCCGAAGAATGCGATCGAAGAGGTCGCCGAAGGATGCAGAACCGCGGGAATCGGATGTCTGGACTGCAAGAAAATCTTTGTCGAAAACCTCATGACGGTGCTCGATCCCATCCAGGAGAGATACAAAGATTTCAGCTCGAGAAAGCAGCAGGTCAGGAAGGTTCTGACACAGAATGCGGCACGCTGCAGGGAGGTCGCGAAGTCCACAATCCTCGAAGTGAAACAGAAAATGGGTCTCTCACCCGTATGGGAGATCTGACGACGGTATGTCCTTTCAGCTTTCCTGAAAACACGGGCAAACGTTAAGGTTTAGTCCCCATTTCTCACACAGGAATTGGGGGGTTCAATCCCCGTTTCTCATGACCAACAGCAAACTGTAAGTAACGGGACTTTAATCCCCATTCCTTATGTGCAATCGTAATAGGAAAAAATGGGGCTTTTGGCGCTTTTTAACCGTAAACTTGTATAATATTCTGACAAGTCATCATTTAAACCCCTTGCTATGCAATCTGATTGCAGCAATCTTTGAGAAAACCGCATTAGACATTGATTGAAATCCTTCTGCCTTTGCGGCCCGACCTGCAGTTCCTATATGTAATACCAGTATATAAAAAGAAAATCATTTACCGAGAACAGCTTTGAGGTGGTTACGCTGCGGGGAGACACGGTTTTCGCGGGAGAGAACTCGATACCGGTTTAGTACTCGGGTTCATCGTTCTCCTCCTCCCGGGCATGACCTTTGGGCAAAGAAGCCCTGTCGGCCGGTTTTAAGAGCCCCTGAGAGACATGCGGGTCGGACGGCTCGGATCGTGGCTGTGAAAGCTCCTTCCTGCAGCACGTCAGTTCCAGGTGCCGACGATACGAGCCCCCCCTTTTTTCGCCGCAGCCCGCTTCATCGATGACCTATAAATACAATGCCGGCCTGTACAATTATCCGGGCATGACCTTCTTGCATCCGAGCGCACGCAGCCTTTCGATCCAGCTCTTCGACTCCCGGATTCTATGAATCATCGGTGTGTGCACGCAGCTCGACTGTGACCCCTTTTGACGTAACAGCAAATATGGATTTAAGGGAGATGTTAGTTTATATGTAAGATTCAACTGGGATCGTGTCAAAGGGTATCGGCGGTAAAAGAAGAATAATGCGGGGTTAGACAGTATGGTAGGCTGATATGCTATTTCTGTCTGAGGTATAGTTTTCCGTTTCTCTCTTCCGCGGTGTATTGGAGCGATGTACCCCTGCTGTCCTGAACGGCTACGGTAGTGATGTTTCGTTTCTTTTCCACGACAAACCCGACCATTGGGTGAACGGAGGAAGCCGGAATGTTCAGCTTAATGAGAAGCGTGCCGTCATCTCCTCTCGATACGGTGAAATCCAGAGCGTCTCGGGCCCTCCAGAACTCCCCGAACTCCGTGATATTGCCCATCCATCCGTTCATCTTGACGACTTCTTTCATCAGAGCTTCCTGGGCGTCGAGTTTGAATGTGCTTTTTCTTGTGTCGGACGGGTGAATGAGAAGCACGGTGAGCGCGTCGTTTTCACTGTATGCCTGTGTTACCTCACGCCAGGTTTTTACTGCGCTTTCTAGTGTGGAGGGAGTAAGAAACCCTAGAGAGTCGTCCAGGGTGATCGGTATCTCGAAAACATTGGATTCGGATGAACCGAGATTTCGCTCGCTCATTGCACGGAACGGAAACGCGGTAAGCACATCGTTGGTGGAAAAAGTCGAATTGTAGAGGTACCCTGCATCCTCCAGGACCCTGACGAGGATGTCCGGGTATTCGAGGTCCCCGGCCCGAAAAGACACGGTGTTCTGACCCGGAATGTCCCGGTCGAGGAGCTGCTTGCTCACCCTGACCTCCCCCTGCACAGTGACCTGCTTCTCCGGATGGTAGCTTTTATAGCGTACACGTGGGTTTCCTTCAGGTGCCTGTGAGAGTTTCTTATAGTGTGATACGGTATGGGACCCGATGTCCCATCCCCTTTTTTTGACTTCCCTGATTGCCTCTACATTGGCAGGAATGTTATAGTAGTCGATGTCCATCCAGTCTGTGAAGTACTTGGTATTCTCGAAAAAGGTGCTCGTGACACCGAAGCGTTCTTCGAGATCGGCATACTTGAGGGAGTCGACGAATGATGTCTGCGCGTCGACGTCGTGGGAGAGCACGAGCGCGGCCGGGAGTGCGTACGGAAGCGTGCTGATCTGCACCGACGGCGATACCGAGGCTTCGTACACTGCCCTGAGAAGTAGCATCACCACATCACCTGAAGGCTCGAAGCTGTTGACGTACAAGCGCTGTGCCTCATAGTCTTTGCCTATCTGCGGTACGAGTACGGAATCTGTATAGGAGATCCCGAGAAGGTACGTTTTCCCTCTCCCGTATCTGCCTGTGAGGAAGCCGGGCATTTCATCCTCGAAGCGGGCGAGGACGGTGGGGCCTCCGTCGGTATGGTATCCGATCGTCCATATGACCTCATCATAGATATGCATCTCTCCGTTTCCGAGAGAGATGGTGCTCTCCTCGGGACGATTGATGTAGCGCAGAGAGGGGTCTTCCCCTGAGAATGTTAGCCTGTAGCGCTTCCTGCTCGGAACAGCCTTCTCCACGCCGAAGAGAGAGAAGAGCCGGTTTCCTATCTCTCCTGCAGCGATTAATGTGCCTCCGCCCTCGACGTAGCCGTAGAGCTGATTGGCGAGCTTCGGATCGAGAGTGCGGTTGTCCAGAGGACCGGACAGGTACACTACCCTGTATTTTTCGATCTCTTCCATGCTCTTTATGATATCGTACGGAATCTTGAAGCAGTCGAATACCCTCCTCAGGGCGAGCTGGTCCACTCTCCCCTTGTCATCGGCCTGCAGCATGGAAATGCTGAGGAGTCCGGCCCGAACCGGAAGAGGCTTGTATCGAGTTTCACCATAGGCGGGATAGAAGGAGGCGGCAAGAACGATAACTGCGATAATATACAGAACGCGCTTCATTGTATTTCACCTTCCCAAAACAAGCTGTTTTTCTGTCTATCCAGCAGAGACTCAACTGTGATGATGAACCAGGCGGTGCTCGCAACGCTGGGGTAGGTCGAGAACTGGTACGGAATCTCAGCCGTCGAATAACGAAAACCTCCGTCGACCTGGGTAGGGAGCAGAGACTCGAGGATAGTAAGGGCGACCTCGGGGTTTCCCGCCTTTATCTGCGCGGAAGCCACACCGAAAGAGCCTTCTCCCCATACGAGATCTATATCTTTCCACCTCGACGCACCCAGTCTTCGCGAATAGTAGTTGTTGGCCCCCTCATCGTCGTACAGCGGGCCTCTGTAGTAGGGTTTATATCCGGTGATGCCGTGATGCTCGGAGAAGAAGTTCGTTCGAATGGTTTCGATACAGCGGTTTGCCCTCTTCGTATCACCGGCGCTGAAGAGAAAAAGTGCTCCCCAGGAAGCGCAATCGAGCGGAAGCGCCTTGTCGATATGATTTGATCTGATACCCCTGTAGAACTGTCCGTATTTGTCGCTCCAGATTCGAAAGAGGCCGTCGTGTATCGCCTGGGCCGCTTCTTTGTATTCGTCCTTGTTCGTCAGGAGCGCGAGATCCTTCAGAAAGAAGTAGGAGTCGATGTTGTGCTCGGTACTCACCCAGGAGACGGAAGATTCGTCATATTGCTCCGTGGGCCTGCCGTCGGTATCATGAAGAATCAGTGTGTATGTGCCCTCTCCTCCTGTGACGAGCCCGTGCCGCATGTCGGAAGGATCAGACACACGGTGGTTCAGCATGTACCCTGCGATGGATTCGGCCTTTTCGAGATACTCCCCGGCGATAGGGTCCTCTTCGAGGAAGAACGGGTCTTCCTGTATACGTACCTTGAGGTAGAAGGTGAAGGCGTATCCCGCCCACGCGGTCGCTCCCGTCCTTACCATGCTTCCTTCATGGTCATCCTCATTCGGCCAGCTGTTGTGGGTGTTATAGACAAACCAGAAGCTGCCGTCGGACCGGATAACCCGGCTCATTGCGGAGAGTACGAACTCCGCTTCACGGTAGTTCTCAGTCATTGTAAAGGCTATCGCTCCGATGGCGTCGTCGTAGGTAAAGGACCGGCTGAACAGATAGGGGTACACAGGGTCGTCTTCGGGAATGGTGTAGCTCAACATAAGCCTTCTGCGGTCCGGAGCAGGATCGAGGACGGTACTGTTTGGAACCATCTTCGTTATCAGCCAGTCGACCGCTTGTTTTTCGGCCGCTCGAAGCGTTTTACCGGATTTACCGTCAGGCAGGGGCTTCCACTCTCCCCGTGAAAAAGTGGGAAAAAAGAGTAGTCCGACAAAAGTCATTGTTATGCAGAAAAGTATGTTCCTTTTCATTGAGCTCTCGCCCTTTTTTTTTTCGTCTTTTTTTGTATATTTACAAAATATAGCTGAAATTTGTGAAAAATCAATGGATGCAGGGTTAAGCTTTTTGGCTGTGTGGCGAAATTTAGAGATAGGAGATTTTACAGCATGACGAACGAGTTAAAAGATACTATCCTTATTGTAGAGGACTCTCCTGAGACGCTCGAGCTATTAAGGAGGGTAATAGAGAAGGAGGGTTACCGGACGATACTTGCAAATGACGGTGAAAAGGGACTGCAGTACGCGCTTAAGTATAAGCCGGACCTCATTATACTCGACCGCCTCCTTCCGAAGCTTCCCGGTCTGCAGGTCTGTAAGAAACTGCGTCAGACCGACGCGATGGATAATACACCGATCATCTTTCTCTCTGTGCTCGACTCGGAAAAGGATATTATAGATGGGCTCAAGTCAGGTGGGGATGATTACGTCACGAAGCCTTTCAGCCCGGACGAGCTTCTTGCCAGGATAGAGAGGGTTCTGTTTCGATACAAAAGACATAACGAGAAATGAGGTGACCTCCCATGAGAAGGATAAAACCCTTTGTTTTTTTAACGTTATTTATACTCTCCTGCACGCTTCTCTTCGGGCAGACCGGGGATGTCGATTACCTGATCGACCGCGGGTTCAAGTACGAGAGAGAGGGGAACCTCGGTGATGCAGCCAAGACATATCTGGAGGTCCTGGAGAAGGACCCTGCCAATATAATGATCAAGGTTCGCCTGGCGAAGATCATGAGCTGGAGAAACGAGTTCGAGGAGGCCCTTCTGCTTCTGGACGAAGTGCTGAATATGATGCCCGAACACCCGGAAGCGTTATTTCGGAGAGCACAGATTCTGAGCTGGCAGGGCGAGTACGAGGAATCGATCTCCACTTACAAACGTTACCTCGACATCAAGAAGAACGACCCGAACGGCCTTCTCGGGATGGCGAGGGTGAATTTCTGGTCTGGGAACTTCGATGAGGCCATAAAATTATTTCAGGCGGCGATCGAGGCAGGTGCCGACGAGACAGAGGTACGGCTCGACCTCGGAAAGGTATACCTCGCGCTCCAGGAAAAGAAGAAAGCGAAACAGACGTTTGAGGAGATACTCGAGAAAGACCCTGAAAACAGTGAGGCCGCAAGGTTTTTAAAGGGAATCCGACTGGAGAAGACGTTTGAGATTGCGCCCGTAAACACGAGGATCAACATATATCCGGATGATTCCGTTGGTGTAGCATACTGGTCTGAGTTTGTCTATCATCCGGAGAACAAATGGGATTTGGTGTTCGGTTTCGAGCATGTCCGTGTCCACGGCATGGCGGATACGAGCCTCTATTTTACCGGTGTATACCGGGGCATAGAGGGTTTATACCTGCGCGGAGGTCTCGGGCTCAGCCCGAACCCCAACTTCTCTCCCTGGGTGAAAACGGACCTCGGTGTCAGCTACACGTTCGGGACGATCCTCGGGGCGGGCCTGAGCTTCAAATCCGATATTTATAACAGCGAGACGCTGTTTACCATCATCCCTGAGCTCAGAAAGGATTTTTCAGATCTTACCTGGGTGGGACTCAAATACAATATGTACCTCTATTCAACAGGGTACTTTGCGGGGAGAGTGGAGCTGCTTTTGAACCTGGAGTACG
>Ga0307379_10002205_pt1 | contig 29214 bp, 31 predicted proteins | sample UN2MG_FD_202237 | JGI IMG/M metagenome (GOLD analysis project Ga0307379, IMG submission 202237) | Soil microbial communities from Risofladan, Vaasa, Finland - UN-2 | ecosystem: Environmental > Terrestrial > Soil > Coastal area > Acid sulfate soil | place: Finland: Risofladan, Vaasa | collected...
TGTTTATTTTTTCCTCTCCTAATCTGGCAGTTAACTGTTTCATGAATTATCTCCTATTACAATTTTTTCTTTAAAGATATCGTTTTAGATGTGGTAATTTAATATTTATTTATTGTATGTGGTGTTCGTCATTAGCGAGTGCACGGTTAAGAATTTCCAGCCCTTTAATTATATCCTTTATTTCCTGCTCAGAAAGTTTTTTAAGCAGCTGGGTAAAATATTCTTCTTTTTTTTGGCGAAAGTCATTGCAAAATTTCTGACTCTTTCCGGTTAAAGATATTTTTACCACTCTTCGGTCATCTTTAGTACGTTCGCGTTTTATGATATCTTTTTGTTCGAGCCTATCCAGGATTCCTGATACAGTGCTGTCAGATAATCCCATTTTTAGACTTAATTCACTTACTTTTTGCTCCCCGTGTTTTTCCAGCATCGATATTACTGAAAGCTGGGGAAGGGTGAATCCCGAATCATGTATAGAATGATGAAATTTGTGTCTCATGGATTTGTTAAAATTTCTGGTAAGATTAATTATTTTCGAAATGCTTTCAAATTTAGGCTTAGACATAATAATATTTCCTCCTCTTTGATAAATTGAGATTTATCTTATACAATGTAAAAAGTGCATATAATATGTGAAAGCATAATAAGATGAAGTGCTTAAAAATTATTTTGCATTAATATATTTATTATACAAATATTTAGGATACGAAATATTATAATAGATGGTTTAATTTTTGTCAAGCTTGCAGATTTCACAGAACTCGTATCAAGTATCGTGTATCGTGTTAAGAAAGAGAAAGAAAATAAATTAAGAGAAAGTAGAGAAAAGATGTAAGCATAACTTTTTTATTTAACTATACAACTAAAGTAATCCCGTAGAAATATTTTTATGAAAGAAAGTTCCTCTCTGAAGAGGTTACCGGTTTTAAGATGCCTGAAGATAAGTCGGTTTTGGTAAAAGATTTTGCAGCTGATAAAGGGATAGAGTTTAGAGAAATAAAAGATAAGTTTGCGGAATTGCAAAAAATGAAATAAAATACGGTTAAAGGGTTAGAGAAAATATCTCCAAAGAGGTTGTTTGTTATGAAAAAATTATTCTTTTTATTTTTAAGATTAATTTTTTTGGGAATAATAGCAAGCACTTTTATTTATACGACTACACTAACCCAGGCTCAGGAAATTAAACCTATAGATCAGGAAATAACTATTACCGATCTGGTGATAAAAGAAGACCATAAAGCTGTGAAGGTAGATATGGTATTTCCCCTGGTTCAGGGCTTGGAAGATAAACAGGTAGAAGAAAAGATAAATCAAATCATTCAAGAAGACATCCTTAATTTTAAAAATCGATTACAAGCGGAATCAGAAGAGTATTTAAAATCAGCCAGAAGCGAAGGATGGGAGATAAGAAAATATATTGCTACTGCATATTATATAGTACATTATCAAAAGGATGATTTATTGAGTTTTTCAGTTTTTTATTATTCCTATACCCTGGGAGCACACGGGTATACCTTACAGTGTGCCTACAATTTTAATCTAAAAAATGGGAAGGAGATTCTTCTTAGCGATATCTTAAAAGACAAAAAAGATTATGTAGATATTATTAATCAAGAAATAAAAAGACAGGTAAATTTAAACCCGCAAGAATATTTTAGTGAGTGGTCGGTATTCCAATCAATTAGCCAAGAACAGCCCTTTTATTTAATTGAGGATGGGATTGTAGTTTATTTTGGATTATATGAGATAGCCCCCTATGCTTCCGGGATAAGATATTTCAAGATTCCCTATTCCCTATTCGGGAATCCTTAAAGCTAACTGCCAGAGATAGTGGTTTACCTGAGGAAAGCAAAGTGACCGATTAAATTAAAGGAGAGGTTATGATGAGTATAATGATAAAAACTAAAATAGTATGTACTATTGGGCCAACGAGCAATTCTTATGAAAAAATAGAGAAACTGATTCAAAGGGGTATGGATGTTGCCCGTTTGAATTTTTCCCATGGAAGCCATGAAGAACACCATCAGGTTATTGAAAATATCCGCTGGGCCTCTTTGAAGACAAATAAATCTGTGGCCATCCTTCAGGATTTGGGGGGACCAAAGATAAGAATTGGGAAGATTGAAAAAGAGTCCATCTTCTTAAAAGAAAATTCCTCTTTTATTCTTACTAACCGCGAGGTTCCTGGGAACGAACAGGAAGTGTCTGTTACCTTTCCTTCTTTGCCCCAGAAAGTGAAGAAAGGGGACTGTATTTTTTTAGCTGATGGAACTTTAGAGCTTAAAGTTAAAGAGCTTACCCCTACTGATATTATCTGTCGGATAGTGAGGGGTGGAAAACTCACCTCTCACAAAGGGATAAATATCCCGAATATATCTATGGATATCTCATCTTTGACTGAAAAAGATTATCAGGATATTTTCTTTGGAATAAAAAATAGAGTTGATTTTATCGGTCTTTCTTTTATCAGAAATGCTGAGGATATCTTAAGGGCAAGAAAAATTTTAAAGGAAAACGGGGCAGAAGATATCTCCTTGATTGCCAAGATTGAAAAGAAAGAAGCGGTAGATAATTTAAAAGAAATAATTGAAGTTTCTGATGGGATAATGATAGCTCGTGGCGATCTGGGAGTAGAAATACCCTTGGAAAATGTTCCCCTGGTTCAGAAGGATATTATTAAAAGATGTAATTTTGTGGGGAAGCCGGTAATTACCGCAACTCAGATGTTAATGTCGATGGTGAGTGGACCTCGACCTACCCGGGCAGAAGTAACCGATGTGGCCAATGCAATCCTGGATGGGACTGATGCTGTAATGTTATCCGAGGAGACTGCAGTAGGCAATTACCCTTTAGAAGCAGTGGAAACAATGAATAGGATAGCCTTAAGAACTGAAAAGGCTATAGATTATAAAAAAATATTGAGCGAGAGGTCGCTTTCGGTTAAACCCACCAATCCGGATGCGATAAGTCACGCCACCTGCCAGGTAGCCCTGGATTTAAAAGCAAAGGCTATTGTTACCTTTACTCTTTCTGGCAGCACCGCCCGCATGGTATCCCGATATCGTCCCCCTGTTCCTATTATCGCAGCCAGTACCCAGGATTCCACAGTTAGAAAACTTGCTCTTAGCTGGGGAGTTTACCCTTTTAAATCTGATGAATTGGAAAATACCGACGATATGATTGAAAAATCAAAGAAGATTGCCTTAAAAACCGGATTGGCCAATCCAGGAGATAAGATTGTAATTACCGCTGGAATTCCTTTTAAAATTCCCGGCACCACCAATTTACTAAAAGTAGAAACATTATAATTGAAATATTGACACAGGGGACGGTTGTTAATGCTCAGCAACTAATTAAAATTAGGAACTTACCGTCTATGACGGTGATAGGGGTCGGATTTATCCGACCCGATTCCTTATTATAACTATTTTGATTACTACCCAAAAAGTAAATATAATAGTAATGGGCACGATGCATCGTGCCCACAAGAGACAGCAGGTAATAAACGGCAAGGGTACAATTCATTGTGCTCCTACAACACAGTTATAATTAACAAATTCAAAATTATTACAAAATTGCTTACGATACACTGTGTATAAAACCTTCTTATAAATAATTTTTAGCTTTTCAGGTTACCATTATAAGATAAAGATAGAAAGGAGTTAAAGAAAGATGGAAAAGACGGGATATATTATTTTAATTATAGTCACTATAGCCTGGATTATTGCTTGGATAATTGGTATGTTTGAGAATGTTTGGCTGGGTATAATCGGACTTGTAACTATAGTTGGCTTGGGACTTTTATTTATTAAAGCTTTAACAGATAGATTGACAAGCAAAAAAGACGATAAATATTCAAGAGATGTCAAGAAATAAGGAGGTAAGAAATGTTATTAACTACTCAGGATAATTTTTCCAATTATGAAATTGTGGAAACTTTAGGAATTGTTCGAGGTAATACTGTTCGGGCACGACATGTTGGGAAAGATATATTAGCTGGTTTTCGTAATATAGTAGGTGGAGAGATTGAGGAATATACCAAATTACTGGCAGAATCCCGGGAGCAGTCTATTGACCGGATGATTACCGCAGCAGAAGGTATAGGTGCAGATGGGATAGTGTGTATTCGTTTTACTACCTCATCAATTATGCAATCAGCGGCAGAGATGTTTGTATATGGTACTGCGGTTAAACTAAAGAAAAAGAAATAGAAGGATGTGGTACCACTACATCCTTCTATATTAACTATACTAATTTTTTTTAAATGTTTATCTTGTTTTCCAGCAAGTAAGTAGTTGCTGTAAAGAATATGGCTGTAAGAATTATGTTTAAAAATACAGCTGTATAACCTCCGGAGAGTAAATCAATATTTGATCTACTTCCAATTTCTAGTGAAATATGTTTTATTTGATTTAAAAATGGACCATAGTATACCTTTTCAATTAAATAAACCAGAAAGAAAAAGATACCTATTGATAATATACCTGAATACTTTTTATTTACCAGTAAAGTTTTAGTTAAAGTAAGGCTAAAATGTATCATTAAAACAAAATTAAAAAAAGCAGTTAATATAAATAAAACTATCGGGAAAAAGTAAAAATTAATTTGAGTCTTTATCTGAACTATTTCATGATAAGGTAATTTTGAAAATAATATCGACCCAAACCCGATGCTAATAATTGTCCAGAAGCTTAATTGTAAAAATAATAATACTAATTTAGAAGCTAAAATAGTTCTTCCCTTTTTTGGAATAGTGAAAGTTAGATATCCACATTCTTCAAATAGGTCTTCTTTCAGCATATTAATTCCTTCAACAATAATAATTATGAAGATAACCAAACTGGAAAAAATAAATTTCCCCATAGATTCTCCTATAAATTCATATTGATAGGTAGTAGAAGAAACTCGGTTTAAAAGTATAGCCCCTATTATAATCAAAGCCGCATATCTGAGCACTAACCATCTCCAGCGGCGATAGATTTCATATTTAAATAAAGTCATCATGATTAAAAAACCTCCTGAAATAATTTATCAATAGACATCCCTCTTTTATTCCTCAATTCTTCTGCGTCCCCGGATAAAATTATTCTACCCTCGGATAAGAAAAATACATAATCTAATAATTTTTCAATATAGTAAATTAGATGTGAGCAAATAAGTATTGAAGTTTTTTCACTATAAGAATCAAGAATAGAAGTGATTATTTTTTCCCGAGAAATTGGGTCTATGCCATTTAAAGGTTCATCCAACAAGTAAAGTTTGGCTTTTCTGGATAACGCCAGGGTTAATTTTAATCTTCCCATCATCCCTTTGGAAAGACTGGTCACTTTTTCCTCTTCTTCTAATTCCATAAATTTTAAACTTTCTCTGGCTCTTTCGACATCAAAATCTGAGTATAGATCTTTGAAATAATTCAAAGCATCCTTTATTTTCATCCATTTGTAAAGGTAATTAGTTTCCGGCAGGTAAGAGACAATGGATTTTGTATATACTCCGGGCTTTTTATTATCTATGGTTATTTCTCCCTGGCTTGGTTTAAGCAACCCTGCTGCAATCTTTAAAAAAGTGCTTTTTCCACCACCATTTGGTCCTAATATTCCATAGATTTTTCCTTTTTCTATATTCAGATCAACTTTATCGAGAGCTTTTTTTGATAAAAATATTTGCTAAGTTGAGTGGCTTTTAGTATCTGTTCCATATTTCCTCCTCCTTTTATAAGTACTCCTTGAGAGTATTAATCATTTCCTTATTGGAAAAGCCTAATTTATTCATACCTTCTACAAAATCAAGAATTATTTTTTTGGAGATTTCTTCCTTTAGCAAACTTATGGTTTTTTCTTCTACAGTTATATAGGTTCCCATTCCTCTTTTGGTAAAAGTAATTTTTTCTCTATCTAACTCTTGATACACTCTTTGTATAGTATTTGGATTGACTTTTAATATTACTGCCAGTTCCCTTACTGAAGGCATTTTCTGTCCCGCTTTTAATTTGCCCACAACAATGTCCTGCTTAATATTATCGATTATTTGTAAATAGATAGGAATATTGTTGTTGAATTCCATAATTAAATATTTTCCTTTAAATGTATTAGTGTACTATATACATAATACACCAAAATATTTTTTTGTCAAGGACATTTTAATAAAAATTTTACTAATTTTGATAAGAGGATTATATAATTGAAAAGTAAAAGTAATATCTCAAAAACAGATAAAAGAAGAGTAGAAGTAGTTTCTTATCATTCAAATTGGAAGGAAATGTATAAAGAAAAAATTTTTGACAAGGGATATTTTTTTTGTTATGATTAGGATGTCATACATCGTACAACCAATATTTAGGTGGAAATAAATGGAATTGAAAAATCTAAAAACTCAAAATTTACAAGGATTAATCCAAGAACAACTCAAACTTTATATTATTGAAAACGGAATGAAAAACGGTGATCCATTCCCCACAGAGCATGACTTGGCTGAAAGGTTAGGAATAAGCCGAACAGCAATTAGAGAAGCCCTTAAAAAGTTGGAAACTTTAGGTATAATTGAAGTAAAACCAGGAGTGGGGCGTTTTATAGGAGAGTTTAATTTTGATGCTATCCTTAAGGGCCTCCCTTATAATTTAGAAATGGATATAAAAAATTTTCAAGAAGTTTTAGAGGTGAGGTTTTGTTTGGAATCCTGGTTTATCGCCAAAGATATAAATAAATTTACCAAAGAAAATATCGCTCAGTCCAAAGAGATTCTAAAAAAGCTTGAATTTCAGGTACTTAATAATTTTGAAGAAAAAGAATCAGTGGAAATCCATTCTCAATTTCATTGTGCCCTCTATAAAAATTCTGGTAATTCTTTACTAATTGATTTAATTAAAATCTTTTCCACCATTCAAAGAAATCTTGTTCTACTTCACAGATACAAAACCAAAGATAGAAATTTATTTATACATCAGCATAAATTACTGCTCGAGGCAATCGAAAAGAGAGATCCCCGTTTAGCCCAAAAAAGATTGGAAGAACATTTTGCAGAGGCAATGGCCTGGGCTGAAAGCCACAAGGGAGAGAAATTTAGTAAAATAGAAAATAATAAAGGAGGTGAAGAAAATAGTAGAATTTGAATGTAGATTTGCAGATTCATCATGAAATTTATGAGGATTTTAGATGAATTTAGCAAAAAATCTGCGTAAATATTTCAGACGCAGATTTCGGGATTTAATAGGGGTTTAATATTAAAGCGTTTCACGTATTTTATATTAACGTTATTAAACACAAAATATTTCCTGGGAGGGGAAAAAAAATGAAAAAAATAATTGCTTTGGTATTAGTAATTAGTTTGGTTACAATATTTATGTTCGGTATCTGCTCATCGTCGGCTGCCGAAAAGACCTTCACTCTAAAATTGGCTGGTATTAAGAATGATGAAGACCCTAATAGTAAGGGTATGGAGTTGTTTGCAGAGATAGTGAATAGGGATTCCAATGGTACAATAACAGTAAAAACCTATACCAACAGTGTCCTCGGCAATTTAAACGATCTTCTCAGTGGCATGATCGACGGTACTGTTGACATGATGTCTAACACGATATCCTGCTATGCCTGGCTTACCGGTGCAGGTGCAAGAGAGTTTGCTATTGTATCGGCTCCTTTCTTTTGGAAAGATAACAAAGAGTTACAGGCTTTTCTTGATTCCCCTGGTGTTCAAAAGTGGACTGAAGAGGCCGCAGCCTCAACAGGTGTTCGTGTACTTATTGCAAACGGTGAATTAGTTCCCCGGCAACTTTCAGCAAACAGGGCAATCAGAAATGCCGATGATTTTGAAGGTTTAAAAGTTAGAACCGCTGAGTCTGTATTAGTTATGAAACTTATGGCTAAACTTGGAGCTACTCCTATAGTTATTCCTTTTGCTGACCTTTATATGGCTTTAAAAACAGGTGTAGCAGATGCTCAGGAGAACAACTTCTTTACTATGAAGAGCATGAGCTTCTATGAGGTTCAGTCCCATTTTATGAAGACCGATTATTCTAGAGACGTGAGCGCAATTTTCATAAGCGAACAAATTTGGAAACAGATGTCCGATAAACAGAAGAAAGTCATGAAAGATGCTGCAAAAGCAGCAACGGATTTTGAAGCTAAAATAATAGCAGATACGACTGAAGAAGTAATGGCTTTTCTATCCAGTAAAATGACATATGTTGACATTGATGTTGCCTCTATCCAGGAAAAACTTGGAACCGATATTTATCGGGAGTTAGATGATGAAGGAAAAATCTGGCCCACAGGCACACTGGATGTTGCACTCAAATTTAAGGAAAACTACAAAGACTAATTATTTGCACTATTTAATAGGTAGATAAGTGTTGAGGGGATCTCGCTATGGATAGATAGAGACACTAATGCATGTGAGATTCCCTCAAACCCTTGGGAAGTGTATTTATTGGTCTGATATTTTGAGTGGTTCCCGCTGCCGTATTTTTTAGTGTGTGAGGTAACTATGAAAATATTTATTAATGAAAAAGATGTAACTCCGGTTAAATATAAGGATTATTCTTTTAAGGAAATGCTTGGAGAAAAAAACGGTTGTCTTGCGGGATGCCGGACAGGGGTCTTTATATATACACAGGAAGAATATAGGCAGAGTGGAGTTCACGAGGACCAGGAGGGGTTTTTTGTGCTTTCCGGCAGCGGAAGTGCTATGGTCGGGGACAAGGAGTTTTCTCTAAAACCAGGCGTTTGTTTTATTGTACCGCCAGGAACCTACCATTCTATTAAAAAGGATACGTCATGCAGCTGCATAAAGCTGTTCTTTTTCCATGCAGCTGTGTAATTTAATAAAAAGGAGATTTGAATAATGAATAAAGAAGCTATGCAATATGCCAATATAATTAAATCTCTCCTCGATGAAATATTAAGTGAAGAGGAGTCTGTTAAAAAAGCGGCGGCTTTGGTCGGAGATTCAATTATGAGGGATCAAGTCATCCACGTTATAGGCCCTGGTGGTCATTCAAATATGGGAGTTGAAGAGATGTTTTCAAGAGCGGGCGGCTTTGCCTGTATCAATGCAATCCTGGATCCCGGCACTAACTTGAGTCATGGTGGACCTCGGTCCATGGGCGTTGAGAGAATTCCCGGTTATGCCAGTCCAGTACTGAATGCCTATCGCGTAGGTAAAACTCCCGGCGAAGTTTTGATTATAATAAATGCATATGGTGTTAATTGTATGACAATAGACTGTGCCAATGAGGCGAAAAAACGCGGTGTAACATCAATCGCAATTACCTCTACCTCTTTTGCCGATAAACTGCCTAAGGATCATCCTTCAAGGCATCCCAGCGGAGCCAATTTGTATCAGTCGGTGGATGTATTCATAAACAACCACCTTCCTTATGGAGATGCCATTCAATCAGTCGAAGGATGCGAACAGAACGTGGGGCCAACTTCTACCTTTTGCAACTGTTTTGCCGCCAACTATTTAGTATTGGAGACTTGTAAATATTTAGTTTCCAAGGGTTATACTCCTCCAGTGTGGAGAAGTGGCAATCTTCCCGGCGGCGATGAATATAACAAGGATATGATGGAAAAATATACAGGAAAGGCAATTTTGCTGTTTTAATATCTAGTATATTTACTGCCCGGGCATGAGTCTTGCCTGCTCTTAAATAGGTAAACAGGATACGTAATAAACATAGTTAACCGGATTGTGTTCAAAAACGTGATTTATTTATATAGTGAATATAATACAGGGAGTAAAATGGTGATGAAAGATAGGTTTATGACCGACGCATTATCCGTGTATATTTGCGATGGCAGGACCGAATTAGGGCGTCTGTCGGCTAAAGCAGTATACGATAAGATTAATGAACTTTTTAAGACGAAGGAAGAAATAAATATGCTGTTTGCAGCCGCCCCGTCTCAAAATGAGTTTTTAGAGGCTCTAACCGCCTACGAAGATATTCCATGGCAGCGCATAAATGCTTTTCACATGGATGAATACATTGGCCTTGATCATAATGCACCTCAACGTTTTGGTAATTTTCTTAAAGAGAGGATTTTCGGCTCTATGCCCTTTAAATCTGTGAATTATATCGAAGGGAACAGTAAAGAGCTGGAACAAGAGTGTCAAAGGTATGGTGAACTGTTAAAAAAATATCCTCTGGATATAGCTTGTACAGGTATAGGGGAAAACGGGCATTTGGCCTTCAATGATCCCCACGTTGCCAACTTTCATGATAACAAGCTGGTCCAAATAGTTGCGTTGGATGAAAGATCCCGTAGTCAGCAGGTAAATGACGGATGCTTCTCCCATATAACCCTGGTACCAAAAAACGCGTTGACTCTAACAATTCCCGCTATTGTGGCCGCCAATTATATTGTCTGTATGGTGCCTGGATTGACAAAGGCTGAGGCTGTCAGAAATATGCTATGTGGAGAAATCAGCGAAAGGTATCCTGCATCTGTTTTAAGGTTGCACGGGGCTACTAATTTATACATAGACCAGGATTCTGCAAAATTGCTTACAGGAGGTGAAATACGATGAACAAGAAGCTAATAACAAATGGAAAGATTATTGCACTTGAAAGGATTATCCCCGTTGGAAGCGTTTCTGTGTGTGACGGGGTAATCACCGGTGTGTATGAAGGGATAGGAAGGCTTCCAGAACCGGGTGAGACTGTTATTGATGCAGGAGGTAAATATATTTCTCCGGGCTTTTTGGATATTCATGTTCACGGTGGAGGTGGATATGGCTTTCTACGCAGCAGCGTCGATGATGTGGTTTCATGTAGTAAAGCGCACATGAGCCATGGTACAACCTCTATGGTGCCTACCGTATCGTCTGCGAGTAACGAGCTTACAAGGGAGAGCATAGAGAACATAAAGGAAGCCACCTCAAAGATGACTAAGGGCCCTGAAATTCTGGGAGTACATCTTGAAGGGCCATACTTTGCTATGAGCCAAAGGGGAGGTCAGGCGGCAGAATATGTGAGAAATCCTATTAAAGAGGAATACATGAATATTGTTGAGAGCTTTGACAATATTTTGCGATGGTCATTGGCACCAGAACTTCCCGGTGCACTTGAAATGGCAAAGGAACTTACAAAGCGTAAAATTCGCCTGTCTATAGGTCATTCAGACGCCCTCTTTGATGAAACGATAAAGGCATATGAGTGTGGCTTTACAACTGTTACACACCTCTATTCCTGCACTTCGACAGTGCGGCGAATAAATGCTTATAGATATGCTGGAATAATAGAAGCAGCATTTTTGATTGATGATATGATGGTAGAGATTATTGCCGACGGTAAACATTTGCCTGCAAGCCTTTTAAAATTGATATATAAGATCAAGGGCCCCGATAGGATATGTCTTGTGACCGATGCTATAGACTTAGCAGGTCTAAAAGACGTAAAAGGAGAAATATATAGCCCGATGAGTGAATCGAAAGTCATTATTGAAGATGATGTGGCAAAACTTCCAGATAGATTGGCTTTCGCAGGAAGTGTCGCAACGACCGATAGGTTAGTGAGGACTATGATTAAATTAGCAGATGTGCCGTTATACCAGGCGGTTAAGATGATGTCGGCTACACCGGCTAAAAATATTGGCATATTTTCCACAAAGGGTTCATTATCCATAGGCAAAGATGCAGATATAATTATATTCGACGATGATATCAATATTTCAACCGTAATAGTTGGCGGGGAAGTTACATTCGAGAAAAACTGAATTTAATGGTGAAAGCAAAAAACTCGCATGACTAAAGCTTTTTTAGCTGTGCGAGCATGCTTTAATTTTTAACTGAGCCGAAACAGATTTGATAAGAAATAGTTTACTATAAACCTATTTTATGGAGGGAAACATATGTCTATGCTAATGTTGTTTGCAGCCATGTTTATACTGATGTTTCTTGGTGTAGAAATATTTTTGGCCATGGGTATTGCAGCGGCCACCTATCTACTTGTGACTGGAAATGCACCGCTTACACTTATAGCAACAAGCATGATAAACGCCATAACAAACACTTCATTGCTTGCTATTCCTTTTTTTATACTGGCTGGAGGGTTGATGAATATTTCCGGGATGACGTTGAGACTTGTAAAATTTGCCCGTTTTTTTATTGGAAAATGGAAGGGTGGTCTTTCCTACACCTGCGTTATAGTTAATATTATAACAGCCGGAGTGTCCGGTTCGGCACCTGCTGATTGCAGTGCAGTTTCGTCAGTTTTGTTGCCGGTTATGAAAAAAGAAGGATATCCGGAGGATTTTTCAGCAGCTATCAACGCATCTGCGGCTACGATCGGGCCTATTATTCCACCCAGTATACCCTTGGTGGTCATTGGACTTCTAACAAACCTGTCTATAGGACGTCTTTTCTTAGGCGGTGTCATCCCAGGATTTTTAATGGGTGGTGGTCTTATGTTGGTTTGTTACTTAAAGGTTAAAAAAATGAATCTGGAGATATACGAGCAGGAACAGTCATTTAAAATCTTTTTGGGGATACTCAAAGACTCCTTTTTGGCACTTATCGCTCCCATTGTCATCATCCTTGGTGTTATTACAGGTCTTGTTACTATTACTGAGGTTGCAATACTTGCGACAGCATATGTTCTTATCATTGGTGTATTTGTCTATAAGACAATAACCATAAAGGACATTTTGAATATATTTAAAGATTCAATCCTGTTTTCATCTACAATCATGGCGCTGTTTTCTATAGCATTTATTTTTTCATGGTTTATTGCCGTAGAAGGGCTAGGCAAACAATTGGAAGTATATGTTCTTTCTATGAATATGTCACCCCTCATGTTCCTAATCTTTGTCAACTTTTTGTGGGTTTTTCTAGGAACGATAGTAGACGCGGTAGCTTCAATGATTATATTTGTACCTGTGCTTCTTCCTATAGCAATAACACTGGGGATAGATCCTATTTTTTTCGGCGTGCTTACCGTTGTCAACCTCATGATAGGTTTGCTAACACCTCCAGTTGGTGGACTACTCTATTTGGAAGCAAAGATCGCCAATGTACCAGTTGATAGACTGATAAAGGAACTTGTACCATTTATTTTGGTGCTATTTGCAGTTGTAGCCTTAATGATATTTGTTCCAGCAATAGTCACTTTCATACCCAATCTGTTATTCTAGGAGGCCAGTGAGATGAAAAAAGCTTTGGATATTTTATCTAATGTGTTACAAACAATATCAGGAATTTTGTTTTTATTTATTTTCATCATCAGTGTAGCCGGAATTATATGCAGGACTTTTTTAGGTTTTTCGCTTTTATGGGTAGCTGATGTAGGTTATATATCAACCGCATGGATGTTGGCATTCGGCATGTCTGTCGCCATTTATAAAAAAATACATATAACTATAGAATTTATAATAGACAAGTTTCCCCAAAATGTCAAAAAAGTACTGGAGATTGTTCTGACTCTTATTATAATAGTTTTCTTTATTAGCCTTATTTTTTCAGGGTGGAAAACCGCTATAATGAAGATGCAAATCAATTTCGTAGTCTTCTATATACCCACGGGCTATGCTTTTATGGCTCTTCCCGTATTTGCATTTTTTTCTGCAATATTCATGACATACAGACTCGCAAATATAACACTCTCGAAGGAAAAATAATTAGAAAGCCAGCAAAGATATGAAAATAAAGAAAAAAGGTGGCAAAACCCTATGAATTTAGCCACCTTTTTTAGTAATCTCAAAAATAAATTTATACACCACCTTACAGGTTTTCTAACAGAAGATAGAGATTATATTATTAGGAAAGAGTTAAAAAAGATTGCATAAAAAAGTTTAGTATTATCTTGATTTTTCAGATGGGGGGTTTATACTTAAAAAAGTAGTTCATAGCCATAGAATAATCTGAAAGGTTAGGATAGTCAAATAACTTTCTTTATACAAGAATAAACTGTATGATCAGAGGAGAAAAAAAGTGTCATAGGTAAGTGTCATAGGGGTTGTCCCCTGGTAGGTTTTGAAAGGAGTGATAAATTAATGAAAGAAAATCCGATTGTTTGGTGGGAATTAGCTTCCCATGACGCCGAAAAAACTGCTGATTTTCTAAAAAAAACTAAACTACCTTTTGAAATTCCCAGTGGTTCACGAATTTGTTTGTTTAATGAGCCCTCAGGGGTAACTCTGGCTATGCTTTAGAAGAAAAAATAAAATATTTCGAGGGTTTACCTTTAAAAAAGAGGATTTTTAATTATTTTGCAGAATATATATATGTATAACAGCCTAAAATTATTTAGAATAATTTGAATAATTAAGAGTCAAACAGGATATGTTTAATTCTTAATAAAAAAATTAGAGGAAATAAATAATTTAAAAGGGGTTGATAAAAATGAATAAAAAGAGTCTATTGTTAGGACTAATTATTTTGATTATTATTTTTACTACCGGCTGTTTTTCTATTCTGCCTACCATAGGTCTTGCCTCAGTTGATGAGATAGATATTTTAATATTAGAGTCATTCCCTGTCCAAATAAATGTTATCGCCAGTGGAAACCTTCCTGACCCCTGTACTGAAATTTTCGAAGTCCTTCAGGAAAGAGAAGGTGATACCTTTTTTATTACTATTACAACTTATCGTTCTCCAGGATTTTGCATACAAGTACTTGCTCCTTTTGAAGAAATAATTACTCTTGAGGTTTATGGCTTGCCAGCTGGCACTTACACCGTTGATGTTAACGGAGTACAAGATACATTTGATTTAGAAGTTGAAGATATTCTCTCTATTTGATACAGGGTGATATATGATGGTTCTTTGCATCAAAATAGTTAATAGTTGGATTTTAACTATAAGAGAGGTGGAAATTTATGAAAAAGATATTCTATTTGATTTTAATTTTTATAATGGCAACTTTCTATTTAGCCCCAATTTCTTTAGCTGATGGTGGTTTATTTACACAGTTATATAGAGATATATTTGAACCAAATCAATTAGCTATGATTGTATTTGATGATATGGTGGAGAAGATAATTTTTCAGATAGACTATGAGGGTAATGCGGAAGATTTTGCCTGGGTTGTTCCGGTGCCCGGTTATCCTAAATTGTTCACCGTCGAAGATGATATATTTTATGAATTACATAAATTAACTCAACCTCCCCCTCCTTCAAATTTTGGTTGTGGATGGGGAGCAGGTATACCTTTTCCTGGTTTAGAAGATGAGGGAGTACATGTTTGGGAAGAGAACCAGGTAGGAATTTATCATACCACCACTTTATCTGCCACTGACCCGAATAGTTTAGTGGGATGGTTAAATGATAATGGTTATGCTTTCCCTGCAGAAGGTCAAGAGATACTGGATTATTATGTACAAAAAAATTGGTTTTTTGTAGCTATGAAAATTCAACATGAAGAAACAATAAATAGTTCTGAGAATTATACCGGTGCTGTTCAACCCATAGGGATAATGTTCTTTTCCGATGAAATGATTTATCCTTTAAAAATTAGTACTTTAAATGCACCATCCTGGGGGACGGAAGTATTAATCTATGCTTTTTCCGATGAAAGAGTAACTTTTCCCGGAGCCACAGAAGAATATAATTCTATTATCACTCCTGATCACTTAAAAGAATATCCCATCTTACAGGGTCTCATAGATGAAACCTTTGTTTTAACAAAACTAAGAAAAAATTTTAGTGCTGAAGAAATGGGCGAGGATCTAATATTGCTTCCAGTTCCCAAATATATAGCTTTAGGAAGCATAATAGACTTGAATTGTCCGGTAGGACAGTTTGTTTTAATTGTAGGAATTTTTATCTTTTTATTAAAGATAAAAAAGAGGAATGCTTAAAGGGTATTTAAATTAGGAAATTAAAAAAGACAAACTATCCGAAGGGATAGGACACAAAAAATAAGGCAGGAGGTTAAATATGAAGGATTTTTCTATAAAGCTTGGTTTTGTTCCCACTCGCAGACTCGTTTTTGACAAAGAAGAAGCCCAAAAACATAAAAATCTGATTAGAGATAAACTTCTTTCTTGGAAGATAGATTTGGTGGATATTGATTGGCTTAATGAGGATGGTATGCTTTATGACATAAAGGATGTAGAAAAAGTATATAAATATTTTTTAGCGAAGAATATTGATGCTTTGTTCCTGCCTCATTGTAATTTTGGCACGGAAAGCGCAGTAGCCAAATTAGGTAAGTTGATGAATAAACCTTTATTATTATGGGGACCTCGTGATGATGCTCCTCTGGGTAGTGGAATACGTACCCGGGATACTCAATGCGGGCTTTTTGCTACCAGTAAAATCTTGCGCAGATTCGGAGTGCCTTTTACTTATATAACCAATAGTGGGATAGAGGATAGCGTGTTTGAAAAAGGTTTTAATAATTTTCTTCGGGCTGCCTCTGTGCTTAAGACTTTCCGAAATATGAGAATCGGAATGATAAGTACACGACCCGGAGAGTTCTGGTCGGTTATGGCTAATGAAGGGGAATTACTGGAAAAATTTGGTATCGAAGTAATCCCCGTTGCTCTTACCGAAATAATTGCCTCAGCCAGAAAATATAAAGATAAGAATAGCGAAGTATTAAAAGCGGTGGTTAAAGATATCAAGGGGAAAAATATAGATTATTCGGCAATTGGCGAAGAAAACCTTAAAAAGATAGTAGCTTTAAAATTAGCAATGAAAAAATGGGTAGAAGAGGAAAGGCTTTCTGCTGTGGCTATTCAATGTTGGATGGCCTTACCTGATGAATACGGTGTAGCCCCTTGTTTTGCCAACGCTATGTTAACTGATGAAAAGATTCCGGTAGTATGTGAAACAGATATTCACGGAGCGATTACCGCAGTGATGCTTCAAGCAGCAAATATGCATAAGGAGCCGATATTCTTTGCCGACCTTACTATTAGACATCCCAAAAGAGAAAATTCTGAGCTCTTATGGCATTGTGGCAATTTTCCATATTCGCTTAAAGCGAAGGATTCACCAGCTTCTGTTAGATGGCATGGTGAAGTATTTCCCGGAATCGCTCATTGGAAATTAAAGGGAGGGGAGATTACTGTGCTTAGATTTGACGGGGATAATGGCAAGTATTCCCTCTTAATGGGGCACGCTCATAGTGTGGAAGGCCCCCAAACAAGCGGAACATATCTATGGGTAGAAGTGAATGACTGGCCTTTATGGGAAGAGAGGTTTATTCGTGGTCCCTACATTCATCATGTTGCCGGTATTTACGGAAAATTTGCTCCGGTACTCTATGAAGCCTGTCGTTATATCCCCGAATTAATACCAGATGCAGTAGAGCCCAGCGAAGAAGAATTAAAAAGATGGCTAAGAGAATAAATATTTTAAGATGCTTTAATAAGAAAGGTATATCAGGATGAAAAAAAGCAATATAGGAATTATCCAGATTCTTCCCACCAGGGTATTCAGAATTTATAAAGGTGGGTATCTTCTGGAAAAATTTAGAGGCATAAAAAATCCACAAGATTCTGATTATCCTGAAGATTGGATTCTCTCTACAGTAAAGGCAATGCAGCCTTATGGTATATCTGATGAGAGTATCTCAAAGATTAAAACTATTAAAGGTATAGATAATTTAGAGGTGCTGATAAAACATTTTCCAGAAGATATCTTGGGCAAAGGTTATGTAAAGAAATTTGGAAATTCCTTAAATCTTTTAGTGAAACTTCTGGATTCCTCCATTCGACTTCCCCTGCAAACTCATCCCAGTAAAATATTTTCCCAAAAATATCTAGATTCTAATTTTGGAAAAGCAGAAGCCTGGTATATCCTTGCCACCAGAAAGATTGGCAAGGAGAATCCCTATGTGCTTATAGGATTTAAACCCGGTATAACTAAGGATATTATGCAAAAAATGGTAGAAGAACAGGATATTAAAGGAATGCTTAGCTTTATGCATAAAGTAGAGGTAAAGCCAGGAGATGCTATATTTGTAGCACCGGGTATCCCTCATGCTATTGGGGAAGGGGTCTTTATGATTGAAACTCAAGAACCTACGGATTTTTCCATTTTGGTGGAAAAGAATATAGGGTCACATATTTTAAAAGAAAAAGATTGTCACATAGGTCTGGGTTGGGATAAAGCATTAGATATATTTGATTACCAAGGACATTCTTTCCCTGAAGTCAATGAAAAATACCGAATGAAAAAAGAAACGCTGTCTTCTAATAGAGGAGGGAAACTTTATAAATTAGATGGCGGGGAGTATATGAAATCATGTTTTGAAATGAAATTAATGGAAGAAGTACAAGACATAGAATTATCATTTAAAGGAAGATTTGCCTCTATTGCAATTACCAGGGGAGAAGGAATAATTTCTACAAATGTTGGAGACTTTGAAGTAAAAGAGGGAGAGACTTATATGCTTCCTGCTTCAATAGGAGTTCACAAGTATATTGCTACTAAAGATAGTTTAAATATAATTATTTCCCTTCCTCCTATGAATTAAATTATTAAATTTTAAAGCTATTGCAAATGTTGTTTTTGTTAAAGAGACTTTTTAGATATATTCGACATAAATGAGGATTAAGTGCTATAATTATATTTACAGAAAGAAGATGCTTAGCTGAAAATATTTTAAAAAGGAAGGAGGTTTTTTATTTAATATTTCTATAATATCTTTAAATAATTTATAAATATAATATTAAAGGAGGTATTAGTTATGTTACGTAAATTGCTAACTGCTTTGGTTTTAGTTTCAATGGTAGCTGTATTTTTTGCTCTTCCAGTATTGGCTGAATCGCTTAGTGGTAAAGTTGAAGTTAATAGTTGGTGGACAGCTGGTGGTGAGGCAGAAGGTCTGAATGCTCTCATTAAAATATATGAGAGTAAATATCCTAATATAGAATTTATCAATGCTACTGTGGCTGGCGGTGCAGGTACAAATGCAAAAGCTGTTTTTAAAACCAGAATGCTTGGTGGAGATCCACCCGATACTTTTCAGGTTCATGCCGGGCATGAATTAATTGATACCTGGGTAGTACCAGGATATATGCAGCCATTAACCGATCTATATAAATCCGAGGGTTGGACCAACTCTATGCCTCAGGGTGTTCTGGATATCGTTTCCTACCAGGGAGATTATTGGTCTGTTCCGGTAAATATCCATCGCTCCAATGTATTGTGGTTTAATAAAACTATATTTACTAATTATAAAATTACTCCCCCCAGTACCTTTAGTCAATTCTTTGATGTATGTGATGAATTAAAAGCAAAAGGGGTGGTTCCTTTTGTTATGGGTACAAAAGATGGTTGGGAAGCCGGTCATGTATTCGAATCTATCCTGTTAGGAAAACTTGGAGCAAATGATTATAATGGCTTGTGGACCGGAGAAGTAAAATGGTCAGACTCCAGAGTTACTGACGCATTAGAAACATTTGTTAAAATGGTTTCTTATTTAAATACTGACCATTCTGCTCTTACCTGGGATGAGGCTGGGCAATACTTACTTAAAGAGAAAGGTGCAATGATGATTATGGGAGACTGGACCAATGGTTGGTTTATGTCAGTTGGGTTTGAAGATTATGGCTGGGCTCCTCCCCCTAATAACGAAGGTATCTTTTTAGCTCTTTCTGATAGTTTTGCTTTACCTAAAGGCTGTAAAAATCAAGAAAATGTTTTAGCCTGGCTCAAAGTCCTTGGTTCCAAAGAAGGGCAATATAGTTTTAATAAAGCCAAAGGTTCAATCCCTGCAAGAACAGATATAGATATTAGTGATTACAATGATTATCTGAAATCGGCTGCGAGAGATTGGCAGAAAGATGCTATTTCTCCCAGTGTAATGCATGGAGCAGCAGCCAGCGAAGGTTGGACCACAGAATTTAAAGATATAATAAGCTTGTTTGTATCAAGACCGGATGTTTCCTATGCCCAGAAGGCACTTGTAACAGCTGCCGAAGAGTATCTTAAGAAATAGATGAATAGTAGTAGGTCTTTCAGGAGCATTTTTTAGTGCTCCTGAAAGACTGAATGAATTAGAGGAGAAGCAGCCTATGCAAATAAAAGGAGATAAGTGGACACCCATCTTATTTATTACCCCTTCCATAGTGGCTGTGGGTATTTTTGTTTATGGTTTTATCAGTTGGACTAGCTTCATATCTTTTACTAAATGGAATGATGTTCTCCCCGACTATACCCTGGCAGGATTTGAAAATTATCGGAAATTATTTAACAACATGCGCTTTCAAATAGACCTTCAGAACACCCTCGTCTTTACAGTTATTTTTGTTATCTTTTCTTTGTTAATTGGCTTGTTATTGGCCGTGCTAATTGATCAGCGTATTAAGGGTGAGGGTATATTCCGCAATCTATTCTTATTACCTATGGCAGTTTCATTTATAGTTAGCGGAGTTATCTGGCGCTGGCTTTTTAATCCGGGCAGCATTCAATTAGGCAATATCGGAGTTAATCAACTATTTGAAAAGGTAGGACTAAATTTTCTTATCTGTGGCTGGTATACTGATCCCGATATAGGGATTAAAGCTGTGGCTATTGCAGCTATCTGGCAGTTTTCTGGCTATACCATGGCTTTATATCTTGCCGGATTAAGAGGAATACCTTTAGAATTGCGAGAAGCAGCAGCAATAGATGGAGCCAATCAATGGAAAATATTTTATTATATTACCCTCCCTTTTCTTAGACCCATTACTTTTGGGGCTATTATTATTTTGGGACATATTTCTCTTAAGATATTTGATTTAGTAGTGGCTATGACCGGGAGTGGTCCGGCTTTTTCCAGTGATGTTCCGGCTTTCTTTATGTATGATACAACTTTTAGAGGAAATCATTTTGCTCAAGGCGCAAGCATCGCTATCATATTGTTATTATTAGTATCTTTATTGATTATCCCTTACCTTATAACTACATTCCGTAAAGAGGCATAATAGAGTGAAAATATCCGTAACTCGTCTTTTAATCTATATTATATTAGCTATATTTACCATTTTTTATATTATTCCTATGTATATTATGGTTGTAACCGGAATGAAGAGTTTTGCCGAAGTTAGTCTTGACACTATGTGGAATCTACCTATCAGTTTTAATTTTAATAGTTTTAATCTTGCCTGGGTAGGGAATATGAAACAAGGATTTCGCGGTATTTCGGGAAGTTTTTTCAATAGTGTATTTCTGGTTATACCGGCTACTATAATTTCAGCCCTGTTTGGTTCGTTAAATGGTTATGTTTTAACCAAATGGCGATTCCGTGGTTCGGATTTAATTTTTACTATGATCTTGTTCGGGATGTTTATTCCTTATCAAAGTATTATTATTCCCTTAGTGCTTACTCTGCAGAAATTACAGGTTTACGGGACAATTCCCGGATTAATTTTAGTCCACGTAATCTATGGGATACCTATAAGCACCTTAATCTTCCGTAATTACTATATAACGGTTCCCACAGAGATGGTAGAAGCTTCCAAGATAGATGGGGCAAATTTTATAGGTATATACCGGTGGGTAATTTTTCCTTTATCTACACCTGGTTTTGCGGTTGCCATGATCTGGCAATTCACTTCTATCTGGAATGATTTTCTTTTCGGTTTAATTGTAACCCCTAACCCGGCATCTCAACCCATTACCGTAGCCTTAAATAATTTAGCCGGAAGTTATGTCGTTCAGTGGAATGTTCAGATAGCCGGTGCTCTTCTTACTGCTTTACCCCCTATATTAGTTTATATATTCTTAGGAAAGTTCTTCTTGAGAGGTTTATTGCAAGGTTCTTTAAAGGGTTAAGCTATATAACTGTGTAAGAGTAATACAAAAGTTTTCAAATATCTCTTTTTATTGGTAAAAATTTGAGCTTATTTTAATTTTAGTTTACTGTAAGATTAGAAATTGTTATTATAATTATAATTAATAAAAAGATACAAAAGGCAAAATTATATAAATAATAGAAGTAAAATTTTATTCGCGAAAAGGATAAAGATGGATTATCTATTAGGTATAGATATTGGCACTTCCGGGACTAAAGGAGTGCTTATGAATAAAAAAGGCAAAATTTATGCCCGGGCAGGGAGAGAATATTCTATAGATATACCTCAGCCGGGTTGGGCAGAACAGGACCCCAAAATGTGGTGGGAAGCAACTATCCAGGTAATAAGGGAAGTAATAAAAGAATCAGAAGTTAACTCCCAACAGATTAGGGGGATAGGGTTATCCGGGCAGATGCACGGTGCCGTCTTTTTAGATAAGAATTTACAGCCTTTTCGCCCGGCTATCATCTGGGCAGATCAAAGGAGCAGCTCTCAATGTGAATTTATTTATCAGAAAATTGGCAAAGAGCGATTGGCTGAGCTGACCGGGAACCCGATAGCTACCGGTTTTATGTGCAGCACTCTTTTGTGGATGAAAGAGAATCAACCGGAAGAATTCAATCAAATATGTAAAGTAATTTTAGCCAAAGATTATATTCGTTATAAATTAACCGGAAATTTGGGAGCAGAGGTTACCGATGCCTCCAGCACTCTGTTGCTGGATATAAAAAGACGATGCTGGTCAGAAGAGTTATTAAACATTCTCAACCTTCCACTTAAAATTCTGCCGGGTGAAGTACATGAATCTCAGGAGGTGGCTGGTTATCTGCTTGCAGAGGTGGCAAGAAATACCGGATTATTAGAAGGAATTCCGGTAGTTTATGGTGGGGGAGATCAATCGATGCAGGCAGTCGGCAATGGAGTGATTAGACCGGGGATTCTTTCTTCTACTATCGGGACAGGCGGACAGTTGTTTATCACTCTGGAGAAATTTACTCATGACCCTAAGTTAAGAATCCACACCTTTTGTCATGCTATACCCAATACCTATCACTTGCAAGGGGCGATTCTTTCCGCAGGATTATCTTTAAAATGGTTAGGGGAGAATGTATTACATGCTCCTGATTCTTATCGAATATTTGATAAGGAAGTGGAAGAAATCAGAGCAGGGAGTGAAGGTATAATTTTTCTTCCCTATCTTTTGGGAGAAAGGTCTCCTTATATGAACCCCCAAGCCAAAGGAGTATTTTTTGGGCTTAGTTTAAAACATCACCGAGCTCATCTGATTAGAGCAGTTATGGAAGGAGTAGTTTTTGCCTTAAGGGATTGCCTGGAGGTCTTTAAAGAATTAGATGTCAAAATTGAGCGAGTAATTGCATCCGGAGGAGGGGCAAAGAGCAGAGTTTGGAGACAGATTCAAGCTGATATTTTTAATAAAGAGATATCTATGACTCAATCTATCGAACAGGCGGCAATGGGGGCAGCTATATTAGCCGGGGTAGGAGTGGGAATATATAAAGACGCAGAAGAAGGATGTAGAAAAGCAGTGAAACTTAAAGAAGAAAAAATAAAACCAATTCCTGAGAATGTTGATATTTATAATCAGCAGTTTAAAATATATCAGTCTTTATACCAAGATTTAAAAGGAGATTTTAAGAGATTAGAAGGGAAGGCTGTGTAGAATGGTATTAGAAGAGATTTTAGATGTTGAAAGATTAAAAAAATATTTAGATTTAATCATAAAGAGGAATGCGGAAAAACAGAACCTTATTGGTTGGGTATTAGCAAAAGATATCCAGCGAAAGAAATTATTAGAAATTGGTGATAAATATTCCCCTGCCATGACTCAAGGCATTTTACTTGAATCAATCTGTGAGCAGCTACCGATTTTCATCGAACCAGGACAGATTTTTGCTGGAACAGAAGAGGATGCTTTTTCAGCAAGTTATGCCTTGATTAATCCTGCTTTTCGGATAGAGAATTTCCAAGGATACAATGATGAAATAGCCTTCTATGACGATGTAAAACTAGGTGATAAAATTTCTGAAATAGAAATAACCGAGCAAATGGTCGGAAAAAATCGAAAATTCTGGGGCAAACATCCTTCGGTAGTAAAAATAAGAGATATATATAAAAAAACTGGAAATCAGACCAGAGAAGCAGTATATTTTGTGGAAAGGGTTACTGGCCATACCATACCTAGCTTTGAAGAGGCTCTGGAAAAAGGATTAAAAAATATAATTGTAGAATTAAAAGAGAAAAAAAGGAGATTTCCGGCCAAGAGTGATTATTTTAATAGTATGATAAAGACTTTACAGTCGGCTATAATTTTAGCTGACCGCTATAGTAAATTGGCCGGACAAAGATCTGAACAGGAAAAGGACCCGACAAGGAAGAAAGAATTACAATTAATAGCAAAGACCTGTCATAAAGTTCCTCGTCAAGGCGTAGAAAATTTATACGAAGCCTTACAATCTTATATTCTACTCTGGCAGGTGATGAATTTGGAACAGCTTCCCAATCCTTATGCCTTTTCCGTAGGGAATCTGGATAGGATAATGCAGCCCTATTATAAGAGAAGTAAGATTTCTAAAAAATTAGCAGTGCAATTAATACGCCATTTTTTCGCGTTTTTTGAAGTGGGAGATAGAGATTGGGCTATTTCTCAGAATATTATGGTAGGTGGCTCAGAGGTTAAAGGTAATGATTTATCTAATGATATGACTTATATTATATTAGAGGCTTATCACCAATCCAATCGACCTCAGCCGAATTTTTCAGTTAAGATGCATTCTCATACACCGTTTAAATTTTATCGGGCGATATCAAAATTTATGTTTAATTTTGGACATAGTTCTCCTTCTTTTCTTAATGATGTAGTGGCATTTTCTGCCTTAAAGAAGAAAGGTATAGCTGAGGAAGATTTAAAAGAATACGCTATTGCCGGCTGCCAGGAGCCATTAATTAAAGGAAAAGAAAATGGGAACACCACCAATAGCTGGTTGAACCTGGCAAAAGTTTTGGAAATTTCTTTAAATAACGGGTGTTCATTAATTACCGGGGAAAAGTTAGGACCTTCTTATAAAGAATTGGGCCTGGAAGAGAATCCTTTTAGTTCTTTTACAGAAACCAAAAGAGTTTTTTATTTTTATTTAGATTATTTTATTAAGAAGATGGTAAAGGCAGCCAATAACTGTACTGAGGCTCTTTCTCTGTTGCCAGTCCCTTTTGCTTCTTTTTTTATGGGTGGAGGAGAGACTGGAATCGATATGAGAGATTGCAATAACGGTCTGGGGACAAAATATAATGCTTCCGGCTGCTTGATCCATGGTTTAGGGGTTACTGCTGATTCATTGACGGCAATTAAATACTTCTTCGACACCAATTCTAAAATAAAATTTTCCTTAAATGATTTGATTACTTCCTTAAAGAGAAATTATGAAGGATTTGAAGAATTACGAAATATTGTCCAAAAAGCTCCCAAATTTGGGAATAATATTCCCTCTGCTGATAAAGAAGCAGTAGAATTAGTGAAAATAGTCAGTGAAAAAATTAATCGACAAAAAAATCCTTTCGGTAAGAATTTTACTGCTGACTGGAGCAGCCCCAGTACTAATTTGCTTTATGGATACTGGACAGGAGCTACACCTGATGGAAGAAAAGCACGGGAAGGTTTAAGCTTTGGACTTGACCCCTCTACCGGGATGGCTACAAGTGGTCTTTTAACCAGAATTCTTTCTCAATCAAAATTAGATTATGAAATTATTACCGGTGGTTCAGCAGTTGCGATGAGTATTAATCCACAAGGTATCAAAGGGCTGAATTTAAAAGAGAAGGCGCAGTATTTAAAAGATATTATTTCCGCGATATTTGGCTATAGCCCTGCGGTAGAAGGAAAAGGTTTGGGTTATGTTTATTTTAACGTTTTTTCTTTTGAACAATTATTAGATGTAGCTGAACACCCTGAGAAATATCCTTATCCGGTTATAGTAAGAATTCATGGCCAATATGGTGATGCCCGAAAATTATCTTCTGATATTTTGAAAAAGGATATTATCCCCCGCTTAGATCCGGGGTCAGTTTCTTTTTAAGAAATATCTACCTTGATCCCTTTGTTTTTTATTATCTTAGATAAAGCTATCATCTTTTGGTTAGAAGGAGGCATAAGATGTAGCAAAGGATAGTCTTTTCCCAAGGCTCTCCACTTATAGATCCCATGTCTTCCGTATTTTAATAGCTCTACTTTGAGCCCGTTTTTCATGGGAGAAAGAAAAGCAGCAATATCTTGAAAATTCTCTTCTGAATCATTATATCCCGGGATAACAGGAATTTCTATCCATAAACCTTTTCCAGCCTCATAAGTTTTTTTGATGTTATACAATACTTGTTTGTTATCTTTTCCAACCAATTTTTTATGTGTTCTTGAGTTCATATGTTTTATATCACAGAAAGTTAAATCCAGATAGGGGAGGGATGTAATAAATTGAGGAGATGAACCGTTGGTTTCAACCGCAGTAGGAAAATTAAAATATTTTAGACCTTTAAGAAGTTCAAAATAGAAATTCCATTGGGCGGTAGGTTCTCCCCCGGAAAGAGTTACTCCATAGGGAAGATTGCCTTTGGAAAATCTTTGGTAAGGTAAGATTTCTTGAATAACTTCTTCTACGGTAATTTCCTTGCCAACAATTTCTTTAGAACCATTTTCGTAGGTTAATTCAGTCTTTTCGAAGGGTATGCTTTCCGGGCTGCCACACCAGGGACAGCAGAAGTTACAGCCTTTAAAATAGACAATACTTCTCCATCCCGGGCCCTCTTTTGAGGCACCATGTTTTATATTTATAATAATGCCTTTAGCGTTTTCTTTATATTTATTCATCAAAGTGCCTTTTTATCTTAATTGCCTAAATTTTAGTATATTCTTTCTTTTTTTACAAAAATTTTTTTATTCCCTTTACAATACTTTTTAAAATATTAATATTTTACTTTTAATAAAAGAGGATTTTTTAATATTTTGCAGAATATAATCTATAAGTTAAACATTTTGCCTTTAAGATTATAAAAAATTGAATTAAAGAAAGAGAGATAAATTAAATGGACAAAATTTTAAATTTTGGTATGGTAGGTGGCGGAAGCGGTTCTTTTATCGGCGAGGTTCATCATAAAACAGCTTCCTTTGATCGTAAAGCAAAATTAGCAGCCGGATGTTTTTCCAGAAGTTATGATAATACTTTAGCTACAGGGAAAAAATTGGGTTTGGATTCCGGACGGCTCTACAAAAATTTTAGGGAAATGACCGAGAAAGAGGGAGCAAGAGAAGATAAAATTGATTTTATTATCATTGTAACCCCGAACAATTCACATTTTGAGATAGCCAAAGCTTTTTTAGAAAAAGATATTAATGTTGTTTGCGATAAGCCTTTGACCTTGAAAGTCGAAGAGGCTGAAGAATTAACAAATTTGGCCAGAAAAAGAGATTTGCTTTGTTGTGTAACTTATACCTATTCCGGTTATCCTATGGTAAAACACGCTCGGGAAATAATTAGTAGAGGCGAGATTGGGAAGATTCGTATGGTAATGGGAGAATATCTCCAGGAGTGGCTGGCTATGCCGGTAGAGAAAGAAGAAGGGAACAAGCAGGCATCCTGGCGAACTGATCCCAAATATTCCGGAAAGTCTAATTGTGTAGCGGATATTGGAAGCCACATAGAAAATACTGTCTCTTATACAACCGGATTGGAAATCGATTCTCTTTGCGCCAATTTGGATATTTTTGTTAAGGGAAGAGCACTCGACGATAATGCAGAGGTTTTAATCAAATATACCAGCGGGGCTCGAGGGATTTACTGGTGTTCCCAGGTGGCTATCGGGTACAATAATGGTTTAAAAATCCGTGTTTTGGGAGAGAAGGGTTCTGTAGAATGGGAGCAAGAAAAACCTGATTATTTGAAAGTTGCTTTTTATGGTCGGCCAGTTCAGATTTTGTCTCGGGGAAGAGATAATTTATATCCTCTGGCCTTGAGAGTCTCTCGACTCCCCGGAGGGCATCCCGAGGGTGTATATGAAGCTTTCGCCAATATCTATTCTAATTTTTCCGATGCCTTACTGGCCAAAAAGGTAGGAAAGCCCTACCAGAATCAGAAGGAAGTTGATTTTCCTACCTTTGAAGATGGCACAAGAGGTGTCAAATTCATTAATCTATGTGTGGAAAGCTCACAAAAAGGAGCCTGTTGGATATCAACAAGGTGATTTAGCCAGTAAAACAGGGACTTTGTTCTTTGATACAAAATAATTTATTTAGAGATTAACTTTTTAGCAAAAAAATAATTTGCTTTGATAGTTTTAATTGATTAAAATGATAAAAAACTTATCTTTAATTATTTGAAGGAGCGGGAGGTAGACATGGTGAATAGTGCAAAGGTTTATTTTACAAATTTAAGGGCGAAACCAGGGAAGAACTTGCTGGATAAATTAAAGAAATTAGTTTTAGAAGCCGGGATTAAAGAGATTGATTTTAAGGATAAATTTGCAGCCCTAAAAATTCATTTTGGGGAACCGGGGAATCTTTCTTATATTCGGCCTAATTATGCGGCTTGTATCGTAAAATTGATTAAAGATTTCGGGGGAAGGCCATTTCTAACTGATGCCAATACCCTTTATTATGGCAAGAGGGCTAATGCCGTAGACCATTTAAATACGGCTATGGTGAATGGATTTAATCGGATCGCCGTAGGGTGTGATGTTATTATCGCTGATGGATTGAAAGGAACTGAATACCGGGAAATTACTATCAATAAAAAACATTGTAAAGCACCCAAGATAGCTGCAGCAATTGCCGATGCCGATATTATTATTTCTCTGACTCATTTTAAAGGTCATGAAATGACCGGCTTTGGAGGCGTTCTGAAAAATTTAGGGATGGGTAGTGGTTCCCGAGCTGGCAAAATGGAGATGCATTCTAATTCTAAGCCCAAGATTAACCTTAAGAATTGCATCGGCTGCGGCCAGTGCATTAAAAGCTGCTCCCAGGAGGCCATTCATTTTAATGAAAATAAAAAGGCGGAAATTGATTATCAAAAATGCATCGGTTGTGGCCAGTGTGTAGCGGTATGTCAATATAGCGGAGCTGTAGTAGGCTCTGATGAATCGGGAGGAAATGTTCAGGAAAAGATTGCAGAATATGCTTATGCAGTATTAAAAGACAAGCCTCATTTTCATATCAGTTTTATTATGAATGTCTCTCCTTATTGTGATTGCTGGAATTATAATGATATGGCAATAGTCCCGGATATCGGAATGGCTGCTTCTTTTGACCCTGTGGCTTTGGACAGAGCGTGTGTCGATTTAGTAAATAAAGCTCCTATGGTCAAAGGCAGTATTCTGGAAGATAAGCATTTTCATTCCGGGAAAGATAAATTTGGACATGTTCACATTGATACCGATTGGAAGATAGGCCTGAATTATGCGGAAAAGATAGGTCTGGGCATACAGAAAT
>Ga0307379_10002207_pt1 | contig 29210 bp, 34 predicted proteins | sample UN2MG_FD_202237 | JGI IMG/M metagenome (GOLD analysis project Ga0307379, IMG submission 202237) | Soil microbial communities from Risofladan, Vaasa, Finland - UN-2 | ecosystem: Environmental > Terrestrial > Soil > Coastal area > Acid sulfate soil | place: Finland: Risofladan, Vaasa | collected...
CGGCATTGATCTCATCGAGCACTTCCCCAGGAAGCTGGGTCATCGTGTTGCAGAGCGCTCCCGACGGAGACCGGATGTTCCGAACCCCGCAGGTCCCATCCTGGTTGACGACGATGGTGAACCACCAAATAGGAGCGCACGCATCGCTGATCCGCACGTTGTAGGTGAAGCAACTCTCGGTTCGGGTTCGGACAGCCACCATCAGTCATCACCAAATCCACGAAGTCTCCAAGCCCCGGCGCTCAAAGAACTTCTGAAGGGTTTGCATGGCCTTTTGATCTGAGGACCACACATAGAAGCCCCCGAAGTCTTCTTTGATGCCCAGATCAGGAACCGGCTCAACCCCAGCAAGTCTCAGTTTCCCGTCCCGGAAGGAACGGAGCACGCTGGGGTAATTTTTAGCATTCGGGTTGAACACCTTGATACGGAATTCAGGATTAGCCTGTTTCTCAAGCCACTGCCGAGCGACGGACTTTGACATCACAACTCGGCGTGCTGATGGTTTGTTTGACATAGACATTCCAAATTCCGGGGGGTGTTACCCCTCCGAACAAGCGCTCAGATCCAGAGTCACGGCGGGGATCGAAATCTTCCCGTCGGGCTCTGCGATCTCATCGGCAATAGGCTTCACCATCCCCGATAAATACCCAAGAACACCCAGGGCCAACTCGCCCTTCTTGCAGTCGGTGGCCTTGAGCTTGGTGGCGTAGTGCGCCCCTGCAATGATGGCAACACCTGCGATGCTCTCGACCAGAGCAGCAGCGTTTTCGTTGCCTGCTGCCACTTCTTCAACCGAAGGAGTCTCGGGTTCTTCAGCAGCGGGTTCTTCAGCAGCGGGTTCTTCTGCGGCCGGCTCCTCTGCGGGAGCTTCTTCAGCCGGTGCTTCCTCTGCCGGGGCCGGCGCCACCATTGCAATAACTACGGAAGCCGGGAGGCTCGCGTTGTCACCATCGGCTTCAGGGGCTTCCTCTGCGGGCGCGGTTTCCTCGGGTGGGGCTTCCTCGGCCGGAACCTCACGAAACGCCATGCACTCGGACAAGTCCAAGTCGAAGCCAGGGATGACCACGTTGTCCATCACCTTGGCATTGAGCGCATCTCCCGCACTATCGAAAGCAGCCAGAAGGACATCGGAAGAGACGCAGCCAGCGAAGTTCTTGGCTTTGATGGCCTCGTTGCGACCGATCATGGAGGCGATCTCGCCCCCTTGGAAAGCCACCTGGATCAACCCAAAGTAGTCTTGAGGACTTGCTGTGCCCCTGTTGGGTCGGCAGCCGGTGGCTGCGACCGTGGTCACGAGCAAGGTCAGAATAGTGGTTTTCGCCAGTCGGGACATGAGTAGGCTCCTACCCAAGAGACCCGGATAAGACGAATACCGGGGCGTCAGTCGATGACGTATCCGATTTTGGACTCCCAGGCGGGTCTCTGCACCTCTCGCCTGATATTGAGCTTCGTCGAGATGGCCGTGAAGATCTCAGCGTATTTTGCCATCTTGACGTTCTCGCTCATCCGTTTCGTGGATCGCATGAAACGGTGACGGACTTTGCCTTGCGTGATTCCAAGCTGGCTGGCGACTTCGGACTGACACGTTGTCCGGTACATCTTCACCATGATGCTCACGTCTTCGGGGTCGGCCAGGAACCCACGCATCGCTACCTCCATCTCTTCGATGGTCACATCGGGGAGAGACAGGAGGAACCGAATGCGCTCAGTGGCTCGTTGAAGTCGATAGCAGACGGTCGGCTGCGACACCTTGAAAATGTCCGCGATGTCTGTCTGGGTTTTGTGGAAAAAGAAGTAGAGGTCTACGAAGTCCGCTTCCCGGTCGGGAAGGTCGTCCATAATCTCTCGTACTCGCTCCAGGGAAGCCTGGGCATCCTCGCGTTCATCGTCGAGGATATTGTGTAGGAAATCCATCGAGTCGGCGACGGAGAACCTGGCTTCTAATTCTGTGGGATCTACTGTGCGGCAATCTGCCCAACTACTTGATGACATAACACCTACGGTGTCTCTAAAAACGCCTTTGGCACTTTTGAGATGACTTTGAGGGATCGTAGCTCAAAGTGGATGACCGCATGATCATCCTCCGTATCCAGGACTATACCCTCAAGTTTCGAATAAATGCCATCCAAAACCCGAACAGTCATTCCCGGAATGATGTCGGCCGCAACTTCTTGGCTCAGTTGCTTCCGTAAATCGGCGATCTTCCCATCAGGGATGACCGACAAAACTCTGATGCCGCGGGAACCCCGCGTGGCCATAACCTGCTCAACGAGCTTGGTGTGCTCAAGGCGGAAATAGACGACTTCATCCAACCCGGTGGCGATGAAGGCATAACCTTCCATCAGATGAATGGTGATCTTCTTGCCATTCTTCTCGTAGACACGGGCCGGAATGAAGATGGCCCAGTCTTCTTCTACGCCTAGAAGGCGACGCAAGTTATCAGCAAGCTGATTCTCTTCGACGAGCTTTTCGCCTGCCCTTGTGAGTTCAAGTGCTACCCACGTTGTCCCATCGCGTCGATCCGCCATCTTTTCCTTCGCCTAGCTCGTGAATACGACGGTGAAGGATCTCAGCAAACTCGGAGGGCGAAAGCGCCTGAAGGCCCCCGGTTGCTGTGGTTGGTGTGGGTTCGACATTGTTGCGACGGGTTTTTTGCGCTGCCGGATTGATGGACACGCCCATCTCCGTCACAAAAGTCTCTTCCTGCATACTACCGGACTCCACAGGTGAAGGTGCAGTTGGCGCAATAGTTTGAGTAACAGGAGCCACTCTCGACGTTGGTGAAACCGTCGGTTGTGGTGAAGCCGCCACGGTTGGAACCACCACTTCTGTCGGTTGCGCACGAACTACCAACCCACTTCGCATTTGGTGCAACGCGGAAACGTCACAAGCAAACATCGACGGAGAGGCATGTGCAGGGCGACAGGCGAAGGTTTGAGCAAACTGGATGAGGAACTCTTTGTGCTTCTCACCAATCGTTTTCAAACGATCCCGATCCCAAAATGACGGCACTTGCGCACTTCCAACATGAGTGAGCCGGTACGCCAACACGCAGACATCCGCCATTTTTTCGTAGCAAACCCCCGGAGCGATGATGGTGGTCACAGCGTCGGTAGCCACCAGGAGCTTCTCAGCGTCGCCACCGAGATGGTCCACGATGTCCAAGAACAGTTCGTTTGCGTCCAATGACAGGTACGCGTTGACGTTCTCCCGATTTACGGCCCCAAGCATCGACACGCCCTCGACCGCCTTGATGGCGTCCCGAACGTGACATTCCGTGACCTCCGCAATCAGCGGCAGTACCGCCTCCTCGTACTCAATCGCTTCGGAGACACAAATCAGCTTCAACCGCTCAGCGATCTCGGCCGGGGTGTTTGGACGAATGCGGAAGGTCGGCGCACATCGAGACAGGATCGCGCTTCGCATCTTCTCGACTTCGGTCGTACAGAAGATGCAAGTCAGTTGCTTGTCTTCGCTGCCACGGCGGTTGTCTTCCAACGGCTTGAGCATGGCGTCCATCGCCTGCCGGGACAGTTCGTGGGACTCGTCCAGCAGGTACAACCGACGCTGACCTGAGTAGGTCCCGAACTGAGCTTCCTCGGTGATGCGCTTGATGTCATCCTTGCCGGAGTTGGTTGCAGCATCAACCTCGATGAAACCCTCCGATTTGCCGTCCAGCATGGACGTGCAGGAGTGGCACTTGTCGCAAGGCTCACCCTCAACAGGAGCGGCGCACAAGAGAGCACGAGCGAGGATGCGACCCAGTGTCGTCTTTCCTCCTCCGTGTCCTCCAGCGAAGACGAAGGACTGCCTAAAACCATGCCCACTTCGGACGTACTCCTTGCAGACCTTGATGGTGGCTTCTTGGCCGAGTACGTCTTCGTAACGTAGTGGACGGTATTTGGTGTCGAGTCCCACGGGCTTTTGTTTTACGCCTTCTGAGGCTCAGATGAAGCCCGTATCAATCTTCGTCGAGCCCGTCGAGCACTTCGTCCAGGGAGTCCTCCTCCGCTGCACGCTTCTTGGGCTTCTTGGCTTTGGCGCCCTTACCAAACATCTTCTCCACGACGGAGAGCAACTCATCATCCATCGGACGCCACATGCCGTGACGTTCGACTTCATCCTTGTAGCCGATGAAATCAGGCGGTCGGATGCCGCACTTGATGCTGCCCGTGTTGGGGTCTTCCTCGGCAACCATCGAACACAGGTGGTGATCCAGTAGTGCCGACTGCTGCTGAAGGGTGAGTGCCTGCCACTCGTCCGCCCCAAGCTCGATGATGAACCGGAAGTTGAACTTCTTGTCCGTCAACGTCGTGATGATCGCAGGCGCCTTCTTGGTCTTGCCCAGGATGATAGTCCCGGCGACTTCGCTGGCTTTCTCCCGAAACACGACGGCAATCTCGTCTTCGATGAGCGCAAGGTGAGGGTGGTATTGTCCGATGAGCGTTGAAACTTGCGTCATCACGTCGGGGCCGGCTTTCCATTCATCCATTGGTGTTTTCTCGCTTTCAAAGGTAGGGGAAGGCTTCACGGAGGGCTTCTTCTCCGCCTTGGTCCCAAATGTCGCCAGGGTCTTTTCCGCGATACGGAATCTTCCTACATGATACCCCGTGGTATCGAAGGTTTTTCAGTGCGAGTTCAGTTCCTCGCTTGCCCGTATCATCCTGGTCGTAGACGATGGAGACCTCGGGCCGCCACCGTCGAAAGAACTCGATTTGCTTGTGAGAAAGACGAGCGGGCCCTGATCCAAGGACCACGCCGTTTTTGACCACCCGTTTGAGAGCGAAAACGTCGAAAATGCCCTCGACGACGTACACGGCCTGATTTTTCCAAATCCCGTCCATCCCCTCCGGCATCCCCACCCAGGTTGGGTTCCAGTGAGCGTCGTCCATCAAGAACCGCAGGTTGTCCTTCTGGTCCACGGAGCGGCTGTCGAAGCCCAGGAGCTTGCCACGAGGGCTGTAGAGCGGATAGATGACCTTGCCTTCGACCCGTTCGAAGAACTGACCATAGTGCTTGTGCAGCGGCACATACGGACATGGCTCCTCGGGGATATCGAAACACTTGATCTTCCAATCCTTGACGATCTCGGCCGTCGCTCCACGACCCAGCAGATAGTAGCGCGCTTCCTCGGTCAGTACGGATCGCTCAAGCGCTCGTTCTAGCCACGCTCTCATGGACAACCTGCTCTGCGGATCGATATGCGACCGCCATGCCGCGACTAGCATTGTGGATGAGTGCAACCGCCTTGTGCGTCCCCAGCGTCCCCAGCGTCCCCACGAAGCCTCGGTCCACAGGGACGAGCACTACAGCATCCAAGGGCACCCATTTGGCCTTGACCACATGGATCTTCTTGAAATCGACCTTGGACACATCTGTGTCTTCCGCCACCAACGCCTCGATCTTCTCCAGACCGTAGAACTTCAGATGGTCCGCGCAACTCTTGATGCCTGCGGTCGTCAACGGCTGTGTGTTGCCCCAATCGGCTCGGATACTCATCTCGACCACGGCACCAACGAGTTCTGCGTAGAGCCCACGTCGAGCCCGGACAGCGGCTCGGATGTTGTCCGACGATCCCGACTTCTCAACCCACAAAACTGCTCGTGTCGACGACACCAGGAACGGAGCAAGATCAGGGTTGACTTGGAACTCCAACATTTGCGGTGGTACGCGACCGTTCCTCGTGGTTTTGATCGTGTCGTCGAAACTGACGATCTCCAGCAAATTGTCGTTACTCATCAGCTTCTTCCAAAAGGGGTTCGTCGGGAACTTCGTCGGGCTCCTCGACATCTGATCCAAAGAACGCCAGAATGCCGTCTCCCTCGGGCATCGAGTTGTCTGCCCCGTTTTTCTTCTTGGCCGTGCCCAGGACCCACATCAACGCAATGAGGTCCGGGTACTCCTGAGCCAGTTGGCCGGAACTTGTTTGGTTATCACCAAGCCCCAGTTTGCGGGTGAACTCAGCCTTGAGGCTCTCCGGGCTGTGGCATCCCTCGTAGTACGGACACTCTTGGGCCTGCTCGTCACCGCCCATCGACGAATCACAGACACGATTGTTCCAGTTTTCGCCGTCATGGTCTTTGCCCGGTTCCACGACATGCCCAACACCCCACGTACACACATGGATAGTCGCTCGGTTGCCAGTGTGGACAGGCAGACGGACGACGCCATTGTGCTTGCAGTTATGGGGCTTTTGAGAGAGCCCCTTCTCCACAAACTTCTTACGATGACGGAAAATCAACTGCTTGAGTTTGTGGCGAATCTGACCGTCGGTTCTCATTTGGCCTTTTTACGACTCGACATCATGCGAAACACGGCTCGGTCGTTGGTCTTGTCCACATGATACGCATGGTGGGCGGCTCCCACCAAAGCGTCGTCGTGGCTAATGATCAGGACATCGAGCCCCAGACGTGAACAAAGCGTCGACAAGAACTTTGCAGCGCGATCCACGTATTTGTCGGCAACGGCAACCAGTGTCTCATCCAAAAGCAGCAGGGGCCGCATGTCCCGTCGGAAGATGACGGTGATGCGCATCAGGATGCTCTGCATGGTTGTGACGGAGCCACCGAAGCTCCGGTCACTCTGCCCCTCAACAACCGATCCATCCTCGCGTGCTTCGGTTGTGAACAAGGTGACGGCCACCTTGCCCCGTGCCTCCTCCACCTCGGCTCGGACAGAAAGGTTCTGGTCGTAAAAGATCTCTTGCAGCCCTTCGGTTTGGAGCTTCTCAACGGCTTTGACGCCATCGGTGACTTCGGTGTCGATGAGTTGCCTGATCAGGCTCGACACCAAATTGAGAAGCTCCTCTTCGTTCTCCAGCGCTTTGATGGAAGCCTTGTTCTCCACGATCTGCCGATCCACGGCATCCCGATACGCGACTGCCTTGTTGGCAAGGGCGCGCGCATGGGTGAGATCGGGGAGTGCAAGGAGAACGGACATTAGATGAGCCAGACCAGGAGGGTCACAAAGTAATCGTCTCCCCGTCCTTCACGAAACCGTGTCCAGCCGCCACGATGTTTACCTTCATCGTCCACCTGGGGGTGGAGACCGAAGGTGATGGTGTCGTCTTTGTACTGCGAGAGCAAGCTCAGAAGGTACGGGTACGAGATTTCGAACCCATCCTCCGGCATCGGGGTCGCTTCTTCAAGAGAGCCATGATCCAGCGGCTCCAGGTGCAGGATGTTCTTCGCCCCGCTCGTGGCCGTCATTTTCATCGACACCATGTTCTCGGTGAAGTTGAACGTCATGCGACGGTCTTCTCGGGCAGCCGCAGCCGCGAGGGCTCCAATGGCTGACTTGAGATCGCTCGTCTTGACCTGCCACCAGTGCGGGTCATCCGGGCTGTCGTCCATGTCGAGTTCAGGGAACGCGTGACGAGGGCGGCCCACGTTGAACACCGCACCGTCTTCCCGCTCCATGAACAAAGCCCGGTCGCCTTCACGCAGTTGCACGGCTTCGTCCCCACACGTTCCAAGGAACGAAAGCACCTGTGCCAGATCCTTGCCGTGGATGCGAAGGTTCGATCCCACCATCTCGGGTTCGTACTCCGCATTCCCGTCGGAGTCGTCACCTGTTTTCTTACGAAGCGTGACCAGAGCCAGGGCTCCCTTGTCCGTGGATTGGAGGTTGTTCTCCAAAATCTCCGTGACAGCCAGTTTTGGTGACGTGGTGTCTTTGTCACTAATGAACAGCTTGGCATGGCTCAACGCAGCCCCAAGACGTTTGGCACTGAGCTTCACACCTTCCTCGGCGCTGTCGAAACTGTCATCCCAATAAGGGAAAGACGAAGGGTCGAGCGATTGGAACACCACATCGCCCTTGGGAGAGGTGGCAGTGACCGCCCCGTCTTTGGCCTCCAACGTCAGCGCTGCGTCTTCGACAGCGGAGATCCATTTGTTGAGTCGCCAGGACTCAACCGTAAAGGCTCCTTCGCCTTCCGCCTTTGCGATGAAAGGTGCGCTTGCCCCAAGGCGTCCGTTGTTGGACAGGACTTCAACGAGATCGTCCTTGGTGCGAAACACAAAATGGGTGGTCAGATCGCTTCCAGTAGAGGAAGCAGAAATGGAAACAACTTGTAGAGCGGCTTCCAGGTCTCGCTTTGCGACTTCGATTTTCATGGGGTTCCTCCAACGTAGGGAGCGAGAGCTACTTCAGCAGCTTCAGTGTCTCGTTTGAGTTCCTCGACGAGTGCCGAGTATTTATCCTCAAGTTTGTTGAGGGTCTCATCGATCTTGTCGGGATCGATCTTCTTGGCGCGACATTCATCTTCCAAAGACTGTTTGGTCGCTTCTGCTTGTTCACGTCGCCCTTTGAGACGTTCGATCTCCGATGCAACGGTTTTTCGTCGCTTGAGGACTTGTTCCAACTCTTGATCAAGGTCACTCATGGGCTTCTACTATTTCTTACCCGATCCCGCCGGACTTTGAATCGAGCCGAATCCAAGCTCCACAGGGCCGCTGTAGTCTTCCACGACAGGGAGGCCAACCTTCTTGCGCCGTTTGGCCGAGTTGGCCGCTCGTTGGACCTTACGGGGCTCACAGACCGATTCAAAGTCACAGAACCGGCAGTTCTTGGCGACAGGGGTGGGATCGAACTTCTCGGCTCGCTGGCCTTTGCGGACTTTCTGAGCCCGCTGGGCTAGTTCCTTGAGATCCCTGCGTGTGAATTCAATCCAATCCACGCCGGTCTCCTCGGGATTGCCCTCTTCGTAGGGATAGCGATACCAGACGAACCCAAGACGGTCAGGGAACTTGCCGTAGCTCAACGCATGACACAACGCGTACCACCGAAGCTGGTCGGGGTCCGTGTACTTCATCTTGGTCTTGGAGTTCTTCCCATCCAACATCGTGATGCCGGTGTCGTCACGACGGATGATGAAATCCGCACGACCGCCTAGTGGAAGGTACTTGTCGACGTATCCGAAAAGCTCGACCTCGGACTTGGCGTAATCGCCCAGGAACTTGTGAGCCTTCATCGTCTTGATGTAGCCCAGTACGCCGTCAATGCAGATGGTCTCCATCTCCTCAAAAGAAATCTCTTGCCAGTTGATCTTGAACCGCGGCTTCGCCAACGTGGACGTGAGCTTCTCTTTGGTCAACCGGACGAGCTTGTCCATCAACCCGGCTTGGTGCTTCCAGAGATACTGGTTGTAGAAGTCTTCCAAGACCGATTGGATGACAATGCCCATCACCGGATGGTGCAGGGACCTGTCTTGTGGTTTGGGTTTCCTCTTGCCGGGGCCGCCACCACAGTCGATATCGCCCCATCCGTACCCCCACAGATACATCTGCGGGCACTTCTCGTAGGCAGCCAAATGCGACCAATAAAGGGTGCGGACCTTCATAGAGCCTCACTTTACCGACGATCCTGCGATCTCGATGAACTCAAGTGCGCGCTCTCGGACCTTGTGGGGCACATTCTTCATGTCACCCACCATCTCCTTGAAAGGCTTGTTGCTCTTTCCCTGGAGATCCTTCTGTACGGACTCCACAAAAGCATCCACGACCATTTCACGGGCTTCCTCCTTGGTCCGCTTGGTGAAGTCGAAAACCGAAGCAGCCGGTTGGATCGTCAGCGGCACCTTTTCGATCTCAATCTTGCCTCCAGCCCCGTTGCGTCCAAACGTCATGCACGCCACCGACGGATGACGCTCGATGTCGTCTTGAGCCAGGGTTCCTCGGGTCAAGCTGCCGATGTTGACCACCCACTTGTTGTCAGCAATCTCGGTGATGCCCTGGTCTTTGTGCCAATGCCCGAACAGCCAAACGTCCACGTCGGGAGCCAACTCAAGTAGTTGGTCGTACTTCACGATGTCTTCGGACTTGAACATCGTGCCGCCCGAAGGGCTGGCAAGGACGTGTGCCATGCAGACCAAGTAGTCTTCGTCCTTCTTCTCGATCTTGAACCGATCCATGTCGTAGAAGGGACCGTGGTAAGGGATGCCCACCACACGGACCTTGCGAGCGTAGTCGGTGAAGACCGCCTCGTGTTCGTCGTAGCAACGCTTGAAGATGCCGGCCGAGAACAGGACGCCTAGTGGGCCTTCGTCGAGATGCTCGATGAGAGACTGACGACAGTCGTGGTTGCCGACGTTGCCGTAGACGGGGCACGGGTAATGCTCGTGTAGTTGAGCAACCCGCGTGACCATCTTGTGACTGTTGCGAACGGGGAACTTGTTGTTGAAAAAATCGCCCCCGTCAAGGACGCCTGTGCATCCTCGGTCTTTGGCGATTTCTCCAATCTCTCGTAGTTTGCCACCAACGGTGTCCGGCCAATGGTCGGTGCGCGAACTTGGAGTTTGGTCGGAATCGTGTACGTCAGTTCGCCAGAGTAGTTTGATCATCAGATCCCTCGGGTGCCGCAGCGGCACTACTTATACGCGACCTACTCGTCTTCCGAAGACTCTCCGGGCAGAAGTTTGAGCGGAGGCAGCCCACCGACCCAGAACTTGAACGAACCCGATGTGGTGTCTTGGATCGGATCGAGCGCGATCTCAGGGAAATCCAGGTCAGTGGGGTACTCCGACAAGATCCTGGAGCACGCTTCGATCACTTCGGCCCGCATGTCGGGGGTTACGCGCCTGCGGTGTCGGAGTGCAACTTCAGAGATAGCGCTCTTGAGCCGACGAGCGATCTCGTCCTGGGTGTCCTTCGCCACAGGACATTCTACCGAGCTACTCAGGCAACTGGCGGGGCTCGGGGGCTCCGAAGTACCGCAGGATGGCCGTGTTCATCATGCGCTTTTCACGAGCCATCTTGATCTCCCATAAAACGGCCCCAGTGATCCCCACCCCGTAGCTGAAATACATGACATTCGACCAACCGAACAGCATCGTCGCAAACCACGCCAACATCCACGACCCTCTAAACGCCTTGAAGACGAAATAGAAGCCGTTGTTGATGAGCCGTTCGTGAAGGCGGTGTCTCATTACGCGAGCAAATTAGAGTTGTTCCCAATCTGGGTTCTTTGCTTGCCATTCGCCAAAAGCAGCCCAATCCTCAATCGGGATGCCTTTTTCTTGAGCAACTCCAAAAAAAGCCCCATCTGGGAGGTCATCAAATTGCTTTTGGAAATCCAAACACCGACGAACCCATTTTGGGATTTGATTCTTTTTCATGGTCACACAATCTTGGGAAGGCCAGGGTAATCGGTCTTCTTGTTCAAGATACCGAACAACATGGTGTCGATGTCGTCGAAAGACGCCGACTTGGGCAACGGACTCGTCAGGTACGCTTCGTTGATTTCAGCCTGGAGCTTCTCCGATGCCTCCATCAACTCGTCGTAGCTGTAGAGGCCCTTGCGGATCGCCATGAGTTCATCGGCGTCCTGGCGTCGAACCTGGAGCCCCTCCCCACGCAGAATCTCCAATCCCGTCCGCAGAAGACGGATCAGATGGCTGGCGTGTTTGGTGTCAAAACCGTACTTGGCCTCCAACTCGGAACGAGCTTCGTTCCGGTTGGCCTTCCAATTCTGGAACTGCTGCCAGTGCTTCCGTGCAGCCCGGTACTTGCGCTCCATCTTGATGGCGTACAGCACGTCTTTGGACAAACCAATGCTGGCTCCTCCAAGCTCGTAGACCTTCTCGTCGAGCATGTCGTCGCTGCACTGAAGGGTGGTCGCCTGGAAGTTGGCCATGCGATCCCGAAGCGTGTCCTGGGCGGCCCCGGTGATGTACTCGTCGAGTCCGTCTTCAACCTGCCAGTCACGAATGATCTTGAGGACAGCCTCGTTGATCTGATTGCGCACGTCAGCCGGGAGCACTGACTCCTCGGGGAGATCGAACTCTTTGCGAGTGGGCTCAGTCTTGGGCGGGTCGAGCAACCAAGCCCGGTGGCCCTTAATGCGCTTCAACTGCGACATCGCGTACCCGGTGTACGTGTGCTTGCACTTCTTCGACAGGAACGAGTCCGCGTGCTCTCGCACCGTCCGCCACTCATCCGTCTGGAACAGGATGTCCCGGTCGTCGAGGAACAGAAGCTCCAAGACGTTGGGGTTGTTGTTCGCCGCGAGCTTGATCAACTTGGTCAAACTGAAGATGCACAAGTCGATCTCCCCATGCTTCACATAGCCGGGGCCCGCAGTCGGGTGCGTCTCCATGGTCTTCAAAGCAGCAGCGCACGCTTCCGTGCCCCACGGCCCCACCTGCTTGGCTGCGAGGAACTGGGCGAAGTTCTGATAGAAGCTCTCCCGAACATGCCGGGGAGTGATAGCCGCACCACGAATATCCACGTCCGACTCCGGCCGCGCCATCCCATAGGCGTGCGATCCGGTGACGGCCAGGAAGATGGTGTGTCTGTCTACGTCGAAGTGCATGGCGAATCCTTGCGGGTTCCGCTTGTACCCGAAAATCAGTGGGTGTGATCCATTCGTCGATCACAAGTTGGACAATCGGTAAACGAGCCCAACAGTTCCGTGGCCTGTTCCCCCACGGTGACAAGCTCCTGCTCCTTTCGCTCAATCTCCAAATCGAGGTTGTCGACAAGCTCTCGGCTTGTTGCGAGACGATCCCGCAATCCCCTCCATTTGGTCAGGGCCTCCTTGAATCGACCGGCTTTCGTCACCGCCGTATCGTCAAGGACGATACTGTCAGTGACTTTTTGCGCTTCTTGCGCAGCTTCCTGATCCCGAACAGCGGCTTCGTACCGGACGGCGAGGTCCACAGTCACCTGAATCCCCTGCCTGAACGCCTTAGCTCTGGCCACACGGGCTTCCGTCGGCAGCAACGCCTCCACGTCCCCCACACCAGCCAGGGCCTCCACGGCCTCTGTGGCGGTCTTGTATCGAGCGCCCAGCTTCACGAGGTTCGTGTGGGCCTTCCCAATCCTCTCAGCTTTGATGCTCCGGGTCTCCAGGTCTCCCAAGGTCGTGATCACGTCATCGAGCCCGGTGAACTCTTCTGACCGTTTTTGGAGCTTCTCGCCATCAGCGATACGGACCTTCAAATCAGCCTTCGCTGTTCGACGATCCGACTCGGACATCTTGAGGGCTTTGTTGAGTTGATTGACGCGCTCGACATCCGCCACGGATTCCGCAATGACAGAACCGGGTTGGTCCAGAAGGAACATCACCCCGTTCATCTGCGGGGCGATCTGCGGCCACAAGTCCGTGCCACCAACCGACACCGGCACGACACCGAACACAGCCATCTCAATGGGGACGCCGTGGCCAACCCGATCAAACTTCTTGCCGTTGATCGTGTAACGGTTGACCTTCGCCCCCTTCTCCCACTTGAGAATGTGGCCGTCTTTGAGGTCTTCGATGTCCACGGTGCAGTGAGACGCCCCCAACCGCACGAAGTCAGAACCCCGGCTGTTGGTGAACGCCCCACGGATAGCGCGGAACATCGCTGATTTGCCGGCGTTGTTGGTGCCGGTGAGACTGGTCAGCCCATCAATGGTGATGGTGGCATCTTCGATGGACTGATAGTTTCGTACTCTGACTTTGAGCGGCATCAGTCTTCGTCGGTGGAGAGGTCCCCACTGATGCTACCCAGAATCTCCGCAAGTTCCGCGTCGTCCACGATGCCTTCGCCTTCAAAGACTTCGGACTCATCTTCGTCATCTGTTGCCCCGGAGCCCGCCATGTACGGCTTGATCTGTTTCTCCAAAGCCTTCTGGAGCGCCTTGTCTGCCATGAAGGCTTTGCGGAACTTCTCCATGCCTTGCATTCGGAGTTCTTCACCATCGGGCTGCATCCAGCCAATCCACGCGCCAGCCTTCTTGACGATCTTGTGTGAGATACCGATCTCGATCATCGAACGCAAGTCGTCGATGCCTTCACCCCAACGGATGTAGAACAACTCCTCGTTGCCCTGCTGGGGACTGACCTTGCACTTGTCGAGCTTGGCCTTGATGATGGCGCCCGTCACCCGCTCCTCGGTCTTGTTGGTCAACACGGAGTAATCGGAGTTCTTCTCCGTCTTCACCCGTTGGAGTTTCATCCGTAGTGCAGAGTAGAACTTCCAGGCTTTGCCACCTTGGACCGTAATGGGATCACCGTAGCCACGCGTGTTGATGGCCGAACGGATCTGACTAATCCCGATGACATGCGATCCGGTCTTGTTGATGCGGCCTTTGAGCTTGGGCAAAAACTGAGACCACACGGCAGCATTCATGCCGACACGTCCCTGGTCAGCGGTCTCGGCAACCGACTTCTCAAAGTACGCCTTGGGAACGCCAGCACCCACGGAGTCGAGCACGATGAGATCGATACCGGCAGACGCCATCGTCCACAGGATTGCGATGCCCTCGTCCAACGTGTCGGGCTGACACAGCATGAACCGATCTGGATCCCCGATGGGGACACCTAGTGCGGCTGCGTAGTCGGGGACAACCTCGTGCTCCCAGTCGATGTAGACGCAGGAAGCGTTAGGGTCGTTGGCGAGAGTGGTCGCCGCCGCTGTTAGTGCGATGGTGGTCTTGCCTGAACCCTCGTGTCCGTACAGGTTCAGGATCTTGCCCTTGGGTAGTCCTGGGCACGGTGGGACACCATGACGGTTTGGCTTCCCACCAATGAGATAGTCGATGATCATCGACCCTGTGGGCAGGTGAGGCAAAGATAGTCGAGCAGCCTTGGGGTCGAGACTGGATTCCCAATCGTTCGACTTGAGTGCCTTGTTCAGCATCTCTCGCGCTTGGCCTAGTTTGCCTTTGCCGCCTTTCTTGGCGGCAGCTTTCTTGGTGGTCTTCTTCGCAGCCTTCTTGGTTGCTTTCTTGGGGGCGGGGTTCTCGGTCTTTGCTTTAGCCATTGGTATTCCTTTTACGCCATCGACCAGAGAAAGAAGCGCTCAGACTCTCGGTGCAGGATGCCCTTGAGTTCTGTCTTCCCGGCCTTTTTGCCGCGTGTGTACGTGTGAATCTTGGTGAAGGTGCGGGCTTCTACGGGAGTGAGATCATCATCGGTGATGAGGTTCGCGTACAGTTCCCAGAAACGCCCAGCCGCTTGAGCGACGTGATAGGCATCGGCCTCGTTGTGATCCCAGTGCCCCTTGGTGTTTGTGTCGTCTTTGGCTGCGTCCACCATGTCCGATTTGGACATCTTCCATGAGCGCGGGAGCCCACGGATCTCTTTGGCAAACGCTTTGACTTGAGGCGGCGCGAAGAAGATCACGTCTTGCCGATGGCCTCTGATCGACTCCAGGCAAAACAGGAACAACCCGTACATGCCTTCGGAGTAATCTTCGTTGAAGACTGGATGTTCGATGCCCATTGCATCAGGTTCCAACTCTTCGATCAAAGCATCGAGACAATCTCGCAAATGAAGGTAACGCGAGATGTCGTCGGGGAACTGGCGCTTCTTGGTTTGAAAACGTCCCCGGCTGATACACCGCTTCACCCCTTTGGCTTCGGTGTCATGTAGTGCCCACCCGAAGGCGGTAAGAGAAGGGTCCAGACCGAGAATCCGCATCTGGACCCTTCCGAGCCCCTAGTCGTCCAGCATGGAGCCGATAAGGTCTTCGACCTCGCCAGCACCCGCTGCCGTTCCACCCATCGCACCCGTGGGCGAAGAGACATCAAGTCCCATGCGCTCACGAAGCTGATCGACGGTCAGGTCAAGCCCAAGCTCGCGTCCCAAAGTGGGAGCCAAAGAACGAGCCCGCTCAATGACGAACTGAGCAACCGCTTGTCCGTCGGGGCTGGTGGACTTCAACATCGCCTTGAAGATGTTGTCTTTGGCGGGCAGGAAATCGAACTTCTGAAAGCCCGACTCGGTGCATTCCGCCGAGATGTCCCAGTCCCACATGGGGTAGCCGCTCAAGTGCATCTTCTTGAAACGCTCGTACTTGTCGAGCGAGATGATCCACGGGAGCACCTGTGGCTTGGAGCCGAAGAGAGACGCCTTCGTGGGCTTCCCCTGCTCTAGTGGCCATACCGCGATGACCGTTGCCACTCCGGTCTTGGCCGGCTTCCCGATGATCTTTGCGAACTCCGGTCCCTTGTCCAAGCAGTAGAAGCTGCTGCCGTTCGCTTGAACGTAGTGACGTGGTGCCGCAATGAACTTCGGAGTTAGTGACTCATCGGGAGCACCGTCGGCTGGTGAGAGGCTATCGACAGTGAAGTCGGTTCCCTCTTCCATGCCGGGCCACAGTGCGAACCCAATTCGGTAAGTTACTCCCTTTTCGCCCTTGAACTTCTTGGCGCGGGTTGCGATTGCTGCATCGTTTTGGCCGAAGCCGAATGATTGAAAGTCTGACATTTCTGGTTTCCTGTTTCTGGTTGAATACAAAGGCGGTGTCTATAAGACTAGGCCGGTGTGTGGTTGTTGTACCCCGTTTGGGGCGAGAGTGAATCAGTCGTCAGCAAGGCTTGAGATGAGGTCTTCGATAGATCCCTCATCGGGGTGTTCTGGGGCGTCAGGCTCAGGAGGAGCCGGATCGAAGGAATCAAGGAACTCGTCGGCATCGGCGGCAGTGACATCCGCTTCAGGTAAATCGCCTTCCGCATCGTCAGATGGAATGATCACTTCTCCAGGGTCTTCGTCATAGGACGGATCATCAGATCCCTCTTCAACTTCGGCCGCTGGTTCTGGTTCTGGCTCAGGTTCGGGCTCTTGCCCAAAGATCTCTTTGAGACCAAAGATCGAGGGATCCTCAAACGAGGGCAAGGGCTCAGGTTCGGGCTCCTCTTTGTCCAAATCGGACGAGGAAAACTCCAACACTGTACCCACGGTTGGTGACGGATCATTGTGGTCGTCTTCCACAACGACTTCTTCAACCGTCTCTTCTTCAACCGTCTCTTCTTCGTCTTCGTCGTCTTCCTCAAGGTCGGCGTGTTCACCAAGGGCGTCGGTGAGAAGCGAGTTGATTTCGGTCACGCTGTCGTCGATGGCAGCGGGCACGGGTGACTTGCCCCACCGTGCTCCCATGCCCAGGTCGTGCTCGATGAGCTTCATCTGATCTCGCATCCGGCCTTGGATGTCTTTGAGGTCCGTCCGTTTGGACTTGATGACGATCATCAGGATCTCCAAGTCTTCAGCTTTGGCCGATAACTCCTCGATGCCTTCAATCTGCGCTCGCAGTTGAACGTCAGCTAGTGCCTCGCGCTCCCCTTGTGACCGACCCATCCGACACTTGGGGTCGTTGATCATCAGGTCACGGCGCTCTAGTTCGTACAACGTGCGCTTGGCTCGGGCACGACGCTTGAACCAGTGCAGGTCTTCGCTGCCTTGGAGGAAGATCTGTTCAACACGAGTGAGCAGGGCTCGCACCTTGGCGATGCGGTTGTTGAAACGAATTGGCCCGTAATCAATGGGGTTCGGGTCGAGCTTGACCGCCATCCCTTTGAGTTCGCCGTAGACCAGCGTAAGGCGCTCGTGGTCTACGACGGGGACTTGTTCGTTTGCTAGTTTACTCGGACTCGGAGTCGGAGGCATCGGAGGTTTTTCCCATCACCTTCTGAATGAGGCGGCCGTAGTTGTTTTTCACCGAACGGGCCGTGTCGTTGAAGTAACTGTCGGAGATACTACCGTTGCAGGCAGCGGACTCTAACGCAGCAATGTCCGCTGTCATAGCAATCATGTAGTGCGCCACACGAGCTTCCTTGAGAGTCATCCCCTGGACGGCGTTCTCGGCATCCTCTTCGGCATCCGGCATCGCGTCGGCCCCTGCGCCACCGTAATCGTTCTGAATGCTCTGCCAGCCAGCAGAGAAGCCTGCGAAGGAGTCACCCCTTTGTCCCTTCACGGAACGGGTGGCTACGACTTTCGTGATCCGAATCTTGTTGCGAATCTCACGAAGTTGGTTTTTGAGGTCGTCGTTGGTGTCAGCCATTTTATTGTGTGCCCGATGGTCTTACGCGAGGGCTCCTACTAGCTGTACGCCAACGCAAGCACCAGTGAATCTAGGCCGCCAGAGACTCCAAAAGAGCCAGCAGACGGTCAGAAAGCAACGTGTTACGAGCATCGACCCGGTTATTGTCCACCGCTTTGCCCATTGCCGCGGGGTGCCCTACGAGGATCACCTTCTTCCGGGCGCGGGTGATAGCTGTGTAGATGAGATTGCGCTGAAGCTGTCTTCCAAAGCTGCTCACCCAAGGCATCAGGATTACGTCATATTCCTGGCCCTGGCTCTTGTGGACCGTCACGCAATACGCCATGCGCAAGTGAGACGGGGCTTCCTTGAACGTCATGCGGACGTGGATCGTGGGCGGACCCCAGATCTTGATTTCGACAATCTTGGCTTTTTGGTCCAATCGAACAACCTTGCCGACATCTCCATTGAAGATCTCGTACTTGTAGTTGTTCTTGCTGACCATGATGCGGTCGCCCTCACGGATGGTCTCAGCACCCAGACGCATCTCTTTCAATCCCGGTGACTTCGGGTTGAGCAGATCACGAATCCGTAAATTCAGGTTCGTCACCCCCAACTGGGAACCGTGTCGTGGACTGAGTACCTGGAAATTGATCTTCTTGTCGTAGAGCTTCTTGACCGTGGCCGTCATGGCCTCTTGGATCTTGGTCTCATCCCGTACTTCGGCAAACGTGAAGTCTTTGCTCTTTTCGGAGAACTTGGGAACGGTCCCGCTGTGGATCGCATGGGCCGCAAGCACGATGTCGCTGGCCTCGTCCTGGCGGAAGATCTCCTGTAGGTCCGTCACCGGGAAAACCTGCGATGTGATCAAGTCCCTCAACACGTTGCCGGGGCCGACACTGGGAAGCTGGGCGGCATCCCCCACGAACACCATCCGGCACTTCTTGCTCGTGCATGTGAGCAATCGGAACAGGAGATGCTGGTCAACCATCGACGATTCGTCACAAATGACGACCTTGGCGGGGTGCGGCTGCGTTGCTGAGAAGCCCCAGAACTCGTTGGAACCATCTGCCCCCACTTCCCCACTCGACATCCCCACGATGCCCGCATAGGTGGCCTCACGGTCTCCTCCATCGTCAATACCCTTGGCCCCGAAGGCTCGGTGGATGGTGGAAGCCTCTGCCCCTGTGACGGAAGACAGTCGTTTGGCAGCAATCCCTGTGGGCGCCACCAGCAGGAACGGGATGTTGGCATCTTGGAGGACTTTGACCACAACCCTCAACGTGGTGGTCTTGCCGGTGCCGGGCAGACCCGTGAGGATCGAGATCGGGTGCATCATCGCATTGACGGCGCCCTCAAGCTGACGATCCGACAACTCCATCTTGCTCTGCGAGGACCACTCCTCGATGGCAGACTCCGCAACATCCTGTAGATACGACGTGGACTTCGCCACGACGGCTTCAGTCTTGGGCCCAACCGTTGCCAGCTTCTCGATGTACGCCTTGTATTCGTCTTCGTCGTCGAGACCAGCGGTGCGTACTCGGTCAGCCAAAAGCTCAGCCGAATCCTTCTCAATCTCGTAGGACCACGGCTCGTAGATCGCTGTGGTTCCTGGTCGTGTGAGGTTGTCGATGACCAGAAGCCCCTCATCGTGGCACTCCTTGACCATCGAAGCGATGGCCGCATTGGGCACATCTGGCACATAGGAGCGTAAACCTAAAATCAGTTCCGAAACGGTGAGGTACACATGGCCCATGCCACGCTTGAGCTTGCAAACGTAGAGCACCGCTCCCTTGAGCCGTTTGGTCGAATCCATCTGAAGGCCCATCTTGCGAGCGACTTCATCTGCTTGATCGAATCCCACACCGTCGATCTGCACCAACGCCCACGGGTTCTCCGACAGGACTTCCTCGGCATCCGAACCAAACTGAGCCCAGATCTGATCAACCTTCTGCTTGGGCAAGTTCAACGCCGACAGGAAATCAAGCGCCTGGAACATGGCCCGGATGGCTTTCCAACGGGAGACGATGTGCAAGGCCGTGAACTCCGTGACCGCTGGGGCCTCTTGGAGTTTCTCCCCATCGGTCAACACGTCGATCAAGTCGTCACCGAACTGAGCGTAGAGCCCCTCAGTCAGAGCCTTGCCGACACCGTGCCCGATGAGCAGCTTCATGGCTGTCTCGGTGTCCCAGTCGCCTTCGATGACGGGGGCCTTCTCGATTTGAAGCTGCTTGCCGTAGGTCTCGTGGTTGATCCATTTGCCCTCAAAACCAAACCACGTCCCCTGCTTCACGCTTAGTCCTGGGACGTTCCCCCGAACGGTGACGCGCTTCTTCGTCGCCCCGTCGAGTTCCATCTTGAGGACAAAAAACGTCTGCGCATCGTTCTCAAAAACAACCGTTGTGACACGGCCCGAAAAATAGTTCTGCTTTCCCATTAGAGCTTGTCTTTGAGCCGGTTGATCTCTTCAAGGTAATCCCGAATCTCGGATGCTCGGCCCTGGAGGTCTTCCAGCTTGGCGTCTCGGAGGTTGTTGGGATTCATGGACCGAACCTTCTCGGCCATCTGTTCAAAGTCTGGGATAGACACAACAACGAACTGTGCGCGGTGTCCCACAAGGAAGTCCGTGCGAATCGGATGCGGCACTCCGTCTTTGGCGATAACGACAAAACCTTCATCGTCTGTCTCCAATCTACCCGTCGCGTTGAACATGTAGATCCACTGGTGTCGATCCTGTTCGTGGTGGCCAGCAGGACAGTTGCCTGAGCCTTCCAAGTGACACGACCCTCCGCCCCAACGCTCTTTCATTGGTGGCTCAGGGGGGCGATGATGCGCGAGAACATGAACGGGTAGTTCCGTAGCCACAGCCGCCATAACAGCAGCTACGTCTTGAGCACCCTCATGCTCATCCGCGACCATTAGTTTGCCCTCGTGTTCGTAAAACACGCCCAAGAGGTTGACTACCTCCATTTGGGACTCAACTTTGTCCATCTGGTTACTTTACGCCAAACCGCAAGGAACTGAATCTAAGTGCGCGAAAACCCTCACTTCTTCAGCGCAATGGCCGCAGCGGTAGAAATCGCACTCGGCTTGTGTAGTGGATAAGATGGACACCCAACCGCAGCGCACCTGGACCGGCTCCCCCACCAAAATCGACGGAAACTGGGGTGTCAAAATCGGCACCTTTCAGAGTGGAGAGGGTCGCTACGTTCTTGAGCCTTGCGGAACGAACGGGTGGCTGGAATTCGACATCCAGCCCCGCAAGGGCGACAAGGTGAAGATCACCACTCGCGGTGGAAAATCCTGGTGGACCACCGTCGAGTCCAACCACGGCGTCTCCCGCAACCGCCGCAACGGCGACTCCTGGTTCACCTGCACCACGCCCCAACGTGGCGGCAAGAAGGTCACTCCCAAAGTTGCACCCCGCCCCGTGCAGTCCAAAGCGGAGCGAACCGCTCAGCAGCAGGCGCGCTTCGATGAGCACAAGGACGACCGCACTGCGGACGGCCGCATCCCCCACTACGTCACCGCGATGATGATGGCGATTGGGGCGAGCCCGGAAGAGTGCGACCAGATTGACCGCTGGAAAGACGAAGCGAAGGAGCGAATGTACTAATGCGACTTCGCATTCCACGAAAACAAGACCGGCCCGTCGAAAGGCCGGTTCTTCGTCTCCCTCTCATGCGAGAGCCGGATTCGATCCATCTTCCCAAAAAAGAAGAAGCCACGGAGGAAGAGAACCCCCGTGGCGTCGGCGTCGTAGACTTCTACATCTAGCGGGCTAGCACTTGCCGCCGCCACAAGCGTGGCAGGTAACGCAGCCGCCCTCGTAGCGAAGGTTGTCTTCTTCGCCGCAGTCAGGACAGACAGGATCGCCGCTTGGGGTCAACCCGTCGTCGATGAACTTCTTGAGCACGCGAGCGACGACCTTCTGGAAGTCAAAAAGCTCGGCTTCCTTGTCTCGGGTCAGTTGCTCGACGACGTACTGGATCGGTGCGCCATGACGCAACGACAACGAGATCATCCGTGTCGCCCAACCCTGGTCAGGATTATCGAACTGCTTGACGATGTTCTTGATCTTCGTCGGGTCGTCCTTGTCCCCGTACACGAAATCGTACTTGCCACCATTCTTGAAGCTGCGCTTGATGATGTGGCCTCCCGTGACCTTCTTCGGAAGCTCGACGTTCTCAGTCGTTCCACCAAAGATCTCAAAGGGCTTGCCCTCCATCACACCAACGAAGATGAGCCAATCCTCGTAGTTGTCGCCCACCTTGATGGATGAACGGTGGACTTCGCAAGGCAGCTTGTCCGGGCGCTTGGGGGCATCATGCTGCACGAACTTGTTTTGGACCAAGACACCTGCACGGGTTCCATCAACGTAGATGGTGATGCCTTTGCAGCCGTTCTTGTAGCCGGCCATGTAGACATCCTTGACCGTATCGACGGTGGTGCCTGCTGGAAGATTCGTCGTGTTGCTGATGGCGTGGCAGATGTACTTCTGCGCAACGCCCTGCATCTTCACCTTCTGGACCCAATCAATGTCGTTGGAAGTGCCTCCCCAGTAGGGGCTCTCCTCGATGTCATCATCGGTCTTGCCATGGACCTTCTGCCATTCGACGAAGCCGTGGTGACGAACCGTGAACTCGCTCCACTTGTCACCCATGTCATCAACGAAATCAACCGAAGCGTTCTCGTCGTTCGGGTTGATCTTCTTGCGACGGGTGTACTTCAACGTGTACGCCGGCTCGATGCCAGAAGTCGTTTGGCACATGATGCTGACAGAACCACAAGGTGCCGTGGTCGTGTTGGCAATGTTGCGACGACCATGCTTCTCGTAAGCATCACGAAGGTCTTTGCCACCGGCTTCCCAGATGCGCTCAAGGAAGGGATGACCGAGTTCCTTCTCGTGGTCGTAGACCGGGAAACACCCACGCTCTTTGGCCAACTGGACCGATGACGTGTAACTGCCAACGGCCAGGGCTTTGTACATCTGCTCAACGAAGTCGATGCTCTCATCCGAACCGTAGACCATGTTCATCTTGGCAACGGCATCTCCGACGGCGGACACACCAAGACCCGTGCGACGACCGTTGACGGCGGCATCACGAATCTTGTGCCACAGGTTGATCTCAGCAGACTTGACCGCATCAGACTCGGGGTCGGCTTTGACCTTGGCGATAATCTTGTCAATCTGCTCGATCTCCAAGTCGATCATGTCGTCCATGAGCCGTTGGGCTTTCTGAACCACGTCGCCGTACTTGATCCAATCGAAGTCAGCTTCGGCCGTGAACGGATTGGTCACGAAGTTCGCCAAGTTCACGACCATGAGCCTGCACGAGTCGTTGGGGCTCAGGATGATCTCACCACAGGGGTTGGTGGAAACCGAACCGAAGCCCTCTGCCTCGTAGATGTCCGACGGCGTGTACTTCTTGGCATTCCCCCAGAACAGGAGACCAGGCTCAGCACAACCGTGAGCGCTCTCGATGATGTCCGTCCACAGTTCTTTGGCATCAACCCAATGCTCAATGGTGTGTTTGATGCCGGGCTCAACAGGCCAGCGTAGTTGGACATCCTTGCCCTGCTCGACGGCTTCCATGAACTCGTCGGACAGGCGAAGGGAGATGTTGGCTCCGGTGACACGGGTCAGATCGCGCTTGATCTTAACGAAGTCACGAACCTGGGGATGGTGAACATCCAGGCTCAACATAAGAGCGCCGCGACGGCCACCTTGGGCAACTTCGCGGCACGAGTTGGAAAAGCGATCCATGAAGATCTCGATTCCGTCGGTGGTCTGCGCTGCGTTTGCAGTGAGCATCCCTTTGGGTCTGATGGTACTGAGATCGAAACCGACGCCCCCACGTCGCTTCATAATCTGTACCTGCTCCTGGTCCGTCATCAAGATGCCGCCATACGAGTCTGCCGGACTCTCGATGACGAAGCAGTTGGAGATGCTCTGGATCTTGAAGTGGTTGCCGATACCCGACATCGGTGAGCCCTGCGGCACGATGTACTTGAACCCTTCCAGTAAGGCGAGGATCTCTTTCTCGCCCATGGGGTTCGGGTATTTCGCTTCGGCTCTGGCGAACTCCCTGGCCAACCGTTTGTGCATACCCGCCGGGGTCTTCTCCAAAAAGGCTCCTTCGGGACTTTTCAATGCGTACTTTGAAATGAACGTCCGTGCTGCGAGGTCGTCCCCATCAAAATAAACGACCGATGCCTTGAGGGCTTCGTCAAATGTGTACGTTGCCACAGGCTCAGGCTCTTTGGGTTGAATTGGTGAAGCCACCATAATGGCGGCCTTCCGATCCAAGGCTTTGGGTTGGGGGACAGTTTCCTTCAGAGTCGGTTGCAGCATGATTGATCGGACCTTCGCCTGGGACCGTGAGTCGGCATTCGATTTTCACGCTCGTGTCAGTCCCGAGAGCGCATAAGAGGGCGGCGTATAGACGGGCTACCGACGCCAGCGAAACTTTCTTCGCCAGGACAGACACCCTACCCATGAGTGGGACTCTCGACACCTCTAAAAAGAGCACACTCAAACTCGACCCAAGGATTTGCGCGTCCTGACCTTACAGATCTCTCAACAGCCGCAATCGAGTTTAGTAGCTCCACTAAACTACTTTGGGACCACCTTCTTGCGACCGGAAGGATGTTTTTACGGACCACAAACGCATGTAGCTTGAGTCGCTCGGAGATTTCTTCACTAGCGGCCCCTTGGCCGAGCAACGAGGACGCGTGAAGCCACGTCGTGACGTTATGGCCCACCAGAGCGCTTGCACGTAGAGCAGCGCCCGAAAGAGCCCCGTTGTGTGTCCTGCGCATGTTGGACAAGGCACGAGCGAGTCCCTTGAGATCTTTTTTTCCGAGCGCTTCCACAATCGGCATCGGCCCCAGCGAACTGAAACCCGCGATGGTTTGCTTGACGTGCTTGGGGGAGATCTCTTTGGTCTGATCCCCATCCGCTTGGATCAATCGTTGGATCTTCTCAATCTCAAAAGACAAGATCCCGTAGTCCGTCCCAATGTTCTGAACCATGCCCAGAGCAAGCGGTTCAGCGAGCTTGAGCTTCTTGCGTTGAGCCTCTGCTACCAGGAAGGCAGCAGCGTGCTCATCCGCTTCCCAAGGCTTCGGTACACCAAACTTGGCGACGAAGTTTTTGGGCAACTTCTTGGCAATCTTGCCCAGTGGGCCCTTGGCTTTGAAGTCACCGTCACAGTGCAACAAGATGCACGCCGAGCTTCCACCACGATCATGGTGTGCAAGAACCAAATCAGGGTCGACCTTCTCGGGGTTGTTCACCACGATCAGAGACTTTGATTTAAAGAAGATCCCCGAACTACTGAGAATCCCTGACAAAGCATCGCGGTCGGCTCCGTCAACGTACTCGACCTCCCTGCCTGTTCTGTCCGCTGCGTTGATGGCCTTCTTGAGTTCTCGGGTTCGTAAAAACTCCTCGGCACCGGAGAGCAGCACCACGGCCGGAGGCTTCGTCCATGCGAAGCTCACAGGTACACCGCCTTGATTTCATTGGCAGTTGGGTTGAAGTGCTCAAGCGCTGCCTTGCACTTGAGCCACAACGCTCGTTCCGCTGTGCCCATCGTCCGCTGTCGAAGGACTTGAGCCGTGCCTGTGAGGACATCTCCCTTGATGTCCTTCAACGTCTCGATGACCACCGCCCTGTCGCCCTTCAAGCTCCCATCAACGAGGGTCTTGATGGCCCCCAGTAGTTCTTCGTCCCGGATTTCGGGGCCAGCACACCACTTGCGCAGACAGCGAGACCGGATGGTGGGTCGAACACCGGCTTCATCGTGAGCCCACAGGACGGGGCGCAGGATGGCGGGATCGAAGTCTTCCAAGGTTTTGAGCAACACGTCGGTGGCCGAGGGCCATGCGTGATCCATAGGGCCGATGATGAGCACCCCAGGCTCGTCGCCTAGTGGGGTCGCGTTCATCAGTTCGATGATCTCCCGGGACTCTGCGATTTTGAGCCCTTCAAGGCCGAAGGGCTCATGTAGTAGGCGTCCTAGTCCTTCTGCGAATTCGTGCGCACGTTCTTGTGCAAGCGGCCCGTGGAACAGGACGGCCGATGAGTAGGTGGGGGCCACGTTTCTTGTACGCGCTCAGAAAGTGATTTGAAACGGGCGGTTGCACTCCACACAGACGTACTGAATGAGCCTTCCGCCTGCACCGAGTTTTTGTTTGCGCACAATTCGGCTCTGTTGACTGCCACATCCGTTCTTCGTGCGCAGTCGGGCCCGGCAAGAGACCGCAACGATCTCCTGCTTGGGCAGGGAAGCCGGGTCAGGCTTCTTCGGGGGTTCTACGTTGCTGGGCATGATCCCACTCTACCGGCTCACAAAGGGAGAGGCCCGTACCCGGCTTCATGGAAGCTCAGGGCCAGGGCTTCGCCAATCAGGGCCGCGTACTCCCGTGGGTTGCGGTTGATCATGTCCTTGATGATGGGCTTGATGGTCTCAAACCGTTCATCTTTCAGCACGGGCACCACAGCCGTCTCCCACTGCTTCCAGTTCACAGAAGTCGGGAACCCACACTTGAGGCCCGGCAGCAGTTCATCGTGGCGAACCATGGGACGGATCTGAACCAACCTGCTGACAGATGCTCTGCTCGTTCCTGAGAAGATAGGGACTGCCATCCGAAGAAAGACGTACATGACCGGAAGGGCCAAAGTTTTCTGAGCCTCCACAGGAGTCCAATTGGCTCCGCCTCCTTCACGATTGTCTCCCATCAGCTATGGCTTTCCGATAGACCAATTACCTCACCCACCGTCCCAACAACCCCCAACGAAGGGGAAACTGCCAGGAAGGGGCTCTGGGTAGCTACCAGGGAGTGTTCCCTGCCAGCTAGGCTATCCCTCTTTGATTCTCGGGGTCTGTTGTACGAGGTGTACTAGGACTAGGATGACTATGACGAGAAGGAGAAGAATCTGAAGAATCTGAAGAAGCTGTTGTTGAATAATCTGAAGCTGAAGTAGGTGTAGATAACGAAACAGATACTCTGTTTCTTTTAACTCTAATTACTCTCTAATTAAAGAGACCAACACATCGGAGAACAGAACCACCATCCAGGGTGGTCAGGGTTCTCATGTTGGTAGAGCGAAAGAGAGAACGAGACTTTGACACCTTAGAAAAGTCCAAAGGGGCAAATGCTGACAGAGAAACTCCCTGTTGGCTGTTTGCAAAACCCTGTTGGTAGTTTTTCATGGGGTGGTTTGTCCTGAAAGCCCTGTTAGACACGAGGGCCAGCCTGTTTAGTGCAACCTTTTCTCCACTTTGGAGGCTGTTTCGGAGGCTTCGTTGCCCCTCCCCGGTTTCCCGGCTTTCCCTACCACCCTGAGTCGATACTGGAAGCCCCTGTTGGTCGTTGAGTTGACCTTGAGGAGCCTGGATGTCCAGCGGCAGCAAACAAGATGACGTTCCACTCGGCTTCCCTCTCTTGCTGGGAGAGGCTCTTGAAGCTCGTCCGCCCCGAAGGGCAGAGGAAACAGCTTGAGGAACTTAGGGGCAGGCTGACTGGGCTGTCAAGCGAGACGCGACAGGAGCCTCTGTGAGCCGTCCCAAAGTTCAGGCACGTAGGATGTTGGCGAAGCCCTCGTCGCGGCTGACGGGCTCCTCTGCGAGATTCTTGTGCATGTTTCGCAGCACGAACTCGGGGACCACTCGGTCGGGGGTCCGTGAGGCGTTGCGCGTGATGCACACGTCGAGCTTGGTCTTCATCACCAGGGCCTCGATGGGCTTGCCGATCTTGCGTGCGATCTTGACGAGCCGTGTCCTGTACTTCGGTCGAGCCATCGTGGCGTCGAAGTAGACCACGCCAGCTTCCTTGTGAGAGAGCAGCCAAGTGCTCTTACCGGCGCCAGGGATGCCGATCATCGCCACAGCCTTGGTCACGTCGTCACGCTCCAGCAACGCCTTGAACGTGCTGTGTGCCGTGTGCCAGATGCCGGACTCCTTGTCCCGCTCCGAACGGTAGATGCCGTCTTCCCCAATCCTGTAATCGTCGGGAGAAACAACGAAACTCTCTTTTTGAGTTTTGGAAACTCGCTTGAGTCGCTCTCCGAATGTTTCAGTCATGGTTTTCGCCTTTGGGGGTTGAGTCGAAAGTCAGTTCGGGTTTCAAAACGTACTTACGAGTCTTTGGTCCGTCAACAGTGATGGAGTCGTTCTCGTAGACCGGGGATTCGTTGGGGGAGTGGTACTCGTCGCCCATGTACTCTTTGCAGGACGGGCAGTCTTCGGTGAAGGGGACGCCGCAGCCGCAGTGCTCCTTGCAGTCGGGGTCTGCCATTCGGTTCATGTGGCACGAGAACTCGTAGGCTTCGGCTTCGGCCTGATGAAGCACCTTGTGGACCTGGGCAGCCAGATCCGGGTGGGTATCCTCCAACGGGGTGTCGTGAAGGAGGATCGCCAGGGTAGCGATGGCTTGGGCGGTCGTCTCGTCGGAGTACATGTTGGTTCTACTCCAAATCAGAAGGTGAGATCGTCGTCACCGAAAACCTCGGCCAAAAGCGCGGGATCAGCCCAGTTGCCGGGTGCGGTCGGATCGTTGGGATCAAGGACCAGGGCTTCAGGCCGCGCGAACAACGCGCGAAGGGAGTCAGCGATTCGGTGAAAGAGGATGCCCATCGTGACCCCTACACAGGGTCATTGTGACTTCTACGATGTGACCAAACAAAAACGTCCCCGCTCACCATGAGCGGGGACGATACCCAAACGCACGCAACCGAAGAAGTCAGTTAGTCACAAAGAGCAACTTGCTTGTCGATGTAGTTCTTGATGGTGAACAACTTTTTGTTCACTGTCTGTTGATCATCACCTCGGGCGATCCCTCGCATGACGCCACCGATGTACTGGGTGATCTTGCCGGCCATGTTTGAATCAGGCACACCACTGACCAATCGCAACGCAGCTTTGAGATCAACAACGGCGGAGGTCCCATCGTTGGGGTCAAGGGCAGCAGCAATCTGCTCACCGATTTGACGAAGTGCTGGCACACAGAAGGCCATCTCTTGAACGCCCCAGCCGAAGCCGACACCACGAGCGAGACCAACAGGGTACTCGCCTTGCTTGAGTCGTTTGCCGTTGGCGTCAACGTGCTTGGGACCAAACGTGTCCACGTACCCGCGACCTAGCTTGGCTCGCTTCTTGGTTTGAAGGGCTTTGAGCGCCTGGGATTCGGACAAGCCGCGAAACTTCTCGTCGTACTTCTTCCCATCAACGCGACCCTTGAAGCCGTTGTCGGTCATGGCGCCCCAACGGAACACAGCACGGTGGGAACCGGGCATGGAGTCATCAGGCATGACCATGCCTTCGTAGAACTTGGAGTGATTCTTCCCTTTGTCCACATTGTAGAGCGCGAAGCCGTCACCGGCACGCATGACCGATTTGGTCAAACCACCGTCGCGGATGCCCTCACGAGCGAGGTTCTTGGATCGGGGATCGAGGTA
>Ga0307379_10002208_pt1 | contig 29207 bp, 25 predicted proteins | sample UN2MG_FD_202237 | JGI IMG/M metagenome (GOLD analysis project Ga0307379, IMG submission 202237) | Soil microbial communities from Risofladan, Vaasa, Finland - UN-2 | ecosystem: Environmental > Terrestrial > Soil > Coastal area > Acid sulfate soil | place: Finland: Risofladan, Vaasa | collected...
CTCCGGTCTCTCGGGGTGGAGTTCGATATGCCGCCGGCGGAGGCGGAGGCCGGTATTCGCCTGGCCTTCTTCCGCGACCCGGACGGCAACGCCATCGAAATCATCAGGTTCGGCAAGTAGTGAACAGGAGCTGAGGCCATGAAGATTGTGCGCTTTTGCGTGCCGGACCTTCATTACGAAGCGGTCGGATACCTGGAGGGCGAGACGGTGATTGACTTCAGCCGGGGGATGCGCGCGTTCCGGGCGACCTTCCCGCTGATGCATGCGCTGCCGGCGTATGAGTTCTTTTCGATCGAGACGATGCTATCTGCGGAGGACCTGTTCGAGCCCGAGCTTTTCCAGGACGTGCGGCGGTATATCGGCGATCACGGGTTGGAGGATGAGTTGACGGTTCCGGAGGCGAAGCTGCTTGCTCCCCTTCCCCGGCCGCCCCGGATCATCGCCCTGGGTCTGAACTACGCGGCTCATGCGGCAGAGACGGGGAAGAAGCCGCCGAAGCAACCGATCTTCTTCGTCAAGGCCTCGACGGCTGTGATCGGGCCGGAGGAGCCGGTGGTATGCCCGAAGGGAGTGGGGCGGATCGATCACGAGGTGGAGCTGGCGGTGATCGTCGGGAAGGGCGGCCGCAACATCTCCCGAAAGAGGGCGCCTCGTCACATTGCGGGGTACACGATTCTGAACGATGTCACCGCACGGGACATGCAGGCCGCCGACATGGCCGCCTCCCGGCCGTGGTTCTTGAGCAAGAGCTTCGACACCTTCGCGCCGATGGGGCCGTGCATCACGCTGCCGGACGAAATTCAAGAGCCGGCGGAGCTTGCGCTGTCGCTCCGGGTGAACGGGAAGACGAAGCAAGAGAGCAACACCCGGGATCTCATCTTCACCATCCCCGAGATCATCCACCGGCTGAGCCGGTATGTGACGCTGGAGCCGGGCGATGTGATCGCCACGGGCACTCCGTCAGGTATCTCGCCCATCGAGCCGGGAGATGTGATGGAGGCGGAGGTGGAGCGAATCGGGGTGCTGAGGAATCCTGCGGTCGCCGGGAAGTGATGGTGGCCGGCCCCGTTCTGGCGCTCGATATTGGGGGCACGAAGCTCGCCGCGGGCGTCATATCGCCCGACGGGAGAGTGATCGCCGAGGGAAGTGCGACGACCGATCCGGCGGCAACGCCGTCGGAGGTGTCGGCGGCGCTGTTCGAGCTGGCCGAGGAGGTTCTGTCCGCCGGCGGTCTGGCCATGGGGAAGCTGGCGGCGGCGGGGAGGGGGGCGTTTGGGCGGGTACAGCCGCTCGGAGATTGATTGCGGGGGCCGCCAGATGGCGGCCCCCGCACGGTCATGCGTCACTTGTGTTCTCGGCCTACCGCAGGCTGAAGAACACCTCGCCGATCTTGTTGCCGTCGATGAGGACCTCCAGGCCGTAGGTCCAGTTCGCCACCCAGGCTGGGTCCTTCGTGCTGAGGTTGAAGATGAACAGGTCGTCGTCCGCAACGTAGCGGAACTCGTTACCGGCATCCGGCGGGCTATCGCCCGGGTCAATGGGCGCGCCCCCTGCGCACAGCATTTGATAGAAGACCACAAGCTCCGGCGCCAGCGCTTCCGCCTCCGCGTCGGGCACGACCTGACCTTCCGAGTCAAGGAGTCGGAACTTCGCCGGGATTGTCCGGCCGCACTTGAAGGGCCCATCCGGGGACTCCTCGGAAGTCCCGTTGTGGAGCGGCGGCACCCAGGTGAGAGTGTACGGTGGGCGGGTCCAGTCGGACTCCGACCAGCCGCCCCAGTCGGTGCCGTCGAATGCCTTCACGCGGGCGTAGTAGGTCTCCCCCATCACCAAGGGCGCCCCGGCGTACACGACAGAGGTGTCGGTGCCGCTGCCGACACTCGGATCCCAGACACAGGTGCCCGAGCCGCCGGCCTCCGTCCACACCTCGACCTCATACTGCACTTGCGGCTCGACTTCCGCATCCGCGTAGGTCCAGGTGATCGTCGGGGTCGAGCTTTCCGGATTCGGCACTGACACCGGGTTCATCGTCGGTGGGGTGTTCACCGCAAGCCCTGTCCATACCACCTCTACCCAGCGGTTACGGTTGCGGCTGGACGGGTAGCCCGAATCGCCCGGTCCCCAGGCGTCCCGGCTGTTGTCAGACGCCTGAAGGAGCGTGGTCACGTCCAGGGACTTCCGGAGATCGTAGGCAGACTCCATGGTGCCGGAGGTGCTGCCTTTTGTGAGCCCGACGTAGTCGATGCCTGCGCTGCTGTACCAGAAGTCCTGCCAGATCCGCACTTTGAACTCAGCAGCGGGATCCGGCAGCCACAGGCTCAGGTCAAAGGTCTGAGTGGCGTCCCCTGAGCCAGGAACCGACCAGCCGTCGCGCTGCGCCCAATTGGCTCCGTCCCAGGTGTAGATGAAATAGCTGCCAACGGGGAGGTAGTAGCCCTCTGTCACAAGCACAAAGTCGCGCACATCGCCCGCCAGCGCCGGCGCAGGGAAGGTCAGGGCGAGGCTCTCCGCAGGGGCCATGGAGGCGTAGGAGCCGTCCGAATCGCTGACCTGCGCGAGCACATCGCCATTGACCGAGTGCGCGGCCGAGACAGGCGACAGCACGGTAACAGTCGTTGGCGCTTGAGGGGCGCCATCCAACGCCACATAGTCAATCAGATCGTACTTCCCAGTGTGACACGAGCTGACCGCGAGTCGCACGTGCCGGTCCGCAGTCAAGTACGGGCTCAGATCGTAGGCGCAAACCGCCGGCTCCCAACGAGGGTAGAACAGCCCGCGGGTGACCCATGCGCCGCCCTCGGCCGTCTGGACGTCGATCCTGGGGCGGTGTCCGGTCGGGTCTCCGGCGTCAGCGTCGGCCAGGAAGCCCTGGGCGCTGAGCACGAGGGTGGCGCCGTTGCTCACGTCCACATTCGTGAAGTCGAGCAGGAGTGTGGCCCCATCATAGCCCGCAAAACCCTGACCGTCTTCTGTCGCGATGAGCGCGGTGAGGTCGTTGCCCATGTCGTCTGCCGCGCTTGCAGGAGCTTGGGGCGCGCGATAGGTCCACACGTTCCCGGCCTCATCCGGCGCTATGCTCACGTCCGCCGCGTGGTCGATCGTCGCCAACTGCACGAGGTCGGTGTAGGACTGTTCCTCCTCGGTCTCGCGGAGCTCCAGGTAGTAGCTGTAGTCCTGGGCAATCAGGGGCATGCCGAGCTTGTAGAAGTCGCGGTACTCGTTGGCCGCTCCGCGCGCGGTAGAGTACACGTCATTGTCGGCCACGTACTGGCCGCCATCCCATGTGTACACCCACGGGCAGGAAGCGTACGCACCTGGATCCTCGTAGGCTTCCAGCGTGAGCGTCGCCTTTGTCGCCGGAGCTTCCGCGATCGTGAGCGCGATGTCGTCAATGTACAGCCCGGCCATGTTGAAGGTCGATTGCTCGAAGGCGTTGGCATAGTCCGCACGACACCTGAAGCGCAGGTAGAGGTCACCGTCTGCATAGTCGGAAACGTCGAAGTAGTACTCGGTCCAGTCTCCCATCATACGATGGAAGAGCTCGGCCTTCGTCGCCCAGGTTATCCCATCGGACGAAGTTTGGAACTCGCCGCGATCGAGCATCTCGTCCACGGCGATCCATGCCCAGAAGCGCACTCTCGCAACCTCGTCGGCCGCCAACGCCGGGACTGCGATGGCTCCCGAGGTCAGGTAGGAATCGCTGTTGCTGGGAACATCGCCGGTTAGGTTGGTCGCCCAGCACTTCGCGCCGGAGTGTGCGGCACCCGGTTCAGAGGTCGGTGAGCCCCATGCCCACTGATCCAGGGTACCCGTGTGTGTGTAGCCGCCGTCACTTGCCTCGAATCCTTCCGAGTAGACGACGACTTCAGCTCCGGCTGGAGCGGCGACGAACATCGTCACCGCTGCGGCCAGAAGGACTACCAAACAGAAACCCAGTCCCCCCCTGTCAGACGTCACTGCCCGCATGTTGCGCCTCCTCTAGTGATATTCAGCCTATCGCGGCCGAATCCCAGTGATGTACGATAACCAACAGCTCAGTCTGTCGCCCCCAATAACCTCCTTGCCGTCGCCGTTTATCCAACGCACGCCTACCCTGCTTCGCCGCCCCTGCGGGCATCGCCTTCTCGTGGACGGGCCGCTTTCTCACCGGAGAGTTACATCGCGCATCGGAAACGCGAGCTGGCCATAGGTTTGATAGCAAAGAAGTATATATCTGTTGTAGAGACGAGTGCTGGCTCGCAAGGGCCGTATGACCAGATTCCGATGGACACGTCCGCGGGCGCCGGCGGTGTGTGATCGGCGGGCGAACCCGCCCGTTCGTTCCCGCTTACATCTGGGGACGGCATGTCATCGACACCTTGCTGGGGGTGCAGCGCTTCGATGCACAGGCGGCCGAACTGGAGAGCTACGGTCTGAAGGAGGTGTGTCAGCGGCTTGGCTTGTCGGAGCCGGAGCTGTTGTATGTGGAGGAGATCGGCGCGGCCGTACCGAAGGGGATAAGCATGTGGCGTGAGGGCCGGAAGGCGTACCGCGGGGCTGCGGTCCGCTGACGGGCGGACGAGCCATTCGGCCGGGAGTTGCCCGCCGAGGCGACCGACGCAGTGCTCTCGGGGGATGCGGGGACACTCCGATCTGGGACTCTAGCTCCGTCTACCCTCAGGGCGACGATTCGCCGGCAAGGGTGGAGGGATACGCGACAGACGAACTTCGGGTTCGACTGAACAGCGCTTTCGGAGGAAGGAGGAGTCTGATATGGCGAAGGTACTGGTCGTATATCACTCCCTGGGAGGGAACACGAAGAAGATGGCAGAGGCGGTGGCCGAGGGAGCGCGCGCCGTAGCGGGCACCGAGGTCACGGTGAAGACGGGACTGGAGGCAGGGATCGACGACCTGCTGGGATGTGACGCCGTGGCGCTGGGCTCGCCCGACTACTTCAGCTACATGGCGGGAGGTCTGAAGGATTTCCTGGACCGGACCTACTACCCGAGCCAGGACAAGGTGCCGGGAAAGCCAGCGGCGGTGTTCGGGAGCGCGGGCGGCCCCTCGGAGAACATCCTCAAGGTTCTGCAGCAGGCGGTCGGCTGGTTCAAGCTCAAGGAGGTGGCGAAGCCGGTGGGGAGCTCCGGCGGTGCGTCCGCGGGGGCGATTGCCGCCTGCAGGGAGCTGGGCCGGAGCCTGGCGGAGGCGGCACAGGAGCGGAGCTGAGCCCGTCGGTGTGAGTTGGAGGCGGGCGATTCGGGGCCTGCTGCAGGGGCGCAGGTAGGTAGACATGCGTTTTGGGTGCTGCGTCGATCTCGGGCTGATCGAGACGGCAGCTCGGGCCGGGTGTGATTTTGTCGAGCTGCCGGCGAGCGTGCTGTGCCCCGAGCAGGGGGAGAGCGACTTCCGGCCGGTACGGGAGCGGCTGGCGCGGGCGCCGATCAGGGCGGAGGTGTGGGAGCTTTGCCTCCAGCCGGATCTCAAGATCTGCGGGGCGTCCGTGGACTGGCCGCGCGTGAGCCGGTATGTGAGCACGGCGCTGAACCGGATCGCGGCGGTTGGGGGTGCGGTAGTCGGCTTTCCGTGCGGGGAGTCGTGCGAGATCCCGCCGGGGTTCTCGACGGAGGATGCGCTGGCCCAGATCTCGGATTTTCTGCGCGTATGCGGGGTGGTTGCTCGAAGGCACGGGCTGATCGTGGGGATAGAGGCGCTGCCTGCGCGGCCGAGCAGCCCGATCGGGTCGGTGCCCGAGGCGATGGAGTTGGCTCACAGGCTGAATATGCCGGAGGTGGGCATTGTGCCGAACTGCTTCGAGATGGCGAGAGCGGAGCAGTCGCTGCTGGATGTGGCGGATGCGTCGGCCTGGCTGGCGCACGTACACGTGTCGGCTGCGGATCTGAATCCGGCGCCGGGCGCGGATGAACACCTGCCGGAGTTCATCCATGCGCTGCGGCTCGCCGATTACGGCGGCAGGATCTCAATACAAGCCGAATGGAAGAATCCGGACGAGGAGATGGGCCGCGCGCTGGAGGCGCTGCGGCTCTGCTTCGGAGAAGACTGAAAGGATCTGCATGGCCGACGCTGAGAGAATTCTCCATCCATTCCGCGGAATCCGGTACGGGACCAATGAGTCGCCCGACCTGTCCAAGCTGATTGCTCCGCCGTACGACGTCATCTCCGAGGAGAAACAGGCAGAGCTCAACGCGCGGTCCGAGCACAATTTCGTTCGCATCGAGCTTCCGCAAGGGGCAACCGAAACCCGCTACGCACAGGCGGCCGCGCTGCTGCCGCAGTGGCTCTCCGAGGGGGTATTGGCACGCGAGGCCGACCCTGCGTTCTACCTGCTGGAGCAGGAGTTCACGGTCGAAAGCCGGCGCTGGCGACGGCGGGGAGTCTTCGGGCTCGTGCGCCTGCCAGAGGAGGAGGAGAGCTACGTTCTCTCCCACGAGGGGACTCTTCCGGAGCCGAAGGCGGACCGGCTGCTGTTGATGCGGGCGTGCCGGGCGATGACGAGCCCCATCATGCTCATGGCGGAGGATGGAGACGGCGCTCTCATGCGGCTGCTCGCGGGAGTGACCGGAGAGCCGGGGGCCGCGGCGCGAGATTCGGATGGGACCGTCCATAAGCTCTGGGTCGTACGGGACTCGGCGATGGTGGCGGCGCTCTCGGGGGCGATCGGTCTCGGGCCGCTCTACATCGCAGACGGGCACCACCGCTTCGAGACCGCCAGCGCCTATCGAGACGAGATGTGCCGCGCGCGTCCGGCGGCGTCGCCCGACGCGGGGTACAACTATGCGCTTGTTCTGGTCAACAGCGCGCAGGACGAGGGCTTGCGGATCTTCCCGACGCACCGGCTGATCTCGGGCCTCGATGAAACGGCGTGGGAGAGACTGAGAGAATGCATGGGCCGGCACTTCGAGGTCTCGACCGAACTCGTCGACGAGGTGGGGCGCGGGGCGGACCTTTCGTGGCTTGAGGGAACGACGCCGGGGAGGCCCGTGTTTGGGGTGTATCGGGATTCACAGCTCTATCACCTCGCGGCGAAGGATAGCGCTGTCCCTGCGGGGGCTGGGGTGGTGGATCGGCTCGACGTCAGCGTGTTGCACAGGCGGTTGATCGAGCCAATGCGGGCCGGCGCAGGCGGCTCGTCGAGCGGCCGCATCAGCCACGATTCGCATGCCGCGGGACGGGCGGAGCCCGGAGCGCGGCTCACGTACACGACGGATGCGCGGGAGGCGATGGCCGCGGTGGATCGGGGGGACTACGACTTGGCCTTCTTCCTGCGACCGACCCGCGTGTCCGAGGTCATGGCGGCGGCCCGGGCGGGGGAGCGGATGCCCGGCAAGTCCACCTACTTCTATCCCAAGATTCCGGCGGGGCTGGTCGTCAGCGACGCCTCAGAGGAGCCAATCTAGCTCCTCCCCTTCCCCTTCCAATGGATAACCTCACGCCGATGCTGTCACAATACCGGGCGATCAAGCGGGAGCATGAGGACGTGATCCTGCTGTTCCGACTCGGGGATTTCTACGAGATGTTTGGCGAGGACGCGAAGCTCGCGGCGGAGGTGCTCGATCTGGTGTTGACCTCTCGCGAGGTGGGGAGGGGGCGGCGCGTTCCGATGTGCGGCATTCCGTACCACGCGGCCGACCGCTATCTGGCGCGGCTGCTGGCGGCGGGCCACAAGGCGGCGGTGTGCGAGCAAGTCGAGGATCCAAGGAAATCGAAGGGCCTCGTGAAGCGGGAGGTTATCCGCATCCTGACCCCCGGCACGGTCGTCGAGGAACATCTGCTGGAGGAGGGAACGAACAATTTTCTGGCGAGCGCGGCCGTGGTTGATGGGCGGTTCGGCCTCGCCGCGGCCGACTGCTCCACAGGCGAGCTGATGGCGACCGAGTTCACGGGAGATGACGCGTGGGGGGAGCTGGCGGATGAGCTTGCCAGGCTCCAGCCGGCGGAGCTGCTTATCCCGGAGGGGGACCAGCGGGAGGCGGATTTCCGGGGGCTGCTCGGAGAGAGCGCGACGATCAGCACGGTGGGGCAGGAGACGTTTCTTGCGGAGACGCCGGAGGAGGTGCTGAGGAAGCAGTTCGGGGTGAGCTCGCTGCGCGGGTTTGGAGGTGAGGGCATGCCGGCGGCGATCGAGGCGGCGGCGGCGATCATCGTCTACCTGGGAAAGGCGCACAAGTCGGGCCTCGAGCAGATCCGAGATATGCGGACCTATTCCCGCGATGAGTTCATGGTGGTGGATGCCACCACTCGCAGGAATCTGGAGCTGCTGGCCTCGCTCCGAGACGGGTCGCGTCGGCATACGCTCCTGTGGGTGCTCGATGATACACTGACCCCGATGGGCGCGCGTCTGCTTCGCCGCTGGATCACCGAGCCGCTGCTGGATAGGGGGCAGATCGAGGGGAGACTCGACGCCGTAACGGCGCTGCACGAGGAGGCATCACTTCGCGCACGGGTGCGGGACGAGCTTCGGGCCGTGCGTGACCTGGAGCGGCCTCTGGCCCGGGCCGCGGCGGGGACGGCGAGCGGACGGGACCTGGCCGGGATGAGGGATTCTCTCGGGCGCCTGCCGGGGTTCGCAGAATCGCTGGGGAATTCGAGCAAGCCGGCGCTGGCGTCTCTCGTGGCCGGCTTCGACCCATTGACGGATCTGCGCGAGCTGCTCGGACGGGCAGTTGAGGACTCGCCACCGGCGACGCTGCGAGAGGGCGGGGTCGTTCGAACGGGATACTCGGCGGAGCTGGATGAGCTGCGGGAGGCGAGAACGAAGGGGAAGGAATGGATCGCGGGGCTGCAAGAGCGGGCCCGCTCGGAGACGGGAATCAAGTCGCTCAAGGTGGGGTTCAACCAGGTGTTCGGCTACTATATCGAGGTGACGCGACCGAACCTGCATCTGGTGCCGGAGGAGTATCAGCGCCGCCAGACGATGCGGAATGCCGAGCGGTTCATCACGCCGGAGTTGAAGGAGTACGAGTCGAAGGTGCTGGGGGCGGAGGAGCGCATTCTGGCCCTGGAGCAGGAGCTGTTCGCGGAGCTGCGGGCGAAGGTGGCGGCGGAGGCGGCGAGGATTCAGAGGGCGAGCGATGTGGTGGCTCGCGCCGACGTGCTGGCGAGCTTCGCCGAAGTGGCGGCGCGGAATCACTATGTCAGGCCGGAGATCACCACCGATGATCGCATCGAAATCCGCGCCGGTCGACATCCGGTGGTCGAGCTGACGCTTCAGGAGGAGCGGTTCGTCCCCAATGACGCCCATCTGGATTGCGCCGAGGAGCAACTGCTGATCATTACCGGGCCGAACATGGCCGGGAAGTCCACCTATCTGCGGCAGGTGGCGCTCATTGCGCTGATGGCGCAGGTGGGAAGCTTCGTGCCCGCGGAGGCGGCGACGATTGGGACCGTGGACCGAATCTTCAGCCGGGTCGGAGCGTCCGACGATCTCGCTACGGGGCAGAGCACGTTCATGGTGGAGATGACCGAGACGGCGAACATCCTGCGGCACGCGACGAAGCGGAGTCTGATCATTTTGGATGAGCTCGGGCGGGGGACGAGCACGTTCGACGGCTTGAGCATCGCCTGGTCGGTGGCAGAGTATATCCACGACGCGCCGCGGTTGGGAGCCAAGACGATGTTCGCAACCCACTACCATCACCTCAACGAGCTGGCGGACTCGCTGCCGCGGGTGAGGAACTATCGGGTGGGAGTCAAGGAGAAGGGCGATCAGATCGTCTTCCTGCGCCAGATCGTTCCGGGCGGGACGGACCGGAGCTATGGGATTCAGGTGGCGCGGCTGGCGGGGCTGCCGACGGAGGTGATCGAGCGGGCGAAGCAGGTGCTGTGGTCGCTGGAGGAGCGAAACAACGTGGGCGAGAAGGGGCCGGGAGTCGCCCCGAAGGCCGACATCGCGCGGCGGCCGCCGGCCAATCAGCTCGCGCTATTCGCAGGCGCGCCGGACCCGGTCGTGGAAGAGATACGCCGGATGGAGGTCGACCGACTGACGCCGCTCGAAGCGCTCAACAAGCTGGCCGAGCTTCAGCGGAGGGTGCGCGAGCAGTCGCCCGATCCCGCGCCGCCGGCGCATGAGGAGGAGGAATAGCAGATGCCGCAGTCTCAGAAGCTGGCACATGAAGTGGAAGAGGCTCTCGCCAAGGACGAGCGGACGAAGGGACTGGAGCACGTTCACGTCAAGGCGGTGGGGGCCGCGCTCTTTCTGGACGGCGAGGTGGAATCGCGGGAGCTGAGCGAGATCGTCGAAGAAGTGGTGAAGAAGGTCGATGGCGTGGGGATGGTGCGGAATCGTCTTCAGGTGAATCCGCAGGAGCGAGGGGGAGGGTGGAGGGAGCCGCATCGGCATGAGGCGTGAGGGAAAGCCGGCCTCTGCTGTTTGATTGCTTTGGGCAGGAGACACGCCGCCAGAGGCGGCCAGGGCTCCTGCCCTACGTACTGATTGGCTCGGCCAGGAGACACGCCGCCAGAGGCGGCCAGGGCTCCGGCCCTACGTACCTGCTGCCTTCCGTGCTACTCCCGCTCACCCAGCTCGACAACGGTGACGCCGGTGTCGCCTTCGCCGACCTCGGCGAGGCGGTAGGATTTGACGAGGGGGTGGTCTTTGAGGCGCTCGTGGACGGCGGCGCGGACGGCGCCGGTGCCCTTGCCGTGGACGATCCTCACTTTCTCGTGGCGGGCGACGGCGGCGCGGTCCAGGTAGTGATCGAGCTCGTACACCGCGGCCTCGGCGCGCAGGCCGCGCAGATGAAGCTCCATGGGCACGGGGCCGGCGGCCACGCGGATGTGATCGGGCCTGGCGCGGGTGATGGTGAGCAGAGGCTCTCGCACCGGAGAAAGGTCAGAGACCGGGACGGAGAGCCGCAGCAGCCCGACCTGGACCTGCACGTGCCCGTTCGTGTCCGGGGGCTCCAAGATAGTTCCTCTCTGGCGGACGCTTCTCACGAGGACGGTGTCGCCTCGCACGAGGTCGCCGACGGGCTCGGGCGCGGGCGGGGGCGGGGTCTCGGGTTCGGCCGCTTCGGCGGTCGCCTCCGCCGCCTCGGCGGAGATCTCGGAAAGCTCCTCCCGGGCGACGCTGGCGACCTCCGCCGGCTCCGGTGGGGCGAACTTCCTGACGAGCTCGGCCTCTCGCTCGATGGCGTCCTTCGCCTCCCGCGCCTCCTGCACAGACTGGCGAAGGAGGTTGAGGAGGTCTTCCGTGCGCTCCTTGGCGCGGCTGACGATGCGCCGCGCTTCCTCCCGCGATTCGGCGAGCAGGTCGCGGCGCCGAGCTTTGATGTCGGCGAGGAGCTTTTCGTACTCAGCGCGCGTGTGCTCGAGCTCGCGCCGAGCGCGGGCGGCCGCGCGGCGCTCCTCCGCGAGGTCGCGCTGATCTCTTTCCGCCCGCTGGATGACCTCGTGCAGCTCGACCTGGGACTCGCCCATCATCTCGGCGGCCTGGCGCAGGATCTGGGTGGACATGCCGAGGCGGGAGGCGATGGCGAAGGCGTTGCTGCTGCCGGGGGTGCCGATGCGGACCTCGAAGGTGGGCGCGAGGGTGACGGAGTCGAACTCGACGCTGGCGTTCTCGACGCCCGGCTGGGTGTAGGCGAAGGCCTTGAGCTCGCCGTAGTGCGTCGTCGCAACGACGCGGGAGCCGCGGCGGAGGAGTTCGATGAGGATGGACTTCGCCAGCGCGGAGCCCTCGGCGGGGTCTGTCCCGGCGCCGATCTCGTCGAGCAAGACCAGCGAGCTGCCATCGGCCGAGTCGAGCACTTTCACGATCTGAGTCATGTGGGAGGAGAAGGTAGAGAGGCTCTGCTGGATGCTCTGCTCGTCGCCGATGTCGGCGAAGACCTTGCTGAAGACGGCGATGCGGCTGCCGTGCGCGGCGGGGAGGTGGAGGCCGGACTGCGCCATGAGGGTCAGGACACCGAGGGTCTTCAGGCTGACGGTCTTGCCGCCGGTGTTGGGGCCGGTGAGGACGAGAGCCTGGAAGCCCTCCCCTATCCTGATGTCAACAGGCACGACCCGACCTTCGAGCAATGGATGACGGGCCTGAATCAGATCGATCTTTCCGTCGCGGTTGATCTCGGGATCGACGGCGTCCATCTGGTCGGCGAGGGCGGCGCGAGCGAAGATGAGATCGAGCGCGGCGAGAGCTCGAGTGCTGGCGAGGATTTCCTCGCCGACCTCTCCAACCATTCCGCTGAGGCGGGCGAGGATCCGCCTGACCTCTCGCTCCTCGGCCGAGCGCGTCTCCCGCACTTCGTTGTTGACCTCGACGACGGCGAAGGGCTCCATGAAGACGGTGGCGCCGCTTGCGGATGAGTCGTGGACGATGCCGCGGAACCCGCCCTTGTACTCGCTGCGGATGGGAATGCAGTAGCGGCCGTTGCGGACAGTGACGATCGGGTCCTGGATCATACGGGCGTGCTGAGAGGAGTGAAGGATGGCGTGAAGCCGCTGCTCGACGCTCTCTTGCAGGCGGCGGATCTTCATCCGGAGGGCGCGGAGCTGTTCGCTGGCGGTATCGACGACCTCGCCCCGATTGTCGATACTGGCGCCGACGGCCTGCTCGATTTCCACGAAGACGCCGAGGTTTGCGGCCTGCGAGGTGATGAAGGGCGCCTCGACGTCGGCATTCTGGAGATAGCTGCCCATGCGGCGGGAGGCGTAGACCGTGTCGGACACCTCGAGCAGATCGCGCTCCGCGAGCACTCCGCCGCGGGAGGCGTTGATGACCTGCGCCCGGACGTCGTGGACGCCGCCCAAGGGCGGCCGTCCGCGGCCGGCCAGGAGCGCCCGCGCCTGGGTCGTCTCGGCCAGCAGGCGGCGCACCTGCTCGAACTCAGCGGCAGGCTCGACGGCCTCGGCAAGCTCCTTGCCGAGCGACGACGACGCCTGCGCGCACAGGCGCTGGCGCACCGCGTCGTATTCGAGTACTCGAAGCGTTCTTGCGTCCATTGGGATTCCGCCCCATCCCGCGAACCAGTTTAGCATAGAGACGCCGGGCGCGAGAAGGCCCGCCGGGGGCGGGCCGTGGTGGGGACGGGGTGGCGGAGCCGCGCGGATGCTACTGGGAGCTCAGCTCCTTCCGGAACCTGACGCCGCTGATCTCGTAGCCGCGCGCCTGGTAGAACCGGTGCGCCTCGTCCTTCCGGTGCAGGGCGCTGGTCACGCGCAGATGGCGGATGCCCTGCTCCTTCATGCGGCCCTCGAAGTGGGCGAGGAGGCGGGTGCCGATGCCGCGCCGTTTGTGCTCGGCGGCGACGGCCATTGTCATGATCCACCCGTAGGGTTCGACGCGCTCGACGGACTCCAGCAGGCGGTACGCGATGAGGCCGACGACCTCGCCGTGCAGCTCCGCCACGACGAGCTCGTCTTCGGGACTGCGATCGATGAAAGCCAGCCGGTTATCGGCTTCGGCTTCTGTCAGTGGATGCCCGAGTTCGGTGATGAGGCGAGCGACGGCGGGCGCGTCTCGCTGCTGCGCCGGACGGAGCCGGACCCCGGACTCTGCATACACCTACCGCTCCTCCTGAAGCGCCTCGGTCACCTGCTGGGCGGCGCGGCGGGAGCCGTCCGCGACCGAGACCTTGCCGATCCACATGAGGTCGAGCTGTTCCTGGATGAAGTGACTGACGCGGTCCCACTGGGGCACGTTGGGGGCCTGCTTCGCGTAGGACAGCGCGTCGACGAAGACCGTGCGGTCGTAGCCGACATCCTGTGCGAGGTAGGGTCCATTCGCCACGGACTGGCGCGACGGCTGCTTCTCCATGTCTCGGCCCATGCGCTCCTGCGCCTCCTTGCCGAGGAGGAACGTGAAGAGCTGCCAGGCCTCCTGCGGGTGCTTGGTGCCGGCGGCGATGGCGTAGTTCTCCATGCCGAGGAGAGTGGCGTGCTGCTTCTTCTTCGGGAGAGGGGCGATATCCCAGCGAAGCGCCTTCGCCTCCTTCATCTGCTGGATGTCCCAGGCGCCGGTCTGGAACATGGCGACCTGGCCGTTGACGAACATGGCGATGTTCTGCCGGCGGTCGGCCATGGTGGTCGGCGGGCAGGCCTTCCACTTGTGTCTGAGATCGACGAGGAACTGAAGCGCTTCCTGGGACTCGGGGCTGTCGATGAGGCAGCGGCTCGCCTCCCGGTCGAGGATCTCGCCGCCGGCGGCCCACATCCACGGGTAGACGCGCGCGCCCCAGAAGTCGATGACGGTGCCGAACCTGCGCTTTTCGGGGTCAGCGCCGCTGACGGTGAGCTTGCGGGCGGCGGCGAGGTAGTCATCCCAGGTCCAGGTGTCGTCGGGGTAGGCCACGCCCGCGGCGTCGAACAGGTCCTTGTTGTAGAAGAGGACGTAGACGGAGGTATAGCGCGGGAGGGAGTAGAGCTCGCCCTCGTGGCGGCAGAGCTCGACCAGCTCCGGATAGAAATCGTCCAGGTCGAAGGAGGTGTCTTTCGCGAGGAGAGGATCCAGATCGAGCAGAGAGCCGTTTGCGGCCATGGGGATGAAATAGGCGCCGTGGATGGACATCACGTCCGGCGGGTTGCCGGCCGCGACCATCTGCTGGAGCTTCTCCATGGCGCGGTCGCCGGGCTCGTTGATGATCTCCACGCGGATGTCAGGGTGCGCCGCCTCGAACTGGGTGCAGAGGTCCTGGTTCGCGGCGAACTCGGCCGGCCGCGTCCAGGTGAACAGCGTCACCTCGACCGGTTCCGTTTCGGCCTTCCGCGGGCCGCCGCACCCGGCGAGGGCAAGACCGAGGAGTATGACGGCCGCATGCCAGCAGCGCATCGAATCAGCCCTCCTCGCCATAGCCCGGGCCGGGGAGGCAGCCTTCGTCGGGCGGAACGACTTTCTCGCGCAGCGGCCTGAAGCCGCAGGTGCGGAACTCCTCGTCGCAGTAGCCCATGGCGAACGGGTGGCACTTGACGACCATGTACTTGGCGATGAGCGGGAACTCCGGCTCCAGCGCGCGGCGGCATTCGTGCATCATCCGCCGGATCTCCCACTGGGCGCGAGAGCACATGCGCACGTGAGAGACGTGGAGCAGGTTGCGGAGGTTGGTGGTCCAGATGAGGTTGGTCTTGCCCGCGTTGGGGATGATGTACCGAGCGTCCTGCTGTGCCTGCTCGCCCTTCTTGCCTTTCTCCGCGAAGCGCTCGATGCTCTCCCGATAATAGGCTACAGTCTCGCCGACGACCTCCTCGAAGCGGCCGCCGTCGTCGGCGAGCGATTCCGGCTTGATGAAGTAATCGGGGTCGCCGACGTCCACGTAGCGCTGGGACTGCTGGTTGTAGCATGAGATGCGGTGTCGCACGAGCTGGTGGGAGCAGGCGCGGCTGATGCCCTCGATGCCGAAGGTGAAGCTCGGGTGCTCCAGTGTAGAGCCGTGGCCCTGCCGCACCAGCTCCTCGAAGAGGCGGTTCCGGAGCTTGTCGCTGCCGGCCCTGCGCCAGGCTTCTTCGGGGCTTCCCTTCTGGTAGCAGAGCAGGGCGGCGGCGACGGTGAGCCGCTCCGGCTCCGGGGTATGCGCCAGCAAAGTGACTTTCACGGTGGACCTCCCCTACAGCTATGCACTTCCTTCCGTCTCTCCTGTCTTCAGCCCTGCCGTGACCCCGCGGCCGGTTGGCACCGCACGCGAATGACTTCCCCCTCCTCCACCGAGAAGCGCGCTCCAACAATCGCCTCGGCGACGTGCATCGCCGAGCGGAGGTGGTCGGTGACCGTTCGGGCGGTCAGCTCCGACGGCCCGTCGGCGATTGCCATCCACACGATCATCTGGTCGGCGAGATGGGTCTCGACGGCAGCGTCGGAGCTGAGTTCGTCGATCAGCATGTGGGCTGCCTCTCTGCCGACTTCCTCCGCACGTTTGCCGCGGCGACCCAGCGCGCTGCCGCCGAAGCGCCGGCCGCCTTCACATTCGGCCCAGAGGAAAATCCCGCACCCATCGCTCGGACCCCCCTCGATGACCTCGAGCGGAACGTCCGCCTCCTTGTGACCGGAGGAGGCGAGCACCGCGAGGGCCGAATTCCGCATCCTCTCCGCGATGTGTGCGGGCAAGCCCTGGCTGTAGGAAGTGCCGTGGATCTGCAGCACCGGGCCGCGGCTGGTCCAGGCGAAGGGCCGGAGGGAGGGCGCGGGCTCGACTCGAACTGCGATCTCGCCGCCTCCTTTGGGATAGAAGCCGCGGCGGATGAGGCGGGCCTCCACGCCCGGGCCGAGGGCGGCGAGTGCCGGCGAGAAGACCCGAGCGAAGTGATCGAAGGGCGGGGCGAAAGGCACGTCGGTGCCGCCGAGGAGGGTGATATCGGAGGGCGCGTCGGCGAGCGCCAGGGCCGGCAGGATCGACTGCAGCACCAGGAGAACGCTCCCGGCCGTGCCGACGTCGAGGCGGCGGCCCTTCTTCGCCTCGATCTCGCCGGGATGGAACTCTATCGCGCGAGACCCGATCTCTGCCCCGCTCAACGTCGCGCGGCAGGCTTCAGCGGCGGCTCGGACGGCCGTGAGGTGCTGCGGGCGAAGGCCGGGCTTCGGCCTCGCGCCGCGGATGTTTTCGACGCGGACGGGACGGCCGGAGACCGCCGAAAGGGCAACGGCGTTGCGGAGGATCTGTCCGCCGCCGGAGGCGCCGTCGATGACGACACGTTCGCTCATGGTCGTTCCTGGGAGCGGCAGGAGAGCCTCGTCTACCTCACCCATCAAGCTCGGCGAGAATCTTCGCTGTTTGCTCCACGGACTCCGCGAAGGCGTCAACACCGCGGTCCAGGTCGGCCTCGGGGATAGTGAGGGCGGGCTCGATCCGGATGACTTCCGGGTTGTTGAGGGTGTAGGCGGCGATGACTCGGCGCTGAGCGAGGCCGGCGATGACGAGGCCGGCGATGTCGGACTCGGTGAACTCGACGCCGATGAGAAGGCCGCGGCCGCGGGCGTCGGCGATGATCCAGGGGTGGGCCTGCCGGAGCCGGCGCAATCGGGCGAGAGCGTGCTCTCCGAGGCGCGCGGCGCGGGCGGGGAGGTCCTGGCGCTGGATCTCCTGCAAGGATGCAAGCCCAGCGGCACAGGCAAGCGGGTTGCCCCCGAGGGTGGAGGAGTGAATGAGCGGGTTGTCCTCCAGCGAGGCCCAGATTCGCGGCGTGCTCGAAAACGCCCCCAGCGGCATGACGCCGCCGCCGAGCGCTTTGGCGAGGCAGATGATGTCCGGCACGACGCCGGAGTGCTGGCAGGCGAACATGGCGCCGGTACGCCCGAGGCCTGTCTGGACCTCGTCGGCGATGAGAAGCGCCCCGGCCTTGTCGCAAATCTCTCGGGCGGCAGGCAGGTAATCGTCGGGCGGAACGACGACACCCCCCTCGCCTTGGATGGGCTCCAGTATCACCGCGGCGGTCGTGTTGCCGACTGTCCGGGCGAGGGCTGCGGCGTCGCCGAAGGGCACGTGGCTGACCTCGGGCAGGAGCGGTGCGAACGGCTTCCGGTAGACCTCGCGCCCCGAGACGCTGAGCGCGCCGAGCGTCTTGCCGTGGAAGCCGCCTTCGGCGGCGACGATCCCCGGGCGGCCGGTGTGACGGCGGGCGAGCTTCAGCGCGCCCTCGACGGCCTCGGTGCCGCTGTTGCAGAAGAACGACTTCTCCAGGTCGCCCGGGAGAATGCGGGCCAGCTCCGCCGCCAGGTCGGCGAGAGGCTTGCTGAAGAGGACGCGGGAGGAGAGAGGCATCCGATCCAGCTGGTCCTTGACGGCTGCGGCGACGGCCGCCGGTCGGTGGCCCAGCGCGAGGGTGCCGAAGCCGGCGAGCAGATCGAGGTAGGCGCGCCCCTCGGTATCCCAGATGGTCGAGCCCTCGGCGCGCCACTCCACGGCGTCGAAGCCCATGAACTTGAAAAGGGCGGCGAGGCCGGCGTTGACATGCCGGCGGTAGCCGTCCGCGACCTGAGCGGGATCGACCGTGCTCGGATCTTCTCGGCTACTCACCCGCGCCCTCCGCGGAGGAGGTGGGCGTGCTGAGAGGCTGGTCGCGCCCCACTGCGAGGTCCAACTCAGCGATCGCGAGGTTGAGGTCGAAGATCGCTCCGTTCAGGCGCGTTTTCGCGTCGCCGAGGTCGGCCTCTGCGCCCAGTATCTCGACGCTCGTGCCGACGCCCTCCTGGTAGCGGATGGTGGCGATGCGGTAGGCCTCCTGCTGCTGATCCACCTCCTTGTGGGCGGCTGCGACCTGAGCCTTCGCCGCGGCGACGGCGAGGTAAGCGGAGCGTGTGTCCAACTCAACCTGCTGCTGGAGGCCGACGACGGCGTCCTGCGCCTGCCGCAGGCGGGCCTCGGCCTCGCCGATCTCACCCGCGACCTGGCCGCCGTTGAAGAGGCTCCAGCTTGCCGTCAGCGCGAGGTAGCCGCTGTTCTGGGAGACGATGATTTCGGTCCCGGGATCGCCGAAGACGTCGCCGGAGACCGTGGTCTGCTCTCGGAGGCTGTAGCCGGCGGCGGCCCCGACCGTGGGGAGGCGCCCCGCCTTCGCCACGGCGAGCATCCCCCTCGCCGCGGCGGCCGACGCCTCGGCCGCGAGGAGGTCGGGCCGGTTGGCGAGGGCCTCGGCCCTGAGGGCGACGGGGTCTTCCTCCGCGACCTCAACCGGGCGCGGCGTCGTGAGCTGCGTGCCGGCCGGGATGGGGACGCCGAGGGTGGTGCTCAGAACGGCCCAGGCCGTGTCTCGGAGCACCTCGGCGGTGATGAGGCCCTGCTCGACGCGGGCGCCGCGGGCCTCGGCCGAGAGCACGTCGAACTGGGGGGCGACGCCGGCTTCGTATCGGAGCTTGGCGACGCGGAGCGTTTCGAGGGCGGAGTCAACGACCTGCTTGGCGACGTTGACCTGCTCCTCCCCGGCGAGGACGGCGTAATAGCCTCGACGCACGGCGAAGGCCGTCTCCTGCCCGGTACGACGATGCGCTCCCTCGGAGCCGCGGAGAAAGTCGCGGGCAGCCTTGACGCCGGCCCGAAGGCTTCCCCCGGCATAGAGAGGCTGGGAGAAGGAAATGTTGGTCTCCCACGTGCTGTCCGGGCTCTGAAAGGAGAATGGGGGAAGGTCCACGGGCGTCGTCCTGGCCGCCTCCACGTCGAGTCGCGGCATGAGCCTCGATGTGGCCTGCATCACGAGGGCAGTGCTCGCGATGATATCCTCTCCAGAGGCCGCCACCCCGGGGTTGTACGTTATGGCTATCTCAATCGCCTTCTCGAGCGAGAGCGTGAGGGGGACGACGTCGGCGATACCTTCGGGCCCGCCCGCGGTGAGCTCGGGACCCGTGTACGCGACTGTGGCCTCGGCGCCGAAGGCGGCCGCCGCCGCGAGCGCAACTACGAGAAGCAGGACTGGTACCATCAGTAAACGCGAAGACATGTGCTCTCCTCTCCGTGTGCATCCATCCGTGTGACGCAGTGTTCACTCGCCCACCAGCGGCGAACGCTAGACGTTTCTGCGGCGCGGAGCGCCTTCCTCTCCGGATCGCCGCCGGTAGGATGCGGACGCCGCTGCGCCGAAAGGGTCCGCAAATGCGAGAGCCAGGTCAGATCCGCCTCGGGGACTCGGTCCAGATGCGCAAGCCCCACGCCTGCGGCGCGAACGAGTGGACCATCGTCCGCACGGGGATCGACATCCGCATCAGGTGCAACCAGTGCGGCCGCACCATCCTGATGCCGCGGCCGCAGTTTGTGAGGGCCGCGAGGAAGTTGTTTTCGCGCGAGGAGAGGGCGGACAACCGGGAAGGAACGGGGCCCGACGATGGAGACTGACCTGTCCCGCCTGTCGGCCCTTGGAGCGCCGACGCAGGTGTCTCAGGCACTCGCGGGCTTCCTCAGGACGACACGCGCGGTGCTGCCGACTGTCGGCGTGTACCTCTACGGGTCTCTGGCGCGCGGCGCCTACCGCCCACCGGCAAGCGACCTGGACATACTCATCGTTACCTCTGCGTCTGCACCCGACGAGGTCATCCCAGAGGTCCGAGCCGCCCAGGCAGCGGCTTGCGCAAGTGGCACCCGTGTCGACGCGATCGTGGCAACCCGCGACCAGGTAGCTGGTTCGGCCTTGCCCGCGGCACTCGATCTCATCTTCCCTCCCGACGCGGAGCCCCAGCGATCCCCGGAGAATCGCGGGATGATGTTCCCGCTCGACCGGCAGGACGCGTGGGAGTGCGGAGTCTGTCTCTGCGGCCTGCCGGCGCGCGAGGTCGTCCCTCCAGCGCCGATGGAGATGCTCCACGCCTCGCTTGCCTGGGTCTTCCCGCACCTCGCTCGCCACTTCAAGAATCCGGAACTGATGCTCTGCCGCGCCACTCACGTCTTCCTGGAAGGCCGGCTCTGCTCCAAGCCGGAAGCGGGCCGGTGGGCGCTCGGGGTCTTCGACGCGAGATGGCATGGGATCATCGAGGCGGCGCTTGCGAGCAGGGAGGACGCTGGGACGCAGCAGGTCTGCTCGGCGAAGGAGCTCGATGACTTTCAGCGCGCCTGCGCCGGTCTCATCGAAGGCGCGACCGGGGTGAGGGTCCAGCCTGACCCGTGAGGCCCCTTGCCTTATCGTTCGGACAGACGCCCCTTCGTGTGCGTCACCAGTCCCCCCGCCGCGATGATCTGCTGCAGGAAGTCGGGGAATGGCTCGGCCTCATAGGCCTTGCCCCGGGTGCGGTTCTCGATACGCCCGGCGGCAAGGTCGACGGAGATCTCGTCTCCGGCCTTGATCTCGGCCGCCGCCTGCGCGCAGGCCAGCGCCGGCAGCCCGATGTTGATGGCATTCCGGAAGAAGATGCGGGCGAAGCTCTTTGCGATTACGACACTGATCCCCGCTGCCTTGATGGCAACGGGGGCGTGCTCTCTGGAGCTGCCGCAGCCGAAGTTCTCGCCGGCCACGATGATATCGCCAGGGCTCATCTCCTTGAGGAAACCCGGATCGATGTCCTCCATACAGTGGGCCGCCAGCTCATCCGGATCGGAGGTGGTGAGGTACCGCGCCGGGATGATGACATCCGTATCCACGTTATCGCCGTAGACGTGTGCTCGGCCGTGCAGCTCGCTCATGATAGCTCCTCCGGGCTTCCGATCCGCCCGAGCACGGCGGAGGCCGCGGCGACGGCCGGCCCGGCGAGATAGACCTCACTTTTCGGGTGTCCCATCCTGCCAACGAAGTTGCGGTTTGTGGTGGCGACGGCGCGCTCGCCCTCGGCCAGCACGCCCGTATGCATGCCGAGGCAAGGCCCGCAGGTAGGCGTGCTCAGGGCGCCGCCGGCCTCGAGGAAGATCTCCGCCAGACCCTCTTTGATCGCCTGCAGATGGACGCGAGGCGTTGCCGGGATAACGATCAGACGCACGTTCGGATGCACCCTCCGACCTTTCAGAATCTGAGCGGCCTCTCGCAGGTCCTCGATGCGGCCGTTCGTGCAGGAGCCGATGACGGCCTGATCGATGGTGACGTCCTTGACCGCAGCGACCGCGCGGGCGTTCTCGGGCAGGTGCGGAAGCGCAACCTGGGGATCGATCCTGGAGCAGTCGATTTCGACCGTCCCGACGTATTCGGCGTCGGAATCGCTGTGCTGAGGGGTATAGGACCGGTCAGCGACCGATTTCATGAACGTCTCAGTGACCTCGTCCGGGGACACGATGCCGTTCTTTGCGCCAGCCTCGATCGCCATGTTGCACATCGTCAGCCGTCCCGACATCGGCAGCGCTTCGATCGTCTCACCGCAGAACTCGAGCGCCTGGTAGCGCGCACCGGCGACGCCGATCTGCCCGATGGTGTAGAGGATCAGGTCTTTGCCGCCGACCCACGGCTTGCGCTCTCCCCGGTAGATGACCTTGATCGATTCGGGGACGCGCAGCCAGCACTCGCCGGTGGCCATCGCGGCGGCGAGGTCGGTGCTGCCGACTCCGGTGGCGAAGGCGCCGAGCGCGCCGTAGGTGCAGGTGTGCGAATCGGCGCCGATGACACATTCGCCGGGGGCCACGAGCCCCTCTTCCGGAAGCAGCGCGTGCTCGATGCCGCCGCGCCCGACGTCGAAGAAATGCTCGATACCCTGCTGTCGAGAGAACTCGCGCATGAGGCGGCATTGCTCGGCCGCCTCGATGTCTTTGTTCGGTGTGGCGTGGTCGGCGACGAGGACGACCTTGGCGGCGTCGGCGAGCCGGCGCGCTCCGATCTTCTTGAACTCCTCTATCGCGAGCGGCGCGGTCACGTCATTGCCGAGCATGAGGTCGAGACCGGCCATGATAAACTGCCCCGGGTGGACCTCATCGTGACCCGAATGGGCCGCCAGGATCTTCTCGGTGATGGTCTGACCCATATGTACTACGCCTTTCGCTTTGATTTCTTTTTGGCCTTGCGGCGACCGGCGGTGCCCTCGGCGCGAAAGACGGCCTTGTTGAGCGCGGCAAGATAGGCCTTGGCGGAGGCCTCGATGATATCCATGCTCGTTCCCCGGCCGCTATAGACGGCCTCGGACTTGTCGCTGATTCTGACGGTCACCTCGCCGAGCGCGTCCGTGCCGCCCGTCACCGAGCTGACGTTGTAATCCACCAGGCGGTGCGGCAGCTTGATGATCTCGTCGATGGCCTTGTAGACCGAGTCCACGCTGCCCACGCCGCTGGCCACCGACTGGAAGCCCTCGCCGTTGCGGCGCAGACGAACGACGGCGGTGGGGATGGTCGTCCCCCCGCTCACCACGTGCAGATAGTCGAGCGCGTAGATCTCCTGGGCCAGGCGCAGCTCGTCCGCGACGAGCGATTCCAACTCGTCGTCGGTCACTTCCTTGCGCTGATCGGCCAGTGACAGGAAGCGCTGGTAGGTCTTCTCGAGCTCCTCGGGAGACAGCTCGTAGCCGAGCTCGCCGAGACGGTGCTTGACAGCCTTGCGGCCCGAGCGGCTCGTGAGGACGATCTCGGTCTTCTCCCGGCCGACCGTTTGCGGACGGACGATCTCGAAGCTCGAGCGTTGTTCCATGAGTTTGATCACCCCGTCGACATGGACGCCGGACGAATGTGCAAAGGCGTTCTCGCCGACAAGGGCTTTGTTCGGCTGCACGGGAACCCCGGTAACGTCCCGCACGAGCCGGCTCGTGCGGTAGATCTCCTTGAGGACGATGCCGGTCTCGTACGCGCGCTTGAGCTCGCGGCGCGTATCCAAGATGACGGCAATCTCCTCCAGCGCGGCATTGCCGGCGCGCTCGCCGAGGCCGTTGATGGTACATTCGACCTGCGTCGCGCCGTTGAGCACTCCGGCGAGGGAGTTCGCCGTCGCCAGTCCGAGATCGTCGTGGCAGTGGACGCTGACCACCGCCTTGTCGATGTTGGGGACTGTCTCCCGCAGTCGCCGGATGAGATCGCCGAACTCGACCGGCACCGAGTAGCCCAAGGTATCGGGGATGTTGATGATGGAGGCGCCCGCCTCGATCGCGGCCTCGACGATTTGGCACAGGAAGTCGAACTCCGTGCGAGTGGCGTCCATGGGGGAGAACTCGACCTCCTCGATGTGGGAGCGCGCGCGCTCCACCGAGGACACCGCCATCTCGAGGACCTCCTGCTTGCTCTTCCGCAGAATGCCATCGCGATGCTGGGGGGAGGTGCTCAGGAAGGCGTGCAGGCGCACGCGCTTGCCTGCCTTGAGCGCCTCTGCGGTGCTGTCGACGGCCTCCAGACGGCAGAGACTCAGCCCGCAGATCGTCGGTCCTTTGACCTCCGAAACGATGCGCCGCACCGCCTCGAAGTCGCCCGGCGAAGAGTAGGGAAAGCCGGCCTCGATGACGTCCACGCCGAGGCGCGCGAGCTGGTGTGCGACCTTGAGCTTCTCCTCGCCGCTCATTGCCGCGCCCGGGCATTGCTCGGCGTCGCGGAGCGTGGTATCGAATATCGCGATCCTGGTCTTCGTGCGTCTCGGCTTCCTTGCGGCAGGCATGGCAGTACGCCTCCTCGACGTTGCGTCGTCGGCTATTCAGTGAGCCAGGGCATCATCTTGCGGAGCTTCGCCCCGACGGTCTCGATCGGGTGCTGGGCCTCCAGCTCTCGCAGGCGGGTGAAGACGGGGCGGTTCGCCCTGTTCTCCAGAATCCACTCGCGGGCGAACTCTCCCGTCTGGACCTCCTCCAGGATCTCCTCCATGGCATCGCGCACCTCGGGGCCGATGATGCGCGGGCCGCGGGTGATGTCGCCGTACTCGGCCGTGTCGCTGACCCGGCGGCGCATCCCGTTCATGCCCCAAGCCTGGATGAGGTCCACGATAAGCTTGAGCTCATGGAGCACCTCGTAGTAAGCGCACTCGGGCTGATAGCCGGCTTCCACGAGGGTCTCGAAGCCGGCCTTGATGAGCTCGGTGACGCCGCCGCAGAGCACGGCCTGCTCACCGAAGAGATCGGTTTCGGTTTCCTCGATGAAGCTGGTCTCGAGCACGCCGGCGCGGGTGGCGCCGAGCGCCTTCGCGTAGGCGAGGGCGATGTCCATCGCCTTGCCCGTTGCGTCCTGATGGACGGCGACGAGCGCGGGAACTCCGCGGCCTCTCTCGAACTCGGCCCGCACGAGCGAGCCCGGCCCCTTGGGGGCGACCATGAAGACGTCGACATCGGCCGGCGGCACGATCTGGTTGTAGTGGATGTTGAACCCGTGGGCGAACATCAACGCGTTGCCCTTCTTGAGGTTGGGCTGGATGGCGTCGCGGTAGACGACCGGCTGCACGTGGTCTTGTGTGAGCAGCGCGATGATGTCCGCCTTGGCCGCGGCCTCGGAGGCCGACATGACCGACATCGTGTCAGCCTGTGCGTTCTTCCACGCGGGCGTGCCTTCCAGCTCGGCGACGACCACCTTCACGCCGGTGTCCCGCAGGCAGAGGGCGTGGGCTCGGCCCTGGATCCCGTAGCCGATGATCGCAACCGTCTTGCTCTTGATCGCCGTTATCTTTGCATCTCGATCCCGGTACACTTTTGCCATCGTCATCCTCTCCTTGCCTCACTCGCTCGAGCTCGAATCTGAGGCTATTTCCCCGGCCCCTCGCCGCAGCCGCCGTCGGACGAAGCCGATGCCCAGCCCGAGGACGAGCCCGATCCCCACGAACAGAACGAGGTTGACGAGCAACCCTCGGACGCTGTCGAGGCCGTATACCCCGACGATTCCGTTGTACAAACGCCACAGCAGCCATATGGCCGGCCCGGCCAAACCGTAGAGCAGCCCCACGAGCATCCCGCGCCCAGGCGCGCGCCGGAGGGCCCCGATTATCGCCCCGAGCAGCAGCCCGGCCGCCGGCAGCGCGATGGTCAGAATCGCGATAGCGCGCTCCGCTTGTTCGACCGTAACCAGCTCCTGCATGTCACCACCAGACATTAGGCTGTGCGCGGTCCGCGCGAGAGGACGATCCGCCCGGTCCGCATCATCTCCCTGATCCCGTACTTCTCGAGCAGTGCCGTCAGGGCATCCACCTTGTCGGCGCTTCCGGTCACCTCGATGATGAAGACCTTCTCGGACACGTCGACGATGTTCGCGCGGAAGATGCTCACGATCTGCATGATCTCGGCGCGCGTGCCGGCGTCGGCGTCGACCTTGACCAGCGCCAGCTCTCGGTTGACCACCGCCTCGTCTTTGTGGTCGAGGACCTTGATGACATCCATAAGCTTATAGAGCTGCTTGGATATCTGCTCCAGTATCTGATCCGGCCCTTCCACGACGATGGTCATCCGGGAGACATCCGGATCTTGCGTCGTGCTGACGGCGAGGCTGTCGATGTTGAAGCCGCGTCGGGCGAAGAGGCCCGCGGTTCTCGCCAGTACGCCCGGACGATTGTTCACCAGCACGGAAATGGTGTGTTTCATGGTTGGCATCTCCTCGCCTCAGTCCACCGACATCCTCTCGGCTGACTCCACCAGCATCTCCTCGCCTCAGTCCACGAGCATCTCGTCTACCGTCCCGCCGGCGGGCACCATGGGCATCACGTTCTCCTCCCGGGCGATGCGGAAGTCGATGAGACACGGGCGGTCCTTGACTGCCATGGCCTTCCTGAGGGCGGGCGCAACTTCGGAGTCCTCGGTCACACGTAGTCCGACGGCTCCGTACGCTTCGGCGAGCTTCACGAAGTCGGGGGTGCCGACCTGGATGTCGGTGTGGGACAGCCGATTTTTGAAGAAGAGAGTCTGCCACTGCCTCACCATGCCCAGGTAACCGTTGTTGAGCACGGCGATCTTCACCGGGATCTTCTCGGCGACGGCGGTGGCCATCTCCTGGATGTTCATCTGGATGCTGCCGTCGCCGGCGATGTCCCAAACGACATCGTTCGGGTGGGCCACCTGCGCGCCGATCGCCGCCGGCAGGCCGTATCCCATCGTGCCGAGCCCGCCGGAGCTGATGAATTGACGCGTCCGCTCACACGGGTACCACTGGGCGGCCCACATCTGGTTCTGGCCCACCTCGGTCACGATGATCGCCTTGCCCTTCGTCACCTTGTGGATCTGCTGGATGACGAACTGGGGCTTGAGGCCGTCTCCCTTCCAGCCCATGGGATACTCGCGCTTCCACGCGTCGACTTGCTTTCGCCAGTCCGGGTGCTTCGCCCGCGACACCTGCTTGTTCAGCTCGGCCAGAACCAGCTTCACATCGCCCACGATGGGGAGCAGGGGCACGACGTTCTTGCCGATCTCGGCGGGGTCGATGTCGATGTGGATGAACTTCGCGTTCCGGGCGAACATGTCGAGCTTCCCGGTCACGCGGTCGTCGAAGCGCGTGCCGAGGGCGATGATAACGTCCGCCTCATGCAGCGCGTAGTTCGCGTAGGCCGTACCGTGCATGCCTGGCATCCCCAGGTTCAGGTCATGGTCTTCGGGGAAGCCACCCTTTCCCAGCAGGGTCATGGTCACCGGAGCGTCGATCCGCTCCGCCAAGGCCACCAATTCGCTCTGCGCATCCGAGCTGTTCACGCCTCCCCCGCCGTAGATGAGCGGGCGCTGTGCGGAGCCGATGAGTTCAGCCGCCCGCCTGATCATCATCGGGTGGCCGGTCGTCGTGGGCCGATATCCAAGGAGCTCAACGGCCTCCGGGTAGCTGAAATCGATTTGCGCCTGCTGCATGTCGCGGGGGAAGTCGATGAGCACAGGGCCGGGCCTTCCGGTGCGGGCAATGTGAAAGGCCTCCTTGAAGATGCGCGGGATGTCTTCGGCATGTGTTATCAGGTAGTTGTGCTTTGTTATCGGCATGGTGATGCCGGTGATGTCAGCTTCCTGGAAGGAATCCTTGCCGATGGCGTACGTGGGGACCTGACCGGTGATGGCGACGATCGGCACCGAGTCCATGTAGGCCGTGGCGATGCCGGTCACCAGGTTGGTCGCGCCGGGGCCAGAGGTGGCCATGCACACGCCGACCTTGCCAGAGGCGCGGGCGTATCCGTCGGCGGCGTGGGCGGCGCCCTGCTCGTGTCGAACGAGTATGTGTCGGAGGTCTTCGGTGTCGTAGAGGACGTCGTAGATGGGAAGCAAGACCCCTCCGGGGTATCCGAAGATGACCTCGACGCCTTCGCACCTCAGACATTCGATCAATGCTTGCGCGCCGGTCATCTTCATTGTCGCACCTGCGTTCTTGCGGGCGCCGGACCCGCTCCGGGCTCGCTCCTTCCGTGCTGTCTTTGCGGCCTGCTTTCGAGTCACGTTTGCGCCTCCGCTTCCACCACCGCTCCCTGCGCGGCCGACGAGACCTGCCGCGCATATCGTGCCAGGTAGCCTGTCGTTATCTTGGGCGGCAGCGGCTTCCAGGTCTGCCGTCGCCGCGCCAGCTCGTCATCGGATACCTTCAACTCGATCTTCCGCTCGGGGACGTCTATGACGATCTCGTCGCCCTCCTGGACGAGCCCGATGACGCCGCCGGCGGCGGCCTCGGGCGAAACGTGCCCGATGGAGAGCCCGATCGTCGCGCCGGAGAAACGTCCGTCGGTGATGAGGGCGACGGACTCGTTCAGCCCCGCGGCATAGATTTGGGAGGTCGGGTAGAGCATCTCTCTCATGCCGGGGCCGCCCCGCGGGCCTTCATATTGGATGAGTACGACATCGCCGCCCGTTATCTTCCCGTCGATGATGGCGGCGGTGGCGGCTTCCTCGGCCGTGAAGACGCGGGCGCGGCCGGTGAACTTCATCATGTTGGGCGCCACGCCGGAGGCCTTCACGACAGCGCCGTCGGGCGCGAGGTTGCCTTTGAGGATGGCGATGCCGCCTTCCTTATGGTAGGGGTTGTCCAGCGGCCGGATGACATCGGCGTCGAAGACGCCGGCCTCGGCGGCGAGCTGTTTGCTCGAAACGCCGCTGACGGTCTCCGCCTCCTCGATGGAATCCTGGAGGACGTGCATGACGGCGGCCACGCCGCCGGCGCGGTCGAGATCCTCCATGGCATGCTTGGCGGTTGGGCCGGGCAGGATGTCGGTGATGTGCGGCGTCACGCGGCTGATCTCGTCGAACCAGGCGATGGGAAAATCCACTCCCGCCTCGTGGGCGATGGCCGGCAGGTGAAGCACGGTGTTGCTCGACCCGCCGAGGGCGTTGTCGACGCGGATGGCATTGCGGAAGGCAGGATGGGTCATGATCTGCCGCGGCCGCACGTCATTCTTGACCAGGTCGAGGAGGCGCATTCCGCTGGCGTAGGCGAGGCGCCGCTTCTCGGCGGAGACGGCCAGGGCGGTGCCGCCGCGCGGCAGGGACATGCCCAGCGCTTCGGTGAGGCAGGCCATGGTGTTGGCGGTGTAGAGCCCCTGGCAGGAGCCGACGGTGGGGCAGGCGGCCAGCTCGATCTTCTCGAGCTGCTCGTCGGTGAGCACGCCGGCCTTGCGCCAGTTGGCGCCATAGTAGCCGTCGCCGTAGATGACGCGGCCCTGGGCGAGGCGCTCGGCGGCCTCGGCGACATCGGGCTTGCCGGCCTCGCGGAAGCGGCCGGCGACCGCGAGGAGGTCATCGCTGATGCAGGCACACTGGCCGGCCATCATGGGGCCGGCGGTGACGGCGATGGAGGGGATATTGACCCTGGCGGCGGCCATGAGCATGCCGGGGGTGATTTTGTCGCAGTTGGTGAGAAGCACCACGCCGTCGAACTGGTGGGCTTCGATCATGGACTCGACGGAATCGGCGATGAGCTCGCGGGAGGGCAAGCTGTAGTGCATGCCGCGGTGGCCCATGGCGAGGCCGTCGCAGATGCCGGGGACGCCGAAGAAGAAGGCGACGCCGCCGGCGGCGAAGATGCCGCGCTCGATATGTCGCTCCA
>Ga0307379_10002209_pt1 | contig 29205 bp, 19 predicted proteins | sample UN2MG_FD_202237 | JGI IMG/M metagenome (GOLD analysis project Ga0307379, IMG submission 202237) | Soil microbial communities from Risofladan, Vaasa, Finland - UN-2 | ecosystem: Environmental > Terrestrial > Soil > Coastal area > Acid sulfate soil | place: Finland: Risofladan, Vaasa | collected...
AATCTCTCTATGATGCTAATTTAAATATAACTACCGTTATGGTCAGCTCCACTTTTTGAGTATTATGCCCGCAATGACAAATGTAACTACACTCCCCGCAATGACATCGATGTAGTCTTTCTAATTTTCCTCGCCTCTCTTATAAAAAGGAGTGGGAACCACCCGGGCTTTGACCTTTCTGTCCCTTATTCCAATCTCAAATTCTGTTCCTATCTCTTTATATTCAACGGGAAGATAGGTTAAGCCGATACTCTTTTTCAAGTAAGGAGAAAAAGTGCCTGAATTTACCTCAGAGACTTTATTGCCTTCTATGAAAACTGGGTAATGCGGCCGGGCTATTCCCCTCTCTGTGACCTCAAAACCAACTAATCTTCTTTTGATTCCCTCTTCCTTCTGCTTTAGGAGAGCATCTCTCCCTAAAAACTCTCCTTTTTTAAACTTCACAAGCCAGCCCAAACCAGCTTCAAGCACTGTTGTAGTCTCATCTATATCATTTCCATAAAGCATGAGTCTTGCTTCCAGGCGGAGAGTATCTCGAGCGCCCAACCCTATTGGAACGACACCCAAGTTTTTTCCTCTTTCTAAAATAACGTCCCAGATCTTTTCTGGCCGGGAAGAAAGAGTGTATACCTCAAAACCATCCTCTCCTGTATAGCCAGTGCGAGAGACAAGAACTTCCTCTCCCTCTATTTCTCCCCAACTCGATCCGAATAAATTCATCTCCTCTATATTAACATCAATCAGAGGCTTGAGAATTTCCAAAGCCCTTGGTCCCTGAAGAGCGAGCTGAGTGTAGTCATCACTTTTGTTCTCAACCTCTGCATCAAAACCTTCCTTGTGGCTCAGAATCCATTCATAATCCTTATCAGAATTAGAACAGTTCACGACCAGCAGGTATTTCTCCGGATCCAGGCAGTAAACAAGAAGGTCATCAACAAAAGTCCCCTGCGGAGTGGTCAAGCAGGAGTACTGCACTTTCTCCGGAGTTAAACGAGCAGCATCATTGGGTGTCAAATATTGAACAAAATCAAGAGCCTGTCTTCCTGAAATGACAATTTCTCCCATATGACTCACATCAAAAAGTCCTGCCTTCCGGCGGACAGCCAGATGCTCATCAATAACTCCACTATACTCCACCGCCATCTCCCAGCCGAAAAATTCAATCATCTTGGCGCCAAGCTTTTTATGGGAAGAATTAAGGCGAGTTTTTTTCAAAGTCCCTCCTAGGCGAAGTTAATTTACTAACATATAACTTTTCCCGATGCAAGAAAAATCGTCAGAAGTCTTGTCCAAAGGCACAAATCTGATATAATTAGAAACCAATTATGCTTGAATTCAAGAATTATTTAAACTTGTGAGAGTTTAAATGATATTCTTTGGAACACAAAGCGAATATGGAAATTAAAGAAAGGAAAGAATTAGAAGTCGCTGTCGACAAAAGACATATTATCTCTATCGGCGAACGCCTCTATACAGAAAGCGTAGAGCTTCTCAGAGAACTTGTTAACAATGCCTATGATGCTGATGCAACCAAAGTCCATGTAGAGATCACTCCTGAAAGAATTGTAGTCAGAGATAATGGCTCAGGCATGGATGAAGAAGGTCTAAAACAATATTTCATCATCGGTTCTGACGAGAAAATAATTCATTCTCGCTCTCCAAAATTTGGAAGAACTAGAATAGGACAGTTTGGCATCGGAAAATTTGCGTCATTAGCTGCTGCCTCCTGTTTTGAGGTTATAACTCAACATAAAAATTTTGCAGCGAGAGTCATTTTTAACAAAAAAGCCTGGGAGAAGGCAAAAGACAGGTGGTGTCTTCCGCTAGAAATTCTTGAGCCTGATCATCAAATAGCAAACGGCACAACTGTCATTCTTTCTGAACTTTCTAAATCGTTTACCTTTGAAGAAGTGGAAAAAAAATTAATAGAAGGGGTTCCACTTAAAGCCCCAGATTTTACAGTGTATTTAAATAATCGCCGGCTTTTACCAAGAAGCCTTGTTGGCCAAAGGATTCCTATCATGGAAGGCTGCAAATACGGGCTTGTCTCAGGAGAGATTGTCATCACTCCCAGCTCGATGGCTTTGTTAAAAGATTTGGGTATCGATGTAAAAGTAAAGGCAGTTACTATAAAAAGGGAACTCTTCGGAATGGAAACCTGGGGAAAAGTTATAGCCAGAGTAAAAGGGGAAATTAACGCAGATTTTCTTCCGATAACCAGCGACCGTTCAAATTTCGTCATTGATTCAGATGAATACCAAGAATTCCTCAAAATTATGAAAAAGCTTGTAGATATTATCAAAAAAACTTTGGGAAAGGAGGCTGATCGGAGGGAAGACCGAAGAGCCAGCCGTGTAGTAAAAGAAGCTTTGCAAAGAATTCATAAATCATTAGCCCGAAATCCGGAATTATCACCATTCGGTCCTATTCCTTACGGTGAAGAAGGAGGGATAGGAGGAGGTGCTGTAGCTGAAGGGGAAAAGAAAAAAGCTGAAAATGAATCTGAAATTAGACCGCAAAAAAAAGAGACCAAACAAAAACCAAAAACCAAAAGGCAACATCATCCTCTCGTGAAAAAAATCACCCCTAATGCCATTGTGCGCAGGATGAGGATGGGAGATAGCAGCGTCTCTGTCTGTCTTGATTTTTTTGGGGAATCAGGGCCAGAGTGCTTTTCTGAAGGGAATGTTATTTACATCAACCGGGACCATCCTCTCTTCAAGAGAGAGTCAAAGAAAGCTGCTACCTATACCATGTACTTAGCACGCCTTTTGACACAAGAGATCTCTTTGATGAAAGAGACGCGAAGCCCCCGCCTTGCTTTCAGCCGCCAGAGTAAACTTCTCAAAGACGCCTTTGCAGAAGAATAAAAAGCAAAATAAAGCTAAAGTCTAAAAATCGTTGTATTATTTTTCAGCCAATTTCTTCTATTTTGATAATCAGGCATTGCAATAGAAAGAAGCTTCCAAAAATCCGAGGAATGATTTTTGATCTTTAAATGGCACAGCTCATGTACAACTATATAATCGATTATGGAAACCGGAGCCATTGAGATCCGCCAGTTAAACCTTAATGTGCCATCTTTCGAACAACTTGCCCAACGCTTTTTCTGATCTTTTATTATTACCTTTTTAGGAAACATATTCAGCAATTTGCTATAGCGGTTAACCCTTTGTTTGATGATCTTTGATGATTTTTCAAAATACCACTTTATCAAAGTATCTTTGATTATTTCTTTTCTGTCTTCGGGAGCCAAATTACTATGAACATATATGAATAATCTTCTTCCAGATAACTTCGGGATACTTAGATAATTTTCTTCTTTTATTTTTAAACGGTACTTTCGACCTAATAACAAAATTTGTTCTCCGCTTACAAGCTCTTTTTCTGGGAAGAGCATAGCCAATCTTTTGAAATGTTCTTGTTTTTCCAGAATCCACAGGGCTTTCTTTTTGACAATAGTCTTGATTTTTTCCCTGCTGAAATTATTTGGAGCCAATACAATAACCTGGGAAGCAAGAGTTACATTGATGGCCAGAGTTTTTTTGCGATTTCCCCTTTTAACAGTGTAGTCAATGCGTTTTGTGCCGAAATTAATATAATCCATTCTAATCCTTAAATCTGGCTCTTGCTAATTCCAAGACTTCCCTAGTAAATAATTCCAGTTTGCGATCAGGAAAGCTAATTTCTCTCAAACGATTTTTAATATCTCTTCGCATCTCTTTCTGAATATCTTCTTTTTCTACCCACTCGATAACTCTCTTTCTTTTTATGATTTCAACTATGGCTTTTGTCAAAAGGCATCTTTTTTCATCATCCCCACTAAAAAGTTTATTACTATAGGGTTTCAATAATCCATAAAAAGCAAATTCATCCAGTGTGAATCCTTTTTCTTTAGCAATAGCTTCTTTTTTCTCTTCTTGTTTTCCGAGTTCTACTAGATCTTTAAGCAATTCCGCCTCATCTTTACGCCTTTGGCTGTCTTCTTCAATAATTGCTTCAAGTTTCTCCTCCAGGGATTCATAGAAGTGCGGATCTTCCCCTACCTTGGAACTAATCGTTTCACGTATAGCCTGTTCAACATGGCTCGCCTTGGCTCTCGTACTTCCCTTAATATCCAGTTTTTCTTCAAAATCAGGCGCAGAGATTTTTATAGGTTCCAGGATTTTTTCAATCCCAGTGTCAACAATGTGAGCATGTATGAGTTTTTCAACTTTTCGGCTGCAATTTTCAAGACTCAATCTATCATCACGATAAAGATTTCTTGCCCCTTCCCGGACCATCCCCAGAAATTTGAAATCACCAATAAACGGCTCAACACTGGGATCAGGCATGAGCATATCCATGCTCTTTGCAAATTCCCTGAATAACACTTCAAATTTAGACCTTACATCTTCAGGTTTAAGGATTTCGAGACACTTCTGGAGTATTTCTGCAGGATTGGTCTCCCGATCAACAGTTTTGAATAATTGCATGGCCTTTTGATGAGTATCCCGCAAGGAAGAGATTTCCCTGTGCCAGTCATCCACGCTGAATATACCGATGAGGTCTTCGCTGTCAAAGATCGCCAAAGCTTTTACCAGCTCCTTTCCAACACCCACATAATCCACAACCAAGCCAAAATGTTTCCTTGGATAAGGCCTGTTGGTCCTGGCAATGGCCTGAAGCAGCGTATGTTCTTTCAATCTCTGGTCAAGATACATAACCTGCTCAATTGGGGCATCAAATCCTGTCAGCAATTTATCACATACTATAAGAAACTTAAGAGGATTCGATGGACTGAGAAAAACATCTTTTCCTGTAATCCGGTCTTCTTCCTGGGCTGTGCGGCGGTATTTATCCTTCCATTCTTTAGGGTCATCGTTATTAACCGTCATGACAACTGTCGACCAGGAAGGATCGATAAGCTTATCCATCGCTTTCTTATACATAACCGCTGTTTTCCGTCCTGAAGCAACAAGTTGGGCTTTTAATCCATTGGGCTCAATTTTTTCCACATAATGATTCACGATATCTATTGCAATTCGTTCTATTCTCCGTGGAGCACTTAAGATAGCATCTACTGTTGCGTACCGTCTTTTTATTTCAGCCAATTCCTTTGGAGTTTTTCCGGGAAAGAGCTCTTTGAGCAGCCTGTCAATCGAAGCTCCCACAACCTGAAGATTGGCCAGCCGGCTTTCATATTTAACCGGAACAGTAGCTTCATCCTCCAGCGACTGTCGCATATCATATCTGTCCAGATATTTTTTGCCTGGAGGACTGAAATGCCGGTAAGTGTTTCTGTCTCTTTTATCAAGCGGAGTTCCGGTAAAAGCAAAGAGACTTGCACTGGGAAACGCTTTTCTTAGGTTTAGAGCATAAAAGCCATACTGTGTTCTATGCGCCTCGTCTGTCAGAATGATTATGTTTTCAGCTCTGGATAAAGGTTTTGCAAGAGCCTTGCGGAATTTTTGAACGGTCGTCATAACTGTAATTCCGATTTCGCTGCTCAGCAGGTCGTAGAGTTCTAGATGGGGCATTTTCTCTGCCATAATCGGATTGGGGAAATTGCAATTCCGGAAGGTTTCAGTAATCTGTCTGTTCAATTTCTTCCTGTCCGTAACAATAAGGATTATGGGATTCTTTAATTTTTCCTGCTCTCGCCTCAATTTCACAACGGCAAAAAGCATGATCAGCGACTTGCCCGAACCCTGCCAGTGCCAGATAATTCCTCTTTTATCAGGTTCGCTTTTTACAGTTCTAACTATTTTATTAACTGCGGAAAACTGCTGATAGCGGCAGACTTTCTTGACGATTCTATGCTCTTCTTTGCTGTAGTCAAAAACTATAAAATTCTGAATAATATCCAGTAAATTTGGCTTTCTCAAAAGCCCGGCAATCAAGACCTCCTGCATCGGAGGATGGCCGCTGATATCTTTTTCATCAATCAACCCCAGCTTTATCATTTCTTTAACTGAGGGATGTTCAGCCATGTTGGGAAACTTGCCATCACCCGGATCCTTCCACTCATGATATTGCTCTTCTGATACATCGATGCAACCGTATTTGGCTCCAAAGAGATTGCAGCCGATGAGAATCTCGTTAGTCCAAAAAAGTTGGGGGATTTCTTCCTGATAGCGGATAAGCTGCCTCTGCGCTTTTAGAACACCGGTTTTTTTTGCGACCGGGCTTTTGCATTCGATGACGACAACAGGAAGGCCGTTAATAAAAATAACAATATCCGGACAATCTGTAGTTCTATGCTTTCTGACCCAGAATTGATTAACCGCTAAGAACTCGTTGTTCTCGATGTTTTCAAAATCTATAAAATTGACAGTTTGTTTTTGCCGTCTGGCACCGATGTCCTGATCAATGGAAATACCGGAAATAAGGTAACTGTGAAAAATGCGGTTGGCCTCAAGCATGCTTTCAGATTGAATATGTGTGATTCTCCGCAGGGCTTTTGTTATAGAATTATCTGTAAGATGAGGATTAATTTTGGCCAATGACTTTTTGAGGCGTTCCTCTAAAATGACATCTCTTCGGGATTTTCGCTCGCAATCTTCTTTAAGATCAGGGTCAAGCTGGTCCCCATGGATATATTTATATCCAAGCCGCTTTAGCTGCTCGATGGCAGGCTTTTCTGATAAAGTATCTTCGTTGAATTTTTTTCCTGACATTCAACCAGGCCCCTTTATATTTTTGCCCTAATTTTACCAGTTAACAAAACCTGCATCAACCCTTTCTTTATACCTTCTAATCTCTCTTTATGAGCCATTTCGTTCTCTATTTCTTCGTCTAAAGAATTCAATATTAGTCCAATGGCACTTTGTTCGTCTTTTGATGGGTTTGGAATTGAAAACAATGAAAAGAGCGTTTTATTAATGATTGGGACAGCGTGTTTTCCAGCCATCGAAACTAAATAATCAGAATTCTCTAACATCCAATAGTAAACAAAATGCGGATTCCATGACTTATTACAAATTATTGAATTAATTTGTTGATTAGTGGCCATATCATGTAATGCCATCCCAACTTTACCTATAGTTGAGCCAATACATACAACAAGTATCGAATCTCTGGGAATAAGACGTGATACTTTTATCCCTTTCCTTGATAACATTCTTGCAGTAAATTCAATAAATTTACTTGTGCCTAAATCCCCAGGAGTTGCCCAAAGATAATCATTGTTATAATATTCTAAATTTTTCGTAGGAGGTGTATTACCAGTTATAATTTTTCCTGTATCCTTAATCTTTTTCACCTCCCAATCCACAGGAATCTCACCAATTTCTGTATTCTTGAATTTTTTATGTCCTATTCCGCGGGTAAACAATTCCTGCATCAGGCCTTTTTTTAACATCTTTGTTTTCTCAATGATTTCTTGCTTTTTATCAATTGCTTCATCCGTCGATGTTAAAATTTCCGCAATCTTTCTTTGTTCTGAAAGTGGAGGGATAGGTATTTTCAATTCTCGCATACTCTTTTTCGATACTTCATTAAAAGTACTACCGCTTCCAAGCCTTTCAATCTCTTTACGCATATACTTAATTCTATAAAATATAAACCAATTGTAGACTTTATCCTTACAAATCAAACTCGCAAAACCCTGATTTGTTGCCATTGGTTTTGAATTTATTGCACACTCTCCTATAGTTGCTCGGCTTGTTAGAAGTATACTACCTACAGGCAAAAGTCTAGCTGCACAATTTGATAATCCTCTCTCGGTAATTGTTTTCTCTGTAATAGAAATAATATTACCTTTGAGTTTAGTTATATCAGTAGGGGTTGCCCAAGGAATATCTCCATCCCAAAATTCTTTTGTAGTTGTGAATGGAGTGCTTCCGCCAACAACTTCACAAGTATCCCCAATTCTTGCTACCTCCCAATCCACAGGAATTTCACCTATTTCTGTTTTTTTTAATTTATTTTCAGTTCTTAAACTTTCAACTTGTCCCATTTTAACCTCTCTACTCTTCCCTTTCAGTTCTTAACAATCTGGTAATAAAATTCTGGAATTCCTCTTCATACTTGTCTGGGCTAATTTTTTTACCTGGAACAGCAGGCAAATCCAGACCACTCTTTGAAAATTCAAGGCTTATGGTTTCCATGGCTTCGCGCAACTTAGAACTTCGCAAATAATCTGATATGACCTGTTCAACTTCATTCAGAACATCCCAAACATTATTCAATGCAGAAAATAGCGAAATCCAATCAAGCCATACAGGCAATTTTTGATCATCTAAATTCGCTCCTAAAAGAAACTCTCCCCACCTTTTTTGAGATAGCCAGTATTCGATTTTTCTCTTCCCTTTGATTCTCGTCAGCACCAGCCCTGACTCTGCAAGCTCAATCAAAGCATCCTGCACAGCCCTTAGAGAAATACCGATTGCATCAGCCACCTCTGAAGGATGGCCGGCTTCATGAGTAAGGAGATAAAGGATGCATTCTGAACGGGAGCCTATTCCAAAAAGAGCCCTTAGCGAAAAACGCATATTGCTTCTTGCTGCAACAGATACGGGTCTTGACATTTTTCGTAATGAAAAACTCCCCCGCAAAAATCCATACTCACGAAATGGTTCTGATATTTCTCCAGGTTTGGGGAAAGGTTCTCCTTCCCTGGTATTAAACAGCATTTCCTCTTTAACTCTTAAATCAGATGATTTCGATCTTGCTAATGCCTGCCATTTTCTCCTGTAAGACTTGGCCTCATGGGATAAAAAATGTGCCACTGCACTCATCAGATGTCGTGTTTTCTCATTTTTACTTTTTACTATCCCTCGAAGTCTCTGAATATCTATCCATTTGCCATTAACCACCATCCAATCCAGAACCTCATCAAAAAGCCGGGGCTCATATCTACTCATTTCAATCGAGAATAGGAGAAGAGCTTCAGGATCTATGACCCATTCGTCCTCAGACCTTGCACCTCCGGCAACACCTAGAGAAGACCACTGTCGCCAAAGAAAATTTAAAATGTTCTCCAGGAAAAAATGCTTAAATTCTTTCTGCGACATTTTTGTATCCTATTTTTTCCAGAAAATCCTTGAGGACTTTTTTATACGTATCCGAAGGATCTTGGGTTATAGTCCAGCGTGCTGCATCTTCCGTTTCTTGTGCTGTGGGTCGTAAGATCATCAAGTCGTCAAAATGGACATCAGGCCGGCCTCGATCAACGGCTGCAAAGAGCTTAAAATGAATCTGATCATAGCGACTCAGAAAATGAATGATAAGGCTTCTTCCATAAGTACGAGTCTCTACTCTTTTCATAAGACCTTCAGGCAGGCCAAAATCTAAAACTGATGCAGGACCTGTGTTAAGCCAATTCTCCGGCAGATTAAAGTCTCTCTGCACTCTTTTGGCTGCGGCCATAATCGCGGGGTTTAAAGGACTTTCTTTTGCTAAAAATGCCGTGCCATCTCTATTCCTCTCAACAAACGCAACAACATCCACATCTTTAGTTGTGCGCTGGACATAGCCAATTATGTTCAAAGCAGCACCTCCACAAACAACCATTTCAATTCGTCCAGCTCTCTCTGCATCTAGCTGTTCGGAAAGTGCCATTAGGACAGCTTCAATATCTATTTTCCCTTTAAACATGTTTATACCTTATAATTCAGCTCTCTCAAGTAATTAAAAACTTTATCCTCTGCTTTCTTGAATCCTTTCTTTAACTCACTCAATTCATCTATGGTTTTCTGGATATCAATTTTCTCCTCTTCTTCTATAGTATCGATATAGCGGGTTATATTAAGATTGAAGTCATTTTCTTGAATTTCACTTACAGGAACAGGACGACAATATTTCTCAGTGGTTTTGTATTCCCTGAATGCTGAGACAATATTTTCAATATCTTCATCCCGTAATTTGTTCTGCTTCTTTCCCTCCAGATATTCATTCGCTCCATATAGAAAAAACACTCTTCCTTTTCTTTCTTTGGCCTTATTTTTATTCAAGATGAACAAACAGGCTGGAATGCCAGTTCCATAAAACAATTTTGGCGGCAATCCTATAACAGCTTCAAGCAAATCTTCTCCGATTATCCCTATTCTTATTTTCTCTTCTGCTCCTCCGCGGAACAATGCACCATGCGGCAGAACAACTCCAACTTTTCCCTTTGGATGGATTGTTGCAAGCATGTGCTGGACAAAGGCATAATCGGCATACCCTTTCGGGGGAATGCCGAACTTGAATCTTTTATAAGGGTCATTCTGGGCCTTCTCATATCCCCAATTCTTTAAAGAGAAAGGTGGATTGGCGATGACAAAATCAAATTGCATCAATTGTCCATGAGACAGCAATTGGGGATCCCGTAAAGTGTCGCATCTTTTGATCTGGGCGTTTTTTAAGCCGTGAAGGAGCAGATTCATCTTACAAATCGCCCATGTCCCTACATTTATTTCATGCCCATAAAGCGAAACATTTTTAGGATTTTGTTTGTTTTCTTTCAAATGCTGAACAGATTGGATCAACATTCCGCCTGAGCCGCAGGCTGGGTCACAGATTCTCATTCTCTCTTGTGGATCTAAAATTTTGATTAACAACTCAACAACTTCTTTTGGCGTATAAAACTCTCCCCCTTTTTTCCCGGCACTTGAAGCGAATTGAGCTATTAGATATTCATAGGCATCACCCAAGATATCCGGTTTTTCCAAATCAGCATTACCCAACCTGATTTTAGAAAAGTGATTGACCAATTGAGAAAGAATATGATCAGGTAGGCGATCTTTATCATTAAAATCAACTGCGGATAGGACTCCTTCCAAACTTTCCGGATTTTCTTCTTCCAATAAATCGTTGGCCTTGTTAATAGCCTGGCCGATATCATGTGTTAAAGATTTGAGATGATTCCAGCTCGCTCTTTTTGGGACAGAAAAGTCGTGATAATCCCGATCTTCGTATGCAATCTTTTTATCCCCGGTTTCGCTTATTATTTTCTCCGCTTCCTCTTTAAAGACATCGGATATTCTCTTCAAGAAAAGAAAGCCAAAAATATAATTTTTATAGTCTGCTGCATCAATATGGCCTCTTAAAATATCCGCAGATTTCCAAAGGTGAGTTTTCAATACTTCCAGATTAATTTTTTCCATATTTTCTGCCTTTTTACAAAATATTCAACCTATTTATTAATTTCTGAAGGAAAATATACAAAAAATGGATATAAATGTCAACAATTATATTTAATATTATAGTTTATCTACAATTATTGTGAAGTTAAACTACGTTTATTACTGAAATCTTATATTCCAAATAAGCCTTCGCTTTTCAAGCTAATATGGCCACGAGAAGAAATTATAATGTGATCTAGAGGAGTTATGTCAACGGCTTTGCATGCTGAAATAAGCTTCTTGGTTATTTCTATATCAAACTGGCTTGGTTTCATGCTTCCAGAGGGATGATTATGTACAAAAATGACGGCACTCGCATCTTTATTTATTGCACCTTTTATCACTTCTCTAGGATAGATGGAAGCCTGGTCCACAGTACCCTTGGCGATAGTTTCGACTTCCAAGATTCTATTGGCTCTGTCCAAGTAAACAACTTTGAAAAATTCTTCTTTTACATCTTTCATAGATAAAGAAAGATAATCCAGAACATCTTTATCATTTTCTATATATTCTTTCCCTACTATCTCTTCTTTAAGCTGACGTTTAGTAATTTCCACGGTAGCTAAAAGCTGAGCTATTTTTGCACTGCCTAAGCCATTAATTTTCTCAAGCTCTGATTTCTTAGCACTGAGCAATCCTCTCAGCCCTCCAAATTGCTTAATCAGGCCTCTGGATAAGGCCACTGCATCTTTTCCTCTTGTACCGGACCGCAATAAAATAGCAATCAACCCGGCATCAGAAACATAATCAGATCCCTTCTCTAAGAGTAATTCTCTCGGCTGTTCACATTTCGGCCAAAATTTTATAGAACTCTTTACTTTCTTCTTTTCAGTCGTCACTATTATCTCTTCAAGAATGACGCCAAAAGATAAATAAATTCTCTTAGGTTTCAAACAACTCTATTTTTAGGTTCAATATGTTCTACACGTCCAGATCACTCATATGCAATTCTAAATTTATAAAAATTTTGGCGCCACTCTCAGCCATGCACTTATAGAAAATAGTTTTTTACTTAGTGCCATTTAATTATAATTTCCCCCGATGCAAGAAAAATCGTCAGAAGTCTTGTCCAAAGGCACAAATCTGATATAATTAGAAACCAATCATGCTTGAATTCAAAAATTATTTAAAAGAAAAAATTCACAAACTGCTGAAAGCAAAATACAATCTTGATCTCTCAGAGCTTGAAATAAGCTATACTCCCCAGCAAAAAATGGGTGACTTGGCCCTGACCTTCCCTTTCCAACTGGCTAAAAAAATGAAAAAAGAGCCAAGAAAGCTCGCCCTGGAAATCATTCCCCTACTTTCTCCTCTTGAAGGAGTGGAAAAAATCGAAGCAGCAGGGCCTGGCTATATCAACCTTTTCCTGAAGCGAGAAAAATTCTTTTCTGGCCAGCTTCACTCAATAGGGCAAACATCTCTCTCACCCGAGGAAGAAAAGATCATAATCGAGCACACCAACATCAACCCCAACAAAGCAGCCCACATAGGCCATCTAAGGAACGCCTGTCTCGGCGACACCCTGGGTCGCTGTCTTAAATACAAAGGAGAAAATGTCGAGATTCAAAATTACATAGACGACACTGGAGTCCAGGTGGCAGATGTTGTCTTCGGCTTCATGGAGCTTGAGAAAAAGAGCCTGTCCCAGATCAAAAAAATAAAGGAAAAATTTGATTACTACTGCTGGGATCTTTATGTGCGCGTCTCTTCTTATCTAGAGAATAATCCCCAGGCAGAGACAAGAAAATCTGAAATTCTAAAAAAAATAGAGGAAGGTGAAAATCCTGAACACGAGACAGCCCATTATATCTCCCGCCGAATAATAAAAGCCCATCTTCAGACAATGGGAAGAATCGGAGTCGGATATGACCTCCTCCCCTGCGAAAGCAGCATACTCCATCTTAAGTTCTGGGAAAAAGCTTTCTCGCTCTTAAAGGAAAAAAAGGCTATTTCCTTCGTAAAGAGCGGGGAAAACAAAGGCTGTTGGGTGATGCACCTTGAGGAAGAGTCTGAAAAGGAAAAGATCATAGTCCGCTCTGACGGGACAGTAACCTATGTCGGGAAGGATATTGCCTATCAACTCTGGAAATTCGGTCTTCTGGAAGAAGATTTTTATTATGAACCTTTTATCAAAGAGGATGGCAAGATTGTCTGGATAAGTTCTACAACGCCAGAGCAGGAATCTCCTTCATTCGGAAAAGGAAGTCAGGTCTATAATGTTATAGATACAAGACAGGCCTATCTCCAGAAAATTGTCGTTCAGGGCCTCAAATCTCTGAAATTTCTCGCTCAAGCTAAAAAATCCATCCATTTCTCTTACGAAATGGTTGCCCTTTCTCCAAAAAGCCTGAAAGAGCTCAATCTGAGTGTTTCAGAAGAAGACAAGGAAAAGGATTTCCTTGAAGTCTCCGGGAGAAAAGGGTTGGGTGTGAAAGCCGATGATTTACTCGACAGACTGGAAGAAAAGGCTTTAGCTGAGGTGGAGAAAAGAAATCCAGAGCTTTCGGAAAACCTGAAAAAAGATACAGCTCACAAGATAGCCAGCGGAGCGCTCCGCTACTTTATGCTCAAATTCGCCCTAAATTCTCTCATCGTTTTTGACTTCGAAGAAGCCCTTAGTTTTGAGGGAGAAACAGGCCCTTATCTTCAGTACACTCTAGTCAGGATCAACAGCATCTTCCGCAAGCTGAAGGAAAGAGAAGGTTTTGAGGAGAAGGATCTCCAGACCCTTCTTTCTTCAGAGAGGATTCCGTTGGAAAAGCTTTCTGAATCAGAGCCGGCTGATTTCTGGGATCTAGTTCGCTATGCTTCCCAGTTTGAAGAAGAGGTTCTCCATTCCATCCGTTCTCTGGAATTCTCGCATTTAGCTAAGTTCTCTTTTAATCTATGCCAGAAGTTTAACGCTTACTACCACCTTTATTCTATCTTGGCTGAAGAGAATAAAGAGATAAAACAAATTCGTATCCTAACCATCTATTACATCAGAGAAGTGCTCAAGCGCGCTCTTTCTCTCATGGGCATCCCGCAACCAGAACTGATGTAAAATGTAGGGGTTTGATTTATCAAATCTACCTTGAATAAACCGCATGAAAAAAAATGTCATTGCGAGCGACCGAAGGGAGCGCGGCAATCTCATAGGAAAAATCGTCATTGCGAGCGTAGCGCGGCAATCTCAACCATTTTTATGGGATTGCTTCGCCCATGCAGGGCTCGCAATGACAAGCGAAGGAATCTTCTTAGTTCCTCGCAATGACAAATGTAACTGCGCTCCTCGCAAGGAGGGAGTAGAAAATGATTGAAGTTGAAAATCTGACCAAAAAATACGGGGATCTGGTAGCCGTTAAAAACTTAAATTTTAAAGTTGAAAAAGGAAAAATCTGGGGGCTTCTCGGACCAAATGCTGCTGGAAAAACAACAACCATGAGAATTCTCACCGGCTATTTGCCTGCTACTGACGGAAAAGCATCTGTTGCTAACTACGATGTCTTTGAGAAACCCAACGATGTCAAAAAAATTACTGGCTACCTCCCTGAGAATGTCCCCCTTTACCCTGAAATGACGGTTCATTCCTACCTGAGTTTTGTCTCAGAAATCAAACAAATCCCCGCATCCAAAAGAAAAGAAGCTGTGGAGAAAGCCGTAGAAATAAGCGGCTTAGAAACAGTGCGAAAGAGGCTCATCAAGAATATTTCTCGGGGATTCAAGCAGAGAGTGGGTATCGCTCAAGCCCTTATCCATAACCCTCAAGTGCTTGTCTTAGACGAGCCAACTGCTGGCCTTGACCCGGCCCAGATAATAGAAATAAGAAAGCTCATAAAATCCCTCAAAGGAGAACAAACCATCCTCCTCTCGACTCATATCCTTGCTGAAGTGACTCAGACATGCGATGGAGTTGTCATCATCAATGAAGGCAATCTCATGGCTTCAGGCTCTCTGGAAGAGCTCACCGCTTCCTTCAAGGAAAAGGAAGGAGTCGTTATTAAACTCAAAAAGGAAGGAAAAGATGTCCTTTCGCTCCTGCAGAAAATTCATGGCGTCGACAAAGTCAGCCATGCAGATGACGAGTTTAAGATAGAATGGACCAAAGGAAAAGACATGAGGGATGAAATCACAAAGCTCATCGTTGATAAAGAATTAGGCCTTATCGAAATGAGGCCTCTCGCCATGAATATCGAAGACCTCTATCTTAAAGTTATTTCAGGAGGTGTCGCACAATGAAAAACATATGGGCTATCTGCAAGAAAGAAATAAAAACCTACTTCACCTCCCCTATCGCCTATGTGGCTATAACTGTGTTTCTGGTTCTGATAGGATTTTTCTTTTACAGTCTCATCTGGTGGTTTAATTCCCAATCTCTTCAAATGGCACAAAATCCATCTTATTATCAGCAACTCAACATAAACCAGATGGTTTACTCTCCCCTCTTTCACAATATGAGCATTATCCTCCTCCTCATGGTACCTCTCCTCACCATGCGCCTTTTCTCAGAAGAAAAGAGAAGACAGACTGATGAGTTGCTCTTCACCTCTCCTATTTCCGTTAACCAGATAATCCTTGGAAAATATTTTGCCTCTCTTTTTGTCCTGCTGGTAATGCTCTTTTTGACTGGAATCCTTTCCATTTTTGTTTTTGCTTACGGAAACCCAGAGCCTGTCCCCGTTCTGAACGGCTATCTCGGTCTTTTCCTCGCGGGAGCAGCCTTTATATCAGCAGGAATTTTCTTCTCTTCTCTTACCGAAAACCAGATTGTCTCGGCAATCCTGACTTTCGGCACCCTTCTTCTCTTCTGGATTCTGAACTGGGCTTCTTACTCAGCAGGAGGGATATGGAAGAGTGTCCTCAATTATCTTTCCTTTTTTCAGCACTTTGATGACATGACACGAGGAATTCTGGATACAACCGATCTCGTCTATTACCTCAGCTTTATCTTCCTCGGTCTTTTTCTAACTCATTCTGTCATCCAATCCAGAAGGTGGAGGTAAAAAATGGAAAAAATCAAGCAATACCTGAATTACATAGCCTTAGCCCTGATATTCCTATCCCTGGTCTCCTTTAGAATCTGGCCTTATAAAAAAACAATCGCCCTCGTCTTAGGACTTTTAGGAGTAGCCGCCTTAGCAGCATACATCATCCTCAATCTTTCTGTTCTCAAACAAAGCTTTAAGCGAAAATCATTCATCTATTCCGGCAACTTGATTTTTATAGTTGTCCTTGTTCTCGCTATTCTGGTTCTCATCAATTATTTCTTTTCCCGCCACCACCACAGGTTTGACTTTACCGAAGCTAAACTTCACAGCCTCTCTGACCAATCCATAAAAGTCTTGGAAAATTTGAAAGATGAGGTTAGTGCCTTATGTTTTTTCCGTGAAGGAAACATCAGCCAGGCTAAAATGGAAAGCCTGTTGAAAATCTACAATTATCATTCCAAAAAAATTAAGTATGAATTTATCGATCCTGACAAAAATCCAGGCATGATCAAAAGATATGACGTAACACAAGACGGAACAACCATCCTTGAGAGCGGAGATAAAGAAAGCCGCATCACTTCCACAGATGAAGACGATATCACCAACGCCATCATCAAAATCTCAAGAGAAAAGAAAAAAGTGCTCTATTTTCTCGAAGGCCACGGCGAGGCAAGCATCGAAGTAAGTGAGGAGAAAGGCTATACTTTAGCTAAAGAAGAGTTGGAAAAACTAGCTTACGAAGTAAAAAAGCTGACTCTAGCTCTCTCTGATACTTTTCCCCAAGATTGCTCTCTCCTCGTTATTCCCGGCGCTGAAAAGGACTTCTTTCCCAACGAACTGGAGACAATCCGAAACTACATAAGCGAGGGAGGCAGAGTCTTTTTAATGGTCGATCCGGAAACTGCTCCAGGTCTTAAATCCTTCCTCACAGAATACGGGATTCAACTCGAAGATGACCTGATCGTGGATACTGTATCTCGCCTCATGGGGGGAGATTATTTCATGCCCATGGTGAGTGAGTATGAATACCACGAAATCACGAGTAAATTCCGGTATGCAACCTTCTTCCCCTTTGCCCGCTCGGTGACTGTTGCTGAGGAAAAGCCAGAGGGAATCTCGGTAGACGTTCTGGCCAAAACAAGCCCCAACTCCTGGTCAGAAAGACAGCTCAAAGAGACGCAGGTGACGTTCAATAAAGACAAAGATAAAGAAGGGCCCATCTCTATTGCGGCAGTGGTAACCGTTGAGCCGAAGGAAGAAGCAAAGCAAGAACCTAAGGAAGAAAAAAAGACGGAAGAAGGAGATAAGAAAGAGACAGAAGCTAAAGAAGAAAAACAAACAGAAGAAGCCGAGAAGATAAAACAAGAAGGACGCTTGGCAGTTTTCGGTGATTCAGATTTCGCCACTAACCGCTATTTTAACTTTTCAGGCAACGGAAATTTCTTCCTGAATACAGTAAATTGGCTGACTGAAGAAGCAGATCTTATTTCCATACAGCCCAAAACTTCCTCTCCCCGGACGATTCACATGACTGCTACCCAGGGAAGAATGCTCTTCTTCGTTTCTCTCATCATTCTACCCCTTATTGTTCTTGTCACAGGAATTTCAGTTTGGGTAAGGAGAAGGTCCCTTTGAAATTCAAAACCACCATCATACTCTTTGCGGTTTTCCTCGTTCTCCTGACTCTTGTCTTACTCTTCGAATACAAAGGCAAAGGTGAAAAGGATGAGGAAGAGAAACTCCTCGCCCTTTCTTCAGATAATGTCCAGAAGGTCACCTTCAAAAAAGAGGATGAAACCATTACCTTCCAGAAAGATGAAGAAGGTGAATGGCTGATCACAGAACCTATCGAAGCAAAAGCGGATAAGTATGAAGTTGACCGCCTTGCCGATGATTTCTCAGGCCTCAGAATAGAGAGAGTGGTGGAGGAAGTGCCAGAGGAGATTGAAAAATATGGAATTCCTCAAAAGGAGATAAGTCTCTGGTTTAAAGACAAAGATAAGCCAATAAAAATCCTCATCGGCATGGAAAATCCTCTGGGCAGCACTTTTTTTGCCAAAAGGGAAGATGAAACAAAAGTTGTCCTCATCCCCAGCAGTCTTAAAAGTCTGATGGAGAAAAGTCTCTTTGATTTTCGCGAGAAAAATATCTTTAAGTTTGAGACAGATGATGTAAAAAGTGTAAAACTCCGTGCAAAAAAAACTCAATGGGAAGCCTCAAAAAAAGAAGAGGAATGGTTCTTTAAAAATCCTGTCAATGCTCTTGCCCAATCAAGCAAAATCGATAATATCCTTTCCTCTCTCTCTAGCCTGAAAGCCAAAGAGTTTGTCTCAGAAGAAAAGAAAAAGGATGATGTAAAAAAATACGGTCTTGACCGCCCTGAATATGAAATCACCCTGGGTATGCCTCTTGAAAACCAGGAAATGACATTTTCCCTCCATAAAGAAGAGGATAAACTTTATGCCACCACTTCCCTCTCTTCCAAAATTGTCGAAGTAGAAGATTCCCTCCTCTCCGATTTAGAAAAAGAGGCAGAGGAATTAAGAGAAAAAAAAGTTGCCAATTTCTACAGTTGGGAAGCAAACCGCCTTCATCTGAAGATAGGAGAGATAGATTGGGAGCTTGTAAAAGATAAGGAGGATAACTGGCACTTTGAATCTCCCCTAAAAGAAGAAGCTGATAAGAGTAAAATCCAGACATTTATCCGCAAAATAGAAAGCCTTGAAGCCACAGAATTCATCGATCCTCCCTTGAGCTTGAAGGACTACGGCCTGGACAACCCTAACGCCGAAGTCAAAATTTGGATAGAGAAAGATGAGGATAAAGAAAATGCCAAAGAAATCACTGTTCTAATCGGTTCTGCTGACAAAGAATCAAAAAATGTCGTAATAAAAAACGCAAGATTTGACTATCTTTTCAGAGTAGATTCAGCCTTCCTCGAAGAATTTCCCCATGCCATCAAAGATTGGAAGCCAGAGAAAGAGGAAGGGAAAGAGGAAAAGAAAGAAAAAGAAAAACCATAAAGAGCTTTTTGATCTGATGGCTTCAACTCTTTAAGTCATAAATTCTCTTTTTTCCCAGATAGGAAAAAAATCCCTTTATTTTCTTCATAACAATCATCCATGGAGAAGACATAATCCTTCGCTTCATCATAACTCGTATCTAGAGAGGATTTAGACCATGACAAAACCGGAAATTATTGCGTGGCACAAAACCGGAAGTATTTGCATGGCATTGACAATAGATAGTAAGGGAGCGTGGCGATTTTCAATGACGATGTGAGGCGAATATCTTTTGACAATTCCGCCTAATTATTAGATAAAGGATAAATATTGGATAAAAGCAAATTGTTTTACATCTAATGGATACAGAATGGCTTTAGTCAAGGTTGGACTTCTCACCATCGGCCAGTCTCCCAGGGAAGACGTGGTGGCTGAAATGGATCCCTTTTTTCTTCCTCAAATACAAATTCTGGAAAAAGGATTGCTGGATGATCTCAATCCTGAGGAAATTAGACGCTTAAAGCCTAAAACTGGGGAAATACCGTTAGTCACTCGTTTAAGGAAAGGCAGTTCGGTTCAACTTAGCGCGAAAGAAATAAACTCTCTCCTGCCTGAAGCTATTAATTCAATGAAAACGAAAATGAAGGTGAAGGCGGTGGGAGTGCTCTGCACCCATAATTTTCAAAAGACAGAATTTCCCCCATCGGTCATTTTCCCTTTTAATTCTCTAAAGTTTTTAATCACTCGTATAATAAATGTAGAGTGCCTTGGAGTAGTTGTTCCCTTGGAAGGTCAAATTGATGCGGCAAAGAAAAAGTGGAAAAAAGACAAAGTTATTGTGGAAGTTAAATCTCCGTATGCCAGGGGAAAAAGCTGGGAAGAAATAGCCCAAAATTTTTCTCGAAAAAAAGCAGAAATAGTAATCCTTGATTGTATTGGATATAAAATAAAGGATAAAAGGGCAATACAAAAATTATTGTCTGTTCCTGTCCTCTTACCCAAAGTCGTTCTTGCTTTTGCCATCGATCAGCACGTTTAATTTTAGCTTTGACAGGAAAAGCATTTTATATTACGCTTATCAAAGCAAGAGAAAACACCTATTATTAGTACAATTGGGTTGGGTAAAAATACCTTAAGTTCAGAATAAAAAATGATCGGCCAAACTATCTCCCACTACAAAATAATTGAAAAACTCGGCGAAGGCGGCATGGGCGTCGTCTATAAAGCCGAGGATACAAAACTCAAACGCACTGTCACCTTAAAATTCATAAGAACGCAAACCATGGAAGCAGCGGAAGAAAAAACGCGTTTTGTGCGTGAGGCGCAGGCTGCCGCGGCATTGGATCACCCCAACATCTGTACCATCTACGAAATTGATGAAGTCGAAGGAAAAACCTTCATAGCCATGGCTTATATCAAAGGTCAAAGTTTGAATGACAAGGTCAAATCAGCTCCTCTGAGACTGGAAGAAGCCCTGGATATCGGCATGCAGGTCGCTCAGGGATTGCAGGAGGCTCACGAGAAAGGTGTCTTTCATCGAGATATCAAAGGCTCCAATATAATGGTGACTGACAAAGGCCAGGCCAAGATAATGGATTTTGGCATAGCCAAATTAGCTGGGGGAACAGAGATAACCAGGCCGGCAACTTTTATGGGGACAGTGGCCTACATGTCTCCTGAACAGGCTAGCGCAAAACCTCTGGATCACCGCACAGACATCTGGTCTCTGGGAGTTGTGTTGTACGAGATGCTTACCGGGCAAATTCCGTTCAAAGGGGTGCACGAACAGGTGATTTTGCATTCCATCCTTAATAAAAACCCCGAGCCCATTACGAGTTTGCGCAGCGGCGTTCCTCTGGAGCTTGAGGCAATCGTGAACAAATGCCTGGAGAAGGACTCTACCGAGCGGTATCAGACTTCCGCTGACCTGATTGCTGACCTGAAGCGCTTAAATCGAGATATGACTACAGGGAAAACTTCTATGGCCGCAGCAACAGCTACATATCCCACCCCAACAGCTACCCTACCCCGTCCTTTCCCGCAGCTTATGCGCAGGATTGCCCTCCCAATTGGTGCGGTTATATTAATCCTGATATTTTTGCTGGTGTTACCTCCAACCAGAAAAGTTGTGCAGAATTGGCTGGGCTTTGAGATAATTCCCGCAGAGAAGCGCCTTGCAATTCTTCCCTTAACAGTAGTGGGCGGCGATTCAGCCGAGCAGGCTTTTTGTGATGGTCTGATGGGATATCTGACCAGCAAACTCACCCAACTGGAACAGTTCCAAAGGCGGCTATTAGTACTGCCCTCTATTGATGTGCGTGAATTTGAAATCACAAGTCCCAGCGAAGCAGAGCGGGTATTCAGGATTACTCTGGCTGTAAAAGGAAGCTTTAAGCGCATCGGTGACATGTTTAGCTTGACTTTAAAGCTGGTTGATACAAAAACCCAGCGTGAACTGAAATCCCAGATTATGACTGATCATATTGCAAATATTTCTACTCTGCAGGAGGATGCTATCTTCAAACTGGTGGAGATGCTTGAAATAGAAATGCTGCCGCAAATCCACAGCATATTAACCTCCGGAGGCACTACTATACCCGGTGCTTACGAGTCTTACTTGCAGGGCCTTGGCTACATGGAGCGCAACGAAAGGGAGGAAAACCTCGAGACTACAATTAGCTTGTTCAAGCGGGCAATCGAGCAAGACCCCCACTTTGCCTTAGCTCACGCAGGATTAGGGAAAGCCTATTGGCGGAAGTACAAACTAACAAAAGATTCCGAATTGCTTGAAAAAGCCCGATCATCATGCAGCAGGGCAATTGAAATTAGTGACCGTTTGGCCTCAGCTCATGTCATACTCGGAATTATCCATAGAGAAGCAGGTGAATACGAGGACGCTATTAAAGAATTTCAGCAGGCATTGTTAGATGATCCTGTAAACTTCGGCACTCTGCTAGAATTAGCAGAGGTCTATGAAAATCTCGGAAGACTAGAAAAAGCGGAGGAGACCTATAAAGAAGCCATTAAATTAAAGCCTAGTTACTGGCACGGATACAGCCGATTAGGATATTTTTATTATATATACGGTCGTAACGTTGAGGCCGAAAAAATGTACCGCCGTTCTACTGAATTAATGACAGAAAATGTTCTCGATTATAATAACCTGATCGCTATCTATTATCTATTGGGCCAAAACGACCAGGCAGAGGCTATGTTCGAAAAATCCATCGCCATTAAACCTGGTTCAGATGCTTATTCAAATATGGGTCTGATATATTTTATGCAACGCCGCTATGCCGATGCTTTGGCTATGTACGAAGAGGCTATTGAGCTGAGAGTGGGAGAGGATACCCATGTAATTTGGGCGAACTTGGCTGATAGCTATCGTTATACGCCCGGATATTCAGAAAAAGCACCAGAAGCATATCAACATGCCATTCAGCTAGCTGAAAAAGAACTGGAAATTACCCCTGGAGATGCCCAGCTACGATCAAGCCTGGCTGTTTTCTATGCAAAGTCAGGAGAACCTAAAAAAGCGCTGGCTGAAATTTCCGAGGCTCGAAGAATGGCGCCAAATGATGTCCCGATTCTTCTCGATTGTGTCCTGGTCTTTGAAATTGTCAATCAACGTAATCAGGCAATTCAAGCCCTTCAAGAATATATCGAGCGCGGTGGCTCCATCAAGGAAGTTCGTGATCATCCTGATCTTTCTGGACTTCGGGCAGATTCTCGTTACCAAAAATTAGTCGAATGAGAGAGATCGCTTGAAACTGTGGGGGATTTGATTCGTTAAATCAGCAGTTTAATAATGAGATTGCCGCGCTCCCTTTGGTCGCTCGCAATGACATAGGATCAAATAACATGGGATTAAACAGCTTGGGGACGACGCCAATGACAGGGGATCAAGCAGCTTGGGGACGACGCCAATGACAGGGGATCAAGCAGCTTGGGGACGACGCCAAATAATAAGGTAAGATATGGCAATTAATTTAAATTAAAAAACCGACCTTTGTCCTCATATTTTATGATGATAAAGGAAGGGAAAGGAGGGAAGATGGATAAACGTGAAAATCCAAAAACACACATTATTAAAATTACTGTGGATGATGATGGGGACTTTACTTATGACAATCCCTTAATTTGGGTTTATCCCGGGGATACTATCATCTGGGAATGTACAAACGACTGTCCTTTTGCCATTCATATTGGCTGGAACTCACCTCTTGAAAAAGGCCGTTTCCGATCAGTTAAAGGAGACAGAGTAAAAACTGTAGTTCCAGATGATGCACGACATGGTAACTATGAATATACTGTTGCCGTTTCCATTGAAGGGGATATCTGGACCGACGATCCTCCATTTATCGTCAAGCCGCCCAAACACTGAGGATAGGACACTACTAATACAAACGCAATTATTTCAGTGTCATCGCGAGGAGCGAAGAAGATTCCTTCGCTTTGCTCGGAACAGGCTGTGCGATCTCGTTAATTCATCTTAAGAGATTGCCACGCCCTTTCAGGGCTCGCAATGACATTGTAAAAATATATATTGCGTTTATATTAATCATCTGAAACCGGGCTTTATTTCTGGCTCGATAGCGACGAGGTATAGAGATACATAAATCATCTAATCATCTGAAACCGGGCTTTATTTCTGGCTCGATAGCGACGAGGTATAGAGATACATAAATCATCTAATCATCTGAAACCGGGCTTTATTTCTGGCTCGATAGCCACGCGGCATAGAGATGCATCGATCTTCTAATCATCTAAAACTGGATTTTATTCCTGAAAGGAAAGGCTAAGAAGTTCTCTGGATGATGACCAGAGTCATATCATCCATTCGATCAGCACCTGCAGTGAATGAATCGAGTTCCTCATAAACTTTTTTCAGTATTTTAGAAGCCTTTAATTTAGGATGCTTCCGGAGCAGCTTTATGAGTCCTTTTTCGTCGAATTCTTTATTATCTTTGCTCCGACTTTCAGTGATTCCATCTGTATAAAGAACAGCCATTTCCCCAACGCTTACTGTGATTTTTTTTACTTCATAAGTACTAGAAGGAAACATTCCCAAGCATAAACCGCAGCTCTCCAAACGGGTGAATTTACCTTTTTTATCGATAATAAGGGGAGGATTATGACCAGCATTGATATATTTTAGCTCACCACTTTCTTTGTTTAGCTCGCAAAAGAAAAAAGTTATAAAACCATTTGGGGCAGAACTGCGGTGGACAAAATTATTCAGTTTAACAGCCATTTCCTCTATTTTGTATCCAGAGTAAACCTCTGATTGAAGAGCCGCCCTTAATGAAGCCATTAAGAGGGAAGCACCAACCCCTTTCCCGGAAACATCAGCAACAACAATACCCAAGTGAGAAGGGTCGATGTCGATAAAATCATAATAATCTCCGCCAACTTGATAACAGGGAGTATTATAGCCAACAATTTCAAACTTTTTGCATGGAGGATTATCTTTAGGAAGAAAGTCTTCTTGAATCTTGGCAGCTAAGGCAAGCTCTTTTTTCATCTTTTCTATCTCGATGGTTTGATCCTCAATCTTAGAATTTTCGATCTTGATTGCAGCCAAATTAGACAAAAGAGTCAAAAGCTTGAGATCTTCATCCGTGAACTGCTCAAGGTTCGATATCCGGTCTGAATAGATGATTCCTATGATTTCCCTGTTATTCCATAAAGGAACACACATTGCCGAATGGATATTGAATTTAATAATGCTTTCCATGGCTTTGAAACGAGTGTCAGCCATGGCATCAGAAGTTAGGATTGAGGAATTCTTATCAACAGCCATATTTATAATACTCTGGCTTACCAGAATCTTTTGATCCTTAAGGTTCTTATCGTTGACACGAACCACTTTGGGAATGAATTGAGCAGGATTGCCTTCTCTTAACATCAGAATCCCTCTGTCCATAGGGAGATTTGCACAAATCAGATCCATGATGTTATCCAAGAGTTCGCTTATAGGCTGATGAAGAAGAAGGGCTTTACTAACTTCACTCATTATATAGAAAGCTCTATGCTCCGTTCTGACCTTTTCCAAATCCATAGGTGCCAGGCTGGCTTTCATAGTTGTATCAATTTCTGTCTTTGTTAAAAGTTCTTCAACGTGCATTATGGTATTTACATTTACCGAGGAAGTGGGCTCCTCCGTCATTTCTACATGCGTGGGAATTTCCTTATCAAAGACAATCCTCGTTGACCCAACAAGGACTTCATCTCCTTTTTTAAGTTCGACCTCGGCTTTAATCTTTTTGCCGTTTAGGAAGGTTCCGTTCTTGCTGCCATTATCCCGAACTGCCCAACCCTCTTCCGAAGGATAGATGTAAGCATGCTGCCCTGAACAGAATGGGTCAGGAATGTTGATGTCATTATCAGCAGAGCGGCCAATAGATATTCTATCTTTTTTAAGAGGAATGGAGTAATCCTCTCCTTTTTTTTGATAAACATATAGTTTGGCCATCTTAATCTTCGCTTTTAATTATAAAACTAATAAGTGAATTATTTCAAGGAAATTCAGCCTCTTGTGGGGTCAGAAAGTTCCATTTTCTCCAAGATCTTGAGCATTTTTCTGCCTTTCTTAACTTTATCTTCAAAAGGAATATCCTCGATCAAAGGCAGGAAAACTTCCATTATTTCTTTCCTTACAATGTTGTCCAGAAGTTCTATAGAATAGTCTATTGCTTTTTTTGTTCCAGTAGTAATATTTTGATAAGCTTTGATGATATCTTCCCGGGGATAGATGAGACTTAGCAATTCAAAAATATTCTTGAGAGATCGAGCTAAATTATTCTCTAAATCTTTGGCCAAGAACTCTTTTTTCTTACTGGCTTTTAAGTCATGAATTTCCTTCAAAATCATGTAAGATTCTTTTATTTCCCGTATTATTTGAGGGACTACAATCTGTTTTCGGAAATGAATTTGAGGTTTTTTTGATTTCATCTTATACATAGCGCTGACGATTTCAGATTCCACATCCCTGCTTTCTTTCCTTAATTCCAAGGCTAATACCTCTGCTGCTCTTTGAGCGCCTGTTTGAGCCAAGATGTCCGGTATGGCCTTCCGCAATCGCGTATCTTCACTCGGATCCCCCAAATAATCTTTTAATGTGCCTATAATCTTAGCTCCATATTCTGCTAAAGCTTTATTGGCAGCGCTCTGGAGGGAGTGATTTTTTAAATTTTGAATTATAAAAGGCACAAACTCCCTCTTTTTAAGCTTTCCAGCGCTCTCAAGAGCATAACTGACTACTTCTGGCGATTTATCCCTGAGCAGTTTACTTAGATTATGGATGACGGAGGGAGTTGGCTCCATCATTCCCATAATTTTGGCTGCCTCCATCCTGGAAACTTCTTCCTCATTACCTTCCTCACTCACTATTTTATCGAGATGGCCTTTCATCAGTTCTTGATAAATATTCAGGGACATGACTTCCTTTACCTGGACATCAAGACTTTCCTCATCGAGAGAATCTTCGGTTTCCGGGATTAACACCTCACCGTCTACTTCAAAAAGGGAATCCATGGAACTCGCTCTTACTTCATCAGATTTATATGAAATTATTTTTTTCAGTTTAGAGCTCAACTTTTCCTTTTTTACAAGGTCAAAAAGATTCATTGCATACAGAACCGAACTCCTTTTTTTGCTCTCAAGGGTGTCGAAAACCAACTTTGTCATATCAATATCAATCTTTTCTGCAACAAATTTGTCAGCATCCTGCCATTTTATCTCAAGGTTTCTTTTCACAATATTCACATATTCCTTGGTAATCAAGAGATTGAGAATAATCCAGATAAAGATAAATATGATGGCGATAATGCTTATATATTTTATCTCAAAGCTCAAAGCTGAAAAAAACAAAAGAATCAGAAGAGCTGCAATGCCTTTAGCAAACTTATTGACGAACATATCAATGAATACTTTTGCTTTGTACTTGATCTCGGGAGGGATCGGGATGTAGAGCAGTTCCCTGACAGATTGATTGAGTGAGTGAGCAAGACTCTTATCAGTTCCCTTGATGATGAGAGCCCAGTAAATCAGAGCAAAAGGGAAAATAAAAATTGCACCAGAGAAGACCAGCAAAAAGAATGGGGCAACTAAAAGAGCAGCCCGGATTCCAAAATTTTTCAAGATGCGGTTGGTTGAGAAAACATGAAGCAGATTAGAAAAAACAAGAAATACGGTAAAAAACATCCCGAGAAAAGCAGTCCTCGCATCCTTGTCCGGATAGGCATCTTCGACGAAATAATTGAACTGAAAATCAATCAAAGTTGTAACAATAATGGCCGCAGCCATAATCCCGGTCAAGAGGATTAAATGCCGGTTTTTTCTCAACAAGCTAAAGCTCTTGCCGTATCCAATTTTTGGCTTCTTCCGCACTTCGGATGGCTTAGCCTCTTCTTTTTTTTCGCTTTGAATGATTCTATGAACATGATTGACTATTACGAGACAAAGGCCAAGCATAAAAGGGCAAATTAAAAGAAGGTTTTCGGTTCCGACTATTTTAGACAGTGAAGCAAGGAGAGCTCCTGCAACTCCACCTAAAAGTCCTCCGCTCACTAAAAAGCCAATCAGCCTTTTTGCTTGACGAGGATTATAAATATCATTGATTAGTATCCAGAACTGGGTGACCGAGGTAACCAAGAATATATCTGCCCAAAACCAGAATACCATAGAAATCCAATTCCAATATGCAAGAGGCAACCAATTCCTTCCTTGAGTGAAAAGCAACCAGAAAACTAAAAGACTCGTAATGAAAAAAACCAGGCTGATAGATATGTATACGTGTCTCTTCATAACACGCAGCAGCCTGGAGTTTAAAGTGACAAAAAATCCTATCAGGATGGCTGTCAAAAGATAAGCATAAGGGAGTCTCCTGGATGAAAGCTTCTCCAGGAAATCGGAAATCTTGACCAGTTTGATGATGTAGGCAGAAGAAGTGATCATGAAAAAATAAAAAAACAGAAGCACAGAGGTAGAGCTTTCCTCGGGTCTTACATCAGCAAATCGTGATAAAATTTTATGAAGCGAGTTCTTGGCCATGAAATTCTTTACATTTTAGGAAAAGTCTTCAGAAGTATACGGCATCTTTTCACCCTTTCCTCGAGGGGAAGGTCTTCAATAAGCGGAAAAACTACATCTCTAATTTCTTTAGGCAATATGTTATCAAGAAGTTCAACAGCATAATCCACAGAATCCTTTGTTGCGGTTCTTATATTCTGGAAGGCTCTAAAAATATCTTCATGAGCGTAAATGAGCCCCAATAATTTAAAAATATTCATCATGTAAGCGGCCAGATTCTCTGATAATTGTTCGCTTATCTTCACTTTTTTAGCTTTAGATTTTGCATCGTAAAATTTAATGAGAATTTGGTAGTATTTCTTTATTTCTTTGAATATTTTAGTCTTGATAATCTCTTCCTGGACCTGAATATCGGGCTTTCCAGAACGAATCCTATCCAAAGCATCGATGAGCTCAGGATCCATATCTTCATTATCTTCTGCTAATTCCCAAGCTAAGAAATCCGCAGAATCTTGAGTAGGAATGCGAGCTAAAACTGAAGCCACTTTTTTCCGCAGTCCAACATCCTCGTCAGAATCTCCTAAATAATCTGAAAGAGTCCCAACAATTCTTTCCCCGTATTTTTCAAGGGCGGCACAGGCATCTTCCCTGGTTAAAGGATTATGCAACTTATAGATTAAGGCGGGAACATGCTCTCTTCTCTTTAGCCTTGCCGCGCTTTCAATAGCGTATTTACTCACTTCTGGCGATTCATCTTCAAGAAGTTCCTCGAGTTTCTGAGCGAGAGGAGAATGAGATTCCATTAATCCTATAGCCTTGGCCACTTCCATCTTTGATGTCTCAGTGTCTTCAGTCTTATCAACCAGGATTTTATCAACGTATCCCTTCATCACCTCTTGATAAACATCCAGGGACATTATCTCTTTAACCTCTTTTCCCAGGACTTCTTCACTTAACATATCATCCGTTTCAGGAACCAAAGTTGTCTCCCCGGATTCAAAAAGACCCCCTAATGAAGAAACTTTCCTTTCATCCGCTTTATAAGAGATTAATTTTCTCACTTCAGGGGTGAGTTTATCTTGCTTAATCAAATCAAAGATATGCATGGCATACAAA
>Ga0307379_10002212_pt1 | contig 29154 bp, 25 predicted proteins | sample UN2MG_FD_202237 | JGI IMG/M metagenome (GOLD analysis project Ga0307379, IMG submission 202237) | Soil microbial communities from Risofladan, Vaasa, Finland - UN-2 | ecosystem: Environmental > Terrestrial > Soil > Coastal area > Acid sulfate soil | place: Finland: Risofladan, Vaasa | collected...
CCGCTACTTTTAGTTTATATTTGTTCACTATTTGACAAAGAACATAAGTGCTATCCTTTCCACCACTTAGACCCACGGCGGCATCATATTGATATTTCCCTCTGTACTTTTCAAATCTCCTTGCCAATATGTGTTCTCGACTACTAACGTCTAAAATAGCCGTTTTATTGCGTTTAAAATAATCGCAATAATTACAAATACCACTATCATTGAGTGCTACGTTAAACTTTCCTTCTGGTAGTAAGCACCTTTTGCACCTATTCATTAATTTCCACCTTAGTCAGTATATAATAAATTCAGTTAATTTAGATAGTGATTATTTTCTAGAATGATGTTCCACGTGATGCCTGAACCTCTCAAGAAAACAATCGAGCTTTTGGATGAATAAAAAACGGCACCATAAAATAAAAGTGTTAAGCAAGTCGCAAAGCTAGCCGAATGTGATGAATTAAGCAATGAAAAAAATTAAACAAGATTGCAAAGCTAACAGAGTCAAACTAAATACTGCCGAGGGAGGGACTCGAACCCACACTCCCTTGCGGGAAGCGGATTTTAAGTCCGCCGCGTCTGCCATTCCGCCACCTCGGCGCTTTTGTTATTGTAGACTGCACCGACCGTTAAGTCAAAGGCAGTATCCCGGTTTCTGCCCCGGGTTTCCGTAGTTGCCTGATTTATCAGTCTAAGAAAGCGAAGCACAACACTGAACACCGGTCATGCTCAATAAAAAGAGGCGGCGGGCGGATTTGAACCGCCGTATCGGGGTTTTGCAGACCCCTGCCTTAACCTCTTGGCTACGCCGCCGCTACTACCAAATTGCATGGAGCGGAAGACGGGATTCGAACCCGCGACCCCTTCCTTGGCAAGGAAGTATTCTACCGCTGAACTACTTCCGCTCTGAATTAATTTTACCCCCTTTTTGGGGTTCGAGCAAATCAGATTTGGTGCCGAGGGGGAGATTTGAACTCCCACGGGCTTTCGCCCACCACCCCCTCAAGATGGCGTGTCTACCGATTCCACCACCTCGGCCTGGCAGGGGCGGCAGGATTCGAACCCACGACCTGCGGTTTTGGAGACCGCTGCTCTAGCCAAACTGAGCTACACCCCTGAAGCACACCATAATTATATCAAAAATACCCCTGGGGCGACTCGAACGCCCGACACGCGGTTTAGGAAACCGCTGCTCTATCCTCTGAGCTACAGGGGCACGCCACTACCAAAACTGTCATTGTGACACAGCTCTTTTACAAGCTTTTCTAAATTCTTATGTTAACAAAAAGCCTTAACCAAGGCAACAGCAATGCAGAACAGTGTTGATGTTATACGATTTTGTCACCATATAGATGTTAGGTCTGTCGCTACACCATGCAAGAAGAATATTAGCGGCGTATAGAAAGGAGAGCGCCACAGCATTGGCACCTTTCTTCATCTTGAGTTCCTAGTAATAGGCAAAGAGGTCGGGCATCGCAACTAATAGCCGGTTGCGCCACCTCAATGAATGCCCATCTCAGCCACTTATTACCCGTCTTGGTAATCCTGCCGTGAAAGACCTTGCCTCCCGAGGCATAGGTAGATGGCACTAAACCGGCATGCGTGCATAGCTTCTTCTTATCCCGGAAACGGCTGTGGAAGCAGAACAAGAAAACCCCTGCCGATGCAATAGCACTGCCAGCTTACCTTCCCCGTCCGGGGTATTCCTCCCTCAGCCTCTGGACAGCGACAATAAGCTCTGTGGAGTAGGTGGGGGCTGGCGGACTCTCTGAGGACGGCAAGATCTGTCTCCCAGACTTTCCAGGTGATAAAGATCGTACCTTCGCTTCTACCGGTAGAAGGTTTGAGGAGAGATACTATCCATAACCAGACACAATTATGCTATCATAGTAGGTAATATGTAAGCTCTTCCAAAATTCACCCCTCTCTTAAGAATAAGAGGGGGAAAAAGGAGTTATCAATAAATACCTTTATAACGATCCAACTACAAAATCAAAGCGACGCTGTCTTAGAAAGAATGCAACCGATGCTGAGCAAGCAACAACATGATGCCATTGGAAATAACCCCCCACCCACCCTTATCTTAGGAGGAAAGGTTCCTAATTTTTGAGAGGGAGCGCGTCTCAAAAAACTGAATACCATTTTGGAAAAGCTAAACTACTATCATAGTAATTAGTCTGGGAACGATGTAATGGTCTTTCAACCGCAACTCAAGATTCTTATCAGCCGTGACGAGATAGCTGAAGCTGTAGACAGGCTGGCTTCTGAAATCAAGAGGGATTATCAAGGTAAGCAGCCTTTGCTCATTGGCGTCCTTAAAGGGTCCTTTGTGTTCATGGCTGACCTCATTCGCCAGCTTGATTTACCTCTGGAGCTCGATTTTATCAGGCTCTCCAACTACGGTGCTGCCAGGGAGAGTTCAGGCAAAGTGAAAGTAGTTCAGGGGGTCAAGACGCCTATTAAAAGCAGAGATGTTCTGGTGGTTGAGGATATCGTGGATACTGGGATTACCATCTCTTTTTTGCTCGATTACTTGAAGAAGAAACAGCCCGCTTCGTTGAAAGTCTGTACTCTAACGGACAAGCCATCTCGGCGCAGGGTTCCGGTGCCCATTGATTATCGTGGCTTCACTGTGCCCAATAAATTTATCGTGGGATATGGACTGGACTGCGATCAGAAGTTCCGCAATTTGCCTCACATATATACCATAGAGGATTAGGAGATGAATTTAAAGGAGCTTATTTCTGTGGCCAGAGGAGAAATACCGGCTGATTTGCTCCTGAAAAATGCCCGGATAGTAAATACTTTTATTGGAGAAATAGAGCAGGCCGACGTGGCTATCTATGGTGACAGGATTGCCGGAGTAGGGGATTATGATAAGGCCAAGGAAATTATCGATTTACAAGGCAGGTTTTTAGCTCCCGGGCTGATTAACGGACATACGCATATAGAAAGCTCTATGCTTCACCCGGCAAGGTACGCTCAAGCCGTGGTCCCCAGAGGCACTCTGGCTGTGGTCACCGATTTACATGAAATCGCCAATGTTTGTGGATCTGAAGGAATAAAGTTCGTCACGGATTTGGCGCGAAAGCTCCCACTGGATATGCTATTCATGGCTCCATCATGCGTGCCAGCAACCCATCTGGAGACATCAGGCGCCCGAATCAACTCTAAGGAAGTAAAGAAAATTCTAGCTCACCCTAAGATAATCGGCCTGGGAGAGATGATGAACTTTCCCGGCGTGGTCAGTGGAGATGAAGAGGTTTTGAAAAAAATCGGTGCTTCTAAGGGCAAGGTTATCGATGGGCACGCTCCGGGACTCGCTGGCAAGGAGCTAAATGCCTATTTGTCCGCTGGCATTCTTTCCGACCACGAATCCACTACCCTGGAAGAGGGAAGGGAGAAGTTGCGCCGGGGTATGTACCTCATGATTCGGGAAGGCTCTTCCGAGAAGAACCTGGACGCCCTACTGCCGCTGGTTACCGATAATACCTATAAAAGATGCTTCTTCGTGGTGGACGACCGTAATTGCTCTGATTTACTTCGGGAAGGCGATATTGACGCTGTGGTACGAAAGGCTATTGACAGAGGTCTGGAGCCAATTCGCGCAATTCAGATGGCAACGATTAACGCCGCCGAGTATTTCAGGCTCCATGATAGAGGAGGCATTGGCCCGGGGTATATAGCCAATTTTATAACCATCACCGACCTGGCTAAATTAGAAATAGACATGGTGTTTTACCAGGGCAAGCTGGTGGCGCGGCAAGGCAAGCCCTTGTTTCTCCTACCCCCTGTTACTTTGGAGCTAAGAGACACGGTACGCATTAAGCCTCCTATGGGGAAATCGCTGAAAATACCCGCTGTTGATAATACCTACCCGGTTATCGAAATTGTCCCCGGCCAGATAGTTACCAGGAAGGCAATGGAAAAGGTGAAAGTTGTAGATGGTGCGGTGATGCCTGACGTGGAAAGAGATATTCTGAAGCTGGTGGTGGTGGAACGGCACAAGGCTAGCGGCAACATCGGAGTAGGACTGGTCAAGGGATTCGGCTTGAAGAAGGGAGCGTTAGCCTCATCGGTGGCTCATGACTCTCACAACATAATAGCGGTGGGCGCCAATGACTTCGACATCCTCAAGGCAATAGAGGAAATTAATAGGCTGCAAGGCGGGCTGGTTGTTTGCGCCAACCTGGAAATTCTCGCTTCTTTACCCCTGCCCATCGCCGGCCTGCTTTCCCCCGAGCCACTGGAGGTAGTCGTGTCCCAGCATGAAGAAGTGGAGAGGGCTGCCGCCAGCCTGGGGAAGTTACCTCCGGCTCCATTTGCTATCCTTTCTTTCCTGGCCCTGCCCGTGATTCCCGAGCTCAGGCTGACTGATTTAGGCCTAGTGGACGTGGCGGAGTTTAAGTTGATCAAGTAGAATTAACTTGACTATCTCCTCATCCCGGTTTTCTGAATTCCAGACAATACCCGTGATACTGACCATGCATTTTCCAAATACCGTCTACAAGTATCTCTTTCATTGTTTCTGGAACCAGATGAACAGGAACGGAGGTGTCTACTTTATTATCCTGAGTTGAACGCGACAAACGGAGGAAACGAGCCACGGTTCGGGCTACCTGTTCCGATTCATCGGCAATTACTACTTTAGTTCCCGGTCGGGCAACACGGATCATCTCACCAATGGCCTTCTTCTTTTCAGAAAAAAAGTTGATACCACCGATGTGAAAAACGCTGTCAAATGAGTCTGCTTTAAAAGGCAACTCCTCTGCTTTCCCCAGGAAAAGCTCTACTGGCCATCCTCGGTTTGTGACCAATCTGCGACAATTAGTTAGCTGCGCCGCTGAGATGTCCAGGCCGTATATGTCACCCACTTTTGGAGACTCAAATAGGTAAGGAAGATTACCACCAGATCCTATCGAAATCTCCAGAACCCGTCCATTGTTTAGTTCCAATCTGCGTAAAATCTCTATGCGGGCCTTGCGTTCTCCACCCATAGGCAAAAACGATAACCTATCAAAAATTGTTTCGAAGCGTGACCATCTATTATAGAATCGCGCGAACCGCTGGTTAAGACCCTCCAGTTCCTGTAAATCGATAAAGTGTACAATGCCGTTTTTAATGATATAGCTTCTTTCACAGCGCGAGCAAAACAACTCCCCCTCATTCATACTTGTTGTATTACCTGATTCATCGCGAAGTGTAAGTTCAGTTTGACAACCAGGACAACATAGCAACTCTAATGTTGAGCGCTTCATTGCTATTCCTCTTAGGCTATTATACTCTGGTCCAACGCTTGAAATCAGCGGCCCGCGTCAGCGGGTCCATCTGCATTGCCTTGTTGGGATTCAATTGGGATAATTGTTGACTTTGATCCAACCAAGAGATCCTTTAAGTATGCGGTGGGATTCGGGCCTTCCAATTGCGATTGCCGAATGTGATTCAGCCAATGCTGGCTCTCCTTCTACGGTACTGAGTAACACAACTCTCTATATATCCTCCCTCAATGAGCCTTTTTTTGATAGCTTCTATATCATCATCAATTTCCAGTATCGCTAACGACCACCCGATTCGTTCGGTAATGTCACTAAGACAAACTTCCGTCAGCTGGAAATCGGTATCTTTATCAGCAGCTTCGAACATAGCCGCCATCAAAGAACCGGTAACATCAGATCTATGCATGTCATCGGTCCTCCGTCGTGGCATGTCATGCCATGGCCAAACATTCCAATCGAGGAAGCCCTTAAGTAGATAGTTCTTGATAATTCTTGGCAGCCAATTTGAATCCTCCGAAAGAAGCCAAACCAAGTACTCGAAGTGATCGTACACGTTAGGGTTTGGACCCATTAAAGAGCCTTGTACAAACTGGCATGTCACATGCACAGGTTTATAGTATCCGAAATTCGGATCTCTCAATGCGAACTCCTCATCGCACGAAGGCGATCGCCCGTTGCTCGTTAATGCAGTTCCGCTTCGAGTGGTAACTGTTTTTACATGTTTTCGTAAATCATGTTGGTATAGCTCTTCTATGTGAGCCTCAAAGGGACCGCCGAATTCCTTAATTGTAAGTTGAGGTGCATAGCAGATTGTGTAGCTAAGAGTTTCCAACAGTAGTTCGAAGGAACCGGGTACTGAGCTAATGGCTGCAAATAGGCGCTCCGGTTTTGTTGTTTGCGAGATGTTCTCCTCAACTACGACTTCCTGCCACTTACGCTGTATGACTTTCTTGGTGATAAGTTCGCCTCGCCCTATGGGATCTTTCGGAAGCCAGCCGACGTGAAAGGACCAATCATAGACGTTGGAGTCAGAACCATCGTATTCGATCACGTCTAGCCACCACTCATCCGTTACTGGTGGGGGCGAGTATCCAAGTTTCCTTAATTTCTCGCGAGCAGTTCCCAAAGATGTAGCCCGGGGGCGAACCACCTTAATAATCTGTTCAACCACAAACCTCAATCCTAATTCGCTCTTGATTGCGACGACGTCAGCGAGCGACGGCGAATACCGTACAACGTCTTCATAATCAACATTGTGCCAGATAGGAATGATACGCCTATTGTCCGAACTGTTCTGAAGTTGGACCAAACCGTTGAGTTCCCATTCCGGCCACTTCTTCCCAAAGAATGCTGGGCTCAAGATAACGATACCGAATCTTGACCGACTCAACCCCATGTCTATTGATTTCCGTAGGCTGTCACCTGGCAGCAATGAGTGCTCGTCATACCATACGGATAGCTGTTCCTCTTGCAGAAGCTCAGCGAGACGACGCACAAGCTTCGCCTTGTCCTCACTCGCGTGTGAAATGAAAACGTCAAACGATCTTGGTTCTTCCATGACGACTATGAATTATGTTACATCAGAAACACGAAATCAAATGACCACACAACATCTATTTTTATACCTATTTTTTATACTTATTCTATAGGCATGTACTGTATGACGGGGCAAAGAGAAGTGCAGGATTCTTATTTCTCTCTGGTGGCCCATAGTGGCGAAGCGTCGAAAGCCTCCCCTCTGAGTTTGGCCTCTAAGATCTTCTCCAATTCCCCTACGGGCACTCGAATTTGCGCCAGGCTGTCCCTCTCCCGAATGGTAACCTGCTTATCCTCCAGAGACTCAAAGTCTATGGTAACGCAGAACGGGGTGCCGATTTCGTCCTGACGCCTGTATCTCCGCCCTATGCTTTGAGAATCATCGTAATCGGTCACGAAATTCGGACACAGCTTGTTGAAAACCTCTTTAGCCAGAGGGGTCAATTTTTCATTCCTGCTTAAGGGCAGAACAGCTACCTTAATAGGAGCCAGATCGCGATGCAGGTGGAGAAGTGTTCTTTTTTCTCCTTCGACTTCCTCTTCATCATAGGCATCAATGAGAAAAGCCAGGACAGAGCGGTCGACGCCAGCCGAAGGCTCGATAACATAGGGAACGTACTTTTCGCCAGCCTCATTATCATAGTAACTGAGCTCTCTGCCGCTATGCTTGGCATGCTGAATAAGGTCAAAATCGCCCCTATTGGCTATACCCTCCAGCTCCGACCAGCCCATAGGAAATAGATACTCGACGTCATAGCAGTCCCGGGCATAGTGGGCCAGCTCATCTTTGCCGTGCTGGCGCAGGCGAAGATTTTCCTTCCTGATACCCAGTTTGACATACCAGTCGAACCTCTCCTTGACCCAGTAATCAAGCCACTCTTCATCAGTCCCGGGCTTAACGAAGTACTCCAGCTCCAACTGCTCAAACTCCCTGGTTCTGAAGATGAAGTTGCCGGGGGTGATTTCATTGCGGAAGGATTTGCCTATCTGGGCGATACCCAAAGGCAACTTTTTTCGGGAAGTGGTGATTACGCTATCAAAATTAACGAATATGCCCTGGGCGGTCTCGGGGCGGAGGTAGATTGTGCTTGCCTCCTCCTCCACAGGACCCATAAAAGTTTTGAACATCAGGTTGAACATGCGCGGCTCGGTTAACTCACCACCACATTTGGGACAGCTCTCACCCTCTATTTCATTAGCACGCCACCTCAGGTGACAGGACTTGCACTCCACCAGGGGGTCTGTGAAGCTATCAATGTGGCCGCTGGCCGTCCAGACTCCCGGGTGCATCATGATTGATGTGTCCAGACCTACTACATCATCCCGCTCATGGACTATTGTCTTCCACCAGGCGTCTCTAACATTGCGCTTAAGCTCCACCCCCATAGGGCCATAATCCCAGCAGCTAGCTAAACCGCCATATATTTCGCTGCTGGGGAAAATAAGCCCTCTCCGCTTACACAGAGAGACGATTTTTCCCATATCCACCTTAGCGGGCATACTCAGGTCTCCTTTCTCCGATGCATCGGAGCTTAGCTTACCAGCTTTATTCACAGGCGTCAAAGGGTTGTCTTCATTTAGTACCTGAGTGACACTTCCTTTCTGTCATTGCGAGGAGCCCTGACGAATCGTGGCAACGAAGCAATCTCTAAGCGAGATTCCTCAGTCCAACCATAGCAGTCTCCAGTTTTGCAATGAGATTGCCACGCCCCGACAAGTCGGGGCTCGCAATGACACGGTGGGTGATTGTCAATATTACAAACATGCAAAGTATTACCCATCTATCTGAATCAGGTCAAAGGGAGTGGCAGGAAATTGAGGGTTCAGGGCGGCAAAGGAGAAATCTCAGAGGAGAACGAGTCACTGAATAACCTCCTATTTAGTCTTTACCCTGGCAGTTCTCCGGGCCGTGAAGGTCAGGTTATCTTCCTGCAAGCCAACAGCTACTGTGTCTCCTTCTTTGAACTCGCCCTGCAATATCTTGGTCGATATGGGATTCTCCACATACCTCTGAATAGCTCGGCGTAAGGGGCGGGCGCCATAGACAGGGTCGTAGCCTTTCTGGGCTAACCAGGCTTTGGCCTCTTCGTTCACTTCAAGCTTAATCTTGCGCTCAGCCAACCTACGTTCCACCTCACGGATAAGCAAGTCAACGATGCTCTTCAAGTGTTCCTCAGTCAAAGGGTGGAATATAATGACATCGTCTATCCTGTTAAGTAGCTCGGGGCGAAAGGTCCGTTTTAAGGCGCTTTCTATAGCGGTCCTCATTCTTTGTTCGCCGCCTTCATCTTTTTTACTGGGAAAACCAATTCCCCCACGCTGATATTCCTCAGTGCCCAGGTTACTGGTCATGATTACCACTGTGTTTTTGAAATCCACAGTCCTCCCATGCCCATCGGTAAGCCTGCCATCCTCCAGCAACTGTAGTAATATATTGAAGACGTCAGGATGAGCTTTTTCCACCTCGTCGAACAGGATAACCCGGTAAGGACGGCGTCGCACTGCCTCAGTTAATTGGCCACCCTCTTCATATCCCACGTATCCCGGAGGCGCTCCGATAAGACGGGATACAGTATGCTTTTCCATATATTCCGACATGTCTAGTCTTACCATGGTGTCTTCATCGTCGAAGAGAAACTCGGCTAAGGCGCGAGCCAGCTCGGTTTTTCCCACTCCGGTAGGGCCAAGGAAAATGAAGCTGCCAATAGGGCGCTTGGGGTCTTTGAGCCCGGCTCGCCCTCGCTTGATAGCTTCAGAAACAGTAGCCACTGCCTCTTCCTGGTCCACTATCCTCTGATGAATCCTTTCCTCCATGTGGACCAATTTATCAGCCTCCGTTTCCAGCATCCGGGAAACGGGTATGCCCGTCCACTGAGCGACCAGTCTGGCTATATCCTCATCATCTACCACACTGTCAATTTTCTTCTCCTGCTGCCATTGTAATTTGGCTTGATTATATTCTTGTTCCAAGCGCATCCTTTCCGCTTTCAATTCAGCAGCTTTCTGGTAGTCCCCTCGTTGTGAAGCGGCATCCTCTTCATCCCGCAGGTGTTTTACTTTCCGATCCAAACTTTTAACTTCCTCGGGAGCGCTTTCCATATCAAGGCGTAATTTACTGGCTGCTTCATCAATCAAGTCAATTGCCTTGTCAGGCAAGAACCTATCAGATATATATCTCTGGCTCAGCTTGGCAGCAGCCTCCAGGGCAGAATCCTCAATTTCTATTTTGTGATGCGCTTCATATCGAGGACGAAGTCCTCTCAGCATCTCTATTGTAGCCTCCACACTGGGTTCATCGAGATAAACAGGGCTGAAACGTCTCTCCAGAGCCTTATCTTTCTCTATATGTTTGCGATATTCATCCAGTGTAGTAGCTCCTATACATTGAATCTCCCCACGAGCCAGTGCTGGCTTCAGCATATTACTGGCATCGATTGCTCCTTCAGCAGCTCCGGCTCCCACCACGGTGTGAAGCTCATCTATGAACATAACAACTTCGCCGGCCGCCTGCCGGACTTCGTCTAAGACTGCCTTCAATCTTTCCTCAAACTCCCCGCGGAATTTGCTTCCAGCTACCAGTGCTCCCATGTCTAAAGCCACCACCTTTTTCCCTTTGAGAGAATCGGGAACATCTTCAGCGACAATCTTCTGAGCTAGTCCTTCAGCAATAGCCGTCTTGCCCACGCCGGCGTCGCCGATAATCACGGGATTGTTCTTGGTGCGCCGGGAAAGTATTTGCGTCACACGTTTGATTTCGTTTTCTCTCCCAATTACAGGGTCGAGTTTCCCCTGACGGGCTAACTCCGTGAGGTCATGCCCGTATTTTTCCAGGGAACGGTATTTGCTTTCCGCCTGACGGTCGGTAACTCGATGACCGCCACGAATTTTCTGCAAGGCTTGATAAATTTTTTCCTGGTTAACGCCGGACTCAGCTAAAATTGCTGCGGCTTCGCCTCTGGTTTCCCCGGCAATAGCAATAAGCAAATGCTCGGTGCTGACAAACTCATCCTTGAGCCTGTCGGCCTCACGATGGGCATTCTCCAGAAGAGCAGCAACTCGCGGAGTAGCATAAATTTGCCCTGCCTCGTAAGCTACTTTAGGAAAATTCTCAAGAGTTGCCTCTACCTTCCTCTTTACTAGTTCGACATCTACACGTAGCTCCTGCAATATTTCCCGAGTTACTCCCCTTTCCTGCTCCAGCAAAGCCAATAAAACATGCTCCACATCCCACTGGTTATGGCGATAGCGGCGAACTAGTTCCTGTGAGGCAGCTATAACCTCCTGTGCCTGCTCAGTCAATCTCTCTGGTCTCAATTTCCTATACCTCCTAATTGTCTATGTCACCCTGAGCAATAGCGAAGGGGCTAGATTCTGCGTCCCGATTGCATCTGGACTCAGAATGACAGATGGGTTGTTAAATGGCTTCTATTCCTCCTTCCATTCTGCGTCTTCTATCATGTCTTCTATTATATCTTCTATTTCAGCTTCGGCAATTTTCTTGACTGCACCCTCCATTTCTTCAAGTCGGCGTTGCATCTCTTTCATCCTTTGCATCAACCTCAACACCACCTCTACGCCGGCCAAATTCACACCACAATCGCTCATTAGAGTCTTAATATAGCGCAACCGATCAAGGTCTTCCTCCGCATAGAGACGTATATTTCCACTTGAACGCTCTGGTTGTATTAGCCCCAGCCTTTCGTAATAACGCAATGTGTGAGCTTCTATGCCGACCATCTTTGCGGCTATGCTTATTACATATCTTGGTTTTGATTCCCAATCCATCATGGTAGCACCTCGATTTATGTGGGTCGAAGAGACCGCAATCTTTCAAACAATTTTTTCTCCTCCTCAGTCAAATTAGTGGGTAGAATTACTCTTACCCTGGCGAACATACTTCCATAATCTGAATTGCCTAACCTTGGCATGCCCTTCCCCACCAAACGAAAAACCTTGCTGTTTTGAGTCTCAGGTGGTATTTCAAGAGATACATTGCCATTCAAAGTGGGCAATCTGACCTCACCACCCAGAATGGCGGTTGATAAAGGCACTGCGACTTCAGTGTAGAGGTCATCTCCCTTGCGCTCAAAGACCTTGTGGGGCAGGACTTTCACTACAAGATAAAGGTCACCTTTGTTGCCTTCGGCACGACCAGGGCTTCCTTTCCCTGCTATACGAATCCTTGAGCCATCTCTAACCCCTGCTGGAACCTTAACTTCCAGACGCCTGGGGGTTACTTTACCACCCGCACCGTTGCAAATGGTGCACACTCGATTGCCCACACTGCCTGTGCCGCCACAAGCTGTGCACGGCTCCTCGGTCTGAAGCTGTATAACACGCGTAGAGCCATGATAAGCCTCTTCAAGGGTTACCTCGATGGGTGACTCTATATCCTGACCACGTCGCGGCCCACGCCTCGTTCTGACGCCGATACCAGAATCGCCAAACAGGCCTGAGAAAATATCACCAAAATCGCTCAGGTCGCCATATTTAAAAGTTGTACCACCTTTGCCAAAATCCCACCGGACTCTCTCCTGTCCCCCGGATTTAGCAAATTGCTCAGCATATTCCCACTGGTCACCAAATTGGTCGTACTTTTTCCGTTTTTCTGCATCAGAAAGGACCTGATAAGCCCCGTTTATCTCCTTAAATCTGGTCTCAGCCGATTTGTCGTTGGGGTTGAGGTCAGGATGGTATTTGCGAGCCAAACGGCGGTAGGCTTGCTTGATTTCCTTTTCCGAAGCGTTCCTATTTACACCCAGAATTTGATAATAGTCCTTGCTTGCCATTTTTCTTCTCTAGCGGTATGTTGGTTTCATTATAAATATAATTAACTAATTTGTCAATGGTCATCAAATTACCTGACAAAACTTGTTAACTTTTCTATAATATTATTCGAGCTGATAGTGGGGTTCAATAAAAACAAAGAAAGGAGGTAAGATAGATGGCTATAGAAAGATGGCAACCTTTTAGCGAGCTCATGAGCCTGAGACAGGCAATGGACAGATTGTTTGAGGACAGCTTTGTCCGCCCTTCTCGTGGTGTAGCCGCTCTTGGTGAGGTAGCTGCGCCAGCTCTGGATGTCTACCAGACTCCCACCGAGATCGTGGTGAAGGCAGCTTTGCCGGGGTTGAAGCCGGAGGATGTCAACATTGACATTACTGGCGAGACCTTGGAAATTAAGGGGGAGCGCAAAGCAGAACAGGAGATCAAGAAAGAGGATTACCTATACCAGGAGAGACGCTATGGCGCTTATTCTCGCAGCGTGGTCCTTCCCAGCGGGCTTAAGACAGATAAAGCTGAAGCGACGATGGAAGATGGCATTCTAACCCTTACTATACCCAAAGTCGAAGAAGTAAAACCCAAAAAAATTAGCGTCAAAGCTAAAGAGAAGAAATGACTATTACCAAGCCCCACCCTCAGCTCTCAGTAAATCTATGAACTGTCTTAAAATCATCGCGGTAGCTCCCCAGATGATATGCCCTTCATATTCGTATGCATAAGAATCCTGTCTGAAATTAGCTTTGTCCATCAAAAACGACAGGGGAACGGAAAAGACTCTCTTGACTTCTCTGCCATTGGTCCTTAAAGAGTAAGGGTGGGGCATAAAAGCAACAAAAGGCGAAATAACATAGTTGCTGGTAAGGGTTGTGATGTCATCAAGCTCTCCTAAAATTTCAATATCTTCGGCCTTTAAACTTATCTCTTCTTCAGTTTCCCTGAGGGCAGTCTGGAGCAGGCTGGAATCAGATGGCTCGTGAGTCCCCCCAGGAAAGCAGACCTGCCCTTTGTGAAAGTCTATCTCTTCACTCCTTTCAGTAAATAGGATATGGTATTGCCCTTGGTCATGAAAAAGAGGTATAAGCACTGCCGAAGCTTTGAGGTTTTTATCGGCAATTATCATTTTCTTATTACGACACCGGAGGATTTTTTCAATTTGCTGTTTCATTGTGCTGTAACTATATCACTTCCTAAGATGTTAAATTTATAGGGGCTCAGTAGCTAAAAGTGTTGCTGTCAAGCGAAAATGTCACCCCAATTGTTTTGCGATTTTGTCATTAGAGTAGCGTTCTCTGCGGCTGCGATGTTTTGGAGGTCGTCTCTTCCGGGGACTCCTTAAGACTGCCCGGAGGAGGATCAGACGCACCGCAGAGCGGGAAACAGCGATACCCTCACGTTCTGCCAGAAGCTCAGTGAAGTGCTGAGTGTTGCAGCCACCGTAGGTCGACTGCGCCAGCTCTAGCACTCTTCTCTTCAGTCCATCATCTAAGGCATTGTGAGGTTTGCTCCCTCGATTACCATGCGCCAATGCCGCGGCGCCTTCCTTTCTATACGCCGCTAATATTCTTCTTACATGGCGTGGCGACAGACCTAACACCTCAGATGCCTCCCTTGGCAGTGACTCTGCCCATCTCTATCCCGTTCAACACCATTAACCTACTTTGCTCCTTCTTGCTCAATGTCACCATCTCCTTCATGGGTAACATTTTCACAGAACACTTAAGGGTGACAAAATCGTATAACATCAACCATCAGCAGGAATGGGCTTTGACTAAAGTATTGTTCTGTGTCATTATGTTGCATTGTTATTGTACTCGCAGCCCCTGTAGCTCAGAGGATAGAGCACTGGCCTCCGGAGCCAGGTGCAAGGGTTCGAGTCCCTTCAGGGGCAGTCTCCATGTGCATGCAGGTGTTTTTTTATGACTGAGCTTCTTGAGGTGAGATGGCACGGTAGAGGAGGGTTGGGAGCAGTAACTTCTGCGGAATTAGTTGCCCGTGCTGCTATAAGCGAAGGAAAGTACGCTCAGTCATTCCCCAGTTTTGGACCGGAAAGAAGAGGGGCGCCAGTTCTTGCTTTTCTCAGGGTAAGCGATAATGCTATTAGAATCAGGACGCCTATCTACGAGCCTGATATAGTAGCTGTGCTCGACCCGGGGTTGTTGAATGCAGTTGATGTGACTTCAGGGCTTAGGGAAAACGGTAAGGTCATAATTAATTCAAGGAAATCGCCCAATGAACTCAAGTCTGAATTTGGATATAAATGGCCTGTAGCTGCGGTTAATGCCACAAAGATTGCCAGGGAAATGATCGGGCTGCCTATAACCAATACTGCAATGATTGGTGCGCTATTAAGAGTTACTGAGATTGTTAACATGGATTTTTTGGTGGAGCAGTTGCAAGAGCGTTTCGGTCTACGAGCCAAGGCAAATATCGAAGCCATGAAAAGGGCTTACAATGAAACAGTGGTAAAGGAGTAACCAATGGCAGACAAGCTAACCTGGAAGGATATGCAAGTTGGCAATATAGTAACAGAAGCGGGAAGTGCTAGTTTTCGTAGAACTGGTGACTGGAGAACGGAAAGGCCTATTCTGGACAAGGAAAAATGCATTAAATGTGCCTTATGCTGGATTTATTGTCCTGATGCCGCCATAAAGCCTAGTGAGGGTGGATATTATGAGGCTGACCTTTACTACTGCAAGGGATGTGGTATTTGCGCTCGGATATGCCCCGCAGAAGCTATAATGATGATGGAGGAAGAAGAAAAATGAGTAGAAGAGTCGCATTGGAGGCTTCGCATGCTGCTGCTGAGGCAGCCAGAATGGCTGATGTTGATGTCATTTCTGCCTATCCCATAACACCCCAAACACATATTCCCGAGCGGCTTGCCGAGATGGTGGCTGATGGTGAACTGAACGCAGCTTATATACCTGTGGAGTCGGAGCACTCGGCCCTGAGTGCTTGCCTTGGAGCTGCCGCGGTGGGGGCCAGGACTTTTACTGCCACTGCAGGTCAAGGCTTGGAACTTATGCATGAAGTTGTTTACGTTGCTTCATCTATGAGATATCCCATAGTCATGACAGTCTGCAACAGAGCTCTTTCTGCACCCTTAAGCGTTTGGGGGGACCATTCCGATGCTATGGCTGTCAGGGATATTGGCTGGATACAAGTATTTTGCCAGAATAACCAAGAGGCATTCGACCTGACCCTATGGGCATTTCGCGTTGGCGAGGATCCTAAGGTTTTACTCCCGGTTATGATTCATATTGATGGGTTTCATCTGTCCCACGTAACAGAGCCGGTTATTTTGCCAGAACAAGAAGAAGTGGATAGATTTCTCCCCCGATTCCACTATCCCTTTGCTTTAGACCCCAATAGGCCGATGACCCATGGAGCTTTTGGGCCGCCTGAAATATATTCGGAGGCGAAGCTAGCTCAAGAGGTGGCATTCAGGAACTCCAAGGCGGTAATACTCCAGGGGTGGAGGGAATTCGGAGACATTTTTGGCCTTTACTATCATCCCGTGGAAGAATACAGAACGGAAAATGCCGAAACATTGTTTTTGACCATGGGAAGTTTTACCGAGACGGCAAAGATTGTAATAGATGCGAGAAGAGGCAAAGGTGAGGCTATCGGATTGATAAGCCTGCGCCTCTGGAGGCCTTTCCCGTTTGAGGAATTTCGCCGAATAGTAAAAGATGCCAAAATACTTATCGTTTTCGATAGGTGTATTTCTCCTGGCATGGGAGGCCCAGTCTTTTCCGAAGTCAGGTCAGCTTTATATGATGAAGAGCCAAGGCCGAAGGTGGTCGGCCTCATAGGGGGTTTGGGTGGAAGGGATATGTCAGAGAAAGATTTTGACTATGTTATTAGTAGAGGTGGGGAAATTGCGGAGAAGGGATCGGAGAAGATGCTTGAGACAGTGGGCATAAGGGGCGAAATGGTAGGCATAGGAGAGTAAAAATGGAGGAGAAATTCGTAAGATTTGGCAAGAATCTTGTAACTACCGATGAGTATTTAGCCGCAGGACATAGCTTTTGTATTGGTTGCGGCGAAGTTTTGGCATTAAGACTCGCCTGCAAAGCTCTGGGAAAGAAAGTGATAATTGCTAACGCTACAGGGTGCATAGAGATTTGCACTTCTCCGCTTCCTGTCACTTCATGGCAAGTTCCCTGGATACATACGCTGTTTGAAAATACTGCTGCTGAAATTTCAGGCGTAGAGGCAGGATTAAAGATTTTGATGGAAAAAGGCCGTATACCTGAGAGGGATATTAAGTGCGTCGCCATAGGTGGAGACGGCGCGACAAGCGATATAGGACTCCAAGCTTTATCTGGAGCATTTGAAAGGAACCATAACTTCTTATATCTTTGCTTCGATAATGAAGCCTATATGAACACCGGAATCCAGAGGTCGAGTGCCACACCTTATGGAGCTTCGACCACCACTGCTCCAGCGGGGAAATTTAGCATCGGACAGGTTACGCGGAAGAAAAATATGGTCGCCATTGCTGCTGCTCATAACATACCCTATGTGGCAACAGCCTGCCCCAGCTACCGCTTTGACTTAATGAAAAAGGTCAGGAAAGGGGCAGGGATTAAAGGCCCAGCCTACGTCCATATCCTGTCCCCCTGCCCTACAGGCTGGAGGTACGGCAGCAATTTAACTATTGAAATAGGTCAACTCGCCGTGCAGACAGGCATCTTCCCCCTTTATGAAATAGAGAACGGACGCTACAGATTGAATGCCGACCCGCCTAAACTTAAGCCCATTGGGGAATACCTAAAGCTACAAGGGCGATATCGACATTTGACGGGTGAGCAGGTTCAAATAATCCAAGAAATGGTAAATGGAGATTATGCCGCACTTAAAGAGAAAGTGGCGGCTTTTCCCATATAAATTGAAGGTGTAAAGACGATGGTTTCAAAAACAAAGAGCAAGAAATCGACGAAGGTTTCCAGGGCAGTAAGCAAGGCTGCGGGAAGTTATCAAAGGGATAAAAACATGTTAATTCAAATCCTTTTGGATTTACAAAGCATGTTTGGGTGGTTGTCCCAGGAAGTATTAACGGATGTAAGCGAACAATTAGAAGTACCTGTTACCCAGGTTTATCAAATCGCAAGTTACTACAAGGCTTTTAGCCTTATGCCCAGAGGTCGTCATATTATCAGGGTATGCATGGGTACAGCATGTCAGGTGCGTGGCTCGCCACAACTTCTGAATATAATCTCAGCTATGCTCAATATGAAACCATCTGAGACCTCCGAGGATATGCGTTTTACTCTAGAAACGGTTAATTGTCTCGGCTGTTGCGCTATGGGGCCTGTGGTTGTAGTTGACGGCATGTATCACAGCAAGCCCGCAACTCTAGCCCTCAAGAAAATATTTGAAACTGCTAAATAAGGGAAAATATGGCTAATAAAAGGCTCTCCTCGGTAAAAGAGCTTGAGGAATTAAGGAAAGAAATACTATCGAAAAGGGACTCCAGTAGGTCCATTGTTACTGTATGTACCGGGACAGCCTGCCAAACTTACGGCTCATTAAAAATTTACCAGAAATTTGCCGATGAGATTAGGAAGCAGGGATTAGAAGGCTCGGTAGCAGAGGCTAAATCTACAGGATGTCATGGATTTTGCGAACAAGGACCTGTTGTAGTTATATTTCCTCAGGAAATTTGCTATGTGAAAGTAAAGCTTGAGGATGTTCCGGAAATAGTTTCCAAAACGTTAGCCCAAGGAGGAGTTATCGAAAGGCTCCTTTATGAAGACCCCGTAACGGGCGAAAGAATAGCCAAAGATCCTGATATTCCCTTCTATAAAAATCAAATGCGCATCGTATTCGGAAATAACAGGCATGTAAATCCGAGGGACATAGATGACTACATAGCACTTGGCGGATATAGCGCATTATCCAAAGCTTTGCTCCAAATGCCTCCGGAGCAGGTCCTGGAGGAGATAAAGAAATCTAATTTAAGAGGCAGGGGGGGAGGAGGATTTCCCACAGGAATAAAATGGGAGACGACCAGGAATGCACCTGGGGAACCTAAATACGTGATTGTTAATTGCGATGAAGGGGACCCCGGGGCATATATGGACAGGTCTATTATGGAAGGAAATCCACACGGCGTATTGGAAGGGCTTATTATCGGCGCCTATGCTATAGGCTCACACGAAGGTTTTATTTATGTGCGGCAGGAATATCCAATAGCATATGAAAATACCATTCAGGCTATAAAGCAGGCCGAGGAACATGGATTTTTAGGGGAAAATATCCTTGGCTCAGGATTTGGTTTTAAGGTTAAAGTCCACCGTGGAGCAGGGGCATTTGTCTCCGGAGAGTCAACGGCTCTTATGTGTGCCATAGAAGGTAAAGTAGGCGAACCAAAGATGAAATATATCCATACCGCGGTGAGTGGGATAGAGGGAAGGCCATCATGCTTGAACAACGTGGAGACTTGGGCAAATGTCCCTCTTATTATCGATAAAGGGGCTGAGTGGTTTAATTCCATTGGTACAGACAGGAGCAAGGGAACTAAAATCTTCTCCCTGGTGGGCAAAGTGAATAATACTGGACTTGTGGAAGTGCCTATGGGCATGACCTTGAGGCGGCTAATCTACGACATTGGTGGTGGGATACCGAAGGGTAAGAAATTTAAAGCAGTCCAGACTGGAGGGCCTTCTGGAGGGGTAATTCCCGAGCAGCATCTAGACACCCCGATTGATTTTGATGAACTCACTAAACTTGGCTCTATGATGGGCTCCGGGGGAACGGTGGTGATGGATGAGGATACCTGCATGGTGGACACAGCAAGGTATTTCATCAGCTTCTGCTGCGAAGAATCTTGCGGGAAGTGCATCCCTTGTCGCGAGGGGTTAAGAATGCTTCGGGAGATTTTGACTGATATTTGTGAGGGGAAAGGACAAGAAGGAGACATAGAGACGATTGAAGATATAGCTAAAGTGATGCAGGACGCCTCTCTATGTGCCCTGGGCACCACCGCCGCCAACCCTGCCCTTACCACTTTGAAATACTTCAGGGATGAATATCAGGCTCATATAAAGGAGAAGCGCTGCCCGGCAAAAGCTTGTAAAGCTCTCACTTCTTACTATATTGACCCCGAGAAATGTACCGCCTGTATGATCTGCTTCAAGAATTGCCCTACCGAAGCAATTCATGGAGACAAAAACATAGTCCACTGGATTGAACAGGAGAAGTGCATTAAGTGCAATGCCTGTTTTGAGGTCTGTCCGCCTCGTTTTAGCGCAGTAAGGAGATTTTCGGGAGAGCCTCTGCCTCCGCTTCCATCTCCCGGGACCAAGGTTATCCGTGAGAAGAAGAGGTAAATAGCAATGACCATAAATCTGCAAATAGACGGAAAGGAAGTCAAGGCCAAGGAGGCGATGACCGTATTGGAAGCGGCGAAAGAGGCGGGCATAGAGATACCAACACTGTGTTATCTCGAGAAATTGAAGCCTTACGGTGCCTGTCGAATTTGCAGCGTGGAGGTAGAAAGAAAGGGGAGAGTCCGAATAGTGGCTTCTTGTGGCTATCCCGTGGAACAAGGATTAGTAGTGAGAACACGCTCTCCCAGGATAGATAGGATTCGAAAGGTTATCATCGAATTAGTCGCCCTTACGACAATAATTGATGGGGAGGTCGCTGGGGAGATAAAGAAACTGACTAAAGAATATGGTGCGAATATCCATAGATTTGAATCTCGCTTCAGAACGAAGCCAACGAGATGCATTCTTTGTGGACAATGTGTACGCTACTGCGATGAGGTTGTCGGGGAACATGCTATAGGCTTTGTCGGAAGGGGGATAGAGCGGCGGGCGGCGTTTTTCCCGGAAAAAGCCAAGGCCTGCCTCACCTGTCAGGCTTGTTTTAATTTATGTCCCACAGGCAAGATCCCCTCCGAAACCGATTTTGTGGTTTTCGACGGTTTTTCCGTTGATGACTACCTTGCTGGAAAACTTTAGTATCCAGAGATATTTTCAAGGACTCGGCATCTTCGCCAAATAGCAATGCGCAGCCCATGGACAGCCAACAGGCTAATTGCGCGAAATGTCTTTTTCGCATTATAATTCTTAACACTTCGGGGTGTGGCGCAGCGGCTAGCGCGCATGGTTTGGGACCATGAGGTCGGAGGTTCAAATCCTCTCACCCCGACCATAATAAAACCTTTGCCTCTCTGTAAGAACCAAGAGAGACTGTTTGCCAACATCTTCCCGTCATTCTGAGCGAAGCGAAGAATCTAGACCCTTCCCCCTCGTTTCACTCCGGGTCAGGGTAACAAAATAAACGACAGCCCAGAAATAATTTGACAGGGGAAATAAATTACATTATAATTGTTAGACATGTCTAACAATTCTGGGAGTAGGCGATGGTAAAACAAGAAGTGCAAAGAGAGCAGACCGCCAGTATGGAAGACTATCTCGAGGCGATAGCTAACCTCGGTGAAGGAAGGAAGGTGGTAAGAGTAAAGCAGATCAGCGAAATGTTGGGAGTTAAGATGCCCAGTGTTACCTCCGCCTTGAAAAAACTCTCAGAACAGGAGCTTGTGGAGCACGAGAGATATGGCCAAATAAAGCTCACTCCCGAAGGTGATAAGGTTGCCCGCGATGTGATTTACCGTCATGAGGCGTTGACCCATTTTTTTGCGCAAGCTCTGGGCATTAACCACGAAACAGCTGAAGAAGATGCCTGCAAGATTGAGCACGTCATTAGCCCCTTGAGTATGGAGAGACTGGCAAAGTTTGTGGAGTTTATAGAGGCCTGTCCACTGGGAGGGACTAATTTCCCCAGCAGGTATGAATATTATTTAGAGCACGGGGAGCTCCCTCAAATTTGCTCGAAGAGAAGTGTGAAGAAAAGGAAATAAAAACAGCAAATTATTTTGAACTTGATAAGTTAGACAAGGCTAACTTATCAAGGATAGGGGATCAGCTATGACCACGTATCAAAATGAACAATTGACCCTGGCTGAGATGAGAACCGGGCAGACAGGCACTGTGGTTGGGGTTATGGGAGGACATGGCTTAATTCGGCGGCTGGATGCCTTGGGTATCAGGCCAGGAAAGAAAGTGGCCAAGCTGAGTTCTACGCTATTTCGCGGCCCGATTATTCTCAGGGTGAATAATACCCAGGTAGCTGTTGGTTTTGGCATGGCCAGGAAAATAATAGTCGAATTAGATAAATATCTCCCCGAAGCTTCTTAAGATGATGCGTATCCTGCTGGTGGGTAATCCCAACGTGGGCAAAAGCTCCCTTTTTTCTCGACTGACCGGTACACACATTATCGCTTCCAACTATCCCGGCACCACCGTGGGGTTCACTAAAGGGTATCTGAAGCTAGGGGAAGAGCAGGCTGAGCTTATTGATGTCCCCGGCAACTATACCCTTGAACCAAGTTCTAAGGCGGAAGAAGTAGCTGTGGAGATGCTCAAAAATGGGGACCTGGTCATAAATGTCGTTGACGCCACCAATCTGGAGAGAAATCTAAATCTAACCTTGCAGTTGCTGGAGAGACAGACTCCAGTAATAGTTGCCCTCAACATGTGGGATGATACTCGGCATCGGGGTATAAATGTTGATGTTGCCAAGCTGGAGGAACTTCTCGGAGTGCCAGTTGTACCCACGGTAGGCGTTACCGGACAGGGAGTAAGGGAATTACTCAGGCGCCTTCCCGAGGCAAAGGTGCCCGAAAACGCTCGTACTTATTCTAATAGCGATGCGCGGTGGGCGAGAGTGGGTGACATCGTGAGCCAGGTGCAATCGTTGAGCCATCGCCACCATCGCTGGTATGAGAAATTGGAAGATGCCAGTAGTCATCGGGTAGGCGGTATAGTTATCGCACTGCTGGTCCTGTTTGCCACCTTCTGGTTTGTCCGATTCGTTGGCGAGGGAATAATTGGCTATGTAGCTGAGCCCCTATTTGAATGGCTGTGGACACCGCTGCTAATGAAACTGAGCCTCGCTTTAGGAGCAGGGGGGTTCTGGCACAACGTCTTGATAGGTAACCTTATTGGGGGACAAATTGACTATTTTCAGTCCTTTGGTTTGCTTAGCACTGGACTTCTCATTCCCCTCGCTGTGGTGTTGCCGTATATCTTCTCTTTTTACCTGGCATTAGGAATACTGGAAGATGTTGGTTACCTGCCCCGCCTGGCGGTACTGATGGACACTATAATGCACCGGTTGGGACTACACGGTTATGCCATCATCCCCACTATTCTGGGCTTTGGGTGTAATGTGCCTGGCATTATGGCAACCCGTATTTTGGAGAGCCGTAAACAAAGATTTATTGCGGCGACTTTGATTTCTATTGGCATTCCCTGTGCTGCCTTGCAGGCTATGATAATAGGGGTGGTGGGGCAGCAGGGGGCGGGATACGTCGCTATGGTCTATGGGAGCCTGTTTATATCCTGGGTTATCATAGGGCTAATCCTTAATCGTGCTGTCAAAGGATTCAACCCGGAACTTCTGGTGGAGATTCCCCCCTATCGCTTGCCGCCGTGGCGGGTCATTGGTGAAAAGCTCTGGCTACGGGTCTCTGGCTTTATTAAAGAAGCCTTGCCCATAGTCCTCGGCACCGTGTTAGTGGTAAACATCCTGTACACTTTAGGAGTTTTCAATGCCATTGCTGATATTACTGCCCCAGTATTGACCGGACTGTGGGGGTTGCCTAAAGAGACAATTACAGCCCTGGTAGTTGGCTTTCTGCGTAAGGATGTGGCAATGGGCATGCTAGCTCCCTTGGCCCTGACTGCTAAACAACTGGTTATCAGCAGCACGGTTCTGGCTATGTTTTTCCCTTGTGTAGCTACCTTTGTGATATTGGCTCGGGAGCTGGGGGCAAGAGACGTGCTTAAAGCTGTTGGAATAATGATAGCAGCAGCACTAATAATGGGTAGCTTGCAGAACCTGGTCCTATAAGGTTGGGATGCTTGTGGAATGCCCGCTGAAGGCACTTATAGTTTATGGCAGGCATATTTTGCCAATACGCTACTGACTCCAGGAGTCCCACCACAGCCGATAAGCGCTGCCAAATCAATTCTCTTGAATTCGTTGTCAAGTTTGAGTGGTCTTCTTTTCTTTAGCTACACTATGAGATGGTAGTCCATAGCTGTAGCTGCATATTTCGCTCCGTTTTTTAAGGCAGCTTTTACTATATTGGCATTAAATCGGAGCGGAGTGAACAAGGAGCACAGGCTTGACAAGCACTGGAGAGAGTTATAGCATTTTGGTATCATCAATTTGTCCGAAAATAACTGAGCCAATACACACAAGACCGTTTGGTCTCAGGAGTAGCGGGGTCTTGGGGAGTCTACATTTGGTCATTTTTACTGGAGGATGCAAAAAGGAGCATGCCTAACTTCTAAGAGGGTGTTTAAAAATGCAGCACGACTCTGAAGGGTCGCACTACAAAATTTGGAGCTAAAGAATCTCGGCGATAGCAAAGATAAATCTGAGTCCACAGCTAGGGCAAAATTAAACAGCCTATTCTAAAGAAAAGACGTGATGTGGAGATAGTAAGTGATGAATTATATAAGTTACCCGGAAGGGAATGTTTTCTATAGGGAGTTAAAGCGCTCTTATCCTCTATGCGTAAAAGGTCAAGGGATTTATTTGTATGACCAGAATGGCAAAAGATACATCGATGGTTCTGGAGGTCCAGTTTGCGTCAATATAGGTCACGGAGTAGAGGAAATCGTTGAGGCAGCAAGGGACCAACTTCAAAAGGTTGCTTATGTTCACGGATCACAATTTACAACCACACCCGTCGAGCAATACGCTAGAGCATTGGCAGAAGTTTTGCCTCCGGGAGTAGACAAGATCTATTTTCTTGCTGGAGGTTCAGAAGCAACTGAAGCTTCTTTGAAGTTAGCACGTCAGTATCACTTAGAGTCAGGAAACCATCAAAAATACAAAGTAATCGGTCGCTGGCACAGTTACCATGGAGATACAATGGGAGCTTTGTCAATGTCTGGTAAAGTCAGCATTCGTAAACCCTTCCTTCCTTTATTAAGCAGTTTCCCCCATATCCCACCCCCTTATTGTTACCGATGTCATTTTGGGACAAGTTATCCTCATTGTGATTTGGAATGTGCTCGAATTTTAGAACGGGCTATTGAGTTGGAAGGGCCAGAAACAATCTCTGCTTTCATTGCAGAGCCTATTATTGGAGCCACAATAGGAGCAGTAGTCCCACCGAAAGAATACTATCCCATCACCAAGGATATATGCAACAGATTTAATCTTCTCTTTATTGCTGATGAGGTAATGACTGGCTTTGGCAGAACAGGAGAATGGTTTGCCATAAACCATTGGGGTGTAGTCCCCGATATAGTTGCCATGGCTAAAGGAATCGCCGGTGGCTATGTTCCTTTAGGCGCTATGGCAACCAGAAAAGAGGTGGTTGATGTCATCAAGAATGGAAGTGGTAATTTTGTTCATGGACATACCTTTTCGCATCATCCAGTCACCTGCGCTGTAGGATTGGCTGTACTAAGATATTTAAAGAACCATAATCTTGTTGAGCGGAGTGCCAGAAGAGGCCAATATCTTCTCCAAAAATTAAATGAATTAAGAGGGTTTTCTTTTGTGGGAGATGTACGGGGAAAAGGGTTAATGACAGCAATTGAGTTTGTGAAAGAGAAAAAGACCAAAGTTCCTTTTCCCAGGACATCCCACTTTACGGAGAAAATTTTAGGAAAAGTTTTTGAAAGAGGGCTTGCTCTTTACCCTTCAATAGGTTTTGTTGATGGGGTGAACGGAGATGCGGTGATGGTTTCTCCACCTTTGATAATTGAGGAAGTGGAAATTGATGAAATCATAGGTATTTTACAGGAGGTTTTCATAGAAGTAGAAAATGAGAGAAGTCGTTGTAGTTAGTGCAGTACGGACGCCTATTGGTAGATACTGTGGTGTTTTGCGGGATATACCAGTATATAAGCTCGGTGGTTTAGTCATCAATGAAGCGGTAAAAAGAGCTGGTGTTAAGCCTGAGCAAGTTGATGATGTGATAATGGCACAGGCTTACCAGAACGGTGAATGTGCGAATAGCGCCCGTATGGCTCTTCTTGATATTGGATGGCCTGTTGAAGTTCCAGGTGTCACACTTGACCGGCGCTGTTGCGGTGGGTTGCAGTCAATCTGGTTTGGTATTATGGAGATACAAACTGAAAATGCAGAAATAGTTGTGGCCGGCGGGATGGAAAGCATGAGTCGTGCCGAGTTTTATATTCCAGGTGAATACATAAAATGGGGTTTAGGTAGTATTCATGATTCGAAATGGGGTTTCTTCCCAAGTCATCATGGTAGTTTGTCGCTGTGGGGAATACCTCTCTACGACAGGATACAGCGTGCCAGGCCTATGCATCAGCCTATAGATAGATTCGGCGAACTCAACTCGATGATGACCTGGGCAGAAACAGCAGCTAAGAGGGAGGGAATAACCCGTGAGGAAGCCGACAAATGGGCGATGCGCAGTCATCAGAAAGCTATTACCGCTATAGACTCGGGGAGATTTAGAGGGGAAATTGTCCCCGTAACCATTCCTCAGAAAAAGGGAGAACCATTAATCATTGACACTGATGAAACTCCAAGGCGTGATACTTCCTTGGAAAAGCTCGCTAAGTTAGCCGTGGTCTATCCAGATGGTGTTTGTACTGCCGGAAATTCATCCACCGAAAATGATGGGGCTGCCGCAGTTGTGTTAACTACTGAGGAAAAAGCCAAGGAATTGGGTATAGAGCCAATGGCTCATTTTGTTTCCTGCGTTGTAGTTGGAGACGACCCGCGCCTCACTTATCCTGCGGTGCCAAAAGCAGTTAATAAAGCACTTAAAAAAGCTGGCCTTAATATAGACCAAATGGACCTCATCGAAATACAAGAAGCATTTGCTATCCAGGCGCTAGCAGATGCTAAAATGATGGGAATACCAGAAGAGGATTATGACAAAAAAATAAACGTTAATGGCTCTGGGATTTCGCTTGGCCATCCCATTGGTGCCACTGGTGCTATGCGACTGACTACTTTGCTCCATGAGATGCGCAGGCGCGATGCTAGGTATGGGCTATCGGCAATTTGTGGAGGCGGAGGGCTTGCCATATGCGCTATTGTAGAAAGGAGATAGTATTCATATGCCTATAAATAAAGTTTTCTCGAACTTCGAAGAGGCTGTTAAAGATGTTCATGATGGGGCTATTATTATGATTGGTGGCTTCATTGGAAAAGTTGGTATGCCGACTAATCTTATTCATGCTTTAAGAGACCAGGGAGCAAAGAATCTCACTATTATAAGTAATAGAGTTGGTGGTACAGACGCTGATGTTCTATTTGAGGTGAAGCAGGTTAAAAAAGCAATCGCATCTGCTCCGGTTCCAGCATCACGAACACCAATCTGTCCCTTTGAGGAACAGTACCTTGCTGGTGCAGTTGAACTTGAAATAGTTCCACAAGGAACATTGGTGGAAAGAATACGTGCTGGTGGGGCCGGGCTGGGAGGGTTCTATACTCCAACAGGTGTAGGAACAGCTATAGCGGAAGGAAAGGAGAGAAAAATCATCAATGGAAGAGAATATATTTTTGAAATGCCTTTGAAGGCAGATTTTGCTTTTATTAGAGCTTACAAGGCTGATAAAATGGGAAATCTTATTTATCGGAGAACAGAGAGAAATTTTAATCCATTGATGGCAAAAGCAGCTACGATTACTATTGCAGAAGTCGATGAAATTGTAGATGTTGGAGAGCTTGATCCCGAATTTATCGTTACACCTTTAATTTATGTTGACCGCGTAGTCAGAATACCAGGGAGGAAAGAATGAAAAAAACTCCGCTACATCCAGAAGCAATGGCCAAGAGAGTGGCTGAAGAGCTACCCGATGGTTCTTTTGTCAACTTAGGTATAGGTTTACCCACTTCAGCCTCCAATTATGTTCCCGAAGGTAGGACCGTCATATTCCAAACCGAGAATGGAATCCTTGGATGCGGACCTCTTGCTCCTGAAGGAAGAGAGGATCCCCATCTCGTTAATGCAGGAGGACAATTTGTAACTCTCCTGCCTTATGCTTCCATTTGCGATCAAGCTGAAGCCTTTGCCATGATCAGGGGAGGGCACATTGACATATCGGTACTGGGAGCTTTAGAAGTATCTGAAGAAGGAGACCTAGCCAATTGGTTTGTGCCGGAGAGAAGGGTAGGGAGAATCGGTGGAGCGATGGATCTTGTCGCAGGAGCCCAAAAAGTGATTATTATTATGTACCATGCCACCCGGGATGGGAGAGCAAAGATTGTCAAGAAATGCTCCTATCCTCTCACAGGAAAGAAGGTAGTAGATACGATTGTTACAGATTTGGCATTTTTTGAGATAACAGAAGAAGGATTGTTTTTAAACGAGATTGCTCCTGGTTTTACTGTTGAAGAAATTCAATCGCTAACTGAACCCCAGTTTAAGGTGAGTGAAGACCTTAAAGAAATGGAAGTGTAACCATCATTCTAAGTATGGCGGGCAACCAGCGGGAAACGGTGCTGGGCATCGCCTCAATTTTTCATTAATTTTGAGCAATCATTTTCCCAGTTCTACCATGTTGCCCTTGCCAATACTTGGTGGACAAATTCCGGCTATTTACGGAACAATTCTGGCAGAATGTTGCCTCCTCTGGGGCCTGTGATTATAGCTGCCTAGGCTTTACTTCTAGGCAACATTGCTTGGGCAACTTCTCTTATTTACCTGCATGACTTGACAAAAGTTAAGGAGGGCTATAGCATTTTGACACCATCGCTTTATCCGAAAACGGCTGAAACAATACAAGTACTAGCATAATAGTTCCAGTAACTTGAGAACATCCTGAGTAATAACAGTGACAAGAAGAACAGATTGACAGACTGCAGAACTGGTTGTCAAACGTTAGATGGCTGGAGGAAAAAGCAGAGGTCGAACAATCAAGCGAAGTATTAAAGACCGTAGCAATGAAACCAAGGAGGTGACCAAATGCTAGAGTTGGGAGATAAGGTGAAGCAGACAGTTGAACAGGCAGCTAGGATTATGGATGAATATAGGCATCGGCTCAGTGAAATTCTTGAAGAGGAAATTGAGCGGATAAGACAAGAAGCTGATGAGGAAGTGGCCGATGTTCTTGCTAAGGCCCGTGAGGCAGCGCAGCAAACCGCAAACCAAGCAAAACTGGAAGCAGAGACATATCGGTCTGAGTTGAGACAGAAGGCCGAGGATGAGGCAGCGGAAGCAGCTGATCAACGTGCAGCACAAGTCATAGAGGAAGCGAAACAAAAAGCTGAAGCGGAATCTACCGCTATCATCGAGGAATCGAGAGAGGTAGCTGCGGGAATCGCTGCGGAGGCTGAAACCATAGCCAAAAAGCAAGCTGCGGAAGCAAAGCAGCGAGAAGTGGAACGCATAATCAGGAAGGCTAGAGAAGAATCAGCTATGACTATCGCCAAGGCGAAGCAATCGGGTGAAGAGGAAAGGATTAAGATATTGGCTGACGCCAAGAGAGAAGCAGACACCCTGCTAGAAAACGCGAACCGGGAGGTTGAAGAACTGTCTAGAGCTGCC
>Ga0307379_10002213_pt1 | contig 29144 bp, 27 predicted proteins | sample UN2MG_FD_202237 | JGI IMG/M metagenome (GOLD analysis project Ga0307379, IMG submission 202237) | Soil microbial communities from Risofladan, Vaasa, Finland - UN-2 | ecosystem: Environmental > Terrestrial > Soil > Coastal area > Acid sulfate soil | place: Finland: Risofladan, Vaasa | collected...
TTCGGCGGGACTGCGGGGCCCAAAGTACAAGTTCCCCGTAAGCCAAAGAATGGTTCCAACGAGAACAACAAATATAAACAGCGCCATGCCAAAGTGATTTGCCTTTTGCATGACAGAAGTACTATTTTTGAGTTCTTTTTTTGACATGATAAAGTTCTCCTATTTGCTTTTCTCTGCTTTCGCTTCAAGGGGATTATTTACGCCATCAAGGCTCTGGGCGATCAGACGTTCTACATCAGCCCTTGCCTTGTGGTACTTGGTTAAAGCCTCAATGTATTTCCCCCTGGCCTCAAAGAAAGTCCGTTGGGCATCTAAAACATCTAAATATTCGAACTTGCCCTCATTGTAACCCTGACTGGCCGCATCAAATGCGCTCTGAGCCGAAGGCAATACATCGTTCTTCAAGACAGTTATCTCATTGATTGTACTCGAAAGTTCCATTACCGTTTCGGCTAACGCTGCCAGAGTGTTAATTTCAATTGCTTTGTGGTACTCCTGGGTCTTCGCCAGCATGTACATGGCCTCATCGATACTTCCCTGATTTCTATCAAACAGAGGGATTGGGATTGAAAGGCCCAAAATAAACGCTGAATCGTCCCCCTCATTGAAGTACTGAAGACCACCACCGAGTCTTATGTCCGAAGTGGCTTTGGCCTTCTCCAGTTCTAAAGCAGCGCACCTTCTTTCGTTTTCCACTACCCATCGGGCCACATCCGGATTCTGAGAAATCAGACCTGTCAGTTCCTCAAAGGTTGGGACAGGAAATAGCTCATAGAAATTCCCTTCAGCCTTCTCGAAAGTCGGATTTAGACTACCCCAGGTAGCCGCCAAATGGTGACACGCCGAGACCAATGTTTTATTGGCTCTCTCCGATTCTATACGTGCAATTGATAAAACTACTTTTGCCTTGGTCTCGTCAACAGGAGAGTCCTTTCCGGCCGTTACTTTTTGGATAACAGCTAAATGGGCTTGCTCGGACAGACGAACGAGTTCTTTTGTTCGGTCCAACTGCTCTTGTGCGGCTAACAAATCAATAAACCTCTTGGTCACCTCGTTCTTTACGTCAAGACCTTTGGACTTATAGTCCCATTCGACAACATCCTTTTCGAGAGTTGCCAGATTCGTTCGCTTATTGCGTTTACCTGCAAGCTCAATCAACTGACCAATTTGGACAGTTGTTTGAGAGGAATCGAATCGTGTTCGCCCACCCGTACCTCCAAACTCCTCAACTTCGACTTCGATTTCGGGATTCGGCAATAGACTCGCTTGCAGGTTTCGTGCCTCTGCAGCTTTGACCTCCAGAGAATAAGCGTTGAGGTTTGGATTCCTGACGAGTGCAAAAGCAACGGCATCCCGCAAGTTAATAACACCAGTGGGTATATCGATTTGTGTTGATGGAGAAACGCCAACACTCCTTTCTGTAGGTATTAATCGAGCTTGTATATCCTGTCTCGGTGCATTTTCGTCAAGCTGGTTGACATTATTATCGATACTCTCACAACCACAAAGTACAATTGCCGACGAAATCACAAGCAGTATGAAGCCTTTTTGTAACATATCCAGAATTCCCTAAAATTACTTCACAATTGGTTTTATAGTGGGGGGAAAGTCCCAAACGGCAAGTTGAAAGATCGCGTCCCTGGACGATTTTGTCAGGGCACTAAGGGATGTTATTCTGAGACTACACCTGTAGGACAACTTTGCTTAAGAGGGCAAAGTGTGGTTCAGCAGCATACGATCGGTATGGAGTAGCTATTGATATGGATGAATTGTAAGGAATTGATCCTAACTCTAAACAATGGGTGGGTGTTATTGAATCAAACCTTACATGATTTGGAAAGAGTTGGTCATCGGTAAGGCCCATAGAAATGGGAATATCAACGCAAGGTTGATGATGTGGACTTACAACATGTGAGCTAACTTCTTGTGCCAAATGATGTACATCCTCCTGTTGACTTTGTGCTTGATGGTCACATCGCTCATGAAAAGCGGTTTCTAAAACGACATGACCATTTGTGCCTATACAGAGCACAAATCCTCCTGATGCATTGCCAGCCGTTACAATGCATACAAGCAACACAACAAGTATTGAATTAGCTAATGTATTTTCAGATCCCACTTGAGTTTTGCTACAAATCACCAATCAAAATCTATTTCACAAGTTAGATAACATTTGGTCTCTAACTACAATTTGCATATTGAATATATTATACGATTATAAGTTACCGGTGTTCGGAAGTCAATGTGATAATTACTCAAACTTGGGATGTTTAACGCTTACATTGTGATCTGTTAAGGTCAAAAACGTAAGCCGTGCCAAAGGCTCGTAAAACACAATTTCACTTCAATGCAGGCATTAGCCAAGGCTCTTAAAGAAAAACTGATTTGCAAAACAGCAACCTATTCATGTCTCAACGATTCAATCGGGTCCATGTTAGCAGCTCGATAGGCTGGATAGAGGCCGAAGATCAGGCCTACGGCGCTGCTGATGCCGAAGGCCAACACCAGAGAGCCGGGTGTGATCAGCGTGCGCATGTGGCCGAAGTAGGACACGCCAAAGGGGATGGCCAAGCCAACGATGATCCCCACAATGCCCCCGAACAGTGTCAGGAGCAACGTCTCCGAAAGGAACTGGATGACGATGTCACGCTTGCGGGCCCCGAGAGCGCGGCGAATCCCGATCTCGCGGGTCCGCTCGCTGACCGTGGCCATCATGATATTCATGATGCCGATGCCGCCCACCAGCAGCGAGATGGCGGCGATCGATCCGAGGACCATCGTGAAGATCCGCTGCACGTCCCTCGCTCGCTTCATGAGTTCCAGGGGGACAATGATCTCATAGTCGTTCTTCTTGTGCGACAGGGCTAGCAGGGTCTGGATGCTCTGGCGGGTCCGAAGGACCTGGTCGGTGGTGTGGACCTGCACGACGATCTCCTGCAGCTCGATTCTCTCCATCGCCGACCCGGTGGTGGGCCCTGTTTGCGTGGACACCTCGCCGAAGCGGTTCTTCACCGTGGTCAGGGGGATGTAGATGCCGCCCATGTTGGCCCCGCCGGTCTTCTTGGCGCCCGTGGGGTCCTTGTCCTCGGGGCCGCCCGCAGTCTGGGAACGGGCCTGCGCCGTGGTAATGCCCACCACACAATAGTAGTCGCCGCCGATCTTGATGTACTGTCCCAGGGGATCGTCAAAGCCGAACAGTTCCTTGACCAACCCCTCTTCGACTACGCAGACGCTTTGCTTGTACTGCATGTCCGTGATGCTGAGGAAACGCCCGAACCGCACCCGAATGGGGGAGATGTCGGGATACCAAGGCACAGTGCCGATGACCTCGACGGCCGCCCGGCGGTTGCGGTAGAACACCTGCTGCGACAAGCGGCGGTTCGGCACGATCACCTGGACGTTCGGGATGCCGTTCTGGAAGCGTTGGGCATCATCATAAGTCAGACCATACTCCTTCATCATCTGCTGGCGTCCCAGGACCGACCGATCCTCCGGCGGCGCGACGGTCTTGATGATGATGTTGTGGCTTCCGAGCTGAGCGATCTTCTCCTGTGCATCCATGCTGGCCCCCTCTCCGATGGCCAGCATGGCAATGACGGAGGCGACGCCGAAGACGATGCCCAGGGCCGTCAGCGTGGAGCGCAGGCGGTGCATCCACAGGTTCTTGACACCCAGCCTGACGATGCGTTTGAGACGAAAGAACATCATGACAAGCTACCGTCCATTGAATTCATCCTTGGCGATTCGCCCATCGAACAATCGGATAATCCGCCGGGCCTTGGCGGCGATGGATTCATCATGGGTCACAACGATTAGCGTCTTGCCCTCCCCATGCAACCGGTCGAGAATCGCCAGAATATCGGCGCCGCTGGCCGAGTCCAGGTTGCCCGTGGGCTCGTCCGCTAAGATAATCAGGGGGTCGTTCGCCATGGCCCGTGCAATGGCCACACGCTGCTGCTGACCACCGCTGAGCTCCGTTGGACGATGGTTCAATCTGTCCGCGAGGCCGACCAGAGTGCCCAGTTCCCTGGCCCGCTGCTCGCTCGCTTGCTCGCTGAAGCCCTGATAGTACATCGGGATCTCGATGTTCTCGACGACGTTCAATTGCGAAATCAGGTTGAAGGACTGAAACACGAAACCGATGCGGGCGCCGCGGATCATGGACAATTGGTCGTCCTCCAGCGTGGCCACGTTCTGTCCGCCGAGCAGGTAATCTCCGGCGGTAGGACGGTCCAGGCAGCCGATCATGTTCAAGAGCGTGGACTTGCCCGATCCGCTGGGACCCATGATCGCAACGTATTCGCCGCTGTAGATCGTCAGGTTGACGTCTTTGAGGACGCGAAGCTCCTCGCTGCCAGGGTGATACGTCTTACACAGATCCTTCATCACCAGGATCGCGGTACCGGTCTTGAGGTTCGGGGCTTCTCGATACTGCATCATTGCATCCGCCTTCGTGACCTTTGAAATTTCCCGCTTACTCCTGCTCGTCCTGCTGGCTGTCCGGGGCTGGGACGCTCTTCTGGTTCTTCTGCGAACCCTCAGGATCAGGCGGGCGCGTTCTTTGTTTGCCTTTCGTGGATTTGGCCTTTGTTTCCGATTGGCTCTTGGCCCCCGGTCCGGCGGCGGGACTATTGGGCTCTACCGCCTTCTCCGATCGTGCCGGCTGAAATGCCGCAGGCTCGGCGGATTCCGTGAACAGCGGAGGATTCAGCAGCACCTCCTCCCCTTCGCTGAGGCCCTCGACGATTTGGACGAAGGTGGCATTGAAGGCCCCGGGCTTGACCTCCCGTTCCTGGACGGCGCCCTGTGCACCGACCACATATAGGACCTTCTTGCCCCGGCGGTTCGCCACGACCTGAATCGGCACCAGAATAGCGTCCTTCAACTGGCGGATGAAGATCTCGACCCTGCAGGACATCCGGGTCTTGAGGAAGTCATGGGTGCCGTCGATGATCACCAGCGTTTTATAGACTTTCAGGTCCGGATTCATGAAGCCTCGTTGCTCGTCAGGCAGCGGCGCCACCTCCAGGACTTGACCCTGCAGTACCTGGTCGGGGAAGGCATCCAGGATGATCTGGGCGGCCTGTCCCGGCCTCACCTTGTCCACCTCCGTCTCATGGACGGCGATCTCGGCGATCATCGACGCGGTGTCCGGCATGGATATCAGCGTTTGCCCCTGGTAGACCTTCTCGCCGGCGGCAATGATCCCGCTGGCTGTTCCGCCACCTTCTCTGCCCCGCATCGCGGTATAGGCGTCGCTGCTGGTGCCCGTGCCGTAGATGACCAGGCCCGGGGCCTTGGCGCGAATGGTGCACTTGGCGATGAGATCTTCGAACCGCTTCACAGTCTGTGTCTCTTCCTCCACGTGTTCGCGGGCGTCAGAGAGTCTGGCCTCGGCTTGTGCCAGCCGGGACCGACACTGGGCATACGTCCGCTCCAACTGGCGCAGGGCCTCGACATAGTCGCTGAGGTACGTCTCAGCGTTTTTCAGAAAGTCGTACTGCAGGAACAGATCGAGACTGACCGCCGCGTTTTCTTGCGCGAACTGACGGTTGGTCACCGTGAGTCGGTCCCGCTCCAGGTCCAGATCGGAGACGTAGTTGGCATCATGAAGCTGCTCGGTTCCGGCTAGCGTGGCCTGCGCCGTCTTCAAATTGCCTTGTGCCAGGACGATATCGTCATTCAGTTTCTTCAACTCCTGGCCGGCGCCCGAGCCATCGAGCAGGTTCGGGTCATCTCGCACCTTCTGGAGGAAGGGGGCGAAATAGTCCGCCAGGTCGGATACGCCCTTCGTGTCCTTCGTCAACATATCCGCGAGCCGGGTGCCCAGGTACTTCTGGAGGGTCATCAGGGCGAACCGGACCTTGAGCTGACCGGCCGCAATGTCGCTGTCGTTTTGCAGGACTTGAATGTCGTTGGCCTCCTTCGCGGAGATCATGTTTCCCTGCTCCGTAGCGAGGTCCAACCTCGATCGGGTCAATTGCTCTTCCAGCGCCGAGGCATCCAGCTCCACAAGGATCCTGCCCTTGTCCACATCCTCCTGGGTGATGTACGTGCCCGCAGGGACGATGTTGAGGATCGTGAGCTCGCCGCCCCTTCTGGTGACTTCGCAGTTGTAGTTGATGGCCTGACGTGCCCGTATGCTCCCGCCTTCGGTCACGGTGATCGTCAGGTCGCTCCGATGCGCGGTGTAAGTGTCGCCCCTCGAAGCGCCACGGACTGCTATTCTCATCTTGGTGACCCACGCAGTCGCAATGACCGCCACGGCCACGATGCCGAGCAGCAGATAGATCCTGTGCCCTCTCGCGCCGGACTTGGCCGGCACGACGCTTTGGCCTGGATTCGTCGAGATGCCCTGTTTCTGGTTGTTCGCTTGGCGTTTCATAGTGTCGTCTGCTCCCACATCCCATCCGGCCTGACTTGCAGAGCGCCCACGTCGCGGAAGAAGCTCAGCTTAGCGATCAGATGATCCACCAAGGCGCCCAGCACGTCATTCTGGGCCCGCACGAGGGCATCCTCCGAGTCCAGCAATAAACGCACGGTGCCACGCCCGTATTGCAGGGACAGCTTCTCGACTTCCACGCGTCTCTGCGCCAGCTTCAGGCCGAGCTTCTGAATCCGATAGCTATCGGCGGTCTCCGCCAACGTCCGATAGGCATTGCGAACATTCAACTTGATCTGATCGATCTCTTCATCATAGCCCCGCTGCTGCTGCTGCACCGCGATCAGGGCCTCAACGTACGCATTGCGCTGCACCTTACGGTTGAACGGCAGGTCGGCGGCCAGCCCCAAGGAGTAGACCCCCTCATGGAACCGCAGCCTCGTGATCTGCGTCTCGGGCGTCGAGGCAACGTTCGCGGTGGTGGTCAGGTCCAACTGGGGCCCCAGACCCTTCGCCGCCAGGACCAGTTTCCTCTCCACGTCATCAAGCCCGTCTCGCGTATTCGCCAGGTCCAGACGCCGTGCCAGCGCCATCTGGATGGCGTCCTCCTCCGAATACTCCGGCGGGGTGATGCCCTTCTGTTCCAGCACCCTCAGCTCATTCGAGTCTAGTGTGACATTGGCGTCCGTGGGCAACGCCAGCCTGATCTTGAAGCTGTCGAGTGTCTGCGCGTAGCGCTGGCGGGCGGAGACCAGGGCCTGCTCGGCGCTGAGGAGCCTCTGCTCGGCCTCACCCAGATCGTAGGCGGGTCGCTGACTGACTTCTACCTCCATGCGCAGTTGGTTTGTGGATTCGACCAGTCTCTTGTTGCTCGCCTGCTGGATATCGACGCTGTTCCTTTGCTGCAACACGCGGTAGTAGTCGCTGATGATCGAGACCACGAACGTCTGACGATACCGATTGAAGGACCGGATGCGATATAACACGTTGCGCTCGGCCTGGGTCAGGTTCTCCCGGGCCGCCCTGCCGGCACCAGCGCCCAGCAACGGAACGGCTGCGCTGGCGCTGAGAACGGAACCCAGTGAGGCCTGGGGATCGCCTGTGAGAAATCGCGCCCAGTCAATCGCCAGGCCCGTGCCCACTTGTATCCCGTCGACCAGAAGGTAATTCTGGTTCATGCCGGCCTGGGTGTCTAGAAGGGTCGCTTCCTCGCCGTCGCGGTTGGTGTAGGTGGCACCGATGGTCCCAAACCACTGTGCCGCATACTGATGCCGGGTCAGCGTCAGGTCCAGCGCAGATAGATAAAGAGACTCCTTCTGTCCCTGATAGTCCCGACTGTACTGGGCCGCGATGGCAACCGCCTTGGCGAGACTGAGCACGCCCGACGGCGGGATGCTTTTTGTGATCTCCTCGTTGGTTGGCGTAGTGTCGCTGATCTGGTAGTTGGCCATTTGGCCGAAGTCGTCCTTCCATTTCGACTTGAGGATTCCGTAGACTTCTTCATCGGCCTGGGATTTATAATGCTCAGGACTGCATGCACCGGAAATACCAAGAATAACAGCGATACCCAGCCCCCAGTATAACATACTCACAAGCCGAAACTTGTGGAGCATAAAACTTTTCAGCTTCACAATGTCTCCTTGTGTAAAACCACCATTATCCAAATATATGTTACTTAGGAAACCTTGGTTATAAAGTCTTAGTTTGATATTACTAATGCCTTAACGAGACCACAACTTTATCTGAATCGGTTAACTGGATAATTCACTATACGACATAAGGTAACAAAAGAAAAGCCAAAAACCAAAAAGTTAGACGCCTTGTGCTACAAGAATATTTCCAAAAAATTGATGATGCTCCTTTAAAATAGCTTAATTTTATTGCAAAACAAGTCAATTAGATGTAAACTTTTCAGGAATCTCAGCCTGGCGGCGTAGCCAAGAGGCCTAAGGCGACGGTTTGCAAAACCGTTATTCGCCGGTTCGAATCCGGCCGCCGCCTGTTTTACCGGCTTTTGACGCGGATAGACCAGTTGTATCGGTATCTTACGGTACCATAAAAAGGATTTTGTGGTGTTAAGGATGAAAGAAGTCAACGAACGAAGAACAGAGCGAAGATTGCAATACCGTTGGCACATTCGGTTCGTCAGAAACACCAAAGAAAAGCCTTTACCAGGCCAGATTTACGATATATCCAGCAAAGGGATGGCACTTCTTTGCCGTGCCGGCAAAAACTGTCCGCATCCGGATCAACTGATAACAACCAACTTTGGTGTCCCTTATTTTAACACTCACGACTCCTTTGATACCGTATTTTTCAATCGAGCTGGTCGTGTCTGTCGAGTCGATCACCTAAGCAGCCAGGTGCATCGTGTTGCAATACAGTTTGCTGAGCCGCTTTTCTTCAATCCAGGCGAGCAGAACATCGACGAATCTGAAGCACAAAAAAGACTCGAATCCAAAGCGCAGCTAATTATTAAAACGAAAGAAAAAACCACTGCTTATGGCGAAGCTTTGGCCAGAGCAGAAGAAAAAACCAAGGCAGAAGCCCGGGCAAGAGCCATAGCCGAAGCGAAAGCAAAAACAGAAGCTAAATTAAGGGCAAAAGCAGAAAAGAAGGCTGGCACCGCAATTGAAAAAAAGGCAAAGGCAGAAGCAGAAGCACGCAAAAAGGTCAAATCTTACGCCGAGGAAATAGCTAAAGTTAAATCCAAAGTTGCTCAGGAAACAGTCAGGATCAAGGCAGAGACCACGGATACGATAGCCAAAGTCAAGGCGGAATTGAAAACCAAGACCAAAGTACACACAAGGCCAAAAGTCCAGGATAAAGAAAACACAAAATACAAAGCCAGGCAATCTACAAAAAAGGACTTGTTGGAAAAGGTGGACAAATATATTACGGACAGAAACAGGATTTATCCACCTTTTCCATTAGTCCCTCTTTTGTTACTCTAAGGTTTGTGTCGATCGCCGGTTATTCTTGTATTAGCAATTACTGGTCTGACGCAATGAAAGTAGATATCAAAAATCGCAATCTGGAACTTCTTGATGGTGATATTACTGAAATAGACACAGATGCCATCGTTAATGCCGCTAATGCTCGACTAATTATGGGCGGCGGTGTCGCAGGAGCAATTAGAACAAAAGGCGGTCCGAAAATCCAGGAAGAATGCGATCAAATTGGAGGGACATTTGTAGGCGGCGCTGTGATAACAACGGCCGGCAATTTAAAATCAAAGCACGTAATTCATGCTGTCGGGCCTCGCATGGGAGAAGGGAATGAGGACCAAAAGTTGAAAAGTGCGACGCTGAATTCCCTTAAATTAGCTGACGACAATAATCTAAAAAGCATTTCTTTTCCGGCAATCAGCGCAGGCATCTTTGGCTTTCCTATCAAGCGTTGCGCCGAAATAATGCTTAAAACAACCATCGATTATCTTAAAGGCCAAACCGGCTTGGAAAAGGTTGTCTTTTGCCTCTTCGGCCGGGATGATTATGAAGTCTTTGCAAACCAACTTGAGCAGGAAATCTCAGAATGAAGGCGATGATATTAGATAGACAGTCGTCGATTGAGGATAAATCCTTAAAACTCGTTGATTTGCCAGAACCCACACCGAATGACAGCCAAATCCTCGTTAAGGTCTCGGTTTGTGGAGCCTGCCATACTGATCTCGATGAAGTTGAAGGTCGGCTGAAGCCGACTAAATCGCCAATCGTTCTCGGCCATCAGGTGGTAGGAAAGGTGATTGATAAAGGCAAAGCTGTAACGAAATATAAAATAGGCGACCGAGTGGGTATTACATGGCTTTTTTCCAGTTGTGGCGAATGTGAGTTTTGTCGAATGGGTAGCGAAAACCTCTGCAGACAGGCCAAATGGACCGGCAAAGACGCCGATGGAGGCTATGCAGAATTTACTGTCATTGGTGAGGATTTCGCTTATCCGATCCCTGAGCGGTTTTCAGACTCACAAGCAGCTCCGCTTTTATGTGCCGGTGTAATCGGATATCGCACACTCAGACTTGCGAGTGTAACAGACGGCCAAAAGATCGGCTTGTTCGGTTTTGGAGCATCGGCTCATATTGTAATTCAGATAATCAAACATAAGTTTCCTAATAGCCCGGTTTTTGTTTTCACTAAGACAGCTAAACATGCTGAGTTAGCAAAAACCCTCGGCGCTGTCTGGACAGGTATCTCTGGTGAGAAGCCACCTGAGAAGTTAAACAAGATAATAGATTTCACCCCGGTGGGAGAGTGTATCAGAGATGCCCTCGGTGTTCTGGACAGAGGGGGGCGGTTAATAATAAATGCCATTCGCAAAGAAACACCTGTTCCACCGCTTGATTATGCAGAATACCTCTGGCTCGAAAAAGAAATTAAATCCGTTGCCAATGTGACACGAAAGGATGCAGAAGAATTTTTACCTTTGGCAGCTCAAATCCCAATAGTACTTACAATCGAAGAATTCCCTTTACGGCAGGCCAACGAAGTACTCTGCTCCATTAAGAATTCCAAACTCCGCGCTGCCGCCGTTCTGAGGGTTCTCTAATAAAGTTTTTAGTCTTGCTTACTCGGCTCAGGTGCGGGCTTGAATAGTTGTAAATACTAAATCGTTGTTTCCTCACCACCAGAATAGATAATTTTGGAAAAAAGAAAAAACTATTTGATGTGATTGAACTTTACTAACGAAATTGGTATTCTGATTATATGAAAGTCTTGCAGAATACTACTTTATCTTGTGTGATTTGATACTTTCATATGATAGACAATCATCAGCATAACAAGCACAGAGTATTAAAAAAAGGTAAGGCTTTTTAAGTATGGGAAGTCAAAATAATGGAGACTAAATTTAATGTCTTTGAGATTCTCCAAATAGCCGAAAAGATCGAACATAATGGCGCCAAGTTCTACCTCAAAACAGCGGAACTATTCGATGATCAGGAACTTCGTGATACATGTTACAAACTGGCTTCCTGGAAAGCCAAGCACGAAAAGATTCTCGCACAGAGGAGAGAACAGTTTTCTGAACAGACCGGTGAATTCGGAACTTTCAACCCTGATAGTTATGTCTTGTCCAATCCGCATGTGATGGCGGGTCTCGCCTTGTTCGCTAATAAATCAGCCCAGCTCAAAGAACTCTTCGGACCGGAGAATAAACAAGAGATATTTATGGATGCTATCAGAAGAGCCAAGGAAGCTATCGTTTTCTATCGCGGCTTGAAAAATTACGCCCGGGATCCGACCAGCGAAGATACAATCGATAAGATTATTAAAGAGGAGAAACGTCACATTCAACTGCTCAACGAACAATTAGAGCCGCAATAATTATCCAATGACTTTGTATTTGCTTCCCCGCTATCGTATGATTTTGTTGAGGGACTTACAGTAATCTTGTGCTTAGACATGCTTTTTATGTAGTTTTTTGTCTGCTTTCAACGACATCGAATCAACTGATTGCTGTTGAACTGAACGTGAGGAAGATTAGTTTTTATCTCCTCGATAAAACGTAAACCATCCTTCCAATAGCCCGCAGTAGGTCTCAAATGAGTATCAAAGCCGGCAAAGTAGCGGTTTATATTTCCGATCAGAAGCTCCCTGAGATATTTGCTCACCATTGATGCCAGCGAGACCGGCAAAAATCGTTCATCAGCATGGACAACAAAATGCAATTGCATACTCTTGCCGTCGGCCTGTAATTCATAGCTGCTGGTTTCCGGACTCTCGCGGAGAATCTTCAATTCCATATCACCAAACATCCGCTGTAGATTTTTCCGATAGTGAATCCGCCCGCCCTGCCTATCAACTATAATTTGCAAATCATCACCTGCAAAATTGTCGTATGCTCTCTGGATCAGTTGTGAAGTAGCAGTAAAAAGCACATTGGCTTTGTTCTTTACAGAAGCTACCATTTTGTTGTAGTACGCAACGTCCAGACAACAGCTTTTCAATTCAAGCAATTCGACGCCGTTTGATGCCAGGTCATCAGCCAATACCCCCGAAGCAATCGCCCTATCGGCAACATTAGCAGAAAGACGATAACTTCCAGCCTCTTCATACCAAGGATAATCACTTAATCGCTCAAGGCAGCTTGGGCATAATAATTCTATAAGTTCAGTCAGCGTGGTCGGCTCTTTCCCGAGGCACCTCACAGCCGTCAAAACAGTCCGTTCGAGATGCTTTACTCCCAGCGTTCTGCTGTAAGCCTTTTTGCTATCGGTAATAAGCAATCTGCCTGCAAGCCGCTTTCGCCTGTTGCTGAGGCTTTTTTTCAAAATCTGCCACATGTCGGATGTCAGCAGATGATTCGGAAGGGAAAAAGCACTTGAAGACACAACTAATGGCCCCATGATCGGCCCAAAACCAGCTTCATCAATTCCTACCAAAACTACCATCCGTGCGACTCCTGCCATCCATACTGAAGACTACAGATTATTGCCCTTGATCAAAGCGCCTGTTAATCCAGTTTTATAATACAAACAAGCGGGCTTTAGGTCTGGACAAAGATTATAACTACTAATGTTCCTAAATCAAGGGTTTTGTTGGTGTACCACAGTCCGAACGATTTTAAGAGGGCACAAAAGCAGCTTTATTTATTAAGAAGATCAGTTAACAGTTCAAGTTTATTCACACCTATCGGTTCGTAACTAACAAAAGCTTCTCCATACACACTCTCAATACAAAGCCCAAAATACCGGCACGTAACCTCGATCCTTTCGAGAAGAGATACAGGATTTACAGGTGATACATTTTTTATTTGGCTCTGGTAAGCTTGAATTGCTCGGACTTTATTGTCCCATTGATCTGTCACATCTATTACGAATGATGGTTTACGGCAGTCCAGTCTATGAGTGGAATAATAGCCATACTGTCTGGGTATCCAGTGCGGAGTCCCTTTCATGTTTGTTTTATGAAATTTTGCTTCGAAGCGAGCTCCTTCTACCAATTTTGCCGCCTCAACGTGGTCCGGATGGTAGTCAGGGATAGTCGGGCCAAATATTAAATCCGGCTGATTCAATCTGATAACCTCTGCCAGCTTTCTTCTGTTTTCGAGACTTGCTTGCAAATATCGGTTTGGCATCTCCAGGCAAATCCTTTTTTTCACACCAAGGATTTGATTTGCTTGTTCCGTTTCTTTTTGTCGCAGTTCCTTTGATCCGAAAGGCGTGGGCTCACCATCAGTCAAATCCACGATTACGACATCCCAACCAGATTCTATCATTTTTACTATTGTGCCCCCCATAGCCAACTCAGCATCGTCCGGATGGGCAGCAATTATCATAGTTCTTTTCATTCAGTTTGATTCCTTTGACAATACGTAGCAGGTTTTAGTCAGCCTTTTATTATACAGACCTAAATATCTGTCGTGTACAACAAAGAAGATTCGGTCGTTATTCCGGCTCTGTAAGGGTCAATGATTTGGCTAATTTGCGGAGTTTCTTTTCCGGAAACAGGCCAAAGAAATACTCGCGGAAGTTACAGGTTTCTTGCGAGTTTTTGTTCTTTTCGAGTTCCACGATTTTCTTTTCTACCATCTCGGCAGTGTCTCTTGCATATTCAGATAGACTTTCGTTGATTCTTAAAAGCGAACTCCATGCTGACTTTCTCAGGCTGGGAGGCAAAGAACGGTCTTTGGCTTGCACGATGCTTTCTTTTTTTGCTCGAAGTAAAGATGCCGCTGGCTCTTTCTCAAGTATCGATTTGTGTATGTATTTTTCCGGATTGTGCTTGATATTGTGAAGCTCATGCTTTAACTGCGAGATATTATCCTTGGGAAAAGTAACAGTACTCGTTACAGGCAATGTCATCGTGCATGATATTGTCCCGAATTTCAGTTGTTTTATTCTGTAGTAGTTTTCGATTATGTAGTCCGTTACAGGCTCATATAGGCTTCCACCTATGCCGTGCACAAACCAATCCGCCAGATATAACCGAACGAATAAAGTCAAAGAAACAGCTTTGGGCCGTAAACGATAGTTATATTGTTGCAGCATATTTTTCAATTGGTCAGCTTTGCCACTCAGACAAGCTGAATCCAGTTCGCCTAATGCAGTCGATGCTGTACCAATTATGATTTTATCAGTTTTTTGTGATCCTACATATAATGACGTTCGCTTACCATTGGGCAAGTGCAGCCAAAAAGGCAGTTCGATAAAATCCTCTATCTTGTCAAGTTTCAAACGCTGTACACTATCTCGCTGACCAATTCTCAACTCATTAATCTGCTTTGTTACCGCATTGTTGTAGGTAGTAGCAAAATTTATGGCCTCCCGCATTATAGAGATAACAAAATTAATAAATGAATTACTCTCGGAAAGCTTCGACACGGGAAGGTACATTACATTGAGCCCCAAGGCGACATTTAGTATAGATTGAAGATACGTGATTATGTCTGCAATGTTACTGAAGGATAAAATTCTATTGCTTTTAAAGGGCACATGTTCTAACCATATATCATTGCAAAATTGCCCCGGATGAGCTTTAGTAACAGCATCAACGAAAGTTTTTGTGTACTTTTCCTGAGGTAGTCGCCGGAATTCAAGCGGTATTTCCTTTTGTTCAGGTTCGATTTCAATTTTTTCAGAATACCAGTTTCCATCAGGATTCTGTTTCGGCAATACCATGGCCGTATCACAAATATCGTGGTCTAATACCAGGTGTAAACTGTTACCATCGACAACTTTCGCAAATTCGCACGTAGCTAAGCTTTTTGCCCATATGCCACAGTGGTGCCAAATAGCCTGATGTCCCGTAGTTATGACATTCTCAGGGATATTGTTCACATCTATTAAATCCAAAGTCCTTTGTGTATAGGTTCGGGCTATTCCCAAAAGCTCGCGGCGTGATTTTAGCCTGTCTGCTATGTTTTCGGCGATGAGTTTATTATCAGCCAGCAACATAGGCCACCTTGATAACTCAGGGCTTGTAAAGATAATATTTTTTTCTTTAGGCACAGAAAGTTTTTGTAGTGTTTCGACCAACATCACATCCAAGCTCTTTTTCTATTACTTCTATATAATAACCCAAACGCTTTTGTGGGTCCTCAAGAATACCGCAAAAGTTTCTCTTGGGATCATGGTATATCAAGGGCACAGGGATTTCACGGACTCTTAGGCCCACCTGACTTGCCTGTATCCACAACTGGAGAGGTAATCCGTAATCTTTTTCGGTGAGCCTAAGTTTGGAAATGGCTCTGGTCTTGTAAGCCTTAAAGCCGCAAAAAGCATCAGTAAGTTTAATGGAAAGATTTTGATTAAGTATTTTGGTGACTTTTCTGTTTATGGCTACCCTATCTGCAGGTGGAGGTTTCGGACCTAAATTTATTGGGCATAAATACCTGGAACCACTTATAATATCAGCGTTATTCTTTTCTATTTCAGAGTAAAAACTGGGTATATACGACGGTTCGTGCTGCTGGTCACAATCAATGGTTATGACCCAATCGAAATTGTTTTTATAAGCGAAATTGAAAGAGTCGATTAAACTTTGGCCATATCCTGCATTCTTCTTATGTGACACAACTTTTATATAAGTGTGTTCTTTGAGTATGTTAGACGTTCCATCCGTACTTCCGTCGTCCACGACTAAAATATTGTCTGAATACCTACTGACCTCACGCAGCACACCTTCTACATATTTGAATTCGTTAAAGACCGGCATTGCGATTAGGATGTGCGAAGTACTCCGGCAGCTACTCGACATCTTTGGCTTCTTTGTTAAGTGTTTGATTACTGCCATCTTCTTTAACTTCCTCCAGAGCTTCTGTACTGACCTCTTCAAGGTCGCTAAAGTCCTCGCTTTTCATAATAGATGTTGTTATAAACAGATATGTCGTTATATATTGTTTCCTTATAGCTGAATTTCTAAACGCCAGTCCAACCAGAGGAATATCTCCTAAAAACGGCACTTTGTCAACACTTTCGCTTTCATTTGATGATTGAATTCCGCCCACCACTATCGTAGAGCCGTCCGGTACTGTCGCCTCACTCTGAATAGTGCTCGTGTTTCTTGCCGGAGGAAGCTCAGGATCAGCTTGTTCGCCAAAAGAGTTCAGCATAATCTGGTATTCCACACGAAGATAATCACTCTCGCTAATATGTGGAGTAACAAAAAACTGTGTGCCTGCAGTTACATACTCACCGAAAGAAGTCGTAGTTGTAGTTTCACCTTGATGTGTCTGTCTTGTTGGTTCCTCGGCAATACTCTGAATAGTCCCTACGGCATTGTCATTTACCAGTATTTGCGGCGCAGACTCTATCCTCACATTGTCCTTTCCTTGAAGTGCTTTTAGTATCGCCTGAGCTTTGTTGGGTCGAAGAACAGCGGCCGTTCCTCCGGGACTGACCACTATATTACGGACGCCTGAAGCAGGATCAATAGTAGATAGACCAAAAGAGGTGAAGGCAAGGAGGTCTCCTTCGAAATAGTCAAGTTCTATCCCCAGGTCTGTTTCGTCGTTAGTAGTGACTTCTACAATCACAGCCTTTATTAACACCTGTTTTCGGCGCTTATCTAATTCTTCGATGAGCTTTTCAAGCTCACGATGCTGTCTCGCAGTGGCCTGTATGATTATGGAGTTGGTGGACTTGCTCACAGCAACTCTGGACTCCATTTGCAGGGTAAATTCCTCGGTCTCTTTGAGTTCAAGCGAATCCGAAGTTTGTGGGCTACCTTCTTGAGCTTCTTCTTTATACCTCGGCTCACCAGCTTTATCTTCTTGCTTGTCCTTCCCTTCCAATAGTTCTCGAATTGCACCGGCAACTTCATCAACATCAGCGTTTTCAAGTTTGTAAACGTTTATCATACCCGCTTCGTACATACCGGGCACATCAATACTTTTGACAATGCTGCTCATAATCCTGTGCACAGAGGGTGGAGCAGTCAGAAGAATCGAGTTGGTTTTTGTAACAAGTGTTATACCACTTGGCATACCACTTTCTCGCGTGGTTGATCCTCCGGTTCTGCCGTACCTGCCAGCTCTGGTTGGAATATCCAGAATATCTTCTAATCCATTATAGATTTCCGCTGCATCCACATAAGTAAAGTGATAGCTATTCGCGATAGGCTCCACATAGACATCCAGTTTGTCGACCAGCTGCTTTAACTCTTCCATATCGCTTCGAAGTGCCTTGACTATTAGCTGATTAGTCCGACCAATAGCATAAATTCCCACTTGTGACTGCGGAGTAAACGATGCATCCTCTTTTGCAATTCCGGGCTCAGTTATTCGATCAATTGAGTGGTCGGAGTCTCTGCTTTCCTTCTGGATAATCTTGGGACTATTTTTAGTTTCTTTACCTGAGAACACCTTCTGAAGCGTCTCAGCTAACGCTTCGGCATCCATAAAATCCAGATCAACAACTCCAATGATAGTCTCCCCTTCTGCCGGTGTATCTAATTTTTCTATAAGGCTGACAATTGTCTTAAGGTTGGCAGAACTTTCGAATAAGACAATCGTATTTGTTTGTGTGTGTACAACACTTTTGCCCTGCTTGCTCATAAATTGCTTAATAACAATACCTATTGATTCGGCGCTAACGTGCTCCAGAGTAACGACCTCCTTTGCAAGACCGTAAAATTGCATATATTCATCATATGTCATCACAGAGATAACATCGTTTTCCTGGTGATAGATAAACCCAGCAAGTGTAACGACTGCTTCAAGCAAATCCTTTGCGGTTATATCCTTAGCCCACAAACTAACCTTGGCCCTGCTCACCTCCGCTGTGGGGAAAATGCTCCATCCTGTCTTATCGCTTATGATTTGAAAGGCTTCAGAAATATCACTGTCGTCCAATGCTAATTGCGGAATAAGAGGACTTGAGTCTATTACGATCTTTGGCTTGGATGACATATTTACGCCCTGGGGTCCAAATGGATTGAAATCAACCGCTATTGGGTATTCAGTCACAATTGGAGAAGCAGCTGAAAACATAACTAAAAAAAAGGCTGCGTTCTTAACGGCAAAAATATTCGACATGATTTCACCCTATCTAAAAACTTAAGCTTTCTCTATGTCCTACAATCTTTATTTCGATACCCTTTTTGTTTATATTCAAAACAGTAAAAAGGTCGCTAACTATATCTCCGACTTTACATTTCTTCATGCCATTACCTTTGATTTTGACATAGGCTACCAACTCGCCGTCCAATTCCATAATACACTGTAGCTTCAGTTGAGATTTGATCTTTTCAACAGTTTTATCAGCCATAGGTTTATTAATTAGCGGCGTCTCTGATTTGAAAAGTCCTGCTCTAAAAGTATTTTCGATTCCCTTAAATCCTGTAGGTTCTTGCTGAAATATTTCATGCAAGTCGTCTGCTGCTATTGCATTTATCCTATCAGTATTAACCGTGTTATTATTGAGCTGTAGTGGTAATACTAATTCCAACACAAACACGCCTATTGAGGCAATAAATCCTACAGCCAGCGTTATATGTATTATTCGCCATATATCACATTTACTCACAAGTCTGTTTATTTTCTTCTTCAGCATTCAATCAATCTGTTTTTTTGGCATCACTACAACTTTAGTGACCAGAAATGACGCTTCAACATAATCAGCAATTTCTCGAACCTTAAATTCAAATTGTTCTATCCTTACGGGGCTATGGTGTGTTTCGGCAGAAAGGATGAAATTGAGAATTTCCCTAATATGACCGGACATTTCAATTTTGACTGACAACCTTCTATAAAACTCTTCCTTTAAGACAGGAAGTATTTTTATCGTCTTGGTCTTTACGTTTATTTTCGAATATAGGCCGCTGAGCTCACGGGTAAACAAGGATATTTCTTGCTGGTCCGTGCCACTGCTGGCAACAAGCGGTTCGATCTGTGAATAGATATCGTCTATACGGTCTTTTATGAGCAGATCCGCTTTCATTTTGGTCAGTTTCAGTTGCAACTGATGCATGTGTACAAGACGTGCTTTGCGTTTTATCAATTGCGGCTCGATAATATCTGTAAATATGATTGCTCCTAATATTACAATTATAGTAATGATAGCTAACACCTTCTCGCGACTGTTTTTTAAACTGGCCATTATGAAATCAGTTACTCTGAATATCGCAATATGCTTTAAATACGACAACGCTTCCACCCGGTCGATAAATTTGTTGGGCATTTACGATTTGAATTTTGTTTAGTAGCTCCGCTTTGCTCATAGCTTCTGTGTAGTCAAACGCAGCAGACAGCAAATCAGCTTGCCCCTTTATTTCGATCGATGCTCCGCTGTACTTGGACACAAAAGTCATTTCGCTTATAGAGATAGTTTTTGGGGTATATCTATAAAATTCTTCGATTACCGCAGTTATTTGGCCTCGATTCGATAGTTGTCTTTGTATCGCGTTTACACATTGACGTTTACTGTCAACGGCACCAGCAGTATGCTCAATAGGAGCAATTTGGTATTTAAGCACTCGGGACATCCTCTCTATCCTCCAATTAGCTGCCACAAAACACAACCAAACTAATAAAATCAATACAAAAGAGAGAGAGCCTGTGAGTAAGTATCTGAACAACAAGGCTTTTCGTTTATATCTTTTTGCAAATTGCTGCGGAAGAAGATTCGAATATGGAAGTTTTAAATTTGCAGCCAATTCAAACAAACCTGCGGCTATAATGGCTTCGAAGCTAAATCTATCAACATCATCCTTAGATTTGTGATCGCCAGTATGGTAAATGATTCTCGGATTTGGAAAAACAGATACTTTATTAGTAATAGTGGGATCATTCGGGACAGAACACAACAGGTTCTTCACCTCTGAGACGTATTCATCTTCTCCGGCAATTAAAAAAACGGTTGTCTTTTTCAGCAAAGTAGGCAACTCTTCTCGTTGTTGTAATATCTCCCCCACGATTTCATGCGAAGACGCTGATATATCTTGACTGGCTAAGGTCAGTTCATTTGCTTTATGAAGATTACCGTTAATGCAAGTTTGAACTGCACAGTTGTGCTTGTTTACAAGGGCTATTATTGCAGATTTTATTGCGAAGGGACCGGTTGTATTAAACCAGAAATTTATTGCCAATGAATTTAAGATAATGCTATGGGGTTCGATTCCAATAGCTCTATATGGCTCCAAGTGCCCTTTCAGTGTGTTTAGCTTAAGAATGCAAACTAAAACATTTAACATATTATCCTGTTTATTCAGGAAGGTAGTACCGTAAACAGTTTCGTCTGCCGGCAATGGGACCAATGAGAATAGTTCAAATTCGATCATTTTTGAAGCTTCAGCCAAATCTTTCGCCGGCAGAGTAAGCGGTTTTAGAATACATAAACTTCTCGGAACAGCCACAGCCCACTTTTTGGCTGACACCTTTTTTTTCTCAATTGCCTGCTTAAGCTGTTCTAATGAGTTAAATCGCACACAACATGGTGTGCCATTACATTTTGCACAAACAATGACATTCCCATCTTCAGCGAGACTCAACGACGCCCACTCTGTTTTAATTGTCATTATCTTCATTAAAACAACCTTTCCATATATAGGATCTGGGATTGAGACTCCGTGCACTTTACGGTTGCCATAAGACAGCATTGGAATGTGTTGTTTAGCCCTGCAGACGAGAATATCCGAAAATACTCAGTATCAAAACAGCAGTATTGCTTTAAAAGCTCAACTTGCAGTTCTGTTAATCCCTCAATATTCGAAATGTTTTCCGAACTTGTGCAATATCTGTCATCATCTGTGCCCAGTTGCCCATCAGGACCTGTCCGGTAAGTTAATATGAGCTCAGCTACTCCTTCGTCAAGTCCCGGTAATGCACTCAGGATCGCTTTGTATGTTGTATTTATGTTTACTTTGCCATCGCCGTAAACAGTAAAAGTATCCACAAGTCCAAAATCTAATTTATTGTCCTCATTATCAAATGGAATTCGAAGAAAACCATCCCTTTCATTTTCATCTAATAAATGATTCCGATTCAGGTCTTCTCCCAAGTAGCCCTCACGTGTTATACCTTTTAAAAAAAGCATTTCCTTTAGCGCCACAAAAGGACCATCTTTTGAAATATATGGGAGTTCAAGCCGCTCATAGTAATCCGTTTCGGCACCAAAAGGACCGGCATCGTCATCCTCATCAATCCAATCCATTATGGCTGAGCTGCACTCTTCGCTAATATAGTCAATGTTAACCCAGCTTAAGGGATCTGATTTATTCAGATTCAAGTACCCTTGTTCATCACGAAGGTTGTATGTAAGTAATTTCCCCTTCATTAGATCGTAGCCCTCGAGATGCCCGAACAGCCCCTCCTCTTTTGCAGTACCTGTAAACGGACATATTTGGGCAATAGTCAAAGGCGAAAGTTCTTTTTGGGTTAGCAGAGCTTGTATCCTTTCAATGCCGCCCAGGGCAAGATAATAAGCTTGCGTTCTCTGGGCATTTGTTCGTGCCAGTCTCATTTCAATTCTGGTCCTGTAAGCCAGACCTACAGACAATATAACCATGCTCGACATTACAATCAGCACCAGAACCAGTACACTGCCCATTTGATATTGCCTGTTTTTCGAGCATATTGAATCTTTATGCATCATTTACACCTTATTTTGAGCCACACATACTAACTTTGCAGCACCAAAAAACCCTTTAATCATATTCACAGCGAATCTGTGGAGGGATTTGTTGATATTTTTTACTGGTTTGTTAAGCGTGATTAAAAAAAGATTTTGTTTTCGACAATTTTGCCTCTTCGGTATTTGCCACTCACATAGTATGAGTGATAAGTTACGATTCAGCAATTGGGCCTGAAGTCTTATTTGAGTCTCTGATCTTAGCACAGAATCACCTTTTTTCATATCTTTGCTTTTTCACAAATCGGATAAAACACGATATTAAGCTCACAATCGCTCAGTTACATAGATACCTCGTACCTCCTCAGTATAGTGTTGATTAACACTTATTCTAATGTGCCGCAAATACAGCCATTTGAATTGTTTACAGATGAAATATTTTTCGGCTTTTATTAAATCAGCTAAGGCACTAAAGATCCCCTACACGGAACCGGAAGAACGGTCTGGAAAACGACTCCAGAGACTTGCCTGCTCCCCCCCCACTTTAATGAGACTTTCAGGGCTTTTGGGGGAGTATCTTTCGAATGATAAGACTCTTGCCATGAAGGATGCTGAGGACTTGAATTAGGATCGATAATCCATATCCTGAAATCGGAAAGACCCACGGCGAATACATCCGAGCTTTCGCGGCCTATTTTCTTTTCTCCTCCGCAGTATTGCTCAAATCTTTCTAATAAAATCTCTTCTTTGTCCGCATCTCTCGTGATTTTATAGCGAACTTTGGCCGCACGTGATGATTCTAAGCTCCCTTTCCATAAAGGTGTGAGAGTGTAGAATGTTAATTCAGTTTTTTCATTCGGAAAATAAATAAGTTCAAACACATTATCCTCACCTTCATTCATCGGCGGAATGTAAAGGCACGACAGCTCCTGCCGCAATGTTTCGGTTATAAGGCGGGCAGTATGGTAAATTGGTCGTTTTAATTCGGCATTCGACCAGATCAAATGCGCTTGGCGATAAGCAGTGTTTACGCCAAGAATCAATATTGAGGTAATAAGCATGGCCAGCAAAATCTCTATAAGAGTAAATCCTTTACAGCCAGCCGGTTTATTATCACCAACACTATTCATATAAATAGTCACTTTCTTTCAGTAAATGACTTCATTTGAATCAAAGAAAATAGTTCATATTGCTGTTGACGCTGCTGTTCCTGCCATTCTATTTGAACTTGAATTGCGCCGAGACTCTCAATAGGCGTCGGCACTATCTGGACTTTCCATCGATACAGATTATCCTGTCCCTTTCTTGTTTCAAAAACCGTATTCTCAGAAAGTCTGGCTTCAACAAGCAGACTTTCAGCGAGCAACACAGATCTGGTCAACATCCGAGTATGATGAGCAGCTGTTGAACATGTACGCATTGCGCCAAATAAGGCAATGATGGTAATGCTCAATATCGCAAGAGCTACAACAATCTCCACCATAGTGAAACCCGCGGTGCTTTCCCTGGGACGAATCTTGCCCTCTAAAGGATGCTGGTTAGATTGTAGAGTCTTCAATTTCCACACGTCTGCTTCTAATTGTGATCTTCTTGACTTCATCTCCGACCGAGAGAGTAATACTTGCGTTGGGCCACAGCTTAGTTGGTTCAAAGACTATACAGTGTACATTCTTCTCTACGCTGAAGCCTGTAATATCTATGATACGAATGTTTTGACCAAAGTAATGTATAGCATCTCCGATAGCATCAACTGGCATAAAATCCTGATTGCTTATGCCCGTTGCTATTTCCAGCAAGTAACTTTTATTCCTGGGATCAATGAGCATCCTTGTTGGTCGTTTGGTATGCATAGCCAAGTCTGCTATGTACCTAACAGACTCGGCCAGACTAAGACATTCTTGTGTAATCTTAAGAGCCTCATTACTTCGAGTGGCGTATGGTACTACTATGGTCACCATAGCTGCGATAATCGCCAGGACAACCATCAACTCAAAAAGCGTAAAAGCAAGGCATCTCAATTTTCTATCGTGTGTTTGTAAAATCATTATAGTTTGCGAGATTATTATGGTTTGTGACATCGTCTCTGGTTCCGAAGGTACTATCCGGACCTGCTGAAATGATATCATACAAGTACTCCGAATCTGTTAATGCGCTCGGGTATGTATATCGGTATTGATTGCCCCATGGGTCCAAGGGTATCGATGCGCTCTTGAGATACGGTCCTCTCCAATTCCTTATTTGAGAATTTTGGATCAAGACTTGTAATCCCTCTTCCATACTTGGATACCGGCCGACATCCTGCTCAAATAAATCCATCGCAATACCGAACGCTCCCACAATTGTTTGCCTGGCTGCTGTTATTCTAGCTTCCTGCGAGCGACCAAAAAAACGTGGCACGACTACTGCCGCCAAAACACTGATTATTGTGACAACTAATAATAACTCTATAAGCGTGAAGGCCTTTAATATTTTCCTTTTCTGGGAGAGTTTATTCATTCCTGCACTCGCTCCTTTCTTAACCGACCATCGTACTCGTTTCAAAAATTGGCAATAATATAGCCATAACAACAAATCCTATAATCAGCCCCAATACGACAATCATGGCTGGTCCCAAGAGACTCGTCATTGAACTTATTGTTGATTCACATTCCTGATCATACAAATCTGCCACCTCCAGCAGCATTTCAGGCAATGTTCCCGTATCTTCTCCAATAGCTATCATATTGGCAGCAATTTCGCTAAAATAACTCTGATTGTTAACTGCGTCTGCAAAGTTGGAGCCTTTCAATATAGCCTCTTGAATGTTTCCTATCTCTCTCGCAAACGCAAGGTTGGTAGTGGTGCCTTCAGTTGTTTTAATAGCAGATATTATTTTCACACCACCATTAAGAAGTGAGCCGAGCGTTCTCGTAAAGCGACCTAATTGTAATTTTCTATTTAGTGTTCCAACTACCGGTAATTTTAGCAACATACCATCCACATATAGTTTGGCGAACTCCACTTTTATAACTGCCAAAGCCAAACACGCAATCCCAGCTGATCCAATCATGAATATCCACCAAAAACCTTTGAATAAATCTACAAATTCCATCAGAATCTTGGTTGGCAGCGGCAGCTTCTGGTTCACATTTACAAACAACTCGATGAATTTTGGTATGACAAAAGTGGTCAGCACTCCAACAACTGCGGCACTTACAACCAGCAGGAATACCGGATAGACAAGAGCCCCTCTTATTCGGGCGTGGACCGAGGCTTGTGTCTTCAATTGTTTACTTAAAACAGAAAGTGTTTCAGCTAAGCTGCCAGACTCTTCGGCAGCTTTGATGATGGCTGTATATACTTGAGAAAAGGCCCTCGGATGTTTTGCCATCGCCTGAGATAATGAGCTGGACTGTTCAATATCGATTTGCAATTGGCGGATTACAGAGGCCAGGTACTTGTTCTGGGTTTGTCTTGTTAAAGTCCTCAAGGCGATGCTTATCTGCATTCCCGCCCTAAGCAATGTTCCTAATTGGTGAGTAAATATTGCTCGGTCGCGGACACTGACTCTCCTGCACAGGGCCGCTTTTGAACGCAGGATATTAGAGAATCTGCTTTGCTTCTCCACGCTGAGAAGGTAATAATCCTTTTGTTTTAAGTTATTTACAACAGTTTCACGGCGTTCAGCCACCATGTCACCGGTAACTAAAGTACCCTCGCTATTTCTTGCCTTATAAATATAAGTAAGCATAAAACAATTCCAACTTTAAACTTTCCCAGCTATTAAAGTTAGCGTCTAAGGGAGATGAGTTGTTGATACTTTTTGAAAAAAGTTTCATGGTACGTTTAACTAAGTGTTAATGTTATGAAATATTTGGTTTCATAATCGCAGAGATATTTTTGTAAAGCTTTTATACAAAAGTGTTTAGAGAGATTTAATTGTGATTTGAAAGATAAGCATTTTGTCGCGTTTTTCTTTGACAAGTACTTCAGGAAAAAACTTCAAGAATCGGGAAAAATACACGTTCCTGAGTTAATCAGCATATAAAACATCCACCTCGGCTTCAATTGCTAATCTTATTCGAAAAAATGTTACATCGATTTTCCCCCTTTGTTAATCCGAAAGGGATACGCATCAATAATACAGGTTATTGGCTGACCTTGTAATGTGAGATAACCAGTTTGCTTTTACCGCTTACAGAAGGTGGTATTAATTTGGCTTTTTCGACCTTAATTTCTATCGAATTCCCAGTCAAATTTCGATAGCGGTACAGTAATAAATTTTCAAGTTGCTTAGTATCAGCATCATCTGCAGGAACATACCTGATTGTAACACTTCCATCTTCATTCTGCACAAGTTGGAACTGACGAATACGCTGATGGGTCATCAAACTCTTTAACTGATTCCAGGGTATGGTTTTACCGGTTGGTAAAACCATATCTTCTCCTGTTCGACCGAGAATTTCAGCAATCATAGGCAATTTACAGCCGCATGAGCACACTTCTCGAGACAGACTCGCCATATCGCCGTTCTTGTAGCGAATAATCGGCATAGAGTAGCGGTTCAAATTGGTAATCACGACTTCACCTATCTCTCCATCTGTCACAGGTTGTTTATCTTTGACAATTTCTACAATGCAATTATCGGCGTTGATATGATATCCATGATTTAGGCGGCATTGCCAGGCGATCTCACCAGCTTCGGTGCAACCGTATATGTCTGTAACTTTCGTTCCGAACGTGGATTCAAGCAGATTTCTAACTTTTGGACTAAGACTTTCACCTCCGGTTAAAATTGCACTTGGCCTAAAAAAAGGAAAAACACCCTCACGGACTTTTTGAGCAAGGGCACGTGTTGCTGGTGTTATACCCATAATGGCCGGCTTTCTTAGTTTTGTCAGCAGTTTCACAGCATATTCAGTATTATCAGCCGAATCCAAATAGGGATTGATGTAGTAGGTTTTATGTATTCCTTGTAGAAAAGTCCAGTGAGGTTCTTTGTGTGGCTCATTTTCTGTTTTAAGTGGCGTTAATATTGGCCTGCCCATCAGTGGAATACCCGCCGCTTTGCGAGAACGTATCACTGCGGCAGAATTGAACTTCCGCGAGTTACGGTCGGAAAAAATACATACCGGAACGCCTGTACTGCCTGAAGTCCTTGTCACTCGAGATTCCTGCAGCTTGAAAGGTAAAAAATCCCAAAATCTATCGCGAAGCTCTTTTTTAGTCAGGATGGGGATGATATTAAGGTCGTCCAATGTATTAATCTTCTCCGGTTTGATACCAGCTTGTTGGAATATTTCCTTATAATATTTGATATTTTCAAAGCAGTAATGTATCAATTTCCGGAGTTTTACGTCCTGTATTCTTCGAATCTCGCTGACGTCAAATTGCCTTCTTATTGTACGCTGTGCCTCCAAGTATGTATGTAATCCAAGTTCGATTTTGTTTAAAAGTGTAATCATCTGAATATCTGCTTTACAATTGTGTCAATTCAAAGTTCATAATTATCCGATGCAAACGGGCAACACCACAAGAGAATTTTTCAACCCAACTTATGAGTCAGCCCTGATCCAGTTTCTCCCTTTATCCCGTACCCATTGATGTATTATGTCTATAAGAATATTTTGACTCCAGAGTAAGGTGAAGACATGGTCTGAATTTTGAACAACTTCAACTATCATCCTTCCGGATGTAATCAATCCACTAATACGGTTTTTCAAAAGCAAACGAAAAGTATCCAGCGCCAAACTTCCTTCAGAATAAATAAGGAACACATTTACTCCGCGATTGATTAATGAACTCCATTTCATTGAATGTATTTTTTCAAAGGGCATATTTTCGTTTTGTGATAGCACGCTTTTAGTTTTATTGATAAGAAATCTTACGATACCGCTGATGTTGCTTTTTCCGGTGATGAGTCTCAACCAACTCCTATGATTAAACAAGTTCTTACGATAATAACGCTCTTTAATACTGTTCTTTAAATATTGGTTTAAACCTTCGAGTTCCTGGCTGTCAGAATAGGAACCGTTTATCCCAATCACCCCTACCACGCGATGGTCAAGGCAAGCTGTATTAAAAGCCACATTGGCTCCTGAACAGATACCTACCAAGATAAAATTCTTTATACTCCTGATTGAACCTATGTAGTTCATTGCCTCTTGAGTTTCGCTTATTGAACTTTTGTCGAACGGAAGGTTATCAGTGCGCGCATTGCTATCACCAATTCCTGAGAAATCGAATCTTAGCACAAAGAATCCTGAGGTAGCCATTAGCCTGGCTATTTTAACATACAGACGATTGGGGCCGATTCGATGCAGCAAACCTGCATTCAATATGATTACTGCTGGATAACACCCATTTTCCGAAGCCGAATGCGGCTCGGTTATCACTCCAACTAAGGATTTGCTTTTTCCAAAAAAAACAACCTGCTCTCTCATCGGTATATCTCAGAAATCCATTTGACAATTCTCTTCAGGACCGGAATTGGCACCAAACCATTACTAAATTGGCTACTCTTCTTAATCCAAATATTAGGGAATGGAACATATTCATAACCTGACTCAACATCGATAGCTCGCAGATGCTCTCTGAGCCACCTGTTTTCAGTTACTTTTTCACTTTCGATAATTAATATGTTGTTAGCCGGCTTTTCTTCCAATGCCAGAAGGTTCATATTTACGAGTTCTTCTGTCATGGATTCAGTAATTGGAAAACCCAATATTTCATGAACCTTCTGACTTTTGTGGTCCATCAACGGTTTTGCAAAAGACCTGTGAAGCCACTCATTATGTAAGTGTTTTAATTCTTGCAAATAAGTTGTTCCATTGATAACCGGATCCCAAAGGACTATACTATCAACGTCACCTCGTTTTGTTCCCGCAATCATTGCCAACGCTCCTCCCAAACGAAGACCAACCAAACATATTTTTTCTATTTCGCAGCCGTCAGTTAACTCATTCGCTGCAGTTGATATATCAGCGACCCATTGTTTAATACTACCCTGATTACAACTACCCTCTGAATCGCCACAGCTATAATAGTCAAATCGCAACACATGAAAACCTTCTGATGAAAGGAGCTTGGCTAATTGCAAAAGTGACCGATGAGAACGAATATATTCTTGTCCCATAGGATGACATAAAACAATCCCAACATTGCAAGTTATGCTAATCTCCGGTGGATGATAAATCCCGAAGAGCGGCTTGGACGATTTCCTAAAATAGAACGGTTCCATGGCGAAACACTCAATTCCCCGAATTTAGTATTGACATT
>Ga0307379_10002214_pt1 | contig 29141 bp, 22 predicted proteins | sample UN2MG_FD_202237 | JGI IMG/M metagenome (GOLD analysis project Ga0307379, IMG submission 202237) | Soil microbial communities from Risofladan, Vaasa, Finland - UN-2 | ecosystem: Environmental > Terrestrial > Soil > Coastal area > Acid sulfate soil | place: Finland: Risofladan, Vaasa | collected...
TGTCCAAAACAAACGAACCAGTAAACCGCCAAGGCGCCAAGAACGCCAAGAATCATGATTTTATTTCAATTTCAATCCAGCTTCCGGCCAAATGATTCTTTCTTGGCGCTCCCGTCGGCCGGTTCGCCAAGCATGTCGGGGCCAAAGGCCCTGGAGCTGTTTTTAGTCCCGCCGCAAAGAAACACCAGGATTTACTTGGCGATTCTTGGCGTTCTTGGCGCCTTGGCGGTTTTCTTGGCTATTTTGGAATGAGAGGGGGAGGAAAAATGAAGCGCAGGGATTTCCTGAAAACGGCTGGGGTATCGGCCGCGGCGCTGGCCATGCCGGGGAGCATGTGGGCGGCGCTGTCCGGGCTGGGGGCGGACGAGATCGAGCGGCGGGTGAAGGACCTGGTGGCCAAGATGAGCCTTTCCGAGAAGATCGCGCAGATGCACGGCAACATCACCGCGGAGCACATCCTGGTGGAGATACCGCTGATGTCCAAGCGGCGTTTCACCTGGAACACCCCGGCCGACCAGCGGCTGGGGATCCCGGGGATCCGCAGCGTGGACGGCCCGCGCGGGTCGGCGCTGGGACAGTCCACGTGCTTCCCGGCCGGGATCTGCCGCGGCGCGAGCTGGGACCGGGACCTGGAGGAGCGGATTGGGACGGCCATGGGTTTTGAGACCCGGGCGCAAGGCGGCAACATGCACCTGTCTCCGTGCATCAACCTGGTGCGGCACCCCTCGGGCGGCCGCAACCAGGAGACCTTCGGGGAGGACACCCATCACGTGGGCGTGATGGGGGTCGCGCAGACGGCCGGGATTCAGCGCCATGTCATGGCCTGTCCCAAGCACTATGCGGCCAATAACCAGGAGGGCAACCGCTTTTCGGTGAACGTGCGCATGAGCGAGCGGGTGCTGCGGGAAATCTACCTTCCCCACTTCAAGAAGTGCGTGGACGCGGGCGCGGCCGGGATCATGAGCGCGTACAACGACCTCAACGGCCACCTGTGCGGCCAGAACAAGCACCTGTGCCGCGAGATACTTAAAGAGGATTGGGGCTTCCAGGGCTTCGTGGTGTCCGACTGGATCAACGCGGTGGACGACGCGGTGGCCGCGGCCCAGGCCGGCCTGGACCTGGAAATGCCGGCGGGCGCGCATTACGGCGGCAAGCTGAAAAGGGCGGTCGAGGCGGGCCTGGTCCCCCAGAGCATGATTGACGAGTCGGTCACCAGGCTTCTCCGGATGAAGCTCAAGTTCATCAGCGAGGACATGAAGAGCGGATACGACCAGGGCATGGTCGCGGGTCCCGGGCACACGGCGCTCGCGCGCGAGGCCGCGGCCAAGGGCATGGTGCTCCTCAAGAACGACAACGCCGCGCTCCCGCTGGACCGGGGAAAAATCCGGACCGTGGCGGTGATGGGCTCTCTGGCGGACGTCGCCAACATCGGGGACAAGGGTAGCTCGTCGGTCAACCCGCCGTATCGGATTTCCCCGCTCCAGGGCCTGCGCGACCGGGCCGGGGGCGTAAAGATAGTGCACGAGTCCGGGGCGAATCTGGGCCGGGCCCGGCAGGTTGCCCGCGCGGCCGACGCGGTGGTCGTGATCGCGGGCGCGACCTCCAAGGACGAGGGCGAGGGCGGCTACGGCCTGGGCGACCGGCTTGACCTGAACCTGCACCAGCAGGAATTGGACCTGATCCGGGCGGCGGCCCCGGAGACCGGGCGGCTGATCGTGGTGCTGGAGGGCGGCGGCGCGTTCACCCTGGAGGATTGGAAGGACGAGGCGGAGGCCATTGTGATGGCGTGGTATCCGGGCATGGAGGGCGGCAATGCGTTGGCCGACCTGCTCTTCGGAGACGAGAACTTTTCGGGCAAGCTCCCGGTCACCTTCCACCGCTCGGAGGACCAGCTCCCGTCCTTCGACAACCAGGCCAAGGAAATCGAGTACGACTATTACCACGGCTACCGGCTGTTCGACAAGAAGGGCCTGGAGCCGCTGTTCCCGTTCGGACACGGGCTGTCCTACACGAGTTATAAATACGCGAACCTCCGGCTCTCCGCGAAGAGCATCGGCCAGAGCGGCAAGTTGAAGGCGATGGTTGACGTCACCAACGTCGGGGACCGGGCCGGGGAGGAGATCGTGCAGCTCTACGTCGGCTATAACGGCTCGCGGGTGGACCGGTCCGTGAAGGACCTGAAGGCCTTCGGCCGCATCAAGCTCGAGCCCGGCAAGACCGGGACCATGGAGCTGGAAGTGGCGGCGCCTGAGCTCGCGTATTATGATCAGGAAAAGGGCGGCTGGGAGGTCGAGGAGATCGAGTACATAGTTTACGCGGGACCGTCGTCGCGGTCGTCCGACCTCCTGCAATCCACGTTCAAGATCTCCGGGCCGTGAAAAAATCTGGGCGCTTGGCCCGGGAGAAAAAGCGATATGGATAATGACGGAACGCGAATCAAGCGCGGCTTCGCCCGGCGCGATTTTCTCAAGGTCTCCGGCGCCTTCTCCGTGGCGCTGTCCGCGGGCCTCGCCTCCGCCGCGGAGCCGGGGCTTACGCTCGAAGCGTCCTCGATCCATTCCGAGTATCCGGTCGCGCAGGGCTACATCCTGGTGGACATGAAGAAGTGCCAGGGCTGCCAGACCTGCATGTTGGCTTGCTCGCTGGCGCACCACGGCCGCGAGAACGTCTCGCTCGCCTGCATCCAGGTGGCGCAGGACCCGTTCGAGAAATGGCCGTACGACATCATCATCTCCCAGTGCCGGCAGTGCGTTGACCCCGAGTGCCTGGCCGCCTGCCCCGAAAAAGACCGGGCGCTCCGGGTGGACCAGGAGCACGGCAACGTCCGCACCATTGACCCCCGCGAGTGCATCGGCTGCCGCGAGTGCGTGGACGCCTGCCCCTATGCGCCCGGCCGCAGCATCTGGAACTTCGAGGAGGAAGTGGCCGGGAAGTGCGACCTGTGCGCCGACACTCCCTTCTGGAACGAGACGGGCGGGCCCCAAGGCAAGCAGGCCTGCGTCGAGCTCTGCCCGGTCAAGGCCATCGCCTTCTCGAGCGCGGTCCCGGTGCAGGAGGGAGACGCGGGCTACAACGTGGACCTCCGCGGCGCGGCGTGGGGCCGGATGGGGTTCCCCACCGACTGATGAATAAAAGAGGGTCATGATGGGCCAGGTTACTCACCCCGCGATATCGGAACGGGCGGCGAGACTGAAAGATCGCTTTCTGCAAAGCCCTTACAGCCTGGACATCGAGCGGGCGCGCTGTTACACCAGGGCCTGGAAGCGGGCGCAAAACGCCGGGCCTTGCGGGAAGGCCGCTCTCGGTCTTTCCGAGGCGCTTGCCCACATGACCATCCGCATCGAGGATGACGAGCTGCTGGTGGGCGTGAAGTCCGTGAAGCGCCGCGGCGGCGTGATCGCGGTGGAGAAGGGGACCTTCAACGGCCAGGTGGAGATGTTCACGGACCCGCACGCGGACCCGAGATTGAAGTCGGTGGTGGGCGGGACCACGTCGCTTCGGGCGGAGCAGTTCGCCCGGAGCATCCCGGACGACGAGGCCAGGGAATGGAACCGGGAGATCCTCCCCTTTTGGAAAGACAAGACCGTGAGCCGGCTCAAGCGCAGAATGATCGAGGACGCCGGCGTGTTCAAGGGGCCTCCCCGGCTGGGTCCCGCGGCGTGGTACAAAATATATCGGGGCCTGGGCGGGATCAAGGGCATCTCGAACGTCATCGCACGCAACAAGGCCGAGGCGCCCGGAAACGGAGGGGCCGCGCCGTCGCGTTCTCCGCGAAAGCGGGGCGGTGTGAAAGAGTTGCGCAAAGCCATCTCCGGCATTGTCAACGCGAGAGCCACCCTGCAGAATGTGCTCCCCGACCTGATGTGCATCAGCCTGGACCTCCAGGGCCACACCATCCCGGGCTATAAAAGAGTGCTGCAGCTCGGGTTCAAGGGGATAGGCGATTGGGCGGACAAGGAACTCATGGAACTCGCGCCGGCCGATAATGATTACGCTCAGAAGAAAGATTTTTACGAAGCGGTGAGCATGGCGGCCGGGGCGGTGTGCGATTACGCGGAGCGCTACGCGGCGCTGGCCGAGGGGATGGCGGCCGCGGCCGGCGAGCCCCGGAAGTCGGAGCTTGCCGCCATCGCACAGCGCTGCCGCCGCGTTCCGGCCCATCCTCCCCGGGACTTCATGGAAACCGTCCAGGCGATGTGGATGACCAATGTGGTGCTGGAGATCAGCTACGGGCTCGACAACGTCTTCTCGCCCGGCCGGGTTGATCAGTACCTGTATCCGTTTTACCAGGCCGACGCGGAGGCCGGCCGCATCACCCGGGAGCAGGCCCTGGAAGCGATTGAGGAGTACCTGATCAAGTCCGCGGATTCTTACGTGCATGGTCCCAACAACATGACCATCGGCGGAGTGGGCCGGGACGGCGGGGACGCCACCAATGAAGTGTCATTCCTGTTCCTGGAAGCATTCGAGAACGTGAAGGGCCTGGGCTCCACCCTCGCCACCAGGATTTCCGAGAAGACGCCGCGCGAGTTCCTGCTCAAAGCGATCAAGGTCCACCGGGCCACCGGCGGCATCGCCTTTTACAACGACGCCATCGTGGTGCGGGACCTGCGCGAAGACGGCTTCTCTTTCGAGGACGCGCGTGATTACGGCGTGGTCGGATGCGTGGAACCGACCTCGGTCGGCAACTGCTTCTCCTACACCGCGGGCAACGGGATCATGATGCTCGGCGCATTGGAAATGGCCCTGAACCGCGGCCGCCGGGTGCTGGGAGACAACGCCGTGATCGGCGTGGAAACCCCCGACCCCGCGGCCTTCACCAGCTTTGCGGACGTCAAGGACGCCTTCGAGAAGCAGCTCGCTTATATCGTGGGCCGTTCGGTTGAGGCCTCGGAGCTCAAGGACCGGGCCTACGCCGAGGCCTTTCCGTGCCTGCTCCTCTCCGCCACCATCGAGGGCTGCCTGGAGAGCGGCAAGGACGTGACCCGGGGCGGCGCCAGGTACAACCACGGCCACGTCAACGCCCAGGCCCTGGCCTCGGTGGCCGATTCGCTCGCCGCCATCAAGTGGGCCGTTTTCGATGAGAAGATCGTGAGCATCGTCGAGCTGGTGCGCGCGCTCCGGACCAATTTCCGGGGCAGGGAGAGCTTGAGGCAGAAGCTCATCAACAAGGCGCCCAAGTACGGGAACGACGATCCCAGGGCCGACGAGATCGCGGCCTGGGTCGCCCAAACGCTCACGAAAGAAACCAGGAAGCACAAGTCCTGGCGCGGAGGCGTCTATCGCCCCAGTCTCTTCTCCTCCGGCACCCAGCACATCGAAGGCGCCTTCATCGGCGCGACCCCCGACGGACGGCTGGCCACCGAGGTGGTCTCCAACGGCGTCTCCCCCGTCAACGGGAACGAAAAAAAAGGCATGACCGCGGTCTTCAACTCCGCGGCGCACGCGGCCGGGGCTTGCCTCAGCGACGGCACCGCTCTCAACATGAACCTCTCCCCCTTCCTCCTTCAGACCGATGAAAGGGTGGAAAAATTCGCGGACTTGATCCTTGGCTATTTCAAGCAGGGCGGAAGGCATGTCCAGTTCAATCCTCTTGATAGAAAAACAATGCGGGACGCCCAGGCCCACCCCGAAAAATACCCGGACCTGACCGTCAAGGTCACGGGCTACTCGGCCATTTTCACGGACCTTGCCCGGCCCCTCCAGGATGACATCATCGCCCGGACCGAGTTTTGCGAGATGTGAGCCGTGCCGGCGGATGATGTCGTCGCCGCCGGCCCAGCCTCCCGGATCCCTCGCCATTCTATGGACGGCGGCCCGGGAATCCGTACCACCTTGTTCCCAATGGGCTGCCCCCGGAGCTGTCCCGGGCGCCGGGACCCGGAGAAAGGAAGCACAATGAAGAAAAGACCTTGGTTATTGGCGATGCTTGTTCCCTTCGGCATGGCTCTATTCGCGGCCGGCCCGGCTTGGGAGGAGAATGTCTCCGAACCGGGATCCGGTGTCGAGCGGAAGGGAGGGCCTCGGCTGGTAATCATTGACGATGACGTGGGCATGTTGTGGAAGGGCGTTCTTAAAGACGGGGTCTATCAGGTCCCCTGGTTCAAGGTGACCGACCCCGACGGCGGCATCCAGCTGATCTACGCCTTGCGCGAGCCGAAGATCAAGGTTTTGGGCATAACCTGCGCCATGGGCTGCTCTTCAACGGACGTATGTATGAAGTCGGCAAGAAAAATTCTGGAACTCACGGGCAGAACCGATGTCCCTCTGCTGAAAGGCGCCGACAACCCGGATCAGCTCGGCAGGCCCACCGAGGCTTCCGATTTCATCATCAAGACGGTAATGGGCAACCCAGGAAAGGTGGAGATCATTGCCACCGCGCCATTGACAAACATCGCCAGCGCCATGATGCTGGAGCCGCGTCTTGCGCGGAATTGGAAAAGGCTCCATCTGTTCACCGGAGACTTCATCGGAGCACTGGGCGAACCGTCTGACGGGGCCAAAGGGGCGTCTTTCGGCTACAAGGACATGAACATCAATGTTGATCCCGAAGCCTGTCGGTACGTGCTGGAGCATGGCGGCGTTTTCCCGGTTTACCCCAATGAGATCATGGACGACCTGGTTATCACCAGGCTGGACCGTATGCTGCTAAAAAAGGCGGACACTCCCCTTTCCCGGTGGGTGGCGGATGAACTCCGGATCATGACCTTCTTTTACGACTCCAGCGCCGGAGAAAAACTGGCCGAAGACCGTGGCTGGCCGCCGCACGGAGCTATTGGCCAGGCCGTGGCCATCGATCCCCAGTTGGCCGAGCCGCCCCTCGAAGTCAGGATTGAAATGGCCTATCGGGATTCAGGCGGCTGGTATTTCATGGCCAGTGACGACCCGTCCATTCCGCCCAGACCGGTCTTCCTCAAGGTCAAGGACCCGGGAACGATTAAGCAAGGAATCATGGAGAGATGTAAATGAAGAACAAATGGATAACGGTTATAGTATTATTGGCTGCCTTTGCCTGTCCTGGAAATGCCGCCATTAAGACTAAAACCATCACCCGGACGGAAGACCCGGTGGTGATGGAGTGTTCAATCTCCGAGGCCATGAAAACGGTCGCCGCGCCGATTGATCAGTTGTCCCTGATGGCATACTCCGGCGGCGCCTGGGCGCCGGTCCCCTTCCAGGTTGACCAAAAGAAGCCGGACGGGAGTTACGCTTTCCCCAATGGCCCGGAGAAGAGCGCTGACCCCAAACCCAACCTCGATGCCAACGACGAACTAGTTTTCATGGCGGTGGACACGGGCGATCAGTGCGGGGAATGCTTTAAGCCGGAGGGAGCAACCGCAGGGATCGAGATCGAGCTCACCGATCCCAAGGACGGCGCCAAGGGCTGGGCCTATCTGTTCAGGTTTGACGGCAAGGCCCCCCGCTCGGATAAAGATTACGTCAGCCTCGAGTTCGACAAGGGCAAAGATCGGACCCGCATAGTCACGGACCGGTCGGTGATAGAGAAACTTTCCGACCGCTCCGTGCCCGACTTCCTGGCCCCAAAGAACCCCGACGGCAGCCTGGGTCCCAACCTGGTTGACAAGTTCAAGATCCGGGAGTCCGTGGACGTGCCCCTGCTCAATCAGACCTATGACCTCAAGTTGGAGGAACGGATCATCGCCCACGAGCTCGCCTGGATTGACGGCGCCGTCCGCGTCCTCATCCTCGACCGCTTCGAGCTCGCCGTAACCACATTCATCACCGTGGAAGCTCCCAGCACCTCGGTGACCTCCTATTACCGCAACCAGTCCATCAGCCCCATCACCTACTCCCAGCCCAAAGTCTCGGGGGTCACCTCCGCCATCATGGCCGTCGCCGACAAGCTCACCGCCAACGACCGCATGGACGTGTACATGGACTTCCGGCCGGAGATCTACGGCGCCCACTTTTTCAGCGCGGTCCATCCCGAGCGCGATGACGTGGTGATGGACGGAAAGATGAGCGAGGCGGAAAAGTCGCTCACCCAGAAGCCGCTCACGGACTGGGTCGCGGCGGAAAGCCCCTTCGGGACGGTGGTGCTGCGCCTGGTCCTGCCGCCCCAGCTCGCCAGGGTGAAGACCACCCTCTTCTACATGGATGACAAGGACAGGGCCGACCCGCCCGAGAACTCGCCCGGGGTCCACGCCATCGGCTATTCCATGCATTCCTTCGGCGACGCCTTCAGGAGCGAGGATGAAGTTGATAAAGTGAAGGGAATGGTCATCCAGAGCTACACCTATTACAAGGACGAGTCCGGCCCGGGCGGAGTGCAGGAGCTGCTCGACATCCTCGATCATCCCCTGGCGGTCACGGCCCGGCCCATCCCCAAGTGACGAACGGGAAGATACGAGCATCGGCGCCAGGACCAGCGTCGGCAACAAAATTCCGGAAGGAGAAAACGGATGAGGCGGAAGATCATGGCGGCGCTTTTTGTGTTCAGCGCCGCCGGCCTGATCTCCCCGCCAGCAGAGGCCCAAAACCGGTTCCGCGATTTCGAGTTCCGGCTGCGGGGAGACGTGGTTGAGGTGATCTCGGCCGACCTGACCGGCGACGGGTTGGATGAGGTCATCGCTATTACCATTGACAAATCCAGCCGGCCCGCTGCACGCGTTCTCAATATTTTCATCCAGAACAGCAAGGGCTTCGACCGGGCCAGGATAATATCTTGGCCTCTGCCGTCACAGGTTGTCGCCGTTGACGTTGGCGACGTGGACCCCAACCCCGGCGATGAGCTGGTCCTGCTCACGGAAGCGGGCGCGTCCTATGCGGCCGTGACCGAAGACGGCGTGGGAAACCTCAAGGAGCTGGTCAAGTATCAGTCAGCCATCGCCATCGCCGGCGGACTGAACGCGCCCTACCACAACTTCGCGCGCGACCTTAACGGCGACGGCAAGGACGACCTCCTGGTCTGCGGCTTTGCCGGCGCCCTCTTCGCCAAACAGGGAGAGGATTACAACTTCACCACCGAGACCATCGCCCTCCGGCCCCAGGTCCTCACCATATCCTCCGACATCACGGGCATGATCATGCCGGTTGACGACGCCTATCTGGCCGTTAATTACAGCGTGCCCCAGTTCCACTCCGCGGACGCGAACGCGGACGGCCGGCCGGACCTGATCGCCAACTTCACGCGCGACATCCATATCTTCACCCAGGACCCAAACGGGTTTTTCAGCAAGGAGCCCGCGAAGACGTATCACATCCAGTTCTATGAGGCCGAGGAATCGCCCCTGGCCCAGCAGATGGCCGCCGGGCTCTCCTTCTCCAATATGCTGGCCTTCGCCGACCTGGACGGAGACGGCAGGGTGGACATCGTGGCCTCCCAGCTCAGCGGCTCCATTACTTCCATCAAATCCAAGTCCTGCCTGTTCTGGGGGAAAAGCCAGGGCATTGAAAAGGGGAAGCCCGACCTGGTGTTCGACACCCAGGCCCCGGTGATGGGCGCGGTCCTGGTCCGGGACATGAACAAGGACGGCCGGCTGGACATCATCATGCCCACCCATCAGCCTTCGGTCTCCACCGTGGTCAGGTCCGTGGTGAGCGGGGTCATTGACCTGGTCTGGGAGGTATATCTGCAGCGGCCGGACCATGGCTTTAACGTGACGCCGGACCAGCGCATCCCCACCGTTATCCCCTCCGACATCAGGAGCCAGGATATCTTCCAGAACCTGCCCAACGTGATCTCCGACTTCAACGGCGACGGATACCCCGACCTCATGGAGGCCGATGAAAAGGACGCCCTGGTGGTCACCATCAGGGACAAGGACGGCCAGAAGACCAAGATCATCGAGCGCATCAACGTCATGCCTTCCATGTTCAACCGGGCCGTGGACCTGAACGGCGACGGCCGCGCGGACCTCATCATCCTCTACGCCAACCCGCGCGAAAAGAGGCGCGATCTTCACCTGGTCATGAACCATGGGCCGTGGTGAGTGGAAAAGAAAAGTGGAGAGCAAGATGAAAAGATTTTTTCTCGTGGTCCTGATTGCGATGGTGATGGGCGTTTCTTCCGCGGACGAAATGGGCCTATCGGATCCGCATTCATTGACGATCAAGAACCAGCGGATCAGGATCGAGCTCACGGACCGGCCGTTCAGGCTCCTGATCTTAAACGGCGCGGGCGAGACCTTATTGGACCTTGTTGACGGCCCGTCCTTTACCATTGTCCGGGGGCAGAAGGACCCGTATTTTAAAGGCCGGGCCGAGCCGTGGACCAGGGCGGAGACGGTCACGTCCACCCAACATGGCAGCGACTATATCGAGTGGAGCATGGCCGCCGGTCCCGAAACCACGCCGCTGGTGAAGATGCGGGCATCCCTGGTCTCGGAAAATTCCGCGCGCGTAACCTGCGAGGTCCTGGGCCGGCCCGAGGTGAACCGGCTGGCCCTGAAGTTCGCCTCCCGCGAGGATGACCGCTACTATGGCATGGGCGAGCGCTACGAATCGGCGGAGCATCATGGCCGGCGCATCCTGGTCTGGGTCGAGGAGGCCCACCTCGGGCTGGGCCGGCTCGCGCCTTATGCGGCGAATAAGCCGTATAACCCGTTCCCGCACGGGCCGACCACCTACTTCCCGGTGCCCTTCTTTCTCAACCCGCGCGGCTACGGCTTCCTGCTCGACGACACGCACCCCTCCGAGTTCGACTTCGGCCATAGCGATCCCGGGACGTTGGAGGTCGTCAACTGGAACAGCCGGCTCGACTTCATGGTGTTTTACGGGCCCGGGCCGCTGGAGGTGATCGAGGCCGCGACGGCTTACACCGGCCGGATCACGCCGGCGCCGCCGTGGGCGTTCGGGGTGTGGAACGCGGCGGCCCAGGGCGAGGAGCGGGTGAAAGAAGTCGCGGAGATCACGCGGCGCGAGCGCATCCCGACGAGCGCGATTTGGTCGGAGGACTGGGCCTGGGGCGGCGATGGATTCTTGTCCGGCCTCCTGGCCGAGAGATGGGACTGGGACCTGAACCGCGAGCGGTATCCGGACTACGAGCGGGTGGCGGCCGATCTGCACCGCGACGGCTTCCGGTTCCTCTGTTACTTCATGCCCTACGTGGGCGCCAAGAGCGAGGCCTTCCACGAAGGAGCGGAGCGCGGATACCTGGTCAAGGACCGGGAAGGCAAGGCCTATGCGTTGCGCTGGATCGTGCCCAAGGTGGGCGAGCCGGACCTGACCAATCCGGCCGCGCGCTCGTGGTGGATGGACAGGTTTTTCAAGCCGGCCGCGGACTACGGCGTGGACGGATGGATGCACGACTTCTCCGAGTACACGCCGCCCGACGCGGTGTTCGCGGACGGCGCCGACGGCTGGGCCATGCACAACGCCTACCCCGTGCTCTGGGCCTCTCTGGGCCGCGAGTTCTGGGAGCGGGAGCGGCCCGACGGCGACTGGGTCTTTTTCATGCGCGCGGGCTACACCGGCTCGTGGAAGTACGCGCCTCTGATGTGGACCGGGGACCAGAACATGGACTGGGAGCGCTACGACGGCATCCCGTCGGTGATCCCGGCCGTGAACTCGGTAGGCATCTCCGGCTCGCCCATCACGTCCACCGACATCTCCGGCTACCACTGCATCCCGGGCCTCGACCAGCCCGCGGACAAGGAGCTGTTCTTCCGCTGGACCGAGCTCGGCGCGCTCCTGCCGGTCATGCGCATCCACGAGTCTTCCGGCTGCGCCGGCAACTGGCTGTTCGACTCCGACCGCGAGACGCTCCTGCTCTGGAAAAAATACGCGGAGCTGCACGTAGCGCTTTTTCCCTACATCTTCACCCTGGTGCATGACGCGGCGGCGCACGGCTGGCCCGTGGTCCGCCACCTGGTGCTCCATTACCCCGACGACCCCGGCTCGCGGGCCGAGGAGTACGAGTTCATGCTGGGCGACCGTGTCCTGGCCGCGCCCGTGATCGTGGAAAAGGCGCGGGAGCGCGAGGTCTACTTCCCGCCCGGAGAGTGGGTGAGCTACTGGCACGGGACGCGCTACCAGGGCCCGGGACGCGCCGTGGTCCCGGCGCCGCTCGATCAAGTCCCGCTGTTCGTGAAGGCGGGGACGCTGCTGCCGATGTATGACGGCCCGATTGATACTCTGGTCAAGGAGAGCCGGGAGGACGTAAACGGCTGGGACGACGCCAACCGCTCGCTCAAGGCCGTGTTCTTCGGCGAGGGCGCGGACGAGTTTACGCTGTGGGACGGAACGCGGCTGCGTTGCGAAAAGACGTCCTCCCACGTCGGCGCGTGCACGATCGCGGACTCGCCCCTGCCCCGGTCCTTGATTTTCGAGTTCCGCTGAGCCGCCGTGGCGGGAGCGCGCGTCATCTCGATGCTTCCGCGCTTGGCATAAAGTTTTTTCCCTGCTATTAATAATGAATTGACGGGTGATCCGGTATCAAGGAGGGAGAACATGTCACGCGGATGGGCGCTGATGATGGCGGCGGCGGCGGCTTGCGTCCTGGGCTGCAACGGGGGCGAGCTGAAGATAGTCTCGGCGGAGCCGCATGAGTTCACGGGCGGCGACCTGGCGCTGATTGACATCAAGGGCCGGGGTTTCCAGCCGGGGGCGGCCGTATGGTTCGGCGAGCAGATGAGCCCGCAAACCATCGTCGCGTCCGGCGAGCGGATCGTCGCGCTCACTCCGAAGACGATCAGCTCGGGGAAGATGGACGTCAAGGTCAGCAACCCCGACGGCAAGAGCGCGACGCTTGTCCAGGCGGCGGCGTTCAAGAGCCGCCTCGCGGTGGCCTCGGTCGAGCCGCCCTTTCTTCAGGTGGACTCGGCCGGGGTGGAGGCCAAGCTGCGGGGCACCGGGTTCATGCCGGGCGCGCGGGTGCTGTTCGGGCAGGCCGAGTCGCCGGCGGTGACGGTCAAGGACGACGGCTACTTGCTGGCCAAGGTGCCGGAGCTGGGGCCGGGTCCCGTTGACGTGGTGGTGATCAACCCGGACCAGGCCCAGGCCGGTTTGTATGGCGGGTTCCAGGTGTTGGCGCCCGGGCTGGCGATGCCGCTCCGGCCGTTCAAGGAATCGGCCGCGGATTACGGGATCCAGGGGGATGAGCAATTCATGGACACGGGGGTCGCGTTCGCGGACGTGAACCAGGACGGTTTTATGGACCTGCTGGTCAGCGCGGGCCGCCGGGTGGCCTTTTATCTGGGGACCAGGGAGGGCAAGCTCCGGGAGTACACCGAGGCCTCGGGCCTGGGCGAGGTCAGGAACATCGTTTACGGCGTCTTTTTCGGCGACCTGGACAATGACGGGCTTCCCGACGCGGTGATCACGGGCCAGCCGGTCAGGATTTTCCGCAACCTGGGTCAGGCCAGGTTCGAGGACGTGAGCCAGCGGATCGGGCTCACCGATTACCTCAAAGCCTTCTGCGTGGCCCTGGCCGACTATGACCGGGATGGCCTGCTCGATCTCTACATCGGGACCATGGCGGACGACGACCGCTTGTATCATAACGTGAGCGGAGTGCTCACGCCGGCGTTCCCCGACCTGTTCCGGAAACGGGACCTGGCCGTGAAGTACGGCAACGACCAGCCCACCACCTTTTCCGCGGCCTTCGCGGACTATGACCAGGACGGGTATCCGGACCTGTTCGTGGGCATCCGCGGCCTGCCCGCGGCCCTCTATCACAATGACCGGGGCAAGGGCTTCCGCGACGTCACCATTGCCGTGGGCGCGGGCAAGCCCGCGCCGCCGCCGGAAAAAAAGCCCCTGTTCAAGCCGAACTGGGGCGTGACCTGGGCTGATTTCGACAACGACGGGTGGCTCGACCTGTTCCTGAGCTCCGGGCCGCTGGGCGACGACCTGTTCAAGAACCGCGAGGGCAAAAGTTTTACCAACGTGGCCGGGCAGATGCGGGTGCGGTTCTCGCAGGACAACCTGATGGGGGCCTGGGGCGATTTTGATAATGACGGGCTCCTGGACCTGGCGGTGCCCGACAACATGAGCGGCGTCCGCGTCTACCGCGGCCAGGGCGACGGCTCGTTCCAGGACGTGACCGCGGCCCTGGGCATTGAAAATGGCCCGCGCGCCGCGCCCTTTGGCACGGCGTGGGTGGACTTGAACCGCGACGGGGCGCTGGACCTCTATACGGTTGAATACGCGACATTGAACCGCCTGTTCATGAACGCTCCGTATCCGGGCCGGCACTGGCTGGAGGTCGAGCTTTCAGGCACGAAGAGCAACGGCATGGCCATCGGCGCGGTGGTCACGGTCCAGGCCGGATCCACCATCCTCACCCGCCAGGTGGCCGGGGGCGAAGGATACGTCTCCGCGCCGCCCCCCATCCTCCACTTCGGGCTCGGAGCCAGCGGCAAGATTGACAAGCTGACCGTGGCCTGGCCCGCCGGAGAACCCCAGGTCATGGAGCAGGTCCCGGCCGACCAGGTCCTCGCCATCGTCGAGCCCGGCCAGAGAAAAACCGTAACCATCCCGGCGCCCCCGCCCGCCGCGCCCGCGCCCGGCTCAACCGTGGCCCCGGGAAGCACCGCGGGCGCGGCGCCGAGGTGAACCCGACCCCGGGAAAGGGACTTGAATGCCCCGCTGTTTTTTCTGCAGCCAGGACGTGGCCGTCACCGGCCGGGTGATGAGGAAGGACGTATGCCCGTCATGCCGCCGCGACCTGCACTGCTGCAAACAGTGCCGCTTCCATGACCCCGCCTATCACAACCAGTGCCGCGAGCCCAAGGCCGAGATGGCGCGCGAGAGGGACAAGGCCAACCTCTGCGACTACTTCGAGTTCGCGGGCCAAAGGAGCGGACCCGGAGCCGGCGGGGACACGGCCCGCAAAAAGCTCGAGGACCTGTTCGGAAAATAAGGTGGGAGGCCGGCTCCGGCGGGCGGCCACGCTCGATGCCTCAAGATTCGCCGGCCGGCAAAGGAAAAGGGGCGCGGCGGCTTGCGTCCCCCGGTTTTTTGTGCTCCACTCCGCGGCGGCCCTTTTTGCCGCTCCGGAAAAGGCGGGGGCGGCTGCTCCCATCGGATAATAATGCTTGACAAGTTTTCCGGGCTCATGGTAGTTTTAGCGGTATCTGATTTTTACGATCATGGATGAAAAAGGAGGGGACGATGGGTAGCAAGTGGAAACTGACGCCCTGGCTGACGGCGGCCCTGATGTTGGCGGCGGCCGTGGGCTGCGTTTCGGAAGATGAAGTCGAAAAGAAGAAAGTGGTCCTGACCTGGGAGATGGTGGCGCGGGCCATTGACCAGCAGTTGGGCGAGATCTCCGACGGTGACCCTCAGAACTGCAACGGCCAGGGCGCCGCGCTCGGTCCGGGCGCGCACTGCAAGGACCGGCTGCAGGGGCGGGTCACCCAGTCCACGGTGGTCCAGTACGTGGAGCTTATGCTCGACACGGTGCTGTTTAACGGCGACACGGCCTTTTATAAACGGGGCTTTATGCCGCAGACCATGGACCCGTGCCTGGAGGACGGGGACACCAACGGGTGGGCCGATTATTCCGAGACCTGCATCACCGGGAGCGTCTCCTGCGCCGTCGCCCTTGACGGGCATCTTCAGTTAGTCTATAATGATTGCGTATGGCAGGAGCCCGGGCCCGACCAATGGCGGCTCGACGGCCAGATGGACATCTACCAGTCGCTGACCTCCCGCGCCGAGCTGCTGCTCATCATGCGCAGCAAAGGGTTCACCGGCGAAAACCTCACCGGGGTCAACGTCCCCATCAACGCCACCTATGATTACAGCGGCACCGCGGTCCGTTACCTCCGCCTCAACGCCTTCCTCGGCGGACCCGCCACGGGCACCACCGGGCTGGGCAGCATTGACGGCATGGAGCTGGTGGACATAAATGTAACCGTGGACATGGACGGCGACGCCGGCCCCAGTGTCGCAAACACCTATGACTTGAATATCGCCCAGGATTATGAAGACGGGCTGGTCTTCTATACCTTCCCCGGCCCCGGCGTGTGGCTCAAAGACCCCGACGCAACGACCCTGGTGTTTTACGAGAAAGACCTGCCCTGGGACAACGTCGGCACCGGGTGCTGGGTGGATATTTTGGACGTTGACGATGTTGCCCGAACCTTCATCTTCACGAGCCAGGACGCTTATTTGAGCAACGGCTGCATTCCCGACCTCAACCCGCCGGGACCCGTATCATACTGATATTCCCCGTTGCGATGGGATGAGCCGAGGGGAGAAGCGGACAGCCGCTTCTCCCCCCGCGTTCTATAGGCTTGGGGCTTGAGGCGTGGGGACTGGGGCGTGAGGCTTGGGGCGTGAGGCTTGAGGCTTGAGGCTTGGGGCATGAGGCTTGAGGGCCGCTATACGTCGTTTTCCTCATGCCTCAAGCCCCAGGCCCCAAGCCTTTAAAGCCGCTCCCGAAGCGGCTCTACCGTGTCCCCCTTCATGACCACGGCGCAAAAGCCGTCCTGGTCCGTGGCCTGGACCCGGATGCCGCGGGCCGCGTAGCGCTCCATGACCTCCGGCGCCGGCAGCCAGCTCCGGCCATGCCCGCCCGCCGACACCAGCGCCCACCCGGGTGCCACCGCGTCCAGGAACTCCGCGGCCGAGCTGGTCTTGCTCCCGTGGTGCGGCACGGACATCACGTCCGCCCGGAGCGCGCCGGGCAGCACCGAGCCCTCCGGCCCGTATTTTTCCACCAGCAGCTCCTCCGTCTCCCGCTCGGCGTCGCCGGTCAGCAGCATGGTCCGGCCGTGGCCCGCGATGCGCAGCACCAGGCTCAGGTTGTTAAGATCGTCGAGATTGACCCGGGCATGGGCCGGCGGGTGGAGCACCCGGACCCTGGCGCCCCCGAACTCGAATTCACCGGCGCCCTCGTCCAGTACCTTGACCGGGATGCCGCGCGACCGGGCCGCCGCGTCCAGCGCCCGCGTCAGCTCGTTCTCTCCCGGACCGCGCCAGAACTCCCCCACCCGGTATCGTTTCAGGATGAAGAGCAGGCCCTTGCCATGGTCGGGGTGGGGATGGGTCAGCACCACCGCGTCCAGCTTCTTCACGCCCAGCGTGAGCAGGCACGGCGCCACCACGTTCTTGCCGATGTCCCACGGGCTTTTATAAAAGCCGCCGCCGTCCACCAACAAATACTTGCCCGCCGGGGTCCGCATGACGAGCGACTGGCCCTGGCCCACGTCAATGGCCGCCAGCGCCATCGAGCCCGCCGGAAAAGAATCGCGGGGCCGGAAAAGATCAGCCCCCGCCGCGGCCAGCAGGACCGCGGACAGGACCAGGGCCGGATAGGCCCGGCCGCGCACCCGACCGGCGCTTCCCGCCGTATGGTCCAGAAAACGAGACCGCACCTGGTCCGGAGAAAAATATCGCCACGACCACGAGCCCGTCTTGCGCGCCACCAGCACTTCCAGTAACAGCGCGCCCCCGCCGTACCACGCCACCGCGCCCGGCCAGGACAGCGCCGGCAAAAGCATCAGCCCGGGAGCGCGGTCCGCGGCCAGCACCGCGCCCTGCACCAGCGCTCCGGCGGCCGCCGCCAGGACGCGCATCACCAGGCCGGCCAGGGGCGCCGAGACCAGGGCCAAGAGCGAGGCCAGGAGGCCGCCCGGGATCAGCACCAGCCCGCAGACCGGAATGGCCGCGAGATTATAAAGCGGCGAGAGCAGGTTGAAGCAGTGGAAAAAATACAGTTGCAGGGGCAATATGCTCCACTGCGCGACCAGGGTGATGAAGAGAGTGGCGGCCAGGTACGCGCGCGCCTTCGCGCGAAACCCGCTTTTCCTTTTCTTGAGCCTGGCCTCCAGCATGTCCAGCTCCTGCTCCGCCGCGGACTTGAAAGGCCTGAGAATGACGGCGAGCCGGCGCGACACGTAGAGGATGCCCGCGACGGAAGCGAAGCTCAGTTGGAACGAGGCCTCGAACAGCGCCTGGGGCCAGACGAACAGGATGATCGCGGCGGCCAGGCCCAGCGCGTTCCAGACCTCGCGGCGCCGGTCGAGCGCCAGCGCCGTGAGGTAGGTGAGCACCATGATCAGCGCCCGCTGGGTGGGGACGCTCATGCCCGAGAGCAGGGCATAGGCCGTGACCGCCGGCGCCGTGAGCAGGGCCGCTGTTTTCTGGGCCGGGACCCGCTCCGTGAGCCACGGCGTCCACCGGACCGCCAGGAGGGCCACGAAGAAAAAGCAGGCGGAGACCAGGCAAAGGTGCAGCCCGGAGATGGCGAGCAGGTGCGCGAGCCCGGTGGCGCTGAAGGCGTCGAGCGCCTCCTGGTCCATGGCCTCGCGGTCGCCGGCCAAGAGGGCCCGCAAGAGCTCTCCGCCCCGGCCGGGGACCGGCCGCAGCCAGGCCAGGTACTTTTCCCGGAGGCGGTCAACCATTCCGGCCGCGTTCGGTGGGCCGTCGGCGGCGATCGGCACAAGCTCCCGGCTCGAGCTGACCCACGCGGCCGCCGCCACGCCCCGCCGCGAAAGGTAAGCCCCGTAATCGAACCCGCCGGGGTTACGGAGCGTGCGGGGGCGGTCAATCCTTGCCAGCGCCGCGAACCGGTCGCCGCGAAAGATGCCGGACACGGTGTCGCCGGCCGCGAGCCGGGCGCGGGCGTCCAGGTCAATCCAGGTCCCGCCCGCCATCACCCGTTCCACCGTTCCCTGGAATACCGTGTAGTCCTCGTACCGCTCGGGAATGTCATCGGCGCGGAAGACGATGTGCTGTTTGCCCCGGCCCGCGAACTCGAGCAGCCGCCGGCCGCGCTCGAGCGTGAGCAACTGAGCGCTCTCCCGCGCCCCGCCCAGGCCGACGGCCAAGAGCAGCATAACCGCGGCGAAGAGCCGTTCACGTCCGGAAAGGGCGAGGATGACGAGGAGCGGGGCGAGCAAGGATAGCGAGTAAATCCAGAGGCCGGGCCCGGCGCCCGCGGCCAGGGCCAGCATCATGCCCGCGATGAAAAAAATGAGCCAGGCAAAGAGCCCGCGGCCGCGCGCTGAAGCCCCGGTCCGGAGCAGCAAGTTTGTTACTTGCCCGCGCGACGTTCGGCCTCCTTCTTCACGGCCTTGGTCACCATGATCACGGTGGTGGCGTTGACCCCGGCCATGAAATCCGGCTGCGATTTGAAGATGCCGCCCAGTCCCCACCCCAGCGCCGTCAGGTTCGAGTACAGGGTGTAGAAGATCATGGTCTGGCCGCCGGCCGGCACCAGGTCCCAGCCGCCGTAGGTCCCGGGCAAGGACCCGTCCAGGTGCCAGAACCGGACCTTGCTCTTCGGCTCGAGCTCCTGCATCAGCTTGTAGGTGATGTCAACCGACGGAAGCTGCCAGATCTTGATCCCGATGGACTGCTCCACCAGCACGCGGTTCTCGCTCGGGCGGTCCAGGACCTTTTCCTCCGTGGTCTGCGGCATGAATTCCGGGTAGTGCTCGAAGTCGTTGATGACCTCCCATACCTTTGCCAGCGGCGCGTTCACCACCTGGCCGCCCGTGATGTTGATCAGCGTCATGTCCGGCTTCTGCCGCACGATCAGCAGGCTCCCCTGCTCGAACAAGTAGTTCATGGTCTGCTGGTTCATGTTGCCGAACCCGTAATCGTAATTCACTTCCGGCGGCGCCGCGGGCAGGGGTGTCTCCTCGCGTCCCGTAAAAGGCAGGGCCAAGCAAAAAACGAGCAATACCATAATCACTGCTCTTCTTTTCATGTCTATCTCCTCCTTGCCTTTTTGTCTCGGTTTACCGCGGTTCCACGCCGGACGGCGGACCCATGATTCCGGCCATGCGGATCAGCCGAGAGACGGCAAACGCCCCGAACAATATCAAACTCCACTCCACCACGAAACGGAAGCGCGCCTGGCCGAAATACGCCGCGTAGATGGCGGTGATCGTGGCATACATCAGGTAGAAAATGCAATGCTCCCTGATCCTGCCCCGCGCCAGCGCCATTCCGGCCAGGGCAAAGGGGAGGAGGAGAAGATAGGAAGCCGACCGGAGCAGCCTGAAGCGGGACGCGGCATAAGGCTCGAAATACCACAAGGCAAAAAGACGCCGCGGAATCAGGCGCAGGAACGTCCCCGGGTTCTCCCGGATGAAACGCCGGGCCTCCTGTTTGAAAATGTCGTCCCGCGAGGCGTTGTCTCCCGCGCTCCGGACCCTGGCCGCAAGCTCCGGAGATATGGTGGACGCGATGTGCCGTCCGTCCTTGGTGTAGAGACTGCCCGTGGCCTCGGGGTTATTGCCCAGCCATAAATTGAACCCGGAATTGGCGGTCACCGGGATGAAGCGGTGGAACACGAGCGCATTCCTGATCGTCCAGGGCGCGATCGTGAGCAGGGCCGCGCTGAGCGCGATGGCGTAAAAATAAAAGGCCCGGCGCATCCGGAGCCTGCCCGTCGCCAGGGTCCAGATAATAAAGGACGGGAGGAGCGCGAGGTAAAGGGTCTTGCTCAAGCTGCCCAGGCCCAGTAAAAAACCCGAGATCCCCGCCCATGATCCTCCGCCCCGGTCCATGCCCTTGTGCCAGCACAAGACCAGAGCCATCAGTAACACCACTTCAATCTCCAGCGCCTGACCCTGAGTGCTCCAGTAAACATAGACGGGATATAGCGCGTAGATCACGGCCGCGACCACCCCGGTCATCCGGTCGAACAGCCTGCGGCCCAAATGAAATATCAATACGGCGCCCAAAGAACCGATCAATGACTGGGTCACTTCCACCGGCGCCCAGTGGTGTCCGAACACCAGGAAATGGGCGGCGAGAAAAAAGGAATACAACGGATACATGAACGCGCTCGGCTCCAGTCCGCTGAAATGCTCCATCGAATAGCCGTGGCCGGACAAAAGGTTCAGGGCGATCTTTTCGTTCTCGAAGCCGGTGACCGATTGGAAATTGGAAACAGCGGCCACCGCGGCCAGCCTGGCCGCTGCCGCCAGGCCCAGGGCCAGGGACATGATCGCATGGTCCGAAAGAGAGGCCAGGAAAATCGCCAGGGTTCTTATGCGGCGAGGCAATGTCCGTTGGTCCGACATTGCCTCTAAATTAGCAAGGAAACCGAGGAGGGTCAATGATCGAGTACGGGGTCGAGTCCGGGAAAAGAGCAGGGATATTGAAAAGACCGCATCGGCTCCGGGTCAGCCCCGCGGTCCGTGCCAAGCCCGGACCGGGCCCGCCGCCAGCATGATAAGAAAAGCCGCCAGTCCGGCCAAGCTGACAGCCCGGCCGGTGAAACCGGAATAAGGCCGGTATCTAAACACCACCTCGGACTCGCCCGCGGGGACTCGCACCGCCCGGACCAGGAAATTGGCCCGGAAAATGGGCGCGGGCTTGCCGTCCACCCGGGCCTCCCAGCCCGGGTAAAAAGAATCGGAGAGCACGAGGTATGCGTCAGCCGGGGCGCGCGCCCTGATCCGGACCTCCTGCGGAGCGTAGGCAGCGATCTCGGCGGGAACCACGCCCATGTCCGTCTCTTCCGCCGCGGCGGGCAGACCGGCGACGTCCTCCAGGACCACGGACTGCCTGAATTCGTGCGTTCTCAGAAGCTCCAGGTTGTCCATGGCTTTCTTAACCCGCAGGCTCCGGCCGATCAGGTACGCGCGGGGAAAGGCGTCGGGCAGGTGAAAAACCTTGAACCCCATGCCATACTCGGTCCCGGCCAAGGGTAGCCGATACTTTTCCAGGTACGAGCCGGCCGCCGGGCTGATCACGAAGCGCACGTTATAAAGCTCCAGGGTCTTCAGGTCCAGGTACTTCCTCGCCACCCGGTCAAAGTCCGCGGTCGCGGCCGCGGTGTAGCCGGTCAGCTCCTCGATCCCGAGGGTGAAGTTAAAGTTGGGCATGAGCGTGTGCCGCTCCCAGCGGGAGTAGCGCTCCAGGGGCGAGGCGCCCGGGACCAGCGCCAGCGCCTCGGGCCGCGGCTCTTCCTGCTCGCGCAGAACCCGGAACTGTCCGGGACGCGGGCGGGCGCCGGCGTCAAACAGCCCGAGCGACTTGGCGTGGTCATAACTCTGGATCACGGAGAGCGCGGCGGGTTGGAACCGGTAAATTTCCGGGTCGGCATAGGGGATGATCCAGCGGTTGAAAAACCACAGGTCGGCAAAGACGATGATGAACGCCAGGCCAAGGGCCGGCCGGCGGGACCACTTGCTTTCCGGGATGAGATCGAGGAGTTGACTGAGGCCCCATGCGCCGGACGCGGAAATGATAATGGCCGCGACCAGCATGTAGCGCTCCGGGTAGCGGAAGCTGCGGAAGGGCGCGATGAGCTTGTAAAGAAGAGGATAGAGAAAGAAGTTGTCGCCGAAGCTGGCGAGCACGGCGAGCACCAGCGCGCCGCCGATCAGGATGCGGTTCTTCCAGGAGGCGCGGACGGGGGCGATGAGCGATCCGATCAGGATGGGCAGGCCCATGTAGAGCGAGACGGAGAAGGGGTAATGGCCCTTCCATCCGGTCAGCTCCCAGGCGTTGTAGGTGGATTCCGGCCAGAACCGTCCCCACGGCGCGGCCACGATGAACTCCAGCAGGCGCTGAGGATGGAGCGACCAGAGAGTGGCGGCGCCGAGCGTGAAGCCCTCTCCCTTGGCGCTGAGCCGCCCGAGCTCCAGGCTGGGCAGGAACTGTGCCATGGCGAGCGCCAGCGCGAAGAGCCCGGCCGCGGGCATGACCTTGAGAAAAGCCGCCGTCCGTTCCTTCGCTCCCTGCACCTGCGGCGCCACCGCGATCCATGCGGCGGCCACGATCCCGACGATGATCGGCCCCTCCGCCTTGCCGGCCAGGAAGGGCATGGCGAGCGACGCGCTGAACAGGGCGAACCACAAGGCCGAGCGGCGTTCGAGCCAGCGGCCGAGGAAGAAGAGCGACCCGGGCAGCCAGGCGGCGGTGGCGAGCATGTCGGGCAGCCCGTTCTGGCTGAGCAGCCAGCCGGAGAGGGTGAAGGACAGGGAGCCGCAGGCCGCGGCGGCCGGGCTGATCTTCAAGTCACGCAGCCACGCGAACATGAACAGCGCGGCCATAAGATAGTGGCTCACGATGTAAAGACGGAAGGCCACGGGCACGCTGAAGAGCATGTAAAAAACATTGGCCGGATAAAACCAGCCGGTGGCGAGCTCGCCAACGAACGGCGAGCCCATGGTCTCCCACGGGTTCCAGAGCTGCACCGAAAAATGCCGCAGCGACGGCGCCATCACCGCCTTGTAAGGATAGACCAGGTTGAAGGCGTCGCGGAAAATAAAGGTCCCCTTGAGCGCGGGCGCAAAGAAGATAAGAATCAGGAGCGCAAGGGCCAAGCCCCAGGCAAGAAAGGCGTGATCTTTAATTGCCTTGTTCATCGGATCTCGGGAGCGATTGCAAGGATTAATTATCACGCAAAGGCGCAAAGACCGCAACGAAGAATGGAAATTATATTTCCTTCGCGGTCTTTGCGCCTTTGCGTGAAATAAAAGAGCCGGGAATTCCTCCCGGCCCTTCAAGTAGTCATGGTCCGAAAATAAGCTACTTGTCCCCCAGCACCGCCCTTGAGATCACGATGCGCTGGATCTCGGAGGTGCCCTCGTAGATGGCGGTGATCTTGGCGTCGCGGAAATATCGCTCGACCGGGTACTCCTTGGTGTAGCCGTAGCCGCCGTGGATCTGCACGGCCTTGTTGGTCACGCGCTCGGAGACCTCGGCGGCGTAGAGCTTGGCCATGGCCGATTCCTTGGAGTAGGGCACGCCCGCGATCTTCATGCCGGCGGCGCGCCAGATCAAGAGCCGCGCGGCGTCAATCTCGGTGGCCATGTCCGCGATCATGAACTGGATGGCCTGGAACGTCGAGATCGGCTTTCCGAACTGGACCCGGTCCTTGGCAAAGGCCACGGCCGCGTCGAGCGCCCCCTGCGCGATGCCCACGGCCTGCGACGCGATCCCGATCCGGCCGCCGTCCAGCGTGTACATGGCCACGGAAAAGCCCTTGCCCCGCTGCCCGAGCAAATTGTCCTTCGGTATCCGGCAGTCCTCGAACACCAGCTCCGCCGTGCTCGAGCCCACGATCCCCAGCTTCTCCTCCAGCTTGCCCACGGAAAAGCCCGGAGCGTCCGTGGGCACGATGAACGAGCTGATGCCCCGGTGCGTGGGGTCGTCCTCCGTCCGCGCCATCACCACCGCCACTCCCGCTTCCTTGCCGTTGGTGATGAAGAGCTTGGTCCCGTTCAGCACCCACTCGTTGCCCTTTAATTCCGCCCTGGTCTTGAGGGCGGCGGCGTCGGAGCCGGCGGAAGGCTCGGTCAGACCCAGGCAGCCGATCTTCTCGCCCTTGGCCAGCGGCGTGAGGTACTTCTTTTTCTGTTCGTCGGTGCCGAACTTCATGATCGGCGCCACGCACAGCGAGTTGTGGGCCGACATGATCACGCCGGTCGAGGCGCACGCCGCCGAGATCTCCTCGACCGCGATCGCGTAACACAGCGCGTCCATGCCCGCGCCGCCCCACTGCTCCGGGACCTCGACCCCCATCAGCCCCAGCTCCGCCATCCGCTTGATCAGGTCCGCCGGGTACTCGTGCTTCTTGTCAACCTCCACCGCCCGGGCCTTCACCGTCTTCTTCGCAAAGTCCCGGCACATGTCCCGGATCATCTTCTGTTCTTCGGTAAGCTCAAACATCACTTGCCTCCTGAAAGGGATTACATCTTCTCGGCAGCAAGGCTATTGTTCAATCGCCGGGCGGGAATGTCAAGGGCGTGGGTTTGGGAACACCCGTTCTAAGCACGGTCTTTCCAATATCCCGGGAGGCGTCGCAGGTCGGAGACGGCAAGGATGAGGAGATGGTCGGATTTGATTTTGTAAATCACGCCGAAAGGGAAGCGCTTGAGCAGGGCGCGGCGGGTGTTGGGGCTGACCGTGGTCCAGGCCTCGGGATATTCAAGGATGCGGGCAACAGCGGAGTAAACCTCTTGTGTGAATTCGAAACCGAGACCGGGTTGGCGCGCTTCATAAAAAGCCGCGGTTTCAACAATGTCCGCCGCGGCCCCGGGATGCAGAGAATATTTCATCTCCGGTACTTTTCGCGCAGTTTGGCGAAAAATTCTTCACCCGGGATAAGCTCAACCTCACCTCTCTCAATCTGGGCCAAGCGTCTCTCAGCCTCCTCCGCCCACGCGCGATCAATCTCCTCCTGCGTGGGCAGATGCAGACTTTGGAGGAGCTTATCAATCAAGCTCATCCTCGCTTCCTCGGGCAACGCAAGCGCCTCACTATAGATCTTTTCCATATCTTCACGCATGATTCTTCTCCATCCTGAATTATTATTAAAGCATAAGACCCAAAGGTGGGCAAGTTTAGACCACAACAATGGTAGGAACCAGTCTGGGGACATTTCTTATGGGCTGGAAGAGGCATGGAACTCGTGATACAAATATTGGCAAGGTAAAAGCCATGGTTCGCATACCAACCAATCGCGCACCGACCCACCCGGGTGAGATGTTGGGGGAGGAATTCCTGCATCCCATGGGCCTGACGCAACGCCGCCTGGCCGAGGCCATTCACGTTCCCCACCAGAGGATCAACGAGATCGTGAACGGCCGCAGGGGAATAACCCACTCAACCGCCCTGCGGCTCGCCAGGTTCTTCAGCGTGTCTCCGGATTTCTGGATGAGCCTCCAACTGCGCTGGGACCTGTATTGCTCAGAGAGGGAGGAAGGGGAAGCATTGAAGGATATCCGGCCGCTACCTTTCTATGGAAAGGCCGATATATGAAAAAAGCTTCACCTGTACCTGCGGACATCGCGGCTAAATTGCATTTCAATTCGGATGGAACCTGCTGCGTTTGCCAGGAAAGAGGCAAGACCACCCAAATTCACCACCTGGATGGCAATCCGGAAAATCATGATCCTATCAATCTCGCGATACTCTGCTTTGAGTGTCACAATAAAACTCAGATTTCGGGAGGATTCGGCCGCAAGCTGACAAAACCGGTCATTGTCAAGTATAGAGATGATTGGTATGGCCGTGTGATAAAAAGGAGACAAGATTCTGACAGAATGGCCGTGGAGAAAACGATCGGCGAAAAAGCGGGATTTCCACCAATGGAACAAGAAATAAATTTCAATAACTATCTAAAGGCTATTGATCCGGTCGATTTCATTAATGCCTTGCCTGCATACAAAATATTTCTGCAATCTCTGGCTGAATCAGGTTGGAGTAGTGGAGTAGATTATCAAATGGCACAAGCTTCAAATCAATATATTGATTCGCTACAAGGAGTACTGGTTGCACTGGCAAGTTATTTTCCACCTAATCATTTCGGTGACAAAGATCCGCACCAATTCTTTTTAGAACAGATTTCGACACGATTCGAGTGGCATAGTGCTCTGGCGGAGCCGGAGGGGCCAGGTACGGGCGGGACTCTTGCAAGAGTTACATACAGTAGCGGGGTCTTGATGGATGTCGAGAGAATGGTTGAAGATATGGTGTATTCGATTTTAGAGGAAGATGATCGTTATAACCGATGGCTGAAAAAATGGAGCAACCCGCAGGCATGATAATCAAGGTTCAAGAGACGGGATGGCGATAAACTCCGCGGAGGAATTCGATTCGGGGATAGGCAAATTATCTTCCCTGAGCCCGCGGAGGTGGAGCTCGATGGCTTCGTACATGTTCAGTCCCGCTTCATCTCTGGTGGCGCCGGTGGCGATGCAGCCGGGAAGGTCTGGAGAGTAGGCGCTGAAATTATTCGCAGATTTCTCTATGACAACCAGGAAACGATGCATCTTGGCCCTGATCCCTTTTTTATTTCCCCTTGAACTTCGGCTCTCGTTTTTCGAGGAAGGCGGTCATGCCTTCTTTCTGGTCTGAGGTTGCGAAGCACTGGGCGAAGAGGGTGCGCTCGATGAGCAGGGCTTTTTCGAGGTCGAGGTCGGCCCCGGACTCGATGGAGCGCTTGGCGAGTCCGACGGCGACGGGTCCTTTGGTCATGATGGTCCTGGCCAGGTTTCTGGCCTCGTCGAGGAGTTCCTCGGGCGGGCAGATGCGGTTGATGAGTCCGATGGCCAGGGCGCGGGGGGCGTCGAACATCTCTCCGGAGAAGATGATCTCCTTGGCGCGGGCCTTGCCCACGAGGCGGGTGAGGCGCTGGGTGCCGCCGAAGCCGGGGAAGACGCCGAGGTTCACTTCGGGCGTGCCGAACTTGGCTTTTTCGGAGGCGAGGACGATGTCGCAGGAGATGGCGAGCTCGGTGCCGCCGCCGAGCGCGTAGCCGTTGACGGCGGCGATCACGGGCTTTGACATCTGCTCGATCACGCCGAACACCCCCTGTCCGAGCTCGGCGAAGGCCAGGGCCTCGCGCGGCCCGTAGTCCTTCATGGCCGCGATGTCGGCGCCGGCCACGAAGCTTTTGTCGCCGGCGCCGGTGATGATGGCCACGCCCACGTCGTCGCGGCCCTCGCACTCAAGCAGGACCTCGCGCAGCTTGATGAGCACCTCGGGATTGAGCGCGTTCATGGCCTGGGGCCGGTTGATGGTCACCAGCCCGATGCCTTCGGACACGGAAAGGAGCACGAGTTCTTCCGCCATTTTGATCCTCCTTCATAACGTAGGGCGTAGAGCGAAGGGCGCAGGGCGTGAAGAAAGCATGGTCCGCGGGCCGATCACACGCTATTCGTCCTCCGCTCTACGCCCGACGATACCTTTTTATGCTTCGTTCCTGATAATCATGGCCGTCCCCTCTCCACCGCCGATGCAGAGGCTGGCCACGCCGAGCTTGCCCTGCTTGCGCTGCAATGCGTAGATCAGGGTGACGAGGATGCGGGCGCCGGAGCAGCCGATGGGATGGCCGATGGAAGCGCCGCCGCCGTTGACGTTGACCTTGTCCCAGTCGAGCCCGCCGAACTCCTTGGCCGCGGCGATGACCTGGACGCTGAAGGCCTCGTTGATCTCCCACAGGTCAATCTGCTCCTTGGCCAGGCCCGCCTTTTTGAGCGCCTTCTTCATGGCGAAGGCGGGCGCGGTGGTGAACCATTCCGGCTCCTGCGCGAAAACGGCGTGGCCGATGATGGACGCGAGCGGCTTTATGCCGAGCTCGTTGGCCTTGTCGCGGCTCATCAGCACCATGGCCGCGGCGCCGTCGTTTAACGAGCTCGCGTTGCCGGCGGTCACGGTGCCGTCCTTGTTAAAGGCGGGCGGGAGCTTCCGCATTTTTTCCCAGTTGAACTTCTGCGGCTCCTCGTCAATTTCCACGAGCTGGGGCGCGCCCTTTTTCTGCGGGATTTCCACGGCTACGATCTCGGCCTGGTAGTATCCCTTGGCGGTGGCCTCGATGGCGCGCTCGTAGCTTCTCTTGGCGAAGAGGTCCTGCTCCTCGCGGCTGATCCCGTATTTTCGGCCGCAGAGGTCGGCGAAGCTGCCCATGTGCTTGTCCTGGTAGGGGTCCCACAGCCCGTCGTTGACCATGGTGTCCACGGTCTTGGATGGGCCCATGCGCAAGCCGGTGCGGGCGCCGGGGAGCGCATAGGGAGCGAGGCTCATGCTCTCCATGCCGCCGGCCACCACGATCTCGGCGTCGCCGGCGCGGATCATGGAGTCGGCGAGCATGGCCGTCCTCATGCCCGAGCCGCAGACCTTGTTCAGGGTGACGGCGCCGACCGAGGCGGGCAGGCCCGCGTAAATCATGGCCTGCCGCGCCGGGGCCTGGCCCTGCGCCGCGGGCAGCACGCAGCCCATCAACACCTCGTCAATCATCTCGGGCTTGAGCTTGCCGCCCGCGCGCTCGACCGCGGCCTTGATGGCGATGGCGCCGAGCCGGGGCGCCGGCACCGTGCCCAATGCTCCGAGAAAAGAACCCACCGGCGTCCGCGCCGCACCCACAACGACCGTCTCTTTCATTTATGCACCTCTTTTTAAAGTTTTTATATGGCGGATGATTCAGCGGCCCATTCTATGGCCATAAACTGGCGCTGTCAAAACCGGGTACGGCCGCGGGGCGGCGCCCTGAAACAATGAAAAGATTTTTGACGGGATTAACAGGATGAACAGGATTTTCCGGAGCGAGTAGATACTTATTTTCATTGCTGTCCCAAACACAAATCGCATCACTCTTGTCCAAAATAGGCCGTAAGAAAACCGCCAAGACGCCAAGAGCGCCAAGGATCGCCAAGTAAATCATGATGTTTCTTTGCGGCCCAAAAAAGAACAGCTCGGGGGCGTTGGCCCCAACCGGCTTGGCGAACCGGCCGACGGGAGCGCCAAGCCAGAAACATTCG